>Ga0315281_10015430_pt1 | contig 10248 bp, 7 predicted proteins | sample YL17G07_0_MG_FD_204540 | JGI IMG/M metagenome (GOLD analysis project Ga0315281, IMG submission 204540) | Sediment microbial communities from Yellowstone Lake, YNP, Wyoming, USA - YL17G07_0 | ecosystem: Environmental > Aquatic > Freshwater > Lake > Sediment | place: USA: Wyoming | collected...
TATGCTCCTGCTGGTGGGCCGCATTGGAGATAATGACCTGCGGCAATGTTTTCAGGGACGCAACCGCGGGTTGATCGATTTCAATCAGGCCCAGTGGCGTGGAAAAATGGGTGGCTGAACTCAAGGCCAGTCCTTTGACATACACCCTGTGGGCGGGCCCCAGCAATATGACCCGGGTAATGGATGTCCGGCGCGGCAACAGACTGGCATAGGCATAGGCGGCAGTCAGGCCTGAATAGATATACCCGGCATGTGGCGCAATCAGCGCCTTGGGGGTCAGGTGATCAGCAGCAGGGGCCAAGGCCAGATATTGTCTCACCGAGTTTCGCAATTCCTCCGGGTCCTGCGGATAGAAAAAGCCCGCCACGGCCGCCGGTCGCACTATCGTACTTTGTCTGCCTTGACTATTATTCATATAGAAAATGTACGTTGTAAAAGTCCCATGTCAACCCAATATATGGGTATATGTATAAAATACAATGAATGGTGATTAGTTATTGGTAGATAGTTTAAAGGACAGGATTACTAATAGTGGATGAAATGATACAAGAATCTGTGGTGCCCACGCACTACTGGCATGTGCTGGAAGACGGGCGCGTGCAATGTGATATGTGCCCGCGCGTCTGCAAGCTCCACGAAGGGCAACGTGGCCTGTGTTTCGTGCGCGCCCGCCAGGATAATCAAATAGTACTGACCACCTACGGGCGATCCAGCGGTTTCTGTGTGGACCCCATTGAAAAGAAGCCCCTGAACCATTTCCTGCCCGGCACGCCGGTACTGTCCTTCGGCACCGCCGGCTGTAATCTGGCGTGCAAGTTCTGCCAGAACTGGGACATCAGCAAATCCCGCGAGACTGACACCCTGGCGGATGCGGCTTCCCCGGAACGTCTGGCTGAGGCCGCCGTGCAATTAAACTGCCGGAGTGTTGCCTTTACCTATAACGACCCCGTCATATTCCATGAATATGCGATCGACGTCGCGCAGGCCTGCCGTGAAAGAGGGGTCAAAAGCGTTGCCGTGACGGCCGGTTATGTCTGCAGCGAACCCCGGGCGGAGTTTTATCGTTACATGGACGCCGCCAACGTCGATCTGAAGGCATTCTCGGAGCGATTTTATAAATATCTTACCGGCGCCCATCTGGGGGCCGTGCTGGACACCTTGTGTTATCTCAAACATGAAACCAGTGTGTGGTTTGAAATCACTACACTCCTGATCCCCGGCGAGAATGATTCCGAACAGGAATTGCAGGACATGACCCGGTGGATCATGGACAAACTCGGTCCGGATGTCCCTGTGCACTTCACGGCCTTTCATCCCGACTGGAAAATGCGCGATATACCGCCGACTCCGGCGGCCACGCTGCAGCGGGCGCGTGAGATAGCGATGGCCAACGGTATTCATTACGCCTATACCGGCAATGTCCACGATACTCGTGGCGGAACGACCTTCTGCAGTAAGTGCGGCAAGGGGCTGATCGTTCGTGACTGGTATGTAATAAAGGAGTGGCATCTTACGCAGGATGGCCTGTGTCCGGCGTGTGGAACACGCTGTCACGGGGTTTTTGAAGACAGGCCCGGCACCTGGGGCGCGCGGCGCATGCCGGTTACGCTCGGCGGAGTCCATTAGTGTTGTGTCCCATGAACAATTTTCATAACTGACTCCGCCCGTTGGAGGGGACGGCGACACGCCGCAAGTACGTCCCTGTAGGCTCGGTTGCGGCATCCATGCCGTAACACGGTCGCCTTTCCCCTCCAACGGGCGAAGCACATTCCCAAGTTTGTCGTGGGACACTACACTAGCTGAACCCAATATGTATCATTTCTGGTCAGCCAGTTAGATTGAAAGAAAGAGCGTGGTGCATATTCATTGAAAATGACATAGGGGCACTGTAGACTGCGCCCCTCTGATGCGGGGTGGAGCAGTCTGGCAGCTCGTCGGGCTCATAACCCGAAGGTCGCAGGTTCAAATCCTGCCCCCGCTACCAGTTTACCGTGGGTTGATGCTGTTTAATCCTCCCTTCCGCCGTGACGGGTCGTGAAAATATTGGCAGTTTGTCCCGGTCATGGCTATACTTGCGTAGAATTTGAGCAGTGTGAAAGTGGGCCTTGTGCCCATTTTTTGTTTCAGGCGTATGTATCGGCAAAACAAACACTTGGTTGAGTTGATCGAACCCGTAATTCAGGCCCTGGGATACGAGCTGCTGGGTATCGAGCATTTGACGCGCGGCCACGAGTCATTGTTGCGCATCTATATTGACAATGACGCCGGCATTAAACTTGATGATTGTGAACGCGTCAGCCATCAGGTGACAGGCCTTCTGGATGTTCATGACCCCATCAAGGGCGCATATAACCTGGAGGTTTCGTCGCCAGGCTTTGATCGACCGTTGTTTACTCTGGAGCATTTCCGGCGCTTTATCGGCCATCAGGTGCGTATGCAGTTGCATGAAAAGACCGACGACCGCCGCAAACTTGCCGGCATGATTAAAGCAGTGCACGACGACAGTATCGAGGTCAATGTTGAGGGGACAGATTACCTGGTCAAGGCTGATAATATTGACAAGGCGCGCCTGGTGGCGGAGTGATAAACATTATTTACAGGCAAAGTGATATATGTGTCTGATACAGGCATATCTGAATTAACCGGAACTGGATTAATCTGATGAACAAAGAAATACTCATGGTGGTTGAGGCCGTTTCCAACGAAAAGGGCGTCAGCAAGGAAATTATATTCGAGGCCATAGAGGCGGCACTGGCCAGCGCCACCAAGAAACGCAACCGTGAAGACATCGAAGTACGTGTCAATATTGACCGCAAGACCGGTGACTATGAAACTTTCCGTCGCTGGGAAGTGGTCGCGGACGGCCCTGATCCACTGGAATTTCCCACGCGCCAGGTCCAACTTGCGGATGCCCTGGCACGCACACCCGGTATCAATGTCGGTGAGTTTATCGAAGAGCCCATGCCCTCGGTTGACTTCGGGCGTATTGCCGCACAGACGGCGAAACAGGTCATCGTGCAGAAGGTGCGGGAAGCGGAACGTTCCCAGGTCGTGGATGCCTACAAGGACCGGGTGGGACAAATGGTCAGCGGCGTGGTGAAACGGGTGGAACGCAGCGGGATCATACTGGACCTGGGCAGTAATGCCGAGGCCATTATTCCCCGTGAACACATGATACCCAGGGAAGCAGCACGCCCGGGCGATCGTCTGCGGGCCTATCTTCTGGAGGTGCGTTCCGAGGTCAGGGGACCGCAACTTTTTCTCAGTCGTACCACTTCGGAACTGCTGACGGAACTGTTCAAGGTGGAAGTGCCCGAGATCAACGATGGATTAATCAGCATTATCAACAGCGCGCGCGATCCGGGTGCCCGGGCCAAGATTGCGGTCAAGGGCAATGACCCCCGCATCGATCCCATCGGCGCCTGTGTGGGCATGCGCGGTTCGCGTGTCCAGGCGGTCTCCAATGAACTTGCGGGCGAACGTGTTGACATCATCCTGTGGGATGAAAACCCGGCCCAATTTGTCATTAATGCCATGGCGCCAGCGGAAGTGGCGTCCATTCTCGTGGACGAAGAGGCGCACAGTATGGACGTTGCCGTTGATGAAGAAAATCTGTCCCAGGCGATTGGGCGCGGCGGACAAAACGTCAGGCTCGCCAGCGAACTGACCCAATGGGAACTCAATGTCATGTCAGTCCAGCAGGCGGAAGACAAGAGTGAAGCGGAGACACAGACCCTGCAGCAGCTGTTCATGGAGCACCTTGATGTGGACGCAGAGGTTGCCAATATCCTCGCGCAGGAGGGATTTTCCAGCATCGAAGAGGTAGCGTATGTGCCCGAAAGCGAGATGCAGAAGATAGAAGAATTTGATCAGGATCTGATCAAGGAACTCCGCGATCGTGCCCGTGATGTTATGCTCACACGGGCGATCGTCAGCGAAGAAAAGCTGGTAGATACCAAACCTGCAGAAGACCTGCTGTCCATGGAAGGGATGGATGAAACACTGGCCTATGAACTCGCCCGGCACGGAATTATTTCCATGGAAGACCTGGCGGAGCAGGCCGTTGATGACCTTATGGTGATTGAAGACATGGATGCAGAACGCGCCGGAAAATTGATCATGACCGCCAGGATCCCCTGGTTTGCAGAGAAGGATCAGAAAATGGAAGGTGCATAAAGATGCCGGAAGTTACAGTCGGTCAATTCGCAGAAGTTGTCGGGATCTCCGTAGATCGCCTGCTCGAGCAATTGCAGGAGGTGGGTTTTACTGGCAAATCTGCGCAGGACAATATCTCTGACGAGGAAAAGACCGAGTTACTGACTTATCTCAGACGCAAACACGGCAAGCAGGAATCCGCAGAACCCAGAAAAATCACCCTCAAACGCAAGACCCTGAGTGAGATCAAGGTCCCTCTGGCCGTACAGGGTCAGGGCCGTGGCAAGGGCCGTTCCAAGACCGTCAGTGTGGAATTCCGGAAAAAACGCACCTATGTAAAACGCAGCACCATAGAAGAAAGTCAGGCTGCAGCAGAAGCCGCGGCCAGGGAGAGTGAAGCAGCCGCTGCTGCTGCGGCAACCCCCGCGCCCACATTACCATCTACCTCTGTGGAAAAAACAGGGCAGCAGCCTGCTGTCGAACTAACGACAGAACAACAGATACTGCCTGTCATGGAAACATCCCGGACGGCGCCAGCGGCGGAAACCACCACAGCCGTAGCAACCGGGCCTGAGAGTGCCGCAGTATCTCCAGCGGCGCCTTCAACCGTTTCAGGAAAGAAGAAATTCCGGGACGAGAGTCCCCCGGCACATCGCAAAGACGACAAGGGCGATGATAAACATGCACGGCATGGCCGGCAGGAACTGCACGTTGCGACCGACAAATCCGGGCGCAGGAAAAAACGGCAAAAGACAAAACCGGTCCTCAAGGCGGTCAGCCCCCAGCACGCTTTTGAAAAACCCACGGCCCCCATCGTGCGTGAAGTCCATATACCCGAGAGCATCACGGTGGGTGAACTGGCGCAACGCATGTCCGTGAAGGCCAACGAGGTCATTAAACTGTTGATGGGTCTGGGCAGCATGGCGACCATCAACCAGATGATCGATCAGGAAACCGCGGCGATTGTGGTCCAGGAGTTGGGACACGTACCCAAGTTGCTCCGGGAGGACGCTCTGGAAGAAGAGGTCATGCAGGCCGCGCAACAAAAAGGTGATTTGACGCAGCGTGCCCCGGTGGTAACGATCATGGGCCACGTTGATCACGGCAAGACCTCGTTGCTGGACTACATCAGGCGCACCAAGGTCGCAGACGGAGAGGCGGGGGGCATAACCCAGCATATCGGCGCGTATTGTGTCGATGTCGGCAAGGGCAAAATCACCTTCCTGGATACACCGGGCCACGCGGCATTCACCGCGATGCGCGCACGCGGCGCTAAAGTGACCGATATTGTTGTGGTGGTCGTGGCTGCAGATGACGGTGTTATGCCGCAGACCGAGGAGGCGATCCAGCACGCACGTGCGGCCAAGGTGCCGATCATCATCGCCGTCAACAAGATCGACAAACATGGTATCGACCCCGACCGCGTCAAAAACGGTCTGGCCAGGCTGGAAGTCCTCCCCGAGGAATGGGGCGGTGACACTATCTTTGTCAATGTTTCAGCAAAGACCGGCCAGGGGGTTGATACCTTGCTGGAAAGCATACTGTTACAGGCCGAGGTTCTGGAATTGCGTGCCATGTCCACGGGTGCCGCCAGCGGCACGGTGATCGAATCCCGCCTGGATCGGGGCCGCGGTCCGATTGCGACCGTCCTCGTGCAGAACGGGTTATTGAAGAAAGGTGACATGATACTGAGCGGTCATGAGTTTGGCCGGGTGCGCGCCATGTTGGATGAGAACGGCAGTGAGGTCATGGAGGCCGGCCCTTCCACACCCGTGGAAATACTGGGACTGTCGGCCACGCCCAACGCCGGCGATGAAATGATCGTTGTGCCGGATGAGAAAAAGGCGCGTGAGATCGCCTTGTTCCGCCAAGGTAAATATCGCGAGGTGAAACTGGCGCACCAGCAGGCCATCAAGCTGGAAAACGTCATGTCCCAGATGGGCGAAGGCACGGCCACGGCGCTGAACGTCCTCATCAAGGCCGACGTTCAGGGATCGGCGGAGGCGCTGGTGGAGGCATTGACCAGGCTGTCAACCAGTGAGGTGGCCGTCACCATCATCAGCAGCGGCGTGGGCGGGATTACGGAATCGGATATCAACCTCGCGCTGGCCTCTAAGGGGATTGTCATTGGTTTCAACGTGCGCGCCGATGCCACCGCCCGTAAACTGGTGGAAGAAGAGGGCATTGATCTGCGGTACTACAGCGTCATCTATGATGTCATTGATGATGTCAAGAAGGCCATTTCCGGATTGCTGAAACCTGAGATACGTGAACAGATTATCGGGATAGCTGAGGTCAAGGAGGTGTTCCCCTCACCCAAGTTCGGCGATATTGCGGGATGCATCGTGACCACCGGCGTGGTCCGGAGAAACAGCCCGATCCGCGTTCTGCGCGACAACGTGGTCGTTTTCGAGGGCGCGCTGGAATCGCTGCGCAGGTTCAAGGACGACGTCTCCGAGGTCAAGTCCGGTACCGAATGCGGTATAGGCGTCAAGAACTACAATAATGTGCGTCCCGGCGATCAGATTGAAGTATTCGAGCGTGTCGAAATTGCACGCACCGTGTAACCAGAACCTATCTCAAAATTATGCGAGCGCAGCCGAGACAAGGCGAAAATGGGCGAGAAAGCGGAGTTTACACGTCAGTAAATGAGCATTTTACGGAAACCGTCCCTGGCTTCCGCCCTGCGGGCCAGCCTGACGGCTGTTCAAAATCGTTCCGGACGATTTTGTGAGCCCGTTTTTAACGCCGTATCGGCAAGCGCAGCAATTTTGAGGTAGGTTCTTACATGGCGAAAGAATTCAGCCGCAGTACCAGAGTAGCCGAGCTTGTGCAGCGCGAACTGGCGGTATTGATCCCGAAATATTTAGAGGATGCGGATGTCGGCCTGGTGACTGTATCCAACGTGAATGTCAGCCCGGACCTTAAAAATGCCAGGATCTTCGTCACCAGCATCGGTAACACCATAGACAATGATCAAATCGCCGCCCGGCTGAATGAGCATGTGGGTCAGTTCCGCCATGATTTGTCACAATCACTTATATTGCGCAGCGTGCCGCGCCTGCATTTTGAATTCGACCATGCCCTGGAACGGGCCAACCGCCTGACTGCCCTGATTGATTCACTCAAGCACGACAAGAGCGCGGATTAATTCACCCGCCCATATTTATAGACAGATGCCACGAACGAACAAACAGCGTGGACGCGACGTCCACGGCATCCTGTTACTGGATAAACCTGCAGGCGCCACCTCCAACCAGGTCCTGCAACACGTAAAACGCCTGTATCAGGCCCGCAAGGCGGGGCATACGGGCAGTCTGGACAAGCTGGCAAGCGGTCTGCTGCCTCTTTGTCTCGGCGAGGCGACCAAGTTGTCCGGTTATTTACTGGATGCGGACAAAACTTACGAGGCGACCTGCGCATTGGGTGTCACCACCACCACCGGAGATGCAGCCGGAGAGATCATCGCCACAAAACCCGCGCCGGAAATATCACGCCAGGAACTGGAAGGCGTCCTGGAACGGTTCCGGGGAGAGATTCAACAGACGCCGCCGATGTATTCAGCGCTGAAACATGAGGGCCAGCGCTTGTACAAACTCGCCTATGCGGGGATCACAGTGGAACGCAAACCGCGTACCGTCATCATTCATGAACTGACGGCCGGCCGGTGTTCCGGCGGAGAGCTGGAAATCCGGGCGCGCTGTTCAAAAGGTACTTATATACGCACCCTGGCGGAGGACATCGGCCGGGAGTTGGGTTGCGGCGCGCACCTTAAGTTACTCAGGCGCGTTGGCTCAGGCCCCTTTACCGCGACGCAGATGGTGGATATTACGGAACTTGAGCGTCTGGCACAGATCGGCACAGATGCGCTGGATAAAAAACTGGTCCCCATGGACTATGTACTGGGTAACGTACCGGCTGTGCACCTGAGTGAAAGCATGGCCTTTTACATGAGACAGGGCCAGGCGATCACCGTCCCGCGCGCACCCACACAGGGACTGGTGCGTCTTTATGATCAACGGGATACATTCCTGGGCGTGGGGACGATACTTGATGATGGCCGCGTCGGGCCCAAACGCCTGGTGCAGGCGATACATTAATGAATGCAGCAGTTGCAAGCATTATCTTGTCCATGTACCTGTGCGCGAGTACAATACGCGCCACTTTAATGACGTAGCGACATAAAAACAGCGATATCAGGAGCAATTGAGATATATGGCATTAAGTAATCAACAAAAGGCCCATGTGGTCAAAGATTATCAACGCAGCCCGGAAGATACGGGCTCGCCGGAAGTACAGGTGGCCCTTTTGACGGCGCGTATTACTGACTTGTCGGAACATTTCAAGACACATGAGAAAGACCATCACTCCCGCCAAGGTCTGCTTAAAATGATCAACCAGCGTCGCAAGCTCCTGGATTACCTGAAGATGACCAACCCCGCCAGTTACAGTGAACTGATCGGACGCCTGAATCTGCGCAAATAAGCACGTGTCATGCATGCAAACGGATGTTTTCCGGGTTCCGGGTTTGCAGGAAGACGGCGCAGAGATTGGCGAAAACAGGATTGCAAAGACAATATCATTTTTTATTCCTTTAATTATTCCAGCTTCTCTTTAGATTTCACGCAGGTGCATCCATGAATATAGTCAGGAAAGAATTTCAGTTTGGTGAACATAAGGTGGTTCTTGAAACAGGACGGATCGCGCGTCAGGCGACCGGCGCAGTGGTGGCACAGATGGGGGACACGGTGGTGCTGGTTACCTGTGTCGCCAACAAGGAGGCCGATCCGGGGCGCGATTTTTTCCCCCTGACCGTCGATTACCAGGAGCGCACCTACGCGGCGGGCAAGATCCCCGGAGGGTTTTTCAAGCGAGAGGGACGCCCGAGTGAAAAGGAAACCCTGACCTCCCGCCTCATCGATCGTCCACTGCGCCCGCTCTTTCCCGCTGAATTTACCAACGAAGTGCAGATTATCGCCACGGTATTGTCACTGGATCCCATGATCGATCCGGATATTCCCGCCATGCTCGGCGCCTCGGCCGCCGTGGCTGTCGCCGGCCTCCCGTTTAACGGCCCCGTGGGCGCCGCCCGCGTCGGTTACCGGGACGGGCAATACCTGCTCAATCCCAGTTTTGCACAACTCAAGGATTCGCAACTGGACCTCGTCGTGGCCGGCACCCGCACCTCGGTGTTGATGGTGGAATCGGAGGCCAAACAATTGCCGGAAGAGGTCATGCTCGGCGCCGTGATGTTCGGACACGAGAAATTCCAGGTGGCGATCGAGGCCATTGCGGCACTCGCCAGGGAAACCGGTGCGAAGTGGGACTGGCAGGCGCCCGCACATGACGGGACGCTGGAGAAGGAGATTGAAAAACGTTGTGCCGATCTTTTACGCGAGGCCTATGCCATCCGCGACAAGCTGAGCCGGCGCGACCGCATTGAGGAGATCCGCAAGGGCACCGTAAAGGCCTTGTGCGAGGGTGAAAATCCGGCCTGGAACGAATCACAGGTCAAGGCAGCCATTGAAGCGCTGGAGTCCCGCATCGTCCGCGGCGGCATCATCGCCGGAGAACAGCGCATCGATGGGCGCGATCCGAAAACCATCCGCCCGATTACGATAGAGGTCGGCGTGTTGCCGAGGACCCACGGTTCCGCGTTGTTTACCCGCGGTGAGACCCAGGCGCTGGTGGTGACTTCTCTCGGAACCCCACGCGACGCCCAGATCATTGATGCGATCGAAGGGGAACGTAAGGAACCCTTCATGCTCCATTATAATTTCCCTCCCTTCAGTGTCGGCGAGACCGGCAGGGTGGGTTCGCCCAAGCGCCGCGAGATCGGTCATGGACGTCTGGCAAAACGTGGCATTATTGGCGTCATGCCTGACCTTGAAAGTTTCCCCTATACCATCCGCGTGGTATCGGAGATTACGGAGTCGAACGGTTCCAGTTCCATGGCCACGGTGTGCGGCACCAGCCTCGCACTGATGGATGCCGGTGTGGGAATCGCCGCGCCGGTTGCGGGCATCGCCATGGGTTTAATCAAGGAAGGAGAAAAATTCGTTGTGCTGTCCGACATCATGGGTGATGAGGACC
>Ga0315281_10015431_pt1 | contig 10247 bp, 12 predicted proteins | sample YL17G07_0_MG_FD_204540 | JGI IMG/M metagenome (GOLD analysis project Ga0315281, IMG submission 204540) | Sediment microbial communities from Yellowstone Lake, YNP, Wyoming, USA - YL17G07_0 | ecosystem: Environmental > Aquatic > Freshwater > Lake > Sediment | place: USA: Wyoming | collected...
TGGCGCATTCGCTCACGAAGAAATGGAATCTGACGCGCTCGGTCAAGCTGCACCTTGAAAGCCTCGCCTCCTGTGTGAGCCAGCCAACGGTTGAATTCCGCGAAGCGAACGCCCGCCTTCAAGAAAATATCGCCAGGAGAATTGCGGAGACTATGAAGAATCAGCCTCAGGACGATGCCGCGGCAGCGTCATACCGGAAAGAAGAGTTTTTGGCAATCATGAGCCATGAAATCCTCACGCCCATGAATGAATTGGTCCGCGAGGTGAATCTGTTGTTCGACAGCCCGCTCAACCCAGGGCAGCGAGAGCATGCGATGGCCATACAGAGATGTGCGCAAGATCTCCTGTCTCTCCACAACGACATGCACGAGTTCATGGCTAGTCGGAGACAAGAAATTCGGGCTGGAGGTCGTCAATGATGACGGCGATCCTATCGGCTCGGACAGAAAGAAATACATGACCAGGGATGCCAATAGTCAAAACCTTCGGGTCTTGGTGATCGACGATAACTGCGCTATCCATGAGGACTTTCGCAAAATCCTTCAAGCGAAAGTCGGGGAGGAGAGTTTCGCTCATGCGCGGGAGGAATTGTTCGGCGATCCGCCGCTCTCGGAGGCGCTCGTACGGTTCGAACTGGACTGCGTCGATCAGGGGCAAGCCGGTCTGACCTTGGTGCAGAGGGCACTGAATGAAGGCCGCCCTTATGCGGTGGCGTTCGTTGATATGAGGATGCCGCCTGGGTGGGACGGCCTGGAAACCATCGAACGCCTCTGGAAAGAAGACGCAGGGATTCAGGTGGTTATTTGCACAGCATATTCCGACCAGCCGTGGGACGAAATCACAAAACGCATCGGCCGAAACGACAAGTTGCTGATTCTTCAGAAACCGTTTAACAGCATTGAAGTGCTGCAGCTTGCCACCGCACTCTGTCGAAAATGGGATCTTGCCCATGAAGTGGCAGGTCAACTGGATGAGTTAAACAGGCAAGTCAACGAACGTACGGCTGAACTCCAGGGCACGAATGAGCAACTGACACAAACCAATGCGGCGTTGGTACGAATCGTGGCAGATCTTGAAGTGGCTCAAGCAGAAATTATCCGACAAAACGACGAATTGGCACGCCTCGCGTCTCGAGATCCTCTCACCGGCTGCTTCAACCGTCGCGCCTTTTACGAGCAATTTGAGACGGCGCTGGCCGAGAGTCGCGAACATAACATCGAACTGAGCTGCTTGATGGTGGACATCGACAATTTTAAACGCATTAATGACCAATTTGGACATGCGGTGGGGGACCAAGCCATCCAAGCGGTAGCCAACTGCCTGAGCGCCGGGCTGCGGTTGATGGACGCCATCGGCCGCTATGGGGGAGAGGAATTCTGTTTGATGTTTCCGCGCACCAAGTTGGCTGAAGCCACTGGTCTGGCGGAACGTCTTCGGATTCGGGTCGAAACAGAGGCTGGGGTGAGGATGCGAATGGCATCTCGTTTAGTAATCACCGTGAGTTGCGGTATTTCATCCACGGCGTTTGGAGCGCGGACACCTTTGGCGCTGATCGATCAAGCGGACAAGGCTCTCTATGCAGCTAAGGAAGGTGGGCGGAATTGTGTCATGGCTCTTGATCCGATTATCGCCGGGGCGAACGCGTCCGACCGGTTTGAACCGCAAGTCAAGCGGATCACTCCACGGGTGTCGAGTCCATCGACGTCCCGGTAAAGGAGTGTTGCCTTGTTGCCGATGTAAGGTAGCCAGGCCCGATTGGTTCCGCCAACGGCCGGCATATTTCTTGTCGTGTTCAGCCAACCAGATGCGACAATTTTGAAATCGTGTGTTCCTTGTCCGTAATGCCGAGGGTCGCCTTCTTGGCAATGTGGGTGCAGGCTCTGAGGCGCGAGTCATCAATCATGTTACGACTTATACACCCCTCACTATGGATACATCGCAGACGATCCGCGCAACTGCTGCGAGAAGAGCCGGACGGCCTGCTAAGCACGCTGACTAAGTTTCGCTTTCCAATCGCGCAAGATCGAGGCTGGAACTATGCCGAAGTCACAGACGGTGGGGTGCTGTTCGAAGAAATCAACTTCCGGACGATGGAATCGAAGCTGGTGCTGGGACTCTATTTCGTGGGGAGATCCTTGACTGCGGCGGCCGGATCGGTAGGCTCAGCTTTCAATGGGCTTGGGCGACGGGATTTCTGGCTGGACAGTCGGTTTCCGCAAGTATGTGCGCAGAAGGTGAAGCACATCGATGAACATCCTGTTTCTCTCAATTCCGTTTCCGCACGGAACCTTCGTTTCCTTGACAGGGTGGAGACGATCATCTATCCATGGACAAGATGTCGGAAGGTTCCAGTATGAGAATTTGAAGGAACAGATGATATGAGCCGTATCCTTAGCTGTCCGCGGTGCCAGAAGGATGGCCTCTTGCGGTCTCACCCACAATCGCCACGCGAGCACCTTGCCTCCCTCCTTTTCGTGGCGCCATTCCGCTGTCCATCGTGCAGTCACCGTTTTCTGGCGTCCCGTCTTGGGCTGGACCATTCCACGTATCCGATCGATCGCCGCGAATACCTCAGGATTCCCGTGAGACTTTATCTCTCGTTCTCCGGGGGCAAGGTTCGCGGTGAGGGAACGGTGCTCGATCTCTCGATGGGCGGTTGCATCATTAAGAGCGAAACCCAGGTCCATACGAACGACATCTTCTATCTGCAATTATCCCTTGATGACAGCGAACCGCATCTTGAAGTGGCCGCGATGGTCCGTTCTGTGAGCACTCGCGGAATCGCCTTCACGTTCCTTCGAGCCGCCCAAGAAAACAAGCGCCTGCTTGCTTTCATCCAAGCCCAGACACCGGATCAGCCGAACAAATCCTTGCACAACGCCGGTGTTGCCGCCTGAACAGGCAGGCGAATCTCCTTCGTCCGTCGTCTGAAGAAAAGAGTAAATGGCTTATGCCGATAGTATGGCCTTCGAATAAGTACAGGACTGTTTTTGTCCTGCTATACGCCATGCTACCAGCTCCGCCCTCCCACGAGAAACGCTTTACACGCCACGGACTGTGACGCTGGCCGACTTTTCTGCCCTCCTGTTAGCTCGGAGTTTCCCAGGCAGAATGAAGCGGATGGTTGTTGATCAGTTCCTCGTGTGCGGCAAGGTCAAAGGGTTCGATGGCGAGGTCCTTCTCGTCAAGCGGCTCAGGGCAGGCAGGGGAACAGAGGTAGGCGCGATACGATTCAGCTTTCTCCTTCGTGGCAAACCGGCACAGCCCATATTCCGGCATCCCTGATGAGGGATACCAAAACGCCAGCTCAATCGCACTCCCCTGATAGATGCCGAGGGTGCGGTGTGTGAGCTGAAATCCGCTTGGAGAATGTGAAGAGGGGTTAAGCGGCATCGGACAGCCTTGGCTCCGTATCATAATGGTTTTTCTCATGATAGCATGAGCGGTGCCCAGCGCTATAGACCGGCGTGGGTGGGAAGGAGGATAGTTATGGGCAGTCGCAATTCTGTATTCACCACCATCGCGATCACGGTGCTGTTCGTCTGGCTCTCAGGGTGTGGCTACAACGATCTCCAGGGATTGGACGAAGACACCAAAGCCGCCTGGAGCGAAGTGGTCAATCAGTACCAGCGAAGGGCCGATCTGATCCCGAACCTGGTCGCGACCGTCAAAGGCTATGCCGCGCATGAGAAGGAGACGCTTGAAGGGGTGGTGCAGGCGCGTGCACAAGCCACTGGAATTCAAGTGACGCCTGAAACATTGAAAGATCCAGCCGCCTTCGAGCAATTCCAGAAGGCGCAGGCTGGCCTCACGTCAGCATTAGGACGCCTCATCGCCATCGCGGAGAATTATCCTAATCTGAAAGCCGACCAGAATTTCCGTGATCTCCAGAGTCAGCTCGAAGGGACGGAAAATCGGATCGCCGTCGCGCGCAAGCGCTACATCGAGAAAGTGGCGGAGTACAACAAAGGCGTCCGCTATTTCCCCACGAACCTGACGGCCAAGTTCCTCCTCCATATGGAAGAGAAGCCGAACTTTACCGTGGCGGATGAAAAGGCTGTGGCTAGGCCTCCAGAGGTGAAATTTTAGCAGGATGCTGAAAAAGTCCGCCAGCAGGGGAGGGATGGCCCGGTGAGTCTTCTGTGCTCGCGCAACGCGCGCCCTCAGACGGGCCTCGTTGGACGCGTGGAGTGGAGACTCGTCCGAGCCATCCTAGGGACAACGTATACGAGCAAGCTTGGAAGGATCATCATAGGGGGTCACTCGCTATGGCCTTGCATGGGATAAGGCGCGTCTCGGCGCGCCAGGGCCAGGGGTGGGTGGGTGAGAAGTCTGGCCTTTTTGAGCATCCTGGACGGTGGTCTACTGGTGTCTTGACAGGTGGGCCATGACGTCCTGGTGTGACTAATAAGGCTTTTCCGCAATCTGCTAGGTTCAGGCTGAGGCTCAGGGTGAGGGGCAGACTTCAAAAGCCGATGATCCGCTTCCTCCTCGTTTGGGTCTTGTTCTTAGCCTCGGCCTTCACCGCTCTTTCGTTCGCACTCGACGTGCCCTCCCTCACAGGCCGCATCGTGGATCTTGCGCAGGTATTGCCGGCCGATGTCGCAGCCTCGCTCGTCCGCGACCTCGAAGCTCATGAGACGAAAACCAGCAATCAAGTGGCCGTCCTGATTTTGCCCTCACTCGAAGGCGAACCGCTCGAATCTTTCTCTCATCGTGTCGGCACCACCTGGAAGCTCGGGCACAAGGGTACTGATAACGGCGTGCTGCTGCTCATCGCCCTGCGCGAGCGAAAAGTGAGGATCGAAGTGGGCTATGGTCTTGAAGGTACCTTGACGGACCTTCGCTCCGTCCACATCATTCGCCAGGAAATTGTGCCACGATTTCGAAACGGAGATCTGCCGGGCGGCATCGCCGCCGGGGTCCAGGCCATCCTCGGTACCATTGAAGGGACCTACAAGGCTGACGAGGTGCTGCCGGGTCAGGCTCGTTCCGGCAAGGAGCCGACCGCGTTTGAGTATGTGATCATCGGGATCGTCGTCGGAACCCTGGCCGGCATCGTGTTGAGCCACGGATTTCAACACATGCGTGCGCTGCTCGGGAGTCTGCTCGCATTCCTTGTCGCGCAATTTGCAAGTGTGGTGTTGGGTCTCGTAGCCGCCGGGGTGACGGCCTTCTTGCTGTGGCTCATCCTGCAAGCGAATCGCGGCCGAGGCCAGGGTGGAGGGTGGGGAGAGGGGTTCATGACAGGACCAGGCGGCGGATTCGGCGGTTCATTTGGTGGCAGTGGAGGCGGGGGCGGATTCAGCGGTGGGGGCGGTGACTTTGGCGGGGGCGGTGCCTCGGGAGGTTGGTAGATGAAGTCCTTTACCGATGCGGAACGAGAACGGATTAAGCAAGCGGTTCAACAAGCCGAACGGGTCACGAAGGGGGAGATTGTGCCAATGATCGTCCCGGCCTCGGCGTTATACCGCGAAGCCGGTTATCGAACAGGACTCATACTCGCCCTGCTCGCACTGGCCCTTCTCCTGACGATAGAGATCTACTGGCTGCCATGGGGATGGCACGGTGGTAACGCAGGCTGGCTGTTATTGGCAGTAGTTGTATCGTATGGACTCGGACAATGGCTTGGCAGAATTCCGATGATCGTCCGCTTCGTCACGTCGCGCGAGCGTATGGCGCATAAAGTAACCCTGCGCGCCGAGCAGGCCTTCTACAAGTACGGGTTGCACAACACGAAAGGCCGTACGGGCATCCTGATTCTCGTCTCGTTGCTGGAGCGGCGCGTGCACGTATTGGCGGACAAAGGCATCAACGATCGTGTCCCCGCAGGCACATGGGACGGACTGGTCAATGGCATCCTCGACGGCATTCGAACGGGGCAAGCGACCGACGCCATCTGTGCGGCAATCGCGAAGTGCGGGGCCCTCCTCGCAGAAGTCGCCCCTGCCGGTTCCGGCGACAACCCCGACGAACTACCGGACGAATTGATTCAGGAGCCGTAACCGTCCACTCGATAGACTGCTTGTCGATGTTCCGCTAGAATCCAGTCAATGTCCGATCCCACTGTGGTATCCCCAGCTCCGGCGAGCGCACAGGATGAGACTCGCTCGGTGGTCAAAGCGGCCGGTGTGATTGGCGTGGCCACCTTCTCCAGCCGCATTCTCGGATTCATCCGCGACATGGTACTGGCGAATCTCTTTGGGGCGACGCCTGCGGCAGATGCCTTCTTCGTGGCGTATCGTATCCCAAACCTGCTTCGTGAGTTATTTGCGGAAGGGTCGATGTCTTCCGCCTTTATTCCGGTCTTCACCGAGTATCAGACGCTCAAGTCGAAACGAGACGCCTGGGAACTGGCGAGCGCCGTCTTTACGACACTGCTCACCATCGTGACCGGTATCACGATCCTGGGTATGATCCTCGCCTCCGGGATCGTCTGGCTCCTGGCGCCAGGCTTTCATGACAATCCAGCGAAATTGGGTATGACCACGCTGCTCACGCAGATCATGTTCCCCTATCTGATCTTTATCAGCCTAGCCGCGCTGGCGATGGGCATCCTAAATTCCATGCGCGCCTTCGCGGCGCCGGCATTCTCGCCGGTGTTCTTCAATATTTTCATCATCGGCTGCGCGTATTTTGTATCGCCGATGATGGACGAGCCGATCCACGGCGTGGCCATTGGGGTGGTGGCGGGGGGCGCGGCGCAGTTCGCCATGCAGTTGCCCGGGTTGCGGCTGCGCGGCATGTTGTTCGGGTTCCGATTTGCGCCAGGCCATCCCGGCGTGCGGCGGATCGGCGCGCTGATGGTGCCGTCGCTCCTCGGTCTCTCCGTGACACAGATTAACATTACCGTGAGCACAATCCTCGCCTCTTTCTTTGCGGGCGGGCCGACCTATCTCTTCTACGGCATGCGGTTGATCCAGTTTCCGCTCGGGATTTTTGGCGTGGCACTGGCCACGGCAATTTTACCGACGCTCTCGGCGCAGGCCGCGCGCGGGGATTTGGATGAATTGCGGAAGACGTTGGGATTCGGCCTTCGTATGATCCTCTTTATCATCCTGCCGGCGATGCTGGGCCTGATTCTTTTGCGTCAACCGATCATCCATCTGTTCTTCGAGCACGGGACCTTTACGGCGCACGATACGGCCGAGACCGCACTGGCGGTGCTTTGCTATTCCGTCGGCCTCTGGGCCTTCGGAGGCGTCCGCATCATTGTCTCGGCCTTTTACTCGCTGCAAGACACACGCACGCCGGCCATCTCCGCGGCCATCGCTGTCGCAGCCAACCTTGTCTTTTCGCTCCTGCTGATGTCGTCCCTGAGTGCAGCCGGGCTGGCCTTGGCCACTGCCCTGGCGGCAATGGTGAATGGAGGCATCTTGGTCGCAGTGCTGCACCGCCGGTTGGGCGGTGTGGAGTGGGGCTCCGTGGGACGATCGTCGTTGCGTGCGCTGGTCGCATCCGTGCCGTTGGTTCTGGTCTGTGCTTGGGTCTCAGCGGCGCAGGTCTGGACCCATCCGGGCGAATGGCTCGAAAAATCGGTCATGCTCTTCGCGGCCATTGGATTGAGCGCGAGCGGATATTTGGGCGTCCACGCCTTGCTGCGATCAGAAGAACTCGGTCTGGTATGGGGAATGGTACGGAAAAAACTGGGCCGAGTCATCGGGCGTTGAGGTCACGCATGCGCAGGGCAATCATCTTCAAATCCCGATGGGGCTGGATGGGTGTTTCAGAAACGACGAAGGGGATCGACGCTGTGGTATTGCCAAAGGCCTCGCGCCAGGCTCTGCTGTCAGAGTTGGGATTCCCCTCAGCCGAGCTGCTGGAGGACAGGACTTCTCCACGATTGCGAGAGGCACAGGCGCAATTGATCGGCTATTTGGCTGGAACGCGCCGGTCCTTCGATCTATCGCTGGACCTCTCACGAGGGACAAGTTTTCAGCAGAAGGTCTGGCGAGCCCTTCGACGCATCCCTTACGGCCGGCTTCGATCCTATCAATGGGTGGCTCTTCGCGTAGGGGGCAGTCAGTATGCCCGCGCTGTCGGCAATGCGGTGGGGGAGAATCCGATGCCGATCGTGGTTCCTTGCCATCGAATTGTGGCGCAAGATATGTCGCTCGGCGGATTTTCATGCGGCTTGCCCATGAAACGAAAACTGCTCGCTCTCGAAGGAACCCTGGCGGAGCTTCGAGCGGGACGACCCTAACCTATGAAGGCCGTGATCCAGCGAGTGACGAGAGCGTCAGTTCACGTTGAAGGCGAGATTGTAGGGCAGATCGAATCTGGCCTCTTGGTATTGTTGGGCGTAGCAAGGGGCGATGGGGAGGCCGATGGACGTTATCTCGTCGAAAAGATCCGCACGCTCCGGATCTTTTCAGATGAGCAAGGGAAGATGAATCGCTCGCTGGTGGATATCGGGGGGTCGGTCTTGCTGGTTTCCCAGTTCACGCTCCTCGGACGAACGGGGAATGGCCGTCGCCCGAGCTTTGACGAGGCGGCGCTCCCTGATGAAGCAAAGCGATTATACGAACAGGTCGCAGCAGGGTTACGAGACCAGGGAACTCACGTGGAAACCGGGATTTTCGCCGCGCACATGAAAGTCGAATTGCTGAACGACGGACCGGTGACCTTTATGCTTGACAGCCGCGGCATGAACTAGTTTCGGCCCATGCTCAAGTCTGCGTCATACAAACCGATAGAAGGATCATAGTGGCGACACCGGGACTTCGATTGACATCTGCTATAATGAGTTAACACGTTTTCGGAATGTGCGAGAGGTGGATATGGGAACGCAAGTTCCGCCACGGCATCCGCTCCGTCAGTTGTTCGGCGCCCTGACCGAGAAAAGTTTCACGGAACATCTCGGGTGGCCCGACCTGAATGTCACCAACTACGTCACCAACTTGCTCGTCGACTTCACCCACACAGACCACCTGTATAAAATCAGAAATCAGCAAGACCAACCGGTTGGTACGGTGGTGGACCTCTTGTTTGAATCGGAAGTGTTGCTCCAGGCCCAGTCGATGGATCGTGAACGGGACGTGCATCGGCACATCGGCGATTTCACACTCTTTATGGCGGGGCTGTTTCCGGAGTATCTGCGCCGGCTCAAAACGGCCGGGTTGATCTACCACAAGGATTTTCTCGTGGACTATATGAAGACGGGAAAGCGCTCCTACGGGATTGTCGCCCAAATGGCTGATGGTCCATCACGGGAGGAACCTCCTCTGTTCCGAAAACTCTCCGACAACTTCGAGCTTTGCGTCACCGGCCTGGGGTTCGTGCGTTCCGATCTGGATCGCATGAAAGATCCGGCGTACCGGCAAGCTCGAAAAATCCTCCTCAATTGACCAGGTCCTGTCCTCTCATTCTTGCCCACGGCGGCGCCGGTTCACGACGTGTGACGCCAGCGCAGGCCACCTCTCTGGCCGATGCGATCGCGTCCGGCTACGGCATCCTTGCGCAAGGAGGTCCTGCTCTCGCTGCGGTTGAAAGTACGATCGGTCTCCTGGAACAATCGGGACTGTTCAACGCAGGGCGAGGAGCGAATCGCCAACTGGACGGGGTGCAGCGGATGGATGCCGCAATTATGGAAGGGGCCCACCTCGAAGCCGGGGCCGTCGCCTCGATCGAAGGGATTGTGCACCCGATTACGGCGGCTCGGCTGGTTATGGAAGAGACGGGCCATGTCCTGTTAGTTGGACCGTTCGCCGGCAGATTTGCGCAGCATTTCAAACTCGATCGGCATCGTTCCACCGGCGTGCCTCGCCGTCTTTCCTATGACCGGCTTCTCGCGAAGCAGAAACGCTCAACAACAGAACGGCACGGGACCGTCGGCGCTGTCGCCCTGGATCGGTCCGGGACGGTGGCGGCAGGGGCCTCGACCGGGGGTATCGATTCGATGTTGCCGGGGCGGGTTGGCGACAGCCCGCTCATCGGCTGTGGAGTTTATGCGGACAATCAGAGTGGTGCTGTGTCGATGACAGGAACGGGCGAAGGCATCATCCGCCTTGTAATCGCCAAGAGTATCTGCGATCGTCTGGCCATGGGGAAGAGCCCTGCGGCCGCCGCGCGACAGGTGCTGCGGATGCTGGTGTCTCGGATCCGCGGGTCGGCTGGGGCCTTAGGCTCTGCGATTAAATAAGTGTTGCAAGTCAGGCATCGCGCCGTGGCCGAATCGTGTAATTCCAATCGCCATGAAACGTCTCGCGCACCAGGTTGATCGTCGCCCATTCTTTCTCTGAGATCTT
>Ga0315281_10015432_pt1 | contig 10246 bp, 8 predicted proteins | sample YL17G07_0_MG_FD_204540 | JGI IMG/M metagenome (GOLD analysis project Ga0315281, IMG submission 204540) | Sediment microbial communities from Yellowstone Lake, YNP, Wyoming, USA - YL17G07_0 | ecosystem: Environmental > Aquatic > Freshwater > Lake > Sediment | place: USA: Wyoming | collected...
CCGGTCGCGCGTCTCGCTCCAGGCGTCCTGGGCGGCCTGGAATTCCCCGCCCCGCGCCAGGGGCAGCGGCACCAGCTGCGGAAAGTCGCGCGGGGCGAGGCCCTGCCGCGCCAGCTCGTAGGCGTACGAATGGTAGGGCATATCCCCCAGCACGTGCGGGACGGAGTCCGCGGTGAGCGAGTAGAGCTTCTGCTCGCGCTGGGTGACCTCGCCGGGCGGCACCGGGGTGCGCGCCGCATAGTGGCGCAGCACGCCCTTCAGGTGGGCGAGGCCGCAGACGAACAGCACGCGCCGCGCCCCGCAGGCGCGCAGGGCGGCCGCCATCTGGATTTCGCGCGCCTGGTCGTCCGAGCCGGGCGCCGGATCGGGCAGGTCCGCCACCGCCTTGGCCCAGTACGCCGCGATGCCCAGGCGCTCGACGAGATAGTCGTCGGGTACGCGCAGGGGGCGCGGCTTCTGGTTGAGCGCGTCGCGGTCGATGAAATGCACGGGCACGCCCGTCTCCATGCCGAGGCGCACCGCTTCGAGCAGGGCGTCGTCCGGGACGATGGGCACGATGCCGCGGACCTTTTCCAGGTTCTCGTCGAAGTCGTCGTGGGCGACGAGCGTGAGCCAGGGCAGGCGCGTCACGCCTGCGCGGATGTTCGCCTCCAGCGTGCGGGGCAGCTCCACCGCGATGACGTCGGGCCGCTGCTCGCGGAACGCGCGGCGCACCAGCGCGGCGAAGCGCCACTGCCCGTGCAGCGCGGGCACCGCGCGCACGCTGCCCCCGTCCGCGCCGAAGTCCACCGTGGGCGGATGCGGCGCTGGTGCTGCCGGATTCTGGGCGTCCGGGGCAGGGGCGGAATTCGCTGCGCGCTTGACCATGGCGGTGGCTGGAGCATCGGCGGGGGGCGGCAGGCGCGGGCGGCGCCGGGCGGCCCGTGTTCAGTTCCCCTTCGCGCCGGACTTGGCGCGGGCCAGGAACATTTCGGCGTCTTCCCAGCTCACCTGCCGCTGCGGAGCGGGGGCGAAAGCGGGATCGAGGAACTGCGCGAACTCGTCCCCGACGATCTGGCGCGCCGCCTGCTCGACGGCGTCCGCGCCGGTCCCGCCCAGCGTGTCCCGCAGGCGCTGCGCGTAGCGGACGATGTGGATGCCGTCCCGGGACGCGACGGGCAGGCCGTGCTTGTGCGCCCGGCCCAGGAAGCCGCTCACGACGTCGAGCAGCTCGTCGTCGGCGAAGGGAAGGTTCACCTTCAGGATCTCGCGCTCCTCGGACTCGCTGGGAAAGCCCACGCGCACCTGGGGCTGCAGCCGGGAGAGGATGTACTCGGGGATGTCGTAGGTGGACGAATCCTCGTTCATGGTGACGCAGACGCGGAAATCCGCGTGCGCGTGGATCTTGATGCCCGCGATGATGGACTCGACGTAGCGGCGCGAGTCGAGCAGGGGCGCGAGCGCGGCCCAGCTCTTCTCGCTCATGCGGTTCCCCTCGTCGAGGATGCACACGCCGCCGCGGATCATGGCCGTGGTGAGGGCGGAGGCGTGGTAGCGGATGACCTGGCCGGAATCGATCACCGGCGTGACGAGCAGGTCCTCCGGCCGCGTGTCGGAGGTGCACTGGAAGATGTAGGTTTCGCGGCTGAATTCCTTGGCGATCGTGTAGGCGAGCGTGGTCTTTCCGACCCCCGGCTGGCCGAGGATGCGCGGCGAGAGCGGCGGCTCCTCGCGGCGCTTGCCGCCCGGGGTGAGCCAGCAGGCGCGCAGCTGGTTCTTCGCCTGCTCGGAGGCGACGGCGAGCACCGGCATCTCGTCCGGCAGCGCCAGGCGGAGATCCACGCCGTCCAGCGTCACCAGGCGCGCGATATTGCCGGAAGCCGCCTCCGGCGCCGATTCGATGTGCGAAGAGACCTTGCCTGCCATAGTCGAATCCCGCTCCGTCCCGTGTCGATAGGGGGTTCCGGGCGCGAAAGGCGCATCGCCACGCTGCTGCCGCAAGGCGCGTGCCGCGCTGCCGGCCCGCAACAGCTTGCCACGCCCGGACCGGGGTGTAAAACTTCGTTCCGGCGCCGCCGGCCCGAAAGGCCCGCCCGGCGCGCCCCGCCGTTCACCCGCCTATCCCGCGCCCGCAATGACCCAAGCGAAGCTGCGCATCGTCCATCGGCTGTCCGAGGTTCCGCGCGCAGCCTGGGATGCGCTCGGCGGCGGCGACAGCCCCTTCCTGGAATGGGACTGGCTGACAGCGCTGGAGGAGACGGGCTGCGCGACACCCGAGACCGGCTGGGCGCCGCATCACCTGCTGCTGGAGGAGGGGGGCCGGCTCGTCGCGGCCTGCCCGCTGTACCTGAAGGGTCACAGCGAGGGGGAATTCGTCTTCGACCACGAGTGGGCGCACGCGGCCCAGGGCGCCGGCCTGCGCTACTACCCGAAGCTGCTGGTGGCCGTGCCGTTCACGCCGGCCGCGGGCGGGCGGCTGCTCGTGGAGCGGGATGCGCCCGCCGCGCGCCGCGTCGCGCTCATGCAGGCGCTGGGCCGGTCGCTGCTGGAGCTCGCGCGGGAGGCCGCGCTATCTTCCGTTCACGTCAATTTCTGCACGCGGGAGGAAGCGGAGGCCCTCGCGCCGCTGGGCTTCCTGGAGCGCAAGGGCATGCAGTATCACTGGGAGAACCGCGGCTACGGCAATTTCGACGACTACCTGGCGGAATTCCGCAGCAAGCGCCGCACGCAGATCAAGCGGGAGCGGCGCGAGATGGCGGACCTGGGCGTGACGCTGCGGGCCGTCTCCGCCGACGCGATTCCGCCGGAGCTGGTGCCGACCATGTACCGCCTGTACCGGGGGCACGTGGAAAAGATGTACTGGGGGCGGCTCTACCTGAACGAGCGCTTCTTCGAGCGCATCGTGCAGCGCTTCGCGCGCAACCTGTGCTTCGTGCTCGCCGAGCGGGAAGGGCGCGTGATCGCCGGAACCTTCAACGTGCAGAAGGCCGGCGTGTTCTACGGCCGCTACTGGGGAACATTCGAGGAGCTGCGCCATCTGCACTTCAACGTCTGCTACTACGAGGCCATCGCCCATTGCATCCGGGACGGCGTGCAGCGCTTCGAGCCGGGGGCCGGCGGCGACTTCAAGCAGCTGCGCGGTTTCGATCCGCGCGAGACCCGCAGCTTGCACGCGTTCGTCCATCCGGGCCTGCAAGAGGCCGTCGAGCGCTATCTGGCGCGGGAGCGGACGCACATGGGCCAAGTGATCGAGCGCCTCAACGCGGAAAGCCAGCTCAAGCCGCGCGCCGCGGAGGATCCGGAGCGCCCGGGCTGAACACTGCCGCCGGCCGCGCCGTCCGCGACCGCATCCTCCGCGAGCGAGCCATGCGCGCCACATTGAAGCAGATCGGGAATTGTCAAACGGTGGACAACCGACTAAGACTTGACGCTCAGGGCGGGCCGCGCACATCGTCGCAGCGGCCCAACCACCGTCCCCACTTCAGCGAGAATCCGTCATGACTGCCCGGTTCGCCCCCGCACTCCTCGGTTCGGCCATTACCCGGCGCGACGTGCTGCTGCGCGCTTCCACCGCCGGCCTGGCCGTCGTGGTGTCCGGGCTGGGGCGCACCGTCCACGGCCAGAGCAAGCCGATCCGCACGGTCATGCTCGCCCACAGCGACAACAGCACCGTCTACGCGCAGCACATGGTGGCCGACACGATGGGCTTCTTCAAGGAAGCCGGCTTGCAGGCCGAATTCATCGTGCCCGGCGGAGGCGCCCGCGTGACGCAGATCATCGCCGGCGACCAGGCTCCGTTCGCGCAGGGCGACTCGGCGCATCCCGTGCTCGTCAGCGCGCGCGGGCGGCCGTGCCAGATGGTCTATTCCACGGACACGCGCTGCGCCTACGCGAACATCCTGCTGCGCAAGGAGCTGTGGGAGCAGGGCCTGAACACCGTCGAGAAGCTCGCCACCATGAAGCGCCCGGACGGCTCGCCCCGCGTCATCGCGGCGACGGCGATCGGCTCGGGCACCTGGGTCTACGGCAGCTACGTCCTTTCCCAGTACCAGGTGAACGGGAAGAGCGTGAACGATCAGGTCAAGTGGGTGGGCGGAGGAGGATCCACCACCATCCTGGGCGGGCTGAAGTCCGGCCAGTTCGACGCCGTGATGGCCGTTCCGCTCTGGATCGAAACGGCCGTGCGGGACGGCTACGGCCATCTCCTCTACGACGTGCGCTCCGAGATGGACTGGGTGCGCGTCTTCAAAGGCAACATCCCGACCACGGTCGGCTACGTCCTCAAGAAGACGCTCGATAACGAGCCGGAGATGTCGCAGGACTACGTCACGGCGATGTGGCGCGCGCAGCAATGGATCAAGGGGCGCGATCCGGAGCAGGTCTACGACGCGATCGGCAAGAAGTTCATGCCGACCTTCGCCAAGGAAGTGGTGCTGGCGGAGATCCGCTACTACCAGCCGATGTTCAATTACGATATGACGATCTCGCGTCAGGATTTCGAGAACTCCAAGCGCGTGCTGATTCCGCTGGTGACGGACAAGGACTACTCGTACGACGCGCTGGTGGACATGCGATTCGTCGAGAAGGCGCGCAAGGGCTGAGGGCGGCGACCCTCCGCCGCGCGTCCGGAAACGGCGGTCTCACCCGCCGGCAAGGGGTTGTACGTACGCGCCAATTCCTTCGGCAGCCGTATCCCACGCTCCGGCCGCGCGTCCCGCGGCCGGAGCGAAACGCCGCACCTAGAGAGGAGGCGTCATGACCGTCCATCGACCACCTGTCCGCAGCGGCCTCAGCCGGCGCGACCTCCTGCGCGGCGCTTCCGCCGCCGGCGCGGCGGCCGTCGTCACCGGCATGGGCCGCACCGTCCACGGCCAGAGCAAGCCCATCCGCACGGTCACGCTCTCCCACAGCGACAACACGACGGTCTACGCGCAGCACATGGTCGCCGACGCGATGGGCATCTTCAAGGAGGCAGGCCTGCAAGTCGAGTTCATCGTGCCCGGCGGCGGGGCGCGGGTGGCCCAGATCATCGCGGGGGACCAGGCGGCCTTCGCCCAGGGCGATTCTGCGCATCCGGTCAAGATGAGCGAGAAGGGCCGTACCTGCATGATGGTCTACTCCACCGACACGCGCTGCGCCTATGCGAACATCCTGCTGCGCAAGGAGCTGTGGGACCAAGGCCTGAACACCGTGGAGAAGTTCGCCACGATGAAGCGCCCGGACGGCTCCCCGCGCACCATCGCCTGCACGGCGATCGGCTCGGGCACCTGGGTCTACGGCAGCTACGTCCTGGCGCATCACAGCGCGAACGGGAAGACGGTCAACGAGCAGGTCAAGTGGGCGAGCGGGGGCGGGTCCACCACCCAGCTCGGCGGCCTCAAGGTGGGCCAGTTCGACGCGATGATGGCCGTGCCGGTGCAGATCGACACGGCCGTGCGGGACGGCTACGGCCATCTCCTCTACGACGTGCGCTCGGAGGCGGACTGGATGCGCGTGTTCAAGGGCAACACGCCCACCACCGTCGGCTACGTGCTCAAGAAGACGCTCGACGGCGAGCCGGCGCTGGCGCAGGACTACGTCTCGGCGATGTGGCGCGCCCAGCAGTGGATCAAGGGCCGCGATCCGGAGCAGATCTACGAGGCGATCGGCAAGAAGTTCATGCCGACCTTCGCCAAGGACCTGGTGTTGGCCGAAATCCGCTACTACCAGCCGATGTTCAACTACGAGATGACGATCTCGCGCCAGGACTTCGAGAACAGCAAGCGGGTGCTGATTCCGTTGGTGACGGAGAAGGACTATACGTACGAGTCCCTCGTGGACATGCGCTTTCTCGATAACGCCCGCAAGGCCTGAGCGCGCCCCTCGCAGGGCGCCGCTCCGGCCCCCGGCCGGCTCGGGCCGCGGCGGCACGCGGCTATCGGGGAGCGCGGCCGCCGCGGTTCTCCTTTTCGGCATGAGGAGTCGCCATGCCCGCCCATCGCTCAGGCCTCCGCCCCGGAGCGCTCACCCGGCGCGACGTGCTGCGCGGCGTTTCCGCCTTCGGCGCGGCGGCCGTGGTCTACGGCAGGGGGCGGACCGTGCACGGCCAGGGCAAGCCGCTGCGGGCGACCACGCTCTCCCACAGCGACGCGGGCACCACCTACACCCAGCACATGGTCGCCGACCAGCTCGGCTTCTTCAAGGAAGCCGGGCTGGCGATCGAATTCATCGTGCCCGGCGGGGGCGCGCGCGTGGCGCAGATGATCGCCGGGGACCAGGTCGCGTTCGCCCAGGGCGACTCCGCGCATCCCGTCCTCATCAGCGCGCGCGGACGGCCATGCAAGATGATCTACTCCTCCGACCTGCGCTGCGCGTACGCGAACCTCATCGTGCGCAAGGAGCCCTGGGAGCAAGGGCTGAACACGGTGGAAAAGCTCGCGACGATGAAGCGCGCGGACGGCTCGCCCCGCGTCGTCGCGGCGACGGCGCTCGGCTCGGGCACCTGGGTCTACGGCTCCTACATCCTCTCCCAATACCGCGCGAACGGAAGGCCGGTGAACGAGCAGGTCAAGTGGGTGAGCGGAGGCGGGTCCACCACGCTGCTGGGCGGGCTGAAGTCCGGCCAGTTCGACGCCATCGCCGGACCGCCGCGCTGGGTGGAGACGGCGAAGCGGGAAGGCTACGGCGAGCTGCTTTACGACGTGCAGTCCGAGCAGGACTGGATGCGCGTGTTCAAGGGCAACATCCCGACGACCGTCGGCTATGCGCTGAAGAAGACGCTCGATGCCGAGCCGGAGCTGACGCAGGATTACGTCTCCGCCGTCTGGCGCGCCCAGCAATGGATCAAGGGCCGCGACCCGGAGCAGATCTACGACGTGATCGGCAAGAAATTCATGCCCACGTTCGCCAGGGACATCCTCGTCGCGGACATCCGCTACTACCAATTGCTGTTCAACTACGACATGACCATCTCGAGCCGGGACTTCGAGAACTCCAAGCGGGTGCTGATTCCCTTGGTGACCGACAAGGACTACACGTACGAGAACCTGGTGGACCCGCGCTTTCTCGACAAGGCCCGCAAGGCCTGAGCGCCCGGAGCGCGGCACTGCCCCTGCAAGAGGATCGCGATGCATGCTCAAGCCTTTCCCGCGGCTGTAACCCACGCCCCGGCGGTGCGCGTCCGGTGCGAGGGTTTGCACAAGCGGTTCGCGCTCAAGGACCGCGAAGTGATCGCCGTGGGAGACGCGACCTTCGAGGTGCGCGACCGCGAGTTCGTGTCGCTGATCGGACCGAGCGGGTGCGGGAAGAGCACCGTCCTCAACATCGTAGCGGGCCTGCTCTCCCCGACGCGCGGCAGGGTGCTGGTGGACGGCGAGCCGGTCACCGCACCGATGAGCAAGGTGGGCTACATCTTCCAGAAGGACACGACGTACCCCTGGAACACGGTCGAGGACAACATCGGAATGGGCCTGGAGTACCGCGGCGTACGGGCTCCCGAGCGGCGCGCCCGCGTCGCCGACATGATCCGCATGGCCAAGCTGGAAGGCTTCGAGAAGGCCTACCCGGGGATGCTCTCCGGCGGGATGCGCCAGCGCGTGGCGCTGGTGCGCTGCTTCATCACCGAGCCGGAGGTGCTGCTGATGGACGAGCCCTTTGGCGCGCTGGATACCCATACCGCGCTGCTGCTGCACAGGGAACTATTGACGCTGTGGGAGCGCACGCGCCAGGCGATCCTATTCGTGACGCACAACCTGAGCGAGGCGATCTCGCTCTCGGACCGGGTGATCCTGCTGGGGGCCCGGCCCTGCAGCGTGAAGATGGATGTGCGGGTGAATCTGCCGCGGCCGCGGGACGTGATCGCCGTGCGCGAGACCCCGGAATACCGGCGCATCTACGGCGAGCTGTGGCACGCCCTGGGCCGCGAGTTCCAGGAAGGAATGACGGAGGTGGCGCGATGAATATCCGGCGCTGGAGGATCCTGGCGTGGCAGACCGCGCTGTTCATCGCGATGTTCGTGGTGTGGCAATGGGGCACGCAGGTGACGTGGCTCGCCCAGCACATCAAGATTCTCGACCCGTTCTTCATCAGTTCGCCGGGGCGCATCTGGGAGCGCTTTTTCGAGCTGTCCCAGCCCGATCTGGCCCAGCCGCTCCAGGTGCGCATCGTGACCACGGTGGTCACGGCCATCTGCGGCTTCTTCGTCGGCGTCAGCTCCGGATTCCTCTGCGGGCTTTATCTGGGCCGCTCTCCGTTTCTCTCCTCGGTGCTCCAGCCCTACATCGTCGCCTTCAACACGATGCCGCGCATCGCCCTGGTGCCCCTCGTCACGCTCCTGTTCGGATTCGGCGCGGTATCGAAAGTGGTCAATGCATGGCTGATCGTGTTCTTCATCGTGTTCTTCAATACCTACGAGGGCGTGATGAACGTGGACCGGGATCTCGTCAATGCCGCGCGCATGCTGGGCGCGACGCCGGCGCAGATCATGCGGACAGTCTACCGCCCCAGCGCGCTCGCCTGGACCTTTGCCGCGCTCACGCCGGCCATCAGCTTCGCGTTGATCGGAGTGGTCATTGCCGAGTTCCTCGGGGGCGATACCGGCATCGGCTATCTCATCATCTCCTCCCTCGCCACGCTTGAAGCCGCCGACATGATGGTCGCGCTGCTGGTGCTGGGCGTGGTCGGGATCGGGTTGGCGACCCTGGTCAAGCGCGTCGAGCGCTACCTGCTGCGCTGGCAGCCGCGCTACTACGGGCATCACGATCCGGTCGTCTAAGGTCGGTTCGAGACTGACGGGCAAGGGGCGCCGCCTGCCGCCGGCCGGCGCTTCCTGCAAGCCGTCATTGCGGAAATCCCGATCCCAAGGGCTGTGAGCGTTCACTGGGTGCGGGCGAGCGCGCCGGGGCTTGCCGCGCGGCCGCCGCTACTTTGCCGTGGCGGGCGTGAGCAGGGGCTCGTCCGCCGGCTCCGCGCGGCCCTCGCGGATCGGCAGGTGCACCGCGGTCGCGAAGAGCCCGACGCCGATCGCCGCCAGCCACATCAGGTTGTAGCTGCCCGTCGCATCGTAGATCCACCCCGCCAGCCAGACGCCGAAGAAGCTGCCCAATTGGTGGCCGAGGAAGACGAAGCCGAACAGCATCGAGAAGTTGCGCAGGCCGAACATCTGGCCCACGAGTCCCGCGGTCGGCGGCACCGTGCCCAGCCAGAGGAGGCCCATCGCGCCCGAGAAGATCAGCAGCGAGGCCGGCGTGGGCGGGGCGAGCGCGAACAGGCCGATGGCCACGGTGCGCGCGAAGTAGAGCGCGGCGAGCACCTTCTTCTTGCTGAAGCGCTGGCTCATTGTCCCGAAGAAGAAGGAACCGGGGATGTTGAACAGGCCGACCAGCGCCAGGGCGAGCGCCGCCGCGGAGGCGGGCACGCCGAAATCGGCGACGTAGGCCGGCAGGTGCGTGCCGAGAAAGGCGAGGTGGAATCCGCAGGCGAAGAATCCCGAGAAGAGCAGCCAGTAGCTGGGATGCCGCATCGCCTGCCCGAAGGCGCGACCCGGCCGGGCGGGCTGCGCGTCCGCCGCGGCGTCCGGGGCGCCGGCGACGACCGCGGCCAGCGGCGCCATCACGAGCGCGATTCCCGCCAATCCCGCCAGCGCGAACACCCAGCCGTTGGCGCCGATCAGCGCCTGGCTCACCGGCAGCAGCACGAACTGGCCGATCGACCCGCCGGCCGAGGCAATGCCCATCGCCACGTCGCGGCGCTGCGGGGGCGTCGCGCGCACGATGGCGCCGAACACGACGCCCTGCGTCGTCGCGCTCTGGGCGAACCCGAGCAGGACGCCCGCGGTCAGGACGAACATCCATGGCGAGCCGGACAGTCCCGACAGCCACAGCCCGGCGGCATACGCCACCGTCCCCGCCACGACGATCCGTCCGGCGCCATGGCGGTCGGCGAGCATGCCGGTGAGCGGCTGGAACAGGCCCCAGAGAATGTTCTGCACCGCCAGCGCAACGGTGAACGCCTCGCGGGTCCAGCCCAGCTCGAGCGTCATCGGACGCAGGAACAGGCCGAGCGTCTGCCGTAGGCCCAGGCTGATCGTGGCGATCGCCGTGCCCGCGATGAGAACCAGGAGCGGGGTACGCCAGGAACGGGACATCGGGACTCTCCGGGCAAGGGGGTGGTGTGCTCAGGGGTGCGAGCGCGCCCGGCTCCCGTCGTTCCCGCCCCAGCCGCGCGCTTCTCCGCAAACTATTGAAGGCGCAGGATGGAGATCGTTCCTTCTCCTGTCAAGCGCGGCGTC
>Ga0315281_10015433_pt1 | contig 10246 bp, 10 predicted proteins | sample YL17G07_0_MG_FD_204540 | JGI IMG/M metagenome (GOLD analysis project Ga0315281, IMG submission 204540) | Sediment microbial communities from Yellowstone Lake, YNP, Wyoming, USA - YL17G07_0 | ecosystem: Environmental > Aquatic > Freshwater > Lake > Sediment | place: USA: Wyoming | collected...
GGCAGGAGCGGCCGGCGCAATTGCGGTCGAAATTACCGCTACCGCCACACCGGATGGTTACACGATCTGCCTGATTTCTGGCGGCCACAGCGTGCTCTCGGCGACGCACCAGAGCCTGCCCTACGACCTCGAAAAAGACCTGCATGCCCTGTCGCAGGTAACAACATTGTTTTACGTGCTGGTAGTCCACCCGTCGTTCCCAGTGAAGTCCGTGAAGGAACTGATTGCGTATGCGAAAGCCAATCCGGGCAAGATCAATTTTGGCTCATCGGGCACCGGCGCCCTGCAGCATCTGGCGGGCGAACTGATGGCCTATAAGGCCGGCATCAAGTTCACGCATATACCGTACAAGGGCGGGGCTGCTGCATTGGCCGCCGTCATGGCCGGCGAAATTGAGATGAGCTTCACGACGCTGTTGAGTGCGCGGCCGCATATGCAAAGCGGCCGCTTGCGCATACTGGGAATCACCGACAGCAAACGCTCGCCCGCGGTGCCTGACCTGCCGACGATCGCGGAAGGCGGACTGCCGGGCTTCGCGGCCAATCAATGGTATGGCGTCGTCACCTCGGCCAGGGTGCCGCCAGCAATTGCCCGGAAGTTATCGGCCGCTATCGTGGCCGCAGTAAATTCACCTGATGTGGCCGAACGGTTGATGAAAGACGGCTCCACCCCGCTTGGCACCACCCCGGAACAATTCAAAGCCCACATCCATGCCGAAATCGCCCGCTGGCGCGAACTGGTCAGGGCTACCGGGTTGAAGCTGCATTAGGCGGTACTATTGGCTCGGCACTCCAAGGCCAAGAACCGAGGCCCGCACTTTCGACCTGCCCTGCTCCTGGTCGACCACGCGCTGGCGAAATCTTGGTATGCCCCCGTCGCAGGCCACTTCCGCCTCGATGAAATAGCACTGACCGGGCAGCGCATCGATCGAAATTTTGTCCTGGCCGGCCACCGAAATGTTATGCACGCCCGGTCTCACGGAAAAGTATCTATAGGTTCCGGGATAAATCGCGAGAGTGGTCTGGCTGTGCCGCATCCGAGCGGCCACGCCCGTGTTGTCGCAAGGACTCACGCCGTACAGATAAACCATCGCCGCGTCCGGCGGAGGCGCGAACGACTTGCCTTGATGGTCGTTGAACTGGCTCACCGCCACCGCGATGCAGCCGTTGAGAACCAGGCAAGCGGCGGCGGATGCAACCAGCAAACGCATGGACGGCCTCACGCTACGCTGAATCGCCGCTGCTCATTGAACCGGCTGGCCTTCCAGCAGCAGTTTTACGACCTGCGGCGTGATTTCGCTTGCGCGCTGATCAAGTTGCTCGCTGGTCAGGTTCGCGATCGGATGCGGCATGGCAAGGAAGCGGAAACCCTTGAGACCCCAGGTGAGGGCCATGGCTTCGCCGGTTTTCAAAAACACGTCGGTAATGATCGACGCGGACGGCATTCCCTGCTGTTCGAATACTATGCTGTCGAGCACACTGCCCGAGCTGCATGACCCTCAGTCGCCGATGCCGGCGACGACGACGTCGCAGTTGGCCTTGAACTCGTCGATGACCGCCTGGGACGCAGGTACGCCCGCGCTGGGCTTGCGGCGCATGATGTGCGTCTTCGCACCGTATTCGCTTTCGAGAACGCCTGCGATGCGCGTCAGCAACTGGTCTGAGTTGAACTTCGAGTTGTCGACCAGCCCGACGCGCAGGCCGGCGAGCGATTTCGGCCGCGGCGCATAAGCGATGTGCCGCCCCTTTTTCGGCTCGATGGTGGGATCGTATATCCGTATCGTCATGGTGCCTCCCTTGGTTTAACAACTGCAAAAGCGTTCAGCGGTCAGCGATCAGCATTCAGCTTTTGCAGACGATGAAGTTACCCCGGTTTTGCTGATGGCTGACTGCTGAACGCTGAATGCTGAATGCCGATCGCTAATTATAGATGATGGCCGTTCCTAAGACGGCCGGCGTATCTCGCGCGTGACGCTCTGCGAGCCGGCCTTGCCGCCCCAGCCGGGGATGTAGGCGGACTGCACGCCCGCGCGACCACCGGCCATGATGACCAGAAAATCATCCGCCGTCTGCACCAGCGGCATCATCGTCTTCTCATCCGCGGCAGCGACCGCTCCGTCCTTGAGGTTGATGCGCTTCAGCTCGGCCACCGAGATCTGCGAATTCTCGAAACAGAAGCGCCTCACATCGTCGCGGCTCCACCCGGCTTTGGCAATGATGGCCATGTGCTCGCCCGCGAACACCAGCGCGTACTGCGGCTGGCGCATGGTGCCCGCGGAGACGCGCATCTGGGCGCACATGGTCGTGAGCACGCCTTCGGGCGTGCTGCTCAGGTTATTTGAAAACTGATGCACGCCGAGCGCCGCCATGATCGTCACCGCGCTTTGTTCGCGCTTGAAGCCGCGGTCCACGTGCAGCGGCGGCCACGGGCTCTCCGCTTCGTTCTCGGCGATGCAGAACGTGTACTTGCCGGGATGACCGAGGCTGCTTTGATCGAGCGTGCCGGGGAGCGTGCCTATCGTGTTGCGCATGATGAGCCGCACCGCGCGCCCTATCGTTGAGTTCGCGCGCCAGCCCGGCCCGAACAGATTGTCGCCGCAGTTCATATCGAGCTCGCGCGCGATCGGACCGTTCACGATCATCAATACTGCCGCGCCCCCGGTGCTGGTGCCGGGCCCATGATAGCCGTAGAGCGGTTCCGCGAGCGCCTCGACCGCCGCCACGACGACCGGCATGTATTCGGGTTTGCAGCCGGCGAGCACCGCGTTGATCGCCACCTTCTCCGCTGTCACCGAAACCTGCCGGTTTTCGATGAAGGCGACCTCGATCTCCGGTTCGAGTCCCACGGCAGCCAGCATGGAATCGATGCGGTCCTGCGTTGCCGGCACCACGGGAAATCCGTCCGTCCAGCCTTTGGTATAGCAAAGCTCCATGGCCGCAGCCATGTCGGGCGCTTCATAGTGCCGGGACTTGAGCTGCATCGTTCGACCTCGCTGTGCGTGCGCTGCGGCCCGGGCGGGCCATAGCAACAGTATGCCCGCGCCGCCTGAGGGCGGCAAGGCGAGGAAGAAACAGGATTGAAGATTGTGTGTGACTGGAACGAAAGGCAGGTGTTCCAACCGCTAATCACCAATCACAAATTACTCGCCCCCGCCGGGACCGGCGGGGGCGTTAAGACTTACGGCAGCTTGACGGCCTGGATATCGGCTTTGGCGCCTATCCCCAAGGTCCTGTTGAACGAAACGTGGTGGCCGCGGGTGGTGATGTTGTCGTCGTGCACCGCAAAGCCGACGTTGTAGACACCGCCTTCCTTCAAGGCCTTGTCATCGTCATTGCCGAGGCCGAGCGGACGGATCATCACAACGGTCCACATGCCGTCTTTCCAGCTGGCGATCGCGTTGTTGTCCGCGGCCGAGCCCTTGGCGTCCTCCCGACTGATCAGGTAGTCAGGGACCATGTCGCCTTCTTTCCAGCCCGCGTTAGAATCGAACGGCACGGCATTCTGCTCGCGGATCAGGAAATGATCGCCCTTGCGCAGATCTTTCTCGGTGATCGACTTGTAACCGACCTTCTTCTCGTCCCACATGAACTTCGGCGCGTGCGTCTTCGGATCGGAATTACCGCCGAACATGTCCTTGCCCGAGTCGGAATAACGGAACTCGAGGACGTAACCGTCGTCAGCCATGCCGACCGCGTTCGAACGGTGGCCGCGCCACTGGACGAGGTCGACAAAACCACCGGCAGCCTTGATCTTGCCGATCTCGTCAAGCGACTTGCCAGTCTTCCAGTCCGACGGATCAGTGCGGGTGGCCGGCAGATACTTGCGCACATCCCCTTTCTTGATCGCGGTGAGCAGCGCGTTGGCGGCGACTTCTTCCTTGGAGAACTGCTTGGCCATGTCGCGCTGGCCGTCGTGGCAAGTCAGCCAGCAGCCCTGCTGCGCAAATCCCGGCACTTTGCCGTCGTCGATCATGATCGTCATGCGCTCTTCGTAAATCCCGGGCTGCTTGCCTTCCTGCACCACCTTGTCAAGCTTGGGAAAACCGTAAACCTTCCACTCCTTGCCGTCAAAGCGCAGGTACTGGTGCTCGGTGCCCGGGTCCGGGTACTGCGTCTTCCACTGGAACCGGAAGTAGGCGTTCTTGGCGTCGTACGCGGCCTGCACTTTCAGGTCCATGGTGCCGACCTTGTCCTTGACCGGCATCGGTTCGAGCGGCCCCGCCTTGACAAGTTTGTCGCCCATCGCCTTTTGCTTGCCTTCATGGCAGGCGACGCAGGCGCCGCCGCTTTGGACCATCTGCGCGCCCGGATGGCTCTTGGAGCGCACCCACTCGTATGACGACTGCGCGGGATAAAACAGCGTCTCGCTCTTCACGGGGATTTTCGACCAGTCGATCTTGGCCGGGTCGGCGGCGATGGCAGGCGTTATGGCAAATGCAGTCAAAGCTAATATCGATACTGCGGCTTTCATGACGTTCTCCTGTTGCAAACGTAATCCTCCAGTCGAAAGTCTAGGCTATCGACCCGCGCGCGAATTGATCCTAGTCAAACCTTTATGAATTTCTCCTTAACACAATTGATCGCTGTCACTATTGCTCCGCCTTTATGCCGGCGGTCTTGACAAGCCGCGTCCAGCGTATCGTTTCCTGTTCGGTATGGCGCTTCAGCTCGACCGGCGTCATGGTAATAATTTCCAACCCCTGCGCGCCGAACTTCGCGTGGACTTCGGCATCGGCCAGGACTTTTGCGATCTCGGCATTCAGCCGTTTGACGATCACGTCCGGCGTGCGGGCGGGCGCGAATATCCCGTACCACGTAATGAGCTCGAATCCGGGAACGGTTTCGGCAATCAGCGGCGTGTCGGGAATGTTTGCCGAACGCTTCGTGCCGCCGGTTCCCAACAACCGCAGCCGTCCCGCCGTCACGTGAGCCAATACCGACGGCATGCTAGTGAACATGAGATGCACCTGGCCCGCCATGAGATCAGTCATCGCGGGGCCGGTGCCTTTGTAGGGAACATGGACCAGCCTGGTTCCGGTGAGCGCCTGGAAGAGCTCTCCACCAAGATGCGGCGCGGTGCCCGTGCCGACGGATGCGAAATTGAGCGCGCCGGGTTTGGCTTTCGCCAGCGCCACCAGTTCCTTGACGGAGCCGGCCGCCACCGACGGATGCGTCACCAGGACCTGCGGGCTCATCACCAACATCGCCACCGGCGCGAAATCGCGCAACGGATCGAACGGGACATTCGGCAGCATCAGGGGCGTGAGGAAAGTCCCGCCGCCGGTGCCGAACAGCAGCGTGTAGCCGTCCGGCGTCGCGCGTGCAACAAGCTCGCTGCCGATGATCGTGCCCGCGCCCGGCCGGTTATCCACCACGACCTGCTGGCCGACCCGCTGCGAGAGCTTCTGGCCGACCAGCCGGCCTACGAAGTCGGTCGGCCCGCCCGGCGGATAGGGCACGATGAGTCGTATGGGTTTGCTGGGGTATGGCTGTGCGATAACTGCCTGCGCGGCAAGTCCCAACACGATAGTGGCGAGGCAGTATGCCTTCATCAATTGATTCCTTGTCGCAGAAAAACAGGAAAATCAATGCACCCGTCGCCGGCGTCCCGCGCCGATATAGCGCTGCGATGATACCGGATCGTCGGAACCGGCGTATAGTGCCGTGCCTAACCTAACCGAATGAGCGACATGTCAGACCAGCCCAAACGCCGTGCACCGGCCGACCACAGCCGAATAAACCTCGATGAACCCTGGGAGGTAATGTACCGGCGCAAAGAATATGGCTGCACCGAGCTACAACTGCGGCAGGCGGTTGCGGCGGTCGGGCCGTCAGCAGCCAAGGTAAGCCAGTATTTGAAGAAAAAATCAACGCCGCCCAAGGGCAAGGCCCAAAGGTATGAATAAGGAACCTGGTCTACAGTCAATTCCTGCGCGGGAATGGCGGCTCACAGCACCAAAACGCAAAGAGGCGCAATGATGGGCAATCTCAATCCGCAGAAGTATTGCTTTCACGGGCAGCATTCAAAACTGCGCGCAAATTTCAGAATATTACCTGGCGTCAATCAGACACGGATGGTGTGCGCAGAGTGCTACGAGAAGATCATGACTGAAGGGAAACCGAAGAAGGTGGCCGTGCCACGATAGTCCATAGATCGCTCACCCGACGCACAGCCACCAGGATGGGACCTCCGCTCAATCAACTTTGACGCCGGCGGCCTTCCACACCCTGGTTCGCGTCGTGATCTCGTCGCGAACGAGTTTGTCGAACTCTTCGGGCGTGCTCCGCACGGCTACGGCTCCCAGGCTCGCGATCCGCTCCCGGGTGTCGGGAAGATCGACGATGCGGCCGATTTCCCTTGAAAGCAGATTAATGATATTGCGTGGCGTCTTGCCCGGCGCGAGGAGCCCGTACCATCCCTGGTATTCGAACCCGGCCAGCCCTGCCTCGGCGATCGTCGGCACATCCGGCATCGGCGCCGCGCGCTGGGTGGTGGTCACACCCAACGCCAGTACCCGCCCGCTCTTGATAAACGGCACTGCCGCCATGATGGGCGAGAGGAAATAATCCAGCCGGCCCGCTATCATGTCGTTGAATGCTTCGGGCGAGCCGCGGTACGGGACGTGCACCACGTTGATGCCTGCGGCCAGCTGAAACAACGCGGCGCCGTAATGAGGTCCGCTGCCGATGCCGGAGGAGCCGTAGTTGAGCTGACCCGGCTTCTGCTTCGCGAGCTCGATCAGTTCCTTGACCGACTTCGCCCCGACACTGGACGCGACCACCAGGATCAGCGGAGTGCTCGCGATCTGGGTGATGCCGGCAAAGTCTTTGACCGGGTCGTAGGAAAGTTTCGCGGCATAAAGCGCGGCACTCCCCGAGAAGTTGGACCCGGTCGTCGTAAGCGTGTGGCCGTCGGGGGTCGCCTCGGCGACGATGGTGAAAGCGACGATGCCGCCGGCGCTGGGACGGTTGTCCACCACGATCTGCTTGCCGAGCGTCTCCGCCAGCTTGGGCCCGATGATACGCGCGATGATGTCGGTGGCGCTGCCGGGCGTGAAGGGGACTACCATTCGAATCGGCTTGGTGGGATACGCGGGTTCTTTGGGGACTTGGGCGCTTGCCGCGGAGGAAATGCCCGCAGCGGCGAGCACGAGCAGCATTTGCAGCAACGGTTGCTTCATGCGCTTCTCCTCAAGTGATGCGGTTTCTCGGAACCAATTAAACACCCAAGCTCACCCTGCTGTCATCTTGCCAATTGCGAATCGCCGATTTCCGTATTTTGGCCGTCCGGCCGCGGATCATTCGGCCTGCACACCGACACGCCGCACGACCCCGGCCCAGCGCTCGATATCGGACGCGAGCAGCCGCGCGAACTCTTCGGCACTACTGGAGCGCGGATCGAGCCCCTGACTTGCAAGCCGCTCACGAACGTCCGGCGTTGCGAGCACGGCGGCAATCTCCGAGTTGAGCCGCTGCACTATTTCCGGAGGCATCCGGGCGGGCCCGACGAAACCGTACCACAGGCTTGCTTCATAGCCCGGCACGCCCGCTTCCGCCACCGTGGGCAGATCGGGCAGCGCGGGCGAACGCTGCGCGCCGGTCGTAGCCAGTGCGCGCAATCGTCCGGAACGAACGTGCGGCACCACCGAGAGACTGGTGCCGAAGGTCATCGACACCTGACCGCCCATGAGATCTGAAACGGCGAGCGACATGCCCTTGTAGGGAACGTGCACCAACATCGTTTTTGTCAGTGTCTCAAATTGCGCGCCGGCGAGATGCCCCGAGGAGCCCACGCCTGACGACGCAAAGGTAAGCTGCCCGGGGCGGGTCCTGGCAAGCGCGATCAACTCTTTTACGTTCCGCGCCGGAATCGAAGGGTGGAGCGCGATGACGAGCGGGCTCGAACCGACGAGCGTGATCGGCGAGAAGTCTTTGATCGAATCGTACGGCAGCTTGCGGTAGAGGCTCGCGTTGACCGCATGGCCGCTGGGAATAAGCGTGATCGTGTAGCCATCGGGCGCGGAACGGGCCGCAACCTCCGTGCCTATGATGCCGTTGGCGCCCGTCCGGTTCTCGACGATGACCTGCTGCCTGAGATTTTCCGTGAGTTTTTGCGCGACCGTGCGGCAGATGACATCATTGCCGCCACCGGGCGGAAAAATAGAAATAATCCGGATCGGGCGGGAGGGATACGGCTGCTGGGCCGAAGCTGGCTGGCATCCCATGGCAGCGGCCAAAACCATACTGGCCAGCGTCCGCGGCGCGATCACTTGCATTCCGCCTTCAGCCCAGCAGCAGGTTCGGCGCGCCAAGCTGCAACATCATCCCGAGTTCATCGGCAAAGGTCCAGCTCTCCTGCCACTTGCCGTCTGGAAATTTCATGATCGCAACGACCGGCACACCGACTTGCCTGCCAGTCGGCGGAACGCCGCAGAGGCTGCCCTGATGGTTACCGTTGGTGCTGAACCGCATCCAGACCTGGTCGCCCTCGGCAATCAGCACATCGATCTTGTCGTGCCGGTCGGGAATCGCGGTATCCAATGCAAACTCGCCGAGGCCGTGCACTTTGCAGTAATCGCGCATGTGCAGAAATCCAAGCCGCCGCTGACGGTGATCGGCCGCACGATCTTCCTTGGAGCGCGCTTTGGACCGGGACCGGGCCGCGACCAATTTGTTGCGCTCCTGCTGCGAGGCGCTCAGCCGGGCCGAGCTCCGCTCCACAAATGCATGGGCTTCCCCGCCCGCAGTCGGCAGCGGTGGCGCGATGATTTGCCCATCCTTGCGCGACGGCATCCTGGCGCCGAGCTGCTTGAGCAGCGCCGTTTCATCCATCATGAACCAACCTTCGACCATCTGGCCGTTCACTATGCGCAGCATGGCAATCTCGTAAACATCCACTTTCCTGCCGGTCGCGGGAATGCCGAAGAATTCTCCGGTGTGCGTGCCGGTAACGCGAAACAGCAGGCCCACCCGGTCGCCCTCGGCGATGACTTCTTCGATGACGTCCACGCGGTCCGGAAACGCAGTGCGCAAATACATGCCGGGTCCCGGCCAGCCCTGGTCGCGTGCATTGCTCGCCAGATGCAAGTTGCCGCCGCGCACACGGTCGTAGTTGGCGGCGAGAACTTCCTTCTCGACTTGCGGCATCTCCTTGGTGCCTTGCGACTTCTTGAAGCGCAGCGCCACCGCGACGTTGCGAGCCAGTTCCCCGGCCCTGTTTTTGTCTGCGTGGTTCACGATCGTCTTTCCGTTATTCGGGTTTGATACCCGCAATTTTAACGAGTTTGGCGATCCGGTCGTAATCCGCGCGCAAGAACGCGGCGAACTCCTCCGGGCTCGCGCTTCCGGCAGGCGGCAGCCCCTGATTCGCAAACTGCTGCTTTACATCCGGATCGGACAACGCCTTCTGCAGACCCGCGTGCACTATCCTGATCACGGTGCGCGGCGTGCCTTTGGGCGCGAAAACACCGTTCCAGGCGTTGTATTCGTAACCGGGTACTCCCGCTTCGTCGAGCGTAGGCAAATCCGCCAGCAGCGGCGAGCGTTTTTTCGTGGAAACCGCCAGTGCCCGCAAGCGCCCCGCCTTGACTTGGGCAACCACAGCAGCGGCCGGCACGATCGTCCAGTGCGACTCGCCGGCGATGAGGGCGGACGCCACCGGGCCGCCGCCCTTGTACGGCACGTGCACGCTGTTGATTCCGGCGAGTGTGGTGAACAATACACCCGCCAGATGGCTCGATGAGCCGACGCCCGCCGACGCCATATTGAGTTTGCCCGGCTGCGCCTTGGCGAGCGCGATCAACTCCTGCACGTTGCGCACCGGCAGGCCGGGATAGACGACCATCACGGCCTCGGCATTGACGATGAGAGAAATCGGCTCGAAATCCCGTATCGGATCGTACGGCAGATTGCGCTGGGTGAAGCGCGCGATAATCATGGTGGCCGGCGCACCCATGACGAGCGTGTAACCATCGGGCGCCGCGCGCGCGCCGGTCTCGACCCCGATTACTCCGCCCGCACCACCCCGGTTGTCAATGACAAACGGCTGGCCGAGCAGCTCCGACATTTTCGGCATGACGATGCGAACGAGGATGTCCATCGACGCACCCGCCGATTGCGGTGTGATAAGCCGCACCGGGCGCGCCGGGTACGATTCGGCGAATGCCGCCATGGGAGCGACATTCAGCATAGCCAGGATAAAACCGATCGTGCTGCGATTCATGAGCCTCCCGCCCAGCGCAAACAGA
>Ga0315281_10015434_pt1 | contig 10245 bp, 12 predicted proteins | sample YL17G07_0_MG_FD_204540 | JGI IMG/M metagenome (GOLD analysis project Ga0315281, IMG submission 204540) | Sediment microbial communities from Yellowstone Lake, YNP, Wyoming, USA - YL17G07_0 | ecosystem: Environmental > Aquatic > Freshwater > Lake > Sediment | place: USA: Wyoming | collected...
ATCCTTTTCCGGCATTGCCCGATATTCATCTGCTCCGGCTACCTATGCTTTTCTCGTGTTTTTCCTGATCATTCTTCCTCTCTTCCTGAACGATTACTATGTAGATATCATGACACTGACCGGCATGTATATCGTCCTCGCTCTCGGTTTAAACATCGTGGTGGGGCAGGCGGGCCTGCTGAATCTCGGATATGTGGCATTTTACGCCATCGGCGCCTATACCTATGCGATCCTATCGACGACGATAGGACTTTCGTTCTGGTCCGGACTTATCGCAGGCGGTCTGGTTGCCGCCCTCTTTGCCGTACTGCTTGGTATGCCGATTTTGCGTTTACGGGGCGATTATTTCGCGATCGTCACCCTCGGGCTCGGCGAGATTACCCGCATTGTGCTGAACAATTGGAGCGCTTTGACCGGCGGGCCGAACGGCATTTCGAAGATCGGCAGGCCTATGATAGCAGGGTACGAGCTTCATAGGACACTGGATTTCTATTATCTCATTCTTGTGATCGTGATCATTACGGTGTTCGCCCTGCACCGGCTCATTGCGTCGCGCATCGGCAGGGCATGGATCGCGATCCGCGAGGACGAAATCGCGGCCGAGGCCATGGGTGTCAATACCTTCCAATTGAAACTTCTGGCTTTTGTGCTGGCGTCGGCTTTGGCCGGAGTTGTTGGGGTATTTTTTTCAGCCAAAATGGCCTTTGTCTCGCCCGAGAGCTTTACGTTTTTCGAGTCGGTCCTGATCCTCTGCATGGTGGTTCTGGGCGGCATGGGGAGCATCGCCGGGATCATTCTGGGAGCGCTCCTTCTCGTCATGCTTCCTGAGATTTTTCGCGATTTTCAGGATTACCGGATGCTGGCGTTCGGAATCGCCCTCGTCCTTATGATGGTTTTCAGACCTCAGGGGCTTTTGGGAGCGGTGAAAAAAACAGGTTGAACCGTTCAAACGGTTTAAGCTGCTTAAACGGTTATGTTACTTTTAGAAACCAAAAATCTGACGAAGCACTTCGGCGGGCTTATGGCCATCGATGGGATCGATATGCGCATCGAACGTGAGCGGATCGTGAGCATCATCGGGCCGAACGGTGCGGGAAAGACCACGTTTTTCAACTGCATCACCGGCCTGTGCCTGCCCACGACAGGAAAGGCCATTTTCCACGACCGGGACATTACCGGCATGCCTCCGCACGATATAACGTCCATGGGTGTTGCGCGCACGTTCCAGAACATTCGACTCTTCGGCGGGATGACTGTTCTTGAGAATATCATGGTAGCGGCGCATTGCCGCACGAGCGCCGGGGTATTCGGAGCGATTTTCAGACCCGGCAGCGTGAACAAGGAAGAACGTGACATGAGGTACCGCGCCATGGATATTTTGAAATTCGCGGGGATCGAGGACAAGCACGAGTCACGCGCCGCGAACCTCTCCTATGGCGACCAGCGACGCCTCGAGATCGCACGTGCCCTCGGTACCGAGCCGCATCTGCTGCTCCTTGATGAGCCCGCCGCGGGGATGAATCCGCAGGAAACCCGGGAGCTGATGGCGCTGATCCGCAGGATTCGTGATAACGGCGTGGCAATCCTTCTGATCGAGCATGACATGAAGGTCGTGATGGGCATATCGGACCGGGTGATCGTTTTGGACCACGGTGTAAAGATCGCCGAAGGGTTGCCAAAAGACATCCAGCGGAACAGGGACGTGATCGAAGCGTATCTCGGCAAGGAGGGCCGCCATGCTTGAACTGCGCGAGGTGACGGTTTCCTACGGCATGATCAATGCGCTCAAGGGCATCAGCCTGAAGGTGGAGCAGGGAGAGATCGTTGCCTTGATCGGAGCGAACGGCGCGGGCAAGTCAACAACCCTGATGGCGATTTCAGGAGTCGCCGCACTGCAATCCGGCATGGTCATGTATGACGGCGCGAAGCTGTCAGGCATGTCTCCCCATGCAATCGTACAATCGGGAATATCGCAAGTTCCCGAGGGCAGGCGTATTTTCTCCCGGATGACGGTGCGCGAGAACCTGGAAATAGGCGCGTTTAGCGGAAACAAAGGGGCTCTTGCGGGCGACCTTGCACGGGTCTTTGAAATGTTCCCGGTCCTTGCCGACAGGAGTAAACAGTTTGGCGGCACGCTCTCCGGCGGTGAGCAGCAGATGCTCGCCATAGGACGGGCGCTCATGTCCCGGCCGAAACTCCTGCTTCTTGACGAGCCATCGCTCGGTCTCGCGCCGATCATGGTGAGCAGAATATTCAAGATCATCCAGGAGATCAATCAGCAAGGCATGACCATTCTCCTTGTAGAGCAGAATGCGAAGGCCGCGCTCCGTCTCGCGAATAGGGCTTATGTTATGGAGACCGGGACAATCGTGATGCAGGGCCGGGCGTCAGAGCTTGTGAATGACCCGGGGATTAAAAAAGCTTATCTGGGGGAGTAGTGCGAGTTTGGAGTTCGGAGTGCGGAGTGAGAAATCTGGAATGATTAGAAACATTAAGCTTATCCTCGAATATGACGGAACAAACTACCACGGCTGGCAGTCGCAGATCGGGAGCGGACTGCCGACGATACAGGACACGCTTGAACACGCGCTTACGACGCTTGCTCATGAGGAAATAACGGTCTATTCTTCCGGTCGCACGGACGCGGGAGTACACGCCCTGGGACATGTTGCGAATTTCAAAACTGCAAGCAGCATTCCACCCCCAGCATGGGCGCCGGCATTAAATCATCTGCTGCCAAAGGATATCAGGGTGCTGAGCTCGGAAGAGGCGACCGCGGATTTTCATGCCCGGTTCAGCGCTCTGGGGAAATTATATACCTATCGCATTTTGAACAGGCAAGCGCCTTCAGCCTTGTATCGCGGGTACGCCTGGCACGTCAACCTGCCGCTGAATCTGAAAAGGATGAGGCAGGCCGCGGTTTCTTTTGTGGGTAAACAGGATTTTTCCTCTTTTCGCGGCTCAGGATGCACGGCAAAAACACCGGTGCGAACGATCAGGTCGGTGGTTATTAAAAAAACCGCCAACTTCATTGAGATAGGGCTTGAGGCGGATGCCTTTCTCCAGCATATGGCGAGAAATATTGCGGGCACGCTTGTCGAAGTCGGTCTCGGAAGGTTCAGCCCGGAGGAAGTGAAGCGCATCATCGAGTCTCGGGACCGGTCCTCGGCAGGCAGGACAGCCCCATCCCACGGACTGTACCTGGTTATGGTATACTATCCTGAGTGATCACTCATAGCGCGACTATCGGCCCCAGCCGATTGCATAATGCAGAGCGCAAATTATCGAAAAATCCAATGATGCTTGCCATGTGTACTTTAAAATTTGCTCGTTACTCGTTGAACTGCGATGATCGACCGTAAGCGTTCCCGTCATCAGGTTGTTCGCAATTGTGAAAGAGCAGGGGTCTGATTCTCACTATTGCGAAAACTTATTGAGTCTTAAGTACTGTAAAATCAATAAATTAGTATTGGCATGCTACGTGCAAAAAAGCGACAGGGACCAGCATATTATTTTACTAAGGTGAAAGGAGAAAGTATGAGGAAATGGCTGAACGCTGTACTGATGTTGTTGTTCACCCTCGTTCTTGTCCCAACAACCGGCGCAGCGACCGATGCGGCAACGTGCCTGGGATGTCACGGATCGATGGAGGGGGCGGTCAAGGTGGACCAGGAGCAGTTCTCTAAATCTGTTCACGGCGGCATGAACGATTGCCTCATGTGCCACATAACCCTCAAAGGAGCGCAGCACCAGGGTTTGTCGGGAGGAAAGCCTGACAAAACGGTTCAGGCGCTCGCAAGTGATATTTCCCCGAAGAGCAAAAGAGACCCCCTTGCGCAGGCTGCTTGCGTGACCTGTCATCCCGACACCTATGCCTCGTATAAGGCGAGCGTTCACGGCCAGAATGTGATCGTTAAAAAATCGAGTGACGGACCGGTTTGCATCAGCTGTCATGGTTCCCCCCATTATATTCAACCGAAGACCAGCAAAGAGTCTCCTGTCAACCACTTGAACGTTGTCCAGACCTGCGGCGCCTGTCATGAAGAAAAATTCATGTCGGAGAAATACGGGTTTAGCGCCCACGTCATGGAGCGCTACAAGGAAAGCTTTCACGGCAGAAAGCTGAGGGTCGGCCACGCCGGAGCGCCGTCGTGCGCGAATTGTCACGGATCGCACGATATCAAGAGCGCAAAGGACCCCTCGTCACCCGTTGCCGGCGAGAACAAGAAAAAGACCTGCACACAATGTCATGCAGGCGCAACGGACAAGTTTGTGGCCGCCATCACCCACAAACCCATGCATCCCATTGCCCACTTTACCGAGCTTGCCTTGATTGTTCTTACCATGAGCGTGTTCCTGTTCATCTGCGTTCACGTGCTTTTGGATATTTTCGCGGACATCCGCGACCGTCTGTTCAGGAAGGGAGACAAGCATGACTAATACTATTCCTACGGAGATCGAGAGGTTCGACCTCTCTGCCAGGGTACAGCACGTTATCATGTTCACGACGTTCCTGCTCCTGTCCTTCACCGGCTGGGGGCTTAAGTACGCGTACCAGGACCCGGCCAGCGCCTGGATCAGTTTCTGGGGCGGCGCCAAAATGGCGGGGATCATCCATCGCGTGGCGGGCATCACCATGCTGCTTGATTTTCTCTACCACCAGTTCTACCTGGTTAACCAGTTCCGCAAAGGAGGCATGCGGCCTACGCTGGTTCCCATGCCCAAGGATGTCGTTGACTTGTTCCATAATTTTATGTACTTCTTCGGTCTCCGGAAAGAGAGACCCTACTTCGGCAAGTTCAACTATATGCAGAAGTTCGACTACTGGGCGGTCTATTGGGGGATGTTCATTATCGGGGCCTCCGGTTTCTTTCTCGCGTTTCCGGTTACGGTATCGTCGCTCTTTCCCCTGTGGTCGATCCAGTGGATTTGGGATGTCGTCATCGCCATGCACAGCGACGAGGCGCTTCTGGCCATCGTGTTCATCCTTATTTTCCATTTCTACAACGAGCATCTCCGGCCGGAGGTGTTCCCCATGAATTGGATGTGGATAACGGGAAAGATGTCTACTGACCAGCTGAAACACCACCATCCCGCGGAATACGATCATTTGTATGGTAAAAAGAAAAAATAATAATCAGATGAGGTAAGTGATTTGACTCAAAACGGCGGCCTAAATGGCCGCCGTTTTTTTAGGAATTATCAAGGATTGTTGTCTTCGCGTGTCCGACACGCAGGAAGAGGGAAATGACGCTAGTTCAGCTTTTCCAGGCCACCTTGTTTCATTCTAAAGCGCGTTGTGGCGCGGAGCGCGATCTCCGAGCTGTGGGTCACCATGAGCATGGTGACCTTTTTCTCTCTGTTGATCTTCTCGAAGAAAGCCATGATCTCCGCCTCTGTTTCCTCGTCAAGGTCGCCGGTCGGCTCATCGGCGAGGATGATCTCCGGCTCGTTGATGAAGGCGCGGCAGATCGCCACACGCTGTTGTTCGCCGCCGGAAAGCTCGGAGGGGTAACGGTCCGCCTTATCGCCGAGGCCCACCAGCCTGAGCAGCTGTACTGCGTTGTCCCTGGATTGTCGTTTCCCGAATACCGTCGGGAGCAGGACGTTTTCCGTCGCGGTCAGGGTGGGGATAAGGCTCGCGAACTGGTACACGAACCCGAATTTTTCGTTCCGGAGCTTTGAACGCTCCCTGTCATTGTAATCCCAGATGTTCTTGCCATCGATGGTAACCGTGCCCGTATCGGGGCGCGCGATGCCTCCGATAAGGCTCAACAAGGTGCTCTTACCGCTTCCCGAATGTCCGACGATGGAGACGAAAGCCCCCTGCGCCACAACAAGATCAAGGGGCAGGATGGCCTTGATGTCATTCTTTGAGATGGAATAGGTTTTCGAGAGTCCCTTCAGTTCGATCATAGACTTCCTTTTTTCCTGAACGAATTTGCGATACCGACAACAGCGCCGATCATAACAAGCAGGCCGATGATGGAGAGAAACCGGACCGCAGGCACCATGCCGTAGTTGCAGGGCATTCTCGAACTTTGGCAATACCCGAATTTATCCGGGAGCCACCAGGCGAGGCTGAGCAGGACGCAGGAAGAAATGGCGCCAGCGAGAGGCATTGCGGGCGATTTGAGCAGCAAGGTCATGCCACCTGTCAGGATCAGCAGTGCGCCGACAATAAATTCCGCCTGTGCCGTGTCAGAGCAGTGCATCCGCGCGTAGCCGGCATATTCACAGGCCGGAAGAATATATCTCGGGACCAGCACGAGGAGGATCCCGCAAACGAGCGCAGTTATCGAGATTAATTTTCTCATTTCAGCGTTTTTGTCATCGTGTCGAAGTCCATCATCGTGCCGGATTGAGAAGCTTCGTCCGCATTTTTAAATGCGGCGATGCCCCAACCCATGGGAGTGCGGAATTTCTTTTCTGCATGGACGTAGTTTGCCTTGCGGGCATCAACCCATGCGCCGGTCGGGTAATCCCTGACCTCTGCCCGGGCATTGTTCAGGTTCTTCTTCCTGAGATAAGCGAACAGGTCTCCAATATCGCAGAAATAAAGCATCGTATCGCCCTGGGTGATCTTTGCCGTAAAAGGCGAATCCATCTTGACCATCATGCCGCATTCAGCGCACGTTGTGTCCCCGGCGTGAGCCGGTGACAGCGCCATCGCGATGAGTGCGATGGCAATGCCCAAGGTTTTTAATCGTCGTATCATGCTATTTCCCCTTTCATTCTAGAAAACGCGACATGATCGCGCGAATCACTTTCATTCAGCGCTCCGGATAGCCTCATAGGGCTCCTGTTTCAGGATTGTGAGCGACGGCAGGAATGCGGCAAACAGGCCCGTGAACAGGGAGAATAAAAGCGCCCCAAGCGTAAGAATGATCAGCTCCGGCGGGGACGGGAAGAGATAGGGGAGCTTGAGGTAGTGGAGCATCAGGCCCTTGAAGCTGATAAGCAGTCCGTATCCGAGCAGGACCCCAGCCCCGCCGCCTGTTGCAGAAAGGAGCCCCGCTTCACTCAAGATGATCGCGGTGATATGCCCCCGGTTCGCGCCCATTGCGCGCAGGATGCCGATCTCCCGTCGCCGTTCATTCACGATCATATAAAAAGCGAATGCCATGATCAGGAGAATGATGACCCAGAGAAGGATGCTTATGACCAGGATTGCCTTGATAAGGCCGGAGAGTTGCCTCCGTACCGTGCTGATGATGGTGTCCGAAACCAGCGCCTTGACGCCTTTGATGTCATGTTCGATGCGCATGGCAGCGCGGTCCGGTGTATATTCGTCCTTTACCTGCACGAGGACGGTGGATATCCGGTCCCTGCCGATTTCGATGGGCTGAAGCGCCTTGGTTTTCGATGCTTCCGCCATGGTATACGCGGTATCAAGGCTCATGAAGGCCGCACGGTCGAAAAAATCCATGCCTGTCGCTTCCATGGTTCCCGCCACCGTAAAGGTTGTGCCGAAGAAGGGAATTTTGTCTCCCGTTATCACCGGTACGGACCTGCCCGTGATGAGTTCGTTGATGCCGAGCTTGCGGTTCAGGTTCTTTTCGAGCCACGGTTTGACGGTGAAGTCGGTTTCCGGATCAAAGGCCACGAGAAACACATCCACATTGAAGCAGCAGGTAAAACTGGTCGGTTTAACGAACAACTGGGGTGTTGCGCTTTTAACCGCGTCCAGGGCCCTTACCCGGTCGAGAACGGACCGGTCCATCAGGAACTGGGTGGGTTCGCCGGAGATCAGTGCTTTTTGTGCCTGGTCCTTTGCGCTCTCCGGGACGACCATGATGTCGGCGCCGAGGCGGTACGCGCCTGTTCTGAGCGCGTTGTTGATGCTCTTCAAGAACAGTGTTGCAGAGAACAGGGTGCAGGACACGACTGCGACGATGGCGAATAAAAGCCCGGTCCGGGTAACTTTTCGCTGGAGATTTTTCAGGGCAACATAGGGAATGTTCATAATGCTCTGTGATACGTCCTTATAGTCGGAGTAACCATCGATGACATTATACCAGAAAATGGAGGGGAGGCAGTAAAGAAGATGCGGCGTCAGGTAAAGCCAGGCCTTCGGACCGAAGGTCAGACACTTATATCCAGTCTATTTCGATACCGCAGGGAAGCGGGGATCCGGAGAAAAAAATAGCCCCCGCTTTGATGGAGAAACGGGGGTCTTTCATGAGTGCGGCGACTGACAGGTCAGCTGACTTTTTTGACTTTGCCTGACCGTATGCAGCGGGTACAAACATGCATGCGCACGTGGGAACCTTTGTCGCTCACCGTTTTAATGGACTGTAAATTCGGCTTGGACATCTTTTTTGATCTATTATTGGCATGGCTCACTTTGTTTCCGCTGAGCTTGCCTTTTCCGCAAATATCGCACTTACCGGCCACTGTAAAATCCTCCGTTGAACATAAGTTTAAAAAGCAGGCGTAAGATACCATAAGAACGCCCTTCATGCAAGGGAAAAATGCGGGAATGTGGGGATGAAGGGCGAGGAAAGCCGCGCAGATCACGCAATCGCGGTAGCCTGCATGAACTGCGGAATACGGACCGAAACAAGCAGAACGATATGTTCGCATTTGTGTCGCCGATACTCCAGCCCATTTCGGACTCTTTGCCCTCTTATTTTTATGGTTCTGGCTCGAATTTATACCCAACGCCGTATACTGATTGAATAAGCGTCGAACCGGGATCAACGGCCTCGATTTTTCTTCGCAACTTCTTAATATGGCTGTCGACCGTGCGGTCGCTGACGAAGCGATCGTCCGGGTAGATTTTTTCCATTATGTGCTGGCGTCCAAATATGCGCCCGGGATGGGCAACCAGGAGCTGCAACAGCTTGAACTCTACGGCGGTGAGTTCAACATCATTGCCGTTGAGAGTCGCCTGGTACCGTTGTTCGTCAAGAACAAGCCCTTCAGCCCGCATGGTCCGACCATCGTTGGTTCGCAGGAGGACAGCCTTGACCCTCGCAACTACTTCCCGCGGGCTGAAGGGCTTGCAGATGTAATCGTCCGCTCCGAGTTCAAGCCCTATTAAACGGTCTATTTCCTCGACCCTGGCAGTGACCAAAATCACCGGGACGCTGGAGAACGTTCTGATTTCCTTGCACACATCCAGGCCGCTCCGTCCAGGCAGCATCACATCCAGAAGGACAAGGTCGGGTTTCTGGTCCCTGATCCAGGGCACGACATCCGTCCCGTTGTCCACGATGAACGTTTCGAAACCCGAAGCTTTTAAATACTCCGCGAGCAGCGTCGCAAGCTTCGGTTCGTCCTCTACGATGAGTATTTTTTCACTCACGGCTACCTCCCGAAACCGGCAGGGTGACCTTTATCAGCAGCCCGCCGAGCCGCGAGTTATGCGCGAAGATGATTCCCTCGTGGGCATCGACGATGTTTTTGCATATCGCGAGGCCGAGCCCCGCGCCGCCTGATGTCCGGTTTCGCGACCCCTCCACGCGGTACAGCCGGTCGAAGAGCCTTTTCAGGTTCTCTTCAGGAACACCGGGTTTCGTATCCTGTATTTCAATCACTGCATGATCATTCGTGCGCGCCAGGCTGACGGCGAGTTCGCCTCCCTTATCAGTATATCTCAGGGAATTTTCGAACAAGTTAGTGAAAAGCTGAGCAAGACGTTCCCGATCGCCAAAAACCGTGATATCTTGTTCGGGAAAGTTCGCCTTAAGAGCAATGCTTTTGTGTCCAAACTCGGAGCGGTACGCTTCCAGCGATGACGTCAGCACCTCCGCGAGATCAAGGTCCTCCTTCCAATACGTCAAGGCGCCGATGTCGGAAAGCGAAAGCTGGTAAAGGTCCTCCACAAGACGGTTCAGGCGAAGCACCTCCCCATGAAGAGAACGAACAGTTTCCGGCGTGATCGTTCGAATGCCATCGAGGAGCGCCTCTATTTCTCCCCGCAAAATTGCTATGGGCGTCCGCAGTTCGTGCGATATGTCGGCAACCCATTGGCGACGTTCCATTTCGTGTTTCTCGAGCATCAGCGCCATTTCATTGAAGTCCCGTGCAAGCTGGCCCAATTCGTCCGATGAAGTTACGGGAATACGCGTCGCGGAGCGGCCGGAAGCGATCTCATGCGTAGCGGCAGCTATCGCCTTGACCGGTTTGACCAGTTTACGTGCAAGAGGATATGAAAAAAACATGACAACCAGGATCATGCCAGCGGCAGCCAAAGAAAGAGCAAACCGCTGTTGAGCGAGAAACCTGATTTGTGAAGGA
>Ga0315281_10015437_pt1 | contig 10245 bp, 13 predicted proteins | sample YL17G07_0_MG_FD_204540 | JGI IMG/M metagenome (GOLD analysis project Ga0315281, IMG submission 204540) | Sediment microbial communities from Yellowstone Lake, YNP, Wyoming, USA - YL17G07_0 | ecosystem: Environmental > Aquatic > Freshwater > Lake > Sediment | place: USA: Wyoming | collected...
CGCAACCACCGTGAAATCGATGGTGGACGGCGCCGTGCCCACGTGGTACAAGGAGGAGGGTTATTACTATCCCATCCGTGCTGTGCTTAACGAGCAGGATGTGACGAGCAAGAAAGATATCGAAGACCTTGTACTATTTTCGCCGAATGGCGGCATGGTATTTCTGCGGGATGTGGCAAGTGTCGTCCAAGCTTCTGGACCGCTCGAGATCGACCGGAAAGACCAGGCACGGATGATCAAAGCGACCGCAACCGTAGCCGGAGGTTCGTTGGGAGAGGCCACGGCACAGGTGCAGCAAACGTTGGCGGGCTTCCCGCTGCCCCCGGGCTACACAGTTCACTACGGCGGACAGTCCCAGATGCTCGCAGAGAATATGAACGCGATGATCCTCATTCTTGTCATCGCGATGTTCTTCGCGTACGTCGTGCTGGTCGTAAACTTCGAGGATTTCATCAAGCCGTTCATGATCCTGATCCGCGTTCCACTCTCGCTCATCGGTGTCTCATTTGCGTTGTGGCTCACGAATCAGGCCGTCGGCGTGACGGTGATGATTGGCTTCATCATTCTCGCCGGCATCGAAGTGAACCAAGGGGTTGTGCTGATCACTTTCATCGACGAGCTTCGCCGGAAGGGGCTTAAACTGCAGGAGGCGATTGTCAAAGCGGCAACGGTTCGCCTTCGCCCTATTCTGATGACAGATGTTGTCGGTATTTTCGGACTTCTCCCTCTTGCACTCAGTCTTGGCGAAGGAACGGAACTATTAAAGCCGATGGCAATTGCCGTGATCGGCGGGTTGATCATCGGACTGCTGCTGGTATTCCTCTTCATGCCGGCATTGTATCTCATTTTTGAACACCGAAAAACACAACCATACACACAGGAGCAAATGTCGTGAAACACTTCAATCTTTTCACAGTACTCTTCGTCGGCACGTTGTTTCTATCCAACACCGCCTTCTCACAAGAAAGCGGCTTTGACAAGGATGTCAAACCGTGGCACAAGAAAGCGACCATGACCTGCGGGATGATGCGGGACATGAAGACATTTGACCCGCAGAAGATGCTGTCCAACCTTGCCGAGCTTGACAACGAGCTGAAATCCCTTTCTGAAAAGTATCTCAACAACCCGCCAAAAGAGTACGCCGCCGATCCGTTGTGGAAGACGTATTTCGAAGATTTGGCGGACAACATCCGCATCGTGCGGGAACGCGTCGAGCGTAAAGAATACCGACTGGCACAGAAGTACTGCGGGCAGTTCTGCATGACGTTCGGCAAGATGCACAGGACGAACGGCCGTGTTACACTGACGGATATGTTGTTCAGTCTTCGGATGGAAGTGAGAAACGCACAAGATATGGTGAATGCGGGCAACATTCAGGGTGCGAAGGCTCACGTGAGCACTCTTGTGAAGCTGCACGAAAACATTCAGCAGCAACTCGCTCAGCCGGCAAATCCAAAACTCAGCGAACTTCAGAAACCGCTGATGAATGCATACGATCAGTGGGGCACAGCCGTGAATGCCGGCGACACGAAGAAAGCTAAAGATGCGTTCACAACGTTCATGAATGAGTTTCCCAAGTTGTACGGGGCGACGTTCTGATTCTGCGCTTTGCCATATTATTGGAAAGGAGGCAATTTATGCCCTTCGTTGAACACATATTGCTAAAAGCTGCTCCACGTGCAATTGATCTCGTTTTAGGGAGCGGTGCTCTCAGAAAGCAAGCGGTCAAATATGCCCGCAGGTACATGTACAAGAAAATTGTCGAGGAAGAACATGGCTACACACGGAACATCAGATTCGAAAAGTACGCGATTCTCTCAAACCTCCTCGTCACACTCGAACGAGCACTCTCAAGCAAGAATATCTCACCCTCTGTGAGAAAGAAGATCCTCGACGTTTTCATCGGCAGCGTGTTTCTGCCAAACGAGGGGAAGAACCAGAATGTCCGCAAGTTTGTCGAAGAGTTCGGGCAGGAGCCGCCCGGCTTCATCACGATAAGTCCGTGCAAGCAGTGCAACTTGCACTGTGCGGGATGCTATGCGGGCAGCGCGGCGAAGTCCACGGAAAAGCTCGACTATCCGACGGTCGACAGGATTGCACGTGAAAAGACCGAATTATGGAATTCCTTCTTCACGGTGATTTCCGGCGGCGAGCCGTTGATGTGGAGGTCCGAGGGCAAGGGCATTCTAGACCTGTGCCGCGATCATCCGGATAACTACTTCATGATGTACACCAATGGCACGCTCATCACCAAAGACATCGCCAGGCAAATGGCTGAAATTGGCAATCTCACGCCTGCAATTTCAGTGGAAGGATTCGAACAGGAAACCGATGAAAGGCGTGGTTCAGGAGCGTTCGAGAAGATCCTCGAGGCCATGGCTCACCTGAGAGAAGTCGGCGTCCCCTTCGGCATCTCCGTGACGGCAACAAGGAGTAACGCAGAGACGATTGTCAGCGACGAATTCATTGACTTCTTCTTCGAGAAACAAGGCGCGGTGTACGGTTGGATATTCCAGTACATGCCTATCGGCAGGCACCTCACGCTCGATCTGATGGTTACGCCCGAGCAGCGCAAATGGATGTTCGAGCGGGAGAAACACATCATCCATGAGAAACACGTGTTCCTGCCCGATTTCTGGAACGGTGGTGTGTATTCGAGCGGCTGTCTGGCGGCCGGAAGGTCCGGAGGTTACATTTATGTTGAATGGAATGGGAACGTGACACCTTGCGTATTCTATCCGTATTCAAAGAGCAACATCGAGGAGATCTACGCGAACGGTGGTAACCTCAACGATGCATTGAGATCGGATTTGATGGTTGGCATCCGCAAATGGCAGCGCCAGTACGGCTACGAGAGAGCCGGGAAGGACGTGCACAATCTCATCGCACCTTGCGCAATACGTGACCACTATGAGTTCACTCGCAAGCATATCGAGGAAACGAACGCCGCGCCGACTGATGCGGACGCGGCAGAGGCACTCGCAGATCCTCTTTACTACGAAGGACTGGTGGAATACGATAACGCATTCATGTCCTTGACTGAGCCGATCTGGCGGAAGGACTTCGTAGGGAACGGGACCAACGAAACTTCTCCGACTAACAGAATCGAGATCAAAGACGAAGGACAAGCAAGCCACTCAGTCAATGAGAATAGCAAGCTTGTGGGACACAAAGAACAACTTGCGGGGGGCAGGTAAACGCAACCATCACCAACATAGACATGGAGGAAAAACGTATGTGGAAACCATGGGTTAACTTCATCCTCGGTCTGTGGTTCATCCTTTCCGGGCTTATCACCGGCTTGGAAGGAACTCTCAACTACATCATTGTCGGAGTCGTTGTGGCGATCCTGGGGTTCTGGAGTGCCCGGCAGTGGCAGGGAATTGTGATCGGGATTCTTGGATTGTGGATGATTCTTTCCGGAATTGCGACGTCCCTGATGTCGCCAGTGAACCTAATAATTGTGGGCATCGTGATCGCCGTATTAGGTCTCTGGCAGGCACTTGCCAAACCGAAACGCTCACCGGCACCACAAGCCTGAGGGAGGCATCGCCGCGGCTGGAAACGGCCGCGGCCCGATTAAAAGGAGGAAGTGAATCATCCTAAGAACTGAAGTTTGTTGTGCGCTTTCGGCTGTGTTGCTGCTGCAAATCTATCGTCCGGCTTAAAAGTTCTTGATAGGTTGTTTGACAAATCATTCGAAAGGAGAACGCTATGTTTCAACTTCCAGACTGGATATTCGAATTTCACGGACATCGCTGTCCGTTCCTGCCCATCGGCTACCGCATGGGGACAGTGATGCTCAAGACGCTCAACGCGCCGCGTGCACAGGATCACGACTATTTCATCTACGCGGAGCTTGGGGTCGGCCATCCGCAGACCTGCATGATGGACGGCTTGCAGGCATCCACCGGCTGCACGTACGGGAAGTTGATGATGGAGCGGCAGAACTACGGAAAGCTCGCAGCAACACTCTGGACGCCGTCGAACGGTTCGGTGCGCGTTGCGGTTACGACGGATTTTACCGAGGCGCTCGGTAAGTATGAGTTTTTTGATTATCGGAAAAAAGGGATCGAGCCGTCCCAGATTCCTGAGCCCGTTCGTCTTGAAGTCATTCAGAAGGTGCTCGCTTCGACAGAGGAGGAAATGTTCTCTGTGAAGCTGCTGCCCGACTTCCAGCACAAGAAGATTCCCGGTTCGTTCAACAAGGCGAAGTGTGAGATGTGCGGAGAGTACGTGTTTGAGCGTTATCTCCGTCGGAAAGATGGGAAGCTCATATGCATCCCATGTTCAGGATATGGCGGATGAGAGGAACCTTCTACCAATGAAAACAACGAAAGAGTACTCCGGGATACTTAAAGGCACGGTGGTTTTTGCCAGCACGGGCAGGAACAACGGGACGGCGATTGCGACGACGGCATTCTCTGCCTTCCTGACGATTCCCGCCGCCACGATGCCCATCTTTCAAATTATCTTCCTCGTGTTGTATCTGAAGACGGAGAACTGGCCGCGCGGCTGCTTTGGCAAGCAGTCCACCGCGCCGTTTCGGAGTGCGGCGGGAGGGGAATTGAAAGTATAAGGGGCTTCTCGAAATGGTTGAGACTGAAGCATGTTGTGAATTATCGGCCATCCCGCGTCCTAAAACGTATCCCTTTGGAGTTGAGTTCTACCAAACATAGGAGGGTTTAATCATGTCAGAAGAAGTAGAGCAAGAAGCACCTATTAAGTTATTACCACTCTGTGCAAAGGAGGCCGAAAACTTGAACATCATCCTGGCCTGCGACGGAGCAGCCAGTGTGGGCCAGGTTGGGAACCAAGTGGCGGTAGAGTTGACGAACTCCAATAAGGCGGCCCGAATGTGCTGTATGACGGCCGTAGCCGCGGAGTCGAAGGCACACGTGGGCATCGCTCGGCGGGCGCGGAAGCTCATCGTCATCAATGGCTGCGCTAATCGTTGTGCCAGCAAGGTATTGGAGAAACTGGGTATCCCCTATGGGTACGAAACAGTGATCGCCGAGGAGGGGGTCAAGAAGGTTCCCACACTCGACTTTGATATGGCTGATGTTGAGCGCATCGCCCAGAAGATCGCCAAGCAAGCTCTGGGAGTATCTGAATCCAGCAACTCCTGAAAGGAGAAGAAAATGAAAATCGCAGCAGTATCAGAAGATGGAATAACAATAAGCCAACATTTTGGACGAGCACCGTTCTATGTCATCGTCACTGTAGAGAACGGCAAGATAGTTTCTCGCGAGAGGCGAGAAAAACTTGGGCATGCGCAATTCGCAAGTGAGCCGCACAGTGAGGTGAACGATACACGCGGGCATGGCTTTGGCGCGGAATCACAATCGAGGCACGCTCGCATGGCGGCGGCAATTTCTGACTGTCAGGTTTTGCTTGCCCGCGGTATGGGTGCAGGTGCATACGAAAGCATGAAAGACGCCGGCATCCGACCGGTGCTGACGGACATCGCACACATCGATGAGGCGGTAAAGGCCTATAGTGAAGGCCGACTGGTTGATCATACTGAAAAACTACATTGATATTGAATATTGCCTCTTATCGGACCCTCTCTTTCTCCCCCTTGCGAAGGGGGAGATGTCTCGCGCAGTTTGCGAGACAGTGGGGGTCAATAACCGGCAAAGCCAATTTTACATTACCACCCTCATAGACGGTGGGTTTCTACGTGTGACTAAAGCGCAAAAGAAGATGGCCATACCAAAGGTGGGGCTGTTTGCCTGCTTCAGTGGTGGCTCCAACAGCGGATCGCTCACCGGTATGGCCGCACTTGAAGTGGTGAGACGCTTGGGCAACCAAACGGTTGGCATTTGCTCTTTGCCGGCCATCTTGAACCAAGTGCCCAGACAGTCAGCCCTGATAAAGCAAATGGAACATCTGATGGTGATTGACGGATGTCATAATGCCTGTGCGAAGCTTCTGCTGGCAGACAAAGGCATCGTACCCGATGTCTACCTGAACCTGGAAGAAAATCTGCATCAGACCAAACAAGGGCCTTTCAGCAGCCTGGCATTCACCGATGATGAGGTCAAGAGGGTAGCAGACGCGATTGTCGCTCTCGTGAACAGGTATTTCACTGGTCTGGAAGTTCAAAATAAAAGATCAAATTCAGTGACAAAATGAACAATAAAAGGAAGTTAGGTATGAGCGATGACAAGATAAAAAATCAGGTAAGCAAGAGCCTGGAGGCTTTCAGTCAGGAGTTCGGAAAGGTTCTGGATCCGGTAGCCTTCCTGAATGAGAAGAATCCAGCACTCTGTGCCGCTTTCTTGAATCTGCACGAGCTGACGCTCAACGATGGCGTGTTATCAAAAAAACACAAGTTTCTGATTCACGCCGCGATCACTGCCGCCCAACATGACCGCGAAGCAACCGTGATGCATATAACCGGTGCACTGAAAGCAGGAGCCAGTGAGCAGGAACTCCTGGAGACGGCACTCACACTGATACCTGTGGCTGGCATGCCGGCTTTTGCCGTCTTTTTGGCGGCATTGCAGCAAGCCCGCGAAGCAAAGTTGTAACATTTTACAGGAGTATACGATGACAAATACGACAAAGGGTTTTGAAGTATGTTGTGAATTATCTGCCATGCTGCGGCCCAAGACGTACCCATTTGGCGTGAAGTTCTATGAAACACTCGACGAACGACCTGCCGGCACAATGCGCCCCCCGCACCCGATGAATACCTGTCAGATAACTTCCATAGTTCGGTACTATGGACGACCCATGTATTTTACTGCCGAAGACATGGCTTGCATCGTGGGCGGCGTGACCATGGGACTGATCCCTGAGCCGGAAAGCATGAAAACCGGAGAGATTGCCAAGATGCTTCATGCCGATTTGGAGTCGGCGAAAGAATTCACCACAAAAGTGGCCAAGATTCCTTACGGCAAGTTCAAAGCCGTATCAGTCGCACCGATGTCAAAGCTCGATTTTGAACCCGATATTGTTGGCATGTACGGCAACACGGCGCAGGTCATGCGAATCATTCAGGGCTATCTGTACAAGCGCGGAGGTCGTGTGAATTTTTCGACCGGAGGCGAATGGAGTCTGTGCGCCGACAGCATTGCTCAGGCTTACACTTCTAAGGACATTGCCCTGGGTCTGCCCTGTTTTGGTGACCGAAAAACCGCCTTGGCTCAAGAAGATGAAGTAACCGTGGCATTCCCGTACACCTTGTACGATGAAGTCCTGGAGGGGATGAAGGCAACCGCCAGTGTGGCTGCCTATCCCACGCCCTTCGATATTAGTTTTCCGCAGATGCCGGATTACACACTCACGGATTGGGCTGTCGCGTTCCGGAAACGAAAACAGGGCAGATGACAAGAAAAAGTAAAGAGCAGAAAGGATGAAAGAGGACAGCTATCTTCTCAGCGTAGAGAACCTCGGCTTGAAGCGCAGCTCCCGCGACATCCTGACGCATGTCAACCTGCACCTGCGACCCGGAGAGGTTCACGGCCTTCTTGGTTTGAACGGCTCAGGCAAGTCGAGCCTGGCGTATGCGCTCATGGGGAGTGCCGGATACGAACCGGACGAGGGAGTGATCGAGTTTGCCGGACGGGACATCACCCATCTCTCGATTACTGAACGTGCCCGTCTCGGGTTGACGTTGGCCTGGCAGGAACCGGCGCGTTTCGAGGGTTTGCCGGTCGGAGCGTACCTCGCACTTGGCGCAAAGGATCAGAATCGTGAATCCGTCGCCGCGGCACTTGAGGCGGTCGCTTTAGCACCCGCAGCCTATATGAAGCGCCCACTGAATCATACACTCTCAGGTGGCGAACGGAAGCGGATCGAATTGGCTGCTGTATTTGCGATGGGGGCAAGAATGGTGATTCTGGACGAGCCTGATTCAGGCGTAGATATGCTTACACTCCGGGATGTCGCTGCCCTTATCAAATCCATGGCGGCGCAAGGGCGTTCGGTGCTGCTTATTACCCACCGCGACGAGATGATAACCGCCGCCGATTCCGCGTCGCTGATGTGCCGGGGCACTATTGTCTTCCGTGGAGGTCCGGATGAGGTTCGTCAGTACTACGATAAGCGTTGCCGTATGCACGGCGGCGCTCTGGGTGCTCAGCCTTGGCAGAGAGATTCCGCAGGATGGAGCATACCAACATGAAAACAGCATCGAAGCCATTGCATCGAGGCAGAGCAGAGGCCGAGCCGGCCTGGAGGAAAGAGTTCGAAGCAATTCTGGAAGCATATGGGAGAGCAGGAGGTGACCCGGCGGCGTTGAAGATGCCCAACGTCGCCACACTCGTCGTGAGCAGCAACCGCGTCCTCGTCGCCAATGAAATCCCTGGTGTGCGTTTTGAAGCTGAGGAGCTTCCTCATGGTGTTCGTGCGCGCATCCTTGTCGCGCCGGACGCCCATATCGACAAGACGGTTCATCTCTGTTTCGGCATGTTGCCGGCCGAAGGTGAGCAGGAGATCATTGCCGAGTACGACATTGGATCCGGAGCACAAGTCGAGTTCCTCGCACACTGCACATTCCCAAATGCAATACACCTGAAGCATATGATGGACGCCAGGATCCACGTCGGGACTGGCGCTAGGATGATTTATCGGGAGTCCCACTACCACGGTACAGAGGGCGGTATTGAAGTGTTACCGAAAGCGAAGGTGACGATCGACGAAGGTGGATCAATTGTCACCACGTTCAGCCTGGTTCATGGCCGCGTGGGAAAACTTGATATCGATTACGACGTCGCGGCCGCCAAAGGGAGTGTCGCCGAGCTCACGACCAAAGCGTATGGACAATCCGACGACGTTGTGCGTGTGAGCGAGACGCTGCATTTGAACGGCGAAGGCGCCCGCGGACTGACAAAGACGCGCATTGCTGTCCGCGACCGGGCGATAAGTGAGGTCTTCACAACCGCTGAAGGCAATGCTCCCTTTGCCCGCGGCCACATGGACTGCACCGAAGTCATACGGGGTGGCGCAACGGCACGAAACGTTCCGGTGGTCTTGGTGCGCGATGATCGTGCACACGTAACGCACGAAGCTGCCATCGGCACGGTTAATCACAAGGAGTTGGAGACGCTTATGGCGCGAGGTCTCGACGAAGAGGAGGCAGTAGACATCATCATACGCGGAATTTTACAGGAGTGATAAAGAGCAAATGGAAACACTGAATGACCAAACCGTGCGGCAAGCACTGCGCAACGTGATCGACCCCGAGTTGGGCGCAAGCGTCATCGACCTGAACATGGTCCGGCAGATAACCATCGAAGACGGCAAGGTTTCCGTTGAGTTGGTGTTGACCGCCCCGGGTTGTCCTCTGGCTGGCTGGATCGTTCAACAGATCCGAGGAGCGATTGGTGAGATCCAGGGCGTACAGCAGATCGATGTGAGACTGCTTGATGAGCCGTGGCAGCCTCCGGATGCCGATAACTGGCAGAGTTGGCTCCGATAGATTATCACCTGAGTTCATAGCGGCTGTCGGTCAAATCAAGAATGCGAATCCAGAACAAGCGGGGAGCAGAGATGGCAGAGACCAGTGACAATATGAGAATCCTAGAAGAACGGCATTGAACCGTCTGAGATTCCCGAGCCGGTGCGGCTCGAAGTGGTCCAGACAGTCCTCAACGCAGGCGACGATGAACTCTTCGACGTAAAGCTGCTGCCAGACTTCCAGTACACGAAGATTCCCGGCTCGTTCAACAAGGCGAAGTGTGAGATATGCGGAGAGTACGTGTTTGAGCGTTATCTCCGTCGGAAAGATGGGAAGCTGATATGCATCTCATGTTCAGGGTATGCAGGATAACGTGAGAGAAATCCTCCATGGGCCATAAATCCAGGGAAGCGGCAGCCATGTTGGCGCAAATGCGTATGCCTCGGGGTGGATCGCCTTTGCTCGAGGCTAAAGAACTGAAGAAGTCTTTTAACGGCACCAGAGCTCTGGACGGGCTGTCGTTCGCAGTCCAGCAAGGAGAGCTCTTTGGATTTCTCGGTCCCAATGGTGCCGGAAAAACCACCACCATAAACGTGTTGACGGGTCTAGCCAGGCCAGACTCAGGCTTAATCTGGATCGGTGGCGTCGATTGCTCTCGCAATCCGAAAACCGCTCAACGCCTGATCGGCGTCGTCCCGGACGAGAGCAACCTCTATCCAGAGCTGACGGGCTTTGAAAACCTTTGCTTCTCCGGAGCGCTCTACGGCATGAAAAAGCATGATCGCCAGACGCGGGCGCTTGAACTTCTGGACGCGTTCAGGCTGACTGACGCTGCG
>Ga0315281_10015438_pt1 | contig 10245 bp, 9 predicted proteins | sample YL17G07_0_MG_FD_204540 | JGI IMG/M metagenome (GOLD analysis project Ga0315281, IMG submission 204540) | Sediment microbial communities from Yellowstone Lake, YNP, Wyoming, USA - YL17G07_0 | ecosystem: Environmental > Aquatic > Freshwater > Lake > Sediment | place: USA: Wyoming | collected...
TCGGTGCTGCCAGCTTCAATAACCTGAACAATAAACGGATGTTTCAGTTTGCCTGCAAGACGGGTTTCGTTGAGCCACATTCTGCGGTTGCGTGCGCCGTCCGAGTCGTCTACGAACTGTTTTAAATAGGTGAGTTTGAGGGCAACCTCGCGCTGCAGGAAGTTGTCGTAAGCCAGGTTGACTTCGCCGGTCGCTCCTCTGCCGAGCTCCTGCTTCAGTACAAAACGATTGCGGAAGGTTTCGTCAGGATTTTCCATGCTTGTCTGCAAGTGAGGGGTGCAATTTGGATATTCGCATCAGGTTATTCCTTGCCATATACCTTAGGTGCGCTTGCTGCTTTCAAGTTCTAGCAACTTTCGGTTTGAGGCATTGAGACGTGAGATCATGATATTCAGGAATGCCTTGGCAAAGCAGGACTGCAGGCGGTCGCTGGCCTGTAGCAAAGAGTCTCCGTCAATTTCGATCATATTGACGGTTGTAATGGCAGTAACTGTTGCCAGCCGCACATGCCTTGCATCGTCCAGATAGGCTATTTCACCAAAGCAGTCGCCGCTGGACAAGCGGCTTAGCTCAACTCCGCTTTTGGTGACAACGGCATCCCCGCCGATGATGACGTAAAAGCTATTGCTTACTTCTCCTTCGTGCACGATGTCTTCATTGGGCTGGCGTTGTTGCCAACTGCTCATGCCCACGGTTTCCCAGATCTCAATATCAGAAAAATGGGCAAAGAATGCGAGATTTCGAATCACCCCAAACAGTGAGCTGTCGAACCTGGAGTCTTCAGGTCTGGCGACCTGGGGTATGGCCATAGAGAGGTCATCACAGAATTCTTTCCATGTGGCGTAACGGTGTTCTTTTTCCGGGTGCATCGCACGGTGTACGGCAAACCTGAGTGACTGGGGAACGTCCTGGCGGCGCTTCTCCAGGGGAATGGCTTCACCATGCAGTTTTTGGTAAATAAGGGCGTCCTTTGAGTTGGCATTAAATGGCAGTGTGCCAGTCAGGAGCTGATACGCCATCACGCCGACAGCGTAGATATCGGACTGTATGGTAGGGCGCGATTGCCGGAAGTGCTCGGGCGCCATAAAAGGCAGTGTTCCTACAGTGTCCACCTGGGTTAAATCGGAGTTGAGCAAAAATGCGGAACCGAAGTCCGAAATCTTCACGGAATTATCATTACCCAGCAGGATATTGGAAGGCTTGATATCCCGGTGTAGTACGCCCATTTTATTGGCGTAGTCGAGGGCATTGCACACCTTGTAGAGTATGTCGATCAGGCGATCAAGCGGGAGCAGTTTGTCAGCGGTTGAATATTGCTTGAGCGTACCACCGGACACATACTCCATCACCAGATAGTCAAATTCATCGGTGTTGCCGTACTCGATGACATGCACAATAAAAGGATGGGTCAGCTTACCAGCCAGGCGGGTTTCGTTGAGCCACATTCTGCGGTTGCGAGCTCCGTCATCATTGTCGTCAAATAAATTCAACTGGGTGAGCTTCAGGGCAACGACTTTCTGCAGAAAATTGTCATAAGCAAGATAGACAACACCGTTGGCACCTTTACCCAACTCGGTTTTCATGTCAAAGCGTGTACGGAAATTATCTGTCTGATTTGCCATATCGGGGTTTGGAATTTGAGTCAAATACCGGTCATTTACTGAGAAGTGATGGGGTGAGTATTTTGGCATAAATTCTGGCAACGGGCTGGGCATTAATGGCTAATGCAGGGTTAAAGTCACCTGTTACAATATGGGTATGACGTATTATTCATTTCTTGCCGTCGGTCTGGGTGCCGCTATCGGCGCTTGGTTACGCTGGGGTTTGGGCTTGTGGCTCAATCCGGTATTGCCTCAGCTCCCCCTGGGTACCCTGCTGAGTAACTTGATTGGCGGTTATCTCGTAGGTGTCGCCGTGGCTTTCTTTATGCAGCACCCTGGCTTGTCGCCTGAATGGCGCCTGCTGATCATTACCGGCTTTCTTGGCGGGCTAACCACCTTTTCCACCTTTTCGGCAGAAACCGTTACCTTATTGTTACGCGGCCAATATGCCTGGGGTGCTGCCATCGTTGCTGCCCATCTGGGCGGGTCGTTGGCTATGACAATTTTGGGTATCCAAACGGTAAAATTGCTGCAACAGAGTTAAATCTGACTGGTTGCCGCTGTAGAAATAAAAATAGCGACCCGAAGGTCGCTATTTTTTTCTGACTTTACCACGTTGAACCGGCCAGGTTATTAGCCGTACATTCTCTTAAGAAAAGTCTCCACATTCACATTAGCAAGCTCTGCGGGGAAGGAATCATGCCTTGTTTCCGGTACCAGTTGGGTCATGGCAACCGCAGGGTTCCAGCCGGAGAACATAATTTCATCATCATATTCGGCGTTCAGAGAGTCATCGCGTTCGATATTGCCCTGACTCATATTCATTATCATTATACTCATGGCACACCTCCCTTTTGTGAATGTTCAGGTTGAAATGCAACCCAGTAATAATACTAACGGTTCTATACGGGCAAAGTTTACATGGGGGTAGAAATTATTTTTATCAAGTCTATTAATTTCAGTGTAGACATTGAGTTTTGCGACCAAACCTGCCGGAAGGGTTCGGACAAGCGGGTAATAATTCGGGACAGGCGGCTTAATCGTAGGGCGGGTGTGACCCGCCCTACGGACTATTTTCCATTTAAAGGGGAAATGGCGTTACAGCTTGAGCACGCTGCCAGCGCAGGTCTGGGCCTGCTCCAGTCGTGAAATTGTAGGCTGCAAATTAAGCCCGGTTTTTTCTTTCATTTCACTCGCCAGCTCCTTTAGATCGCCCAGATTAATGTTTATTGATTCGCCGGTAGCAGCGAAAGCAATGGTGTTTCCACTATCGCAAGATGGAAATGCCAGCGCACGTCCTTCAAAAGCAGTGCTGATACGTTCCACACTTTCCTTGAAGCCATGGCTGCGACCAAGCAGGTTGACCGCCAAAATTCCCCGGTCATTCAGGTGTGCACGCACCGCCTGATAGAAAGGCAGGGTGTCGAGTCCACCGGAACGCGCATTTTCATCATAGCCATCTACCAGTATCAAATCCCAGGTCTTGTCGCTATTGGCCACGTATTCCACACCATCGGCGACAACAATCTGGATGCGCAAGGGGTCATCCGGCAACTTGAAAAAATGCCGTGCCGCCGCGACCACATTGGGCTCGATCTCCACCACGGTCAGTTTTGCCAGCGGGAAATTGCGGTACAAAAATTTGGTCAATGAGGCGGCACCCAAGCCTATCAGCAGTACCTTGCGTGGGAAACTGCCTTCCTCACGCAGCAGCAGGCTGGCCATCATTTCTTTGGTGTAGTCGAGTTCCAGATGCCATGGGCGCATTATTCGCATCGCGCCTTGTACCCATTCAGAGCCGAAATGCAGGGTGCGTACGCCAGCTTCTTCACGGATGTCGATTGAGAGTGCCATAAGTAATTTTTTATGTGGTAAAGAAGTTATTGAAAATTGGCGCGATTTGAGTCTCGGGCGCCTTATTTTGTTTCAAGCCACCTGAAGCCAAGAACCAGTGCGCCGAACAAACCGGCTACAGTACAAAACGCATGAAGCTCCGCGACTGAAATGGCTTGAAATAAATGGTTGTATTCAAAGAACGGGGCGTATGGTCGAATATCGCTATGCATGATGCTGTCGAGCAACACATGAGAATAAGCGCCAATGGCAGCTCCTGTCAGGGCGGGTAAGTGTTGAATTGTGCGAGTGGCTGAAACAGATGAGGTGATTGAAAATTGGAGTTGTTTTCTTATGGCAGCAAGTGCCAGGCCGCTGATTGGTCGGCCCAGAATATAAGCAGCGAGAGCAATAAAAGTGGCGCCCAGATAGGAATGAAAGAACCGGTGAATTGGATACTCGCCCTGCACCATGTAATAGAGAGGTTCAATGTCGATGAGTACTTGAGAGAAAGCAAAAACCGTAAAACTGACATGTCGTGGTGCATACGCCTTGATTAAGGCGCCCGGGCCGAAGTGAAATGGGGTAAATGGCATGTTACGGCGGAGTCCGAAGTATAGTCGATGGTCTGTAGTCTACAATTATTGGGGTCAGCTTCACATTACATTTGAACTTATTGCACGAATTAGTCATATTTCGCATATCCCAAGCTTTGCCACACAGAGCCTATATTTTTCGTAGCATGTCATGACACATCAACAACCTTGAGCCCAGCATTTCGAGCTGCCGAAAGCTGCCTGTGGTTGGCTGAAATAAAAATGTCAGGTTTGACGGCAAGCGCACAGGCTATATGTAGAGCATCCATTGCTCGAAGCGGATATTTTTCCAGCAGTGGAACAACAGTAACCAGGATGTCTTGGGTGATTTGGCAAATGTCTACATCTGCTAAATCTGCCAGCGCATCACCTTTCAGTCTTTGGTAATCCCCTTTGGTAAATTTTTTTTCTCTTAAAAGACGGGATAGAGTGGAGATCAGTTCAGGTAAACAGATAGCGCTGACAACGAGATTGTCAGCCTGTTGGCATAATTCCAAAACCTTGTTTGAGCCTTGTTCTGCAACATACCGTTTCGCAAAAGCCGAGGTATCGAGAAAAACCTTCACGCCGATTTTTCCCGATCATTCAGTATTTCCTGGCTCAATGACAATCCTTTAACTGTTAAAGGTGTCGTCTGTCTTTTCCATGACGGAACACCTGAATGGATAGGTATAATTTCGGCAATAGGTTTGCCATTACGGAAAATGCGAACTGTGTCTCCGCCTTCGACGGCATCAAAATAATCCTTGGCATGATTGCGCAATTCGGTAAATGTAGCTTCACGCATAAAACCCCCTTGTATAATGATGTACATCATTATGTACATTCTAAGTAGACGTGTCAACGAACACTTTACTGGCTGTAAGCAAGCTAATAGAGGGGCGAGCTACAAAAGATTTGTCTTCCTGTTTATTCCAGACGGTTTAATTGGGTCTAGTGTCCTGAGTTGAAAGTCTGTTGAATTAAAACAAGCTATTTTGAATAATACATTTATTGTAGGAGCGCAGATTTCTGTGCGATTTTTCAGAAACTCAATCGCGCGATAAATCGAGCTCCTACATGATGCGAACTTCTAATTCAGGACACTAGAGAAACCTTTTAGTAATCCATTTATTCAATAACCAGCGCGCCCATTCGGTGACTTCGGTAGCGCTCATGCCGATGCTTGCTTGCTGATGTGCCAGTGCATCGCCTGCCGCCCCATGCAAATGAACGGCAAGCAACATCGCATTGTCCGCACTGAGGCCCTGTGCGATAAAGGCTGCGATCATACCGCTGAGAACATCACCCATGCCGGGGCTGCTCATGCCGGGGTTGCCGGTGTTATTGAGCCAGATTTTCCCCTCGTTGGATACGCAAAGGCTTCCGGCACCTTTTAACACCACGTTGCAATTGAACTGTCTGGACAACTCCAGTGTGCTTTCCGGGCGGGATGTTTGTATGTCTGCTGTGCTTTTCCCCAGCAGGCGAGCGGCTTCACCCGGATGCGGGGTGATGACTGTGCAGGCCTGGCGGGCAGAAAGTTGGCTGTGCAATTCTGGATGCACTGCCAGCAGGTTAAGTGCATCTGCATCCAGCACCAATGGGGTGTCCAGCTTGAGCGCTTCTTGCAAAATTCTTTGGGCGGAGATGCTTTGACCCATCCCGCAGCCGATAGCAATGACACTCAGCCCGGGCAGCTGCAAGGCATCAGCGGCCTTGTGCAGCATTAACTCTGGATATTGTGTATCGACGCCGGGCGCATTGTCCGCCAGCAGCCCGACATGCACACAACCCGCCCCCAGCTTGAGAGCGGCGCGCCCCGCCAGCAAGGCAGCGCCGACCATGCCATTGCCGCCGCCGATTACTGCGACCGTGCCAAACATGCCTTTGTGGCTGTCGCGTGGCCGCTTGTGCAGCAATGCAGCAACCTGCTTTTGCGTAATAAGGGTGGGGTGCGCGTGGGCCATGTGGTTTTACTTGCGCGCCAGAGGATTGGGGGTGGGTTCGGCGATCTTGCTCAGGGTGTTGCGGTCAGTATGGTGGAAAGGTTCACTCTTTCCACGGATCATCAGCACCGTATCTTCATCGTATGTCCAGGTTCCGTCCGCATTGATCGTTATCTTGATCCGAAACTCAACGGTTTTGAATGCATAGTCAAGAAAGGGTGATGAACGTATGCCGAAATTCTCGGCAACATGTGTCGCGACTAACTCAAATTCTTTTGCATCGGCCTGGGCGTTGCCTGCCGCCATCACAGTCATGCCGCGTGGTATCGTCAGGGTGTGGATGACCGAACCCGTGGCAGGCTCCCATAACCAGTATCCCACTTGTTCATGGTAAGTTTTTATCTGCTCTGGTTTAACGATATGGGTGTGGTAGCGCAGCCCATATAACAATTGCGGGCCGTTGGTTTGCGGGTCTATCGGCTGCAGCTCAATGCGCTCGTCAAATACCTGTTTTTTTGGCCCTTCCACTTTGGGTTTAACATCAAGGCCGCGCTGGCCCTGCCAAACGCCCGCCATTGCACGCAGAGGCCCCAGGTTTTTGAGCGTATCAACATCAATATTTTCAGGTTCAGTATAAATATCTTCTGGAAATTTTGTCATGGATAATTTTCCTGGCGGTTAATTAATACATTAAAAATGAAGTCTGTTTGTATGCAGTTTTTATCAGACAGAACTGGATGATTTTCTGAATGAGGATGTCCGCCTGCATTATAATTGCATCTTACATCACACGCATAAAAAAGGACTTCACTATGTACCTCACCTCTATCGGAAATTCTGCGCTGTCATCGTTTCGTCTGGAAAAATTGCGGGATGTGGTGAAGGCTGTGGCGCCCAAAGTGACGCTGGAGACAACCAGACATTGGTACTTTACCGAGCTCAGATCAGCGCTTTCTGAAGCTGACAAAAAACTGCTGGAACGTCTTTTGGGACTGGAGGCTCAAGGAACCCAGTCATTATCCAATTTGCACTCGATTTTAGTTGTGCCGCGCCTCGGTACCATCTCACCCTGGTCATCCAAGGCCACTGACATAGCGCAGCATTGTTCCTTGCCGGCAGTTACGCGTATTGAACGCGGGGTGATGTACTACTTCAAGTCCAGAAGCGGCCATGCCCTGAGCCATACCGAGCTGAAAGCGCTCGCCCCGATTTTGCATGACCGCATGACAGAGTCAGTGGTGACAGATATTCACGGTATGGAAGAGAAGATTTTTTCGCGCGGTGAACCCAAGCCATTGTCCTCTGTCGATATTCTGCAGGGCGGCAGCAATGCCTTGTCCGTTGCCAACTATGAGCTGGGCCTGGCGCTCTCGAATGATGAAATCGATTATCTGGTGGAAAACTTCACCAGGCTGGAACGCAATCCCACCGATGTGGAATTGATGATGTTTGCACAGGCAAATTCGGAACATTGCCGCCATAAGATTTTCAATGCAGATTGGGTAATCGATAACGAGCAGGAAGCGATGACCCTGTTTGGCATGATACGCAATACCCACAAGCTGCATCCGCAGGGCACAGTGGTGGCCTATTCGGATAACTCCTCGGTAATCGAGGGGGCGAGGATTGAGCGCTTCTACCCGGGGGTGGATGGGAGTTACGCCTACACCAAAGAGCTGACCCATATCCTGATGAAAGTGGAGACGCACAACCACCCCACCGCAATCGCGCCCTTTGCCGGTGCTGCAACTGGTGCGGGCGGCGAAATTCGCGATGAAGGGGCGACCGGTACCGGCTCCAAACCCAAGGCAGGGTTGACCGGCTTTTCTGTTTCCAACCTGAATATTCCGGGCTTTAAACAACCGTGGGAAAGCAAACCCTACGGTAAACCATCGCGCATCGCTTCGCCGTTGCAGATCATGCTGGAAGGTCCAATTGGCGGCGCGGCATTCAACAATGAATTTGGCCGGCCCAATCTGGCAGGCTATTTCCGCACCTTTGAAGAAAGCGTGAATGGCGAGCGACGCGGCTACCACAAACCCATCATGCTGGCAGGCGGAGTAGGCAGCATCGCGGCTCAACATACGCATAAACAAGACCTGCCGGTGGGCGCGCTATTGATACAACTGGGCGGGCCCGGTATGTTGATCGGGCTGGGCGGGGGCGCGGCTTCCAGCATGGATACCGGCGCCAATGCCGAGAACCTGGATTTTGATTCAGTGCAGCGCGGCAATCCAGAGATGCAGCGCCGTGCGCAGGAAGTGATAGACCGCTGCTGGCAGCAGGGCGCTAACAACCCCATCCTGTCGATACACGATGTCGGCGCGGGTGGCATTTCAAACGCATTGCCGGAGCTGGTGCATGGCGGCGGGCGCGGTGCGCGATTTGAGTTGCGCAAGGTTCCCTCGGAAGAGCGCGGCATGTCACCCATGCAAATCTGGAGTAACGAAGCGCAGGAGCGTTATGTCCTCGCCATTGCACCGGAACGGCTGGCCGAGTTTCAGGCGATGTGCGCGCGTGAACGCTGTCCGTTTGCCGTGCTTGGCCATGCGATTGCTGCCGATCAACTGATCGTGCATGACGAGCTGTATAAAAATGACGCGGTCGATATGCAGCTCTCAGTGCTACTGGGCAAGCCACCCAAGATGACGCGCGTAGTCAAACGCGAAAAAATCAAGCTGCCTGCCTTCGATACCAGCAAGATCAAACTGGGCGATGCAATCAAGCGCGTGCTCAGCTTGCCCTCGGTAGCGGACAAGAGTTTTTTGATTACCATAGGCGACCGCTCGGTGGGTGGCTTGACCGCACGCGACCAGATGGTGGGGCCATGGCAAGTGCCGGTGGCAGATGTGGCCGTGACCCTGATGGGGTATGGAACCAAGATGGGCGAAGCCTTTGCAGTAGGTGAGCGCACGCCCTTGGCCGTGCTGAATGCACCCGCTTCGGGGCGCATGGCGGTGGGCGAGGCGCTTACCAATATCGCAGCGGCGCATATTGCCAAAATCGGCGATATCAAACTCTCGGCCAACTGGATGGCCGCAGCAGGGCACCATGGCGAGGATGCCGCACTGTTTGATACCGTGCGTGCAGTGGGCATGGAGCTGTGCCCGGCCTTGGGTATCAGCATCCCGGTGGGAAAAGACTCCATGTCCATGAAGTCGTCCTGGCAGGATGGCGAAACCAAAAAAGCAGTGACAGCACCATTGTCGTTAATTGTGAGCGCCTTTGCGCCGACGATGGATGCGACTAAAACACTAACCCCACAATTGCTTCCAGATATTGACACTGCCCTGCTGCTGATTGACCTCGGCAATGGCAAGAATCGTCTGGGCGGCTCAGCGCTGGCACAAGTCTACGGTCAGGTCGGCAATGTAGCGCCAGACGTGGATGATGCAGGCAAGTTGAAAGCGTTCTTTGAAACAATCCAGCAACTGAATGGCGAGGGAATACTGCTGGCCTACCACGACCGCTCAGACGGCGGTTTGCTGGCAACCCTGTGTGAAATGGCTTTTGCTTCACATATCGGGCTGGATATCAATCTTGATTTTGCCAAGGGAGATGCGCTAAGCACATTATTTAATGAAGAGCTGGGTGCGGTCATTCAGGTGCACCGCAAGGATGTGAAAGAAGTGTTGAAAGCCTGCCATAGCGCAGGCTTGAAAGCAGTGCATGAAGTGGCAATGCTGAACAAGCGCGGCATGTTAACGATTTCGCATTCGGGTAAAAAAATATTCAGCGAAAACGCAATTGAGCTAAACCGACTCTGGTCCGCAACAACCTTCCAGATGCAGAAACTTCGCGACAACCCCGGCTGTGCTCAGCAGGAATACGATGCCAAGCTGAATGCCTCCGACCCCGGATTGCACGTCAAACTCACCTACGACCTGAATAGCAATCCTGTATCACCGGCAATACTCAAGTTGCGCCCCAAAATGGCCATCCTGCGTGAGCAGGGTGTCAATGGCCATGTCGAAATGGCCGCCGCTTTTGACCGTGCCGGTTTTAGCGCGGTGGATGTGCATATGAGCGATATCATCACCGGGCGTGTCAGCCTTTCAGATTTTAAAGGCCTGGCAGCCTGCGGTGGCTTCTCTTACGGCGACGTGCTCGGCGCAGGTGAAGGCTGGGCAAAGTCCATCCTCTTCAACCCGCGAGCACGCGATGAATTTTCTGCCTTCTTCAATCGTCGCGACACCTTCGCGCTGGGCGTGTGCAACGGCTGCCAGATGATGAGCAACCTGCATGAAATAATTCCCGGTGCGGAGAACTGGGCGCATTTTTCACGCA
>Ga0315281_10015440_pt1 | contig 10244 bp, 5 predicted proteins | sample YL17G07_0_MG_FD_204540 | JGI IMG/M metagenome (GOLD analysis project Ga0315281, IMG submission 204540) | Sediment microbial communities from Yellowstone Lake, YNP, Wyoming, USA - YL17G07_0 | ecosystem: Environmental > Aquatic > Freshwater > Lake > Sediment | place: USA: Wyoming | collected...
TTTGTCCCCGCAGGGACGGCTTCGCGCTCAGCGCTTCCCCCGCCCCATGCCGTCAGAGGTAATGCTTGGCACGCGGCAGATTTACATCCTGCCTAACTGGCACGGACTGATTTTTGCGATGGTGCTGGTGGCACTGGCGCTCGCCGCGATCAATTACAACAATGCCCTCGCCTTCCTGCTCACTTTTCTGCTCGCCAGCATGGCGGTCGTATCGCTGCTGCATGCGCAGCGTAACCTGCTCAGGTTGCGCGTTTCCGCGGTCGGTGGTGAGCCGGTGTTCGCCGGCGGGCCGGCACTGTTTAGAATTTGCCTGCATAACGACGGTGACACGCGTTACGCGTTGCAGGTCGAATCGGTATACGGAGTACTGCCGCCATTCAACATCCCGGCGCGTGACACCTACTGTGTCGCACTGTCCGTGCCGACGGTGAAACGTGGCTGGCTCGCCGCGCCGCCATTCATCATTGCAAGTGTTTATCCACTCGGCATTACGCGCGCCTGGTCGTGGCGCCTGACACTACCGGTGCGCTGCCTGGTCTATCCGAAACCGTCTGACGATACACACTGGCAGACGACTGCTGGAACCGAAGGCGAGAGTCAGCCCGGCGTCATGCAGGACGGCGAAGACTTCACTGGGCTGCGCACTTACCAGCCAGGCGATGCACCGGCACGCATCAGCTGGAAGACGCTGGCACGCGGTCAAGGGTTGCATACCAAGGAATTCCGCGCCCCGCTTGCTGAAAGCATTTGGCTCGACTGGGATGCGCTTGCCCCACATGCTGCCGAGACGCGGCTTGGCCTGTTATGTCGCGCCGTGCTGGATGCGGAAGACACCGGTTTGTCCTACGGGCTACGCCTGCCGCACTTGACGCTCCAACCAGACAACGGTGCATCGCATCGTCACGCCTGCCTCGAAGCTTTGGCCCTGTATGAAACTGTCGCCTGAATTATTGCGGCGGGAGAACGCGCTTGCCGAGCGCGCCGCCGGCTACTGGTTGTTGGGAGCGGCAGTCGTTGTGATGATCCCGCATGTAGCTCGTTTACCAGTGTGGCTGAGCGCGGTGCTCGTAATCCTATTCACCTGGCGATTCTTTATCATCCAGCGCGCCTGGGCGGCGCCCAATCGCTGGTTGCGCTGGTTGCTTACGGCGGTGCTTGTTTTTCTGCTCTTCCGTCAATACGGCACACTGTTTGGTCGCGATGCCGGCAGCGCCTTGCTTGCCGCCATGCTGGCGCTCAAGTTTATGGAGTTGCAGCGACTGCGCGACTATGTACTGAGCGTGTTGCTGATCTATTTTCTGATTGTAGTCGGCCTGCTCTACTCGCAAGCAATGTGGCTGGTGATTTATCTGCTGGCGGTGTTTGTGCTGACCACTGCCACGCTGATTCGCCTCGCCATACCTGGCGCACGTGCACGTTTCGCGTTACGCCTGGCCGGTGTGTTGTTGTTGCAGGCATTGCCGCTCATGCTCGCCATGCACTTGCTGTTCCCGCGCCTGCAAGGGGCACTTTGGGGAATGCCACAAGATGCCTACGCCGGTCTCACCGGTCTGTCCGATGAAATGGCTCCTGGCAGTATTCGTGAGCTTACACTTTCCGACGATGTCGCCTTTCGTGCGCATTTCCATGGGGCCCTCCCGCCACCTGCACAACGCTACTGGCGCGCGCTTGTGCTCTGGACCACGGATGGCATGAAATGGACACGCGGCACTGATCCGCATGCCCGCCCTTCTTATGAAGCGCAGGATATCGCTCTCTCCTATTCGCTCACACTTGAACCGTCCAACAAGCCGTGGATACCGGCCCTGGACCTGCCGGTTCAGGCGCCGTCAGGCTATCGCCTGGGTTCTGGTTTCGTGCTCGAAGCAAACGTCCCGGTGCGCGAACGCTTAAGCCTTGAGTTAAGTGCGCACACCCGTTACCGCATGCATACGCTGGACATGGCTGAGCGGCACGCGGCATTACAGCTCCCTGTGCAGATCAGTCCGCGAGTACAGGCACTGGCGGAGCACTGGCGCACGACTAAGCATAAAGACGCCGAGGTCGTGCAGGCGGCACTTGTGTATTTCCGCACGGAAAAATATTTTTACACCCTTACGCCGCCAGAACTTGGCGATGACCCGGTGGATGAGTTCCTGTTTGTGACCCGGCGCGGTTTCTGCGAACACTACGCATCGTCCTTCGTGACACTGATGCGCAGCGCCGGTATCCCGGCGCGCGTTGTCACCGGCTATCAAGGTGGCGAATACAACCCAACCGGCGAGTACCTCATTGTTCGTCAACTGGATGCGCACGCCTGGGCCGAGGTGTGGCTACCTGATCAAGGCTGGGTGCGCGTGGACCCGACCGCCGCGATTGCACCTGAGCGTATAGATTACGGCGCAGACGGCTTGCGTCGCTTGCTGGCGCGCGGCCTATCGTTCGGAGGCGTGCCGCCCGATGCATTACGCGCCATGCTGGCGCTCGACGCGTTTGAGAGTGCTCGCCAGCAACTGCGTCTCTCATGGGATGCGGCGAACACCGCCTGGCAGCGCCTTGTGCTTGACTACAACCAGGCTCGCCAACGGGAATTCCTGGCACTGTTGGGTTTCGAGGATGTCGATCCAGCGCGCCTCGTCGGTCTGCTTGCCCTGCTCATTGCGCTGATCATGGGACTCTATGTCATCGCTACCCGGCAACGTGTGCCGCGGGCCGACCCCGTGCAGCGCGCTTATCTCGACTTCTGTTACAAGCTTGCCCGCAACGGGCTGCAGCGTGCACCGCAAGAAGGCGCCTTGGCTTACTCAGAGCGTGGCGCTCAACTTTTTCCGCAACATGCTGCCGCAATCCAAGCCATTACTGCACTTTATTTACCCCTGCGCTATGGGGATATTCCAGATAACGACAAGCGAGGAGAATTTATTCATCAAGTAGCCTCATTTCACCCTCCGCGAGCCTGAAATTACCTGCGGGTTACAAGGGCCAGTCAATTGGTATTTGTGCACGTTTCTTGCACATGAATTATGAATAAGGGTTTTTACCTAACATGATCTGATTGCTGAAATGACGTACTTTTGGCTTTACGCATGCGTTTCCTGACGCTGTTCCACGCCGCGCACCTATTCGCACTGCTGCGCCAGCCGGGACAAAAACGTAATCGCCTTGCCGTTCTGGCTGGGGGTTTTCTTGCCGTATTGCTTGTGATCAGCACGGCTGCCGGGGTGTCGCTACATAGCCTGGGCAAGACCCGCGCCCAGCTGGACTACCTGGCGAACAACCTGCAACGCAAAATGGTCGAGGTAACGACCATGCGCGAGTATCTGTTCCTGCGTTTGGTGGCCTCGCGTGACATGCTGCTCATGACCGATGCATTCGACATCGATGAGGCGGCACAACGTTTTTATACCTATCCAAATCAGATTGCGGGGGCATACCAGCGCCTCAAGGTACTTGCTGTCGATAATCCGGGTGAGCTAGAGCTTGCGGAAAAGTTTATTCACGAGGCCCGCCAAGGACTGCCGCTGCTCAATGAAGCGGTCAGACAGCTGACGCTCGGCCAAAGGCCGGCAGAGATTGTGCCACTTCTGCAAAAGGCCTTCCGGACACAAAAACTCGGTCTCGACACGCTGCAGACGCTTTACAGCAACCTCCAGGAACAAGGGGCGCGCCTGTCCCTGGAGGCGGTTGCCAACTACGACAAAACCCGTTTGCTGATCATCATGCTTTCCATCGTGGCGCTGCTGGTGGTGCTGGTGATCGCAGTAATCGTGATGGTGTTGCTTGAGCAAAATGCGTCGGAGCTGGAGCGTGAACATCACAAATTCAAGACCCTGTTCGAGGCCAGCCACGATGCCGTGCTGATACTACGCAATGGCGCGATCACCGAATGGAATCTGCGCGCCGTTGAGTGGTTTGATCAACGCGGTTTGGGCGACCTCAGCGGCCTGACACTCGACGACCTGTCAACACATGCCAGCGATACAACCGATACAACCAGAAATTCCGGCGAGCGCATGTTGCGTTATGTTGCCGCGCAAGGTGGTGGGACCTTCGAGTGGGTATTTCAAGGTCGCGACGACAAACCGATATATGGTGAAGTCTCGCTGACCCCCCTTCTGGACAATATCGAGCCCCAACAACAACTGGTGATCCGCGACGTCACAGCGCGCATGCTGGTGTTACAGCAGATGAGCCACGAGGCCACACACGATCCGCTCACCGGCCTTGCCAATCGCCGCGAGTTCGAAAGACGCCTGCAACTGGCACACGATGATGCCAAGCAGAATGGTCATACGCATATGCTTTGTTATCTGGATCTCGACAAGTTCAAGTCCGTCAACGACAGTGCCGGCCATGCGGTCGGCGACGCGCTGCTCAAACAGGTTGCCGGCCTGCTTAAGTCGAAAATACGTATCGCAGATCTGCTCGCTCGCCTCGGTGGTGATGAATTCGGACTGTTGCTCGAGAACTGCACTATCGAACGGGCGAAGAATATTGCGCTAACACTCAACCAGGCGGTGGACGAATTGCGCTTCAGTGCCGACGGGCAGTTTCATCGTATTGGCGTAAGCATCGGGCTGGTAACGATTGATCCGGATTCTCTGCTGGCAGATGTACTCGCCGCTGCCGATCAAGCCTGTTATACCGCCAAGCGCAATGGTACCCATTTGCACATGGCATCCGGTAAAGCGGGTGCTTCCGCAGCGTGAATCTACTTTCCGATACAAAATGAAGAAAAAATCCGTCCTAGCAGATCATCGCTGCTAAATTCGCCGGTGATTTCACCAAGTGCCTGCTGTGCTTGGCGCAGCTCCTCCGCGGCGAGTTCGGCGCGTTGCGCGGCGAGCTGGACCTGCGCAGCCCCGACGTGGCCACGTGCTCGCTCAATCGCATCGAGATGGCGACGACGGGCGCTGAAGGTGCCCTCTCCAGCCGCCTGGTACCCCATACATTCCTTCAAATGTTTACGCAGCTGGTCAACCCCTGCTCCGCTCTGCGCCGAAATAGCAAATTCAGGCATATTTATTGTCAGCGGCAACGGACCTGGCGCACGGCCGCTGCGATCAATCTTGTTGCGCACCAGGGTGACGCGTACTTTTTCCGGCAATTGCATAACTAGCGCAGGCACCGTGCCGCCCTCTGCTTCACAGTCGTCAATCACCAGCAACACGCGATCGGCCCGCTGCATGGCTTCAAGCGCACGTCGCACGCCTTCGCTTTCAATGGCGTCGTTTGTTTCGCGCAACCCGGCGGTGTCGAGCACATGTAACGGCATACCATCAATCTGGATTTGCTCGCGTAGTACGTCGCGCGTCGTACCCGGTATCGGGCTTACAATCGCGCTATCACGTTGTGACAGGGCATTGAGCAGGCTCGACTTGCCGGCGTTCGGCGGGCCGGCCAGCACTACCGTCATGCCATCGTGCAACAACTGGCCCTGATGGGTTGCGGCACGCAGGAGGTCAATCTGTTCCGTGAGTTGTTGAGCGCGATTTGACAGGTTCAGGTCGGCGAGAAGGGCTATCCCTTCTTCCGGGAAATCAAGGGTCGCTTCAATGTGCAGACGAAGCTGAATCATCTGTTCAGTAATTTCACGCACGCGTTGCGAGAACGCGCCTTCCATTGAGCGCAGCGCTGCGCGCGCTGCCTCGACCGAAGCGCTCTCAATAAGGTCTGCGATGGCTTCGGCCTGGGCGAGGTCGAGCTTGCCGTTCAGAAACGCACGCTCACTGAACTCACCGGGACGCGCGAGGCGCGCGCCATGCATAAGCACTTCCTGCAACAGAAGATCCATCACCACCGGGCCGCCGTGACCCTGCAGCTCGAGCACATGCTCACCAGTGAAGGAATGCGGGGCGGGGAAATAGAGCGCCAGACCTTCGTCCAGCGTGCTGCCATCAGCGCTGCGGAAGCGGGAGAAGCTGGCGTGACGGGCCGCCGGTAATTGGCCAAGCAGGGCGCGGGCAATTACCGGTGCGCTAGGGCCCGAAATACGCACAATGCCGACGCCCCCTATACCCGGCGGGGTGGCTACGGCAGCGATGGTGTCGGGCGCGGGTGGCTTGCTCATGTCAGCAAACTCACGCCGCCTGAGATCAGACAGCGTTGACTACTTCTTGCCCTCAATCGCACGGTTGATCTGCCACTGTTGCGCGACTGACAAGACATTCTGTACCACCCAGTACAGCACCAGACCGGACGGGAAGAACAGGAACATGCCGGTGAAAACCACCGGCAGGGCATACATGAGTTTCTTCTGCAGCGGGTCGACTGGTTGTGGGTTCAGCCACTGTTGCGCAAGCATGGTCACGCCCATGAGAATCGGCAACACAAAGAACGGATCCGGTGCGGACAAGTCTTTGAGCCAAAGCGCCCACGGTGCCTGGCGCAACTCGACACTTTCCAGCAACACCCAGTAGAGCGAAATGAACACCGGGATCTGTACCAGGATTGGCAAGCAGCCACCGAGTGGGTTGATTTTCTCGGTCTTGTACAGCTCCATCATTGCCTGGTTCAGTTTCTGCTTATCGTCACCGAAGCGTTCTTTGAGTGCCTGCATGCGCGGCTGCATTTTGCGCATGTGCGCCATGGAGCGATAACTCGCTACCGATAACGGATAGAAGACGGCCTTGATCAGAATGGTGAGCAGGATGATCGACCAACCCCAGTTACCAACCAACTTGTGCAGCCATTCAAGCACCCAGAAGAGCGGGGCGGCGATGACTGTCAACCAGCCGTAGTCGACGGTGAGTTTCAGGCTCTCGTCCATTTTCTCAAGGCGATGCTGTTCCTTGGGACCAACATAGAGCCGGGTGCTGAGCGTTGCCTTTCCACCAGGCACAACCTGCGTGGGCACAAGCGTCTTGTACCCAATAGAGAACAGGTTCCCTGTTTGTGCATCGGAATAGTATTGGATGTTTTCTTTTGAGCCCGGCAACCAGGCGCCGATGAAGTAGTGCTGCAACATTGCCACCCAGCCGCCTTCGGCATCGCGTGTCAGGGGTTTATCGCGCATGTGGTCGAAGTCTATTTTTTCGTAGTGCTTGTCCTGTGTGTAAATCACGCCACCGGTATAGGTTGGCAGGGAGGTAATTCCGCCTTTTGTTTCTTCGTAGCTGCGCAGAATCTGGGCATACTGATAGACGTCACGCGGCTTTCGGCCGTTGTTAACTACCTCGTAATTTACATCTACCCTATATTCGTTGCGATGGAACGTGTAGCTCTTGATGACTCGCGCGCCATCGCCCGACCAGTTCAGACGAACCGTAAGTGCGTCCTGGCCCTTAGCCAGCTCATAGTGGTTGCTGTCGGAGGTATAGTGGCTCTTGTGGCTGGGGAGCGCGCCTTCACGTCCGATAAGACCGGACTGAGCGACAAAAATGCGTGGTTCATGATCATCCAGCAGGCGCAGCGGCGTCTTGAGCTGGTCGAGAGAGACTGGGTACTTGAGTAATTCGGCAACGCGCAAGTCGCCACCCTGTGTATCGATCTCCACATGCAGCAGGTCGGTGTTTACAAGTATGCGTTCACTTGTCTCGAGTTTGGCGGCACCCGGGGTCGGGGCAATTGACTTTCCATCCACGCTGGGCGCTTCAGCTGTAGTTGGTGCGGAAGGAATTTCTCGTTTCACATTCACGTCGGTAACGTCGTGAGTTACCGGGCGATGTTCAGACTCCCATGCCGACCAAAGCATCAGAATCAAAACAGAAAGAATTGCGAACAGAAAAATACGCTTGTTATCCATGAAGGGTCTCTGATTGTTTGCCCGGGGGTACCGGGTCTACGCCCCCGGTGTGCCATGGGTGGCATTTACCTAGCCGGAACATGGTCAGGTAAAATCCTTTCCATGCGCCGTGGGTTTGAAGCGCCTCTTCGGCATAGGCCGAACAAGTTGGATAGAAACGGCATTGGCTGCCAAACCAGGGGCTCAGCAATAGGCGATATCCACGAATCAGAATGAGAAAGAGGGCCTGCATAACTATCGGGCGTTTACCCAATGTCGCTGCAACGATTCACGCATGGTAATTGAATCTGCCGTACCTGCATTCGGTTGGGCGATCACCACCAGGTCCAGCCCGCCGAGTGAGTTTTGAAATTGCCGAAAACTTTCCCTGACACAGCGCTTTATCCGGTTGCGAATCACCGCCTTGGTTGATACACGGCGAGACACCGTTAAACCAAGGCGCGCATGACCGAGGCTGTTGGTGCGGGTAAGCACACTAAACAGGCTGTCGCGGATACGTCGGCCAGTGCGGCTGATTTCGCGCAGCTCGTTTCCGGATCGCAAACGACGATTCTTCGACAATCCAAATCGTGACGTTGAGGGCAAGTCAGGCGCTGAGACGTGCGCGTCCTTTGGCTCGACGGGCGCTTAGTATCTTGCGGCCACCCGGAGTGCTCATGCGAGCCCGAAAGCCATGGTTGCGTTTGCGCTTAATCACGCTGGGTTGGTAAGTTCTTTTCATCGTTATGCCTTGGGTTTAATGCTTGGTCGCGGTAAAGGGCGGGAAAGTTACTGATTATGTGTACATAAGTCAATCGGAAATATTGGGTTTGTACGGTCAGCATCTGTGGATAACTCTGAGTCTGCGCGCTAGACTCGCTCCCCCCGTTTAGATTCAGGTTGCGCCGTGGACCAGGTTCCGGTTTGGAAAAAATGCCTAGAGCAACTGGAAGATGAACTGACTTCACAGCAGTTCAATACTTGGCTTCGTCCTCTTCGCGCAGTTCAGGAGCCCGGGAAACTTCGGCTTTTTGCCCCAAACCGGTTCGTACTCGATTGGGTCAAAGACCGTTTTCTAGTTCGCATCGAGGCACTAGCCAATAATGAGGCCGGGCGTGCGCTGGCGGTTTGCCTGGAGGTTGGTTCTCCCGCAGCTACGACAACACCCGAAAAGTCGAAGAATTTACCTACCGTACCGGCAGTTGACGTTCAGCCAAGCAATAGTGTCAGGCGCCCGATAATGACGGGAAGCAGGCTTAACCCGGACTTCACTTTTGAGAGCCACGTTGAGGGAAAATCCAATCAACTGGCTCGTGCTGCTGCCCGCCAAGTAGGTGAAAATCCCGGAAGTTCATACAATCCCTTGTTTATTTATGGTGGGGTTGGGCTAGGTAAAACACACCTTATGCAGGCGGCGGGGCACATAATCTCGGAAAACAATCCGGGTTCACGGATTATTTATGCCCACTCCGAACGATTTGTGGCTGACATGGTTAAGGCGCTACGCCACGGTACCATCAACGACTTCAAGCGTTATTACCGTGGGGTTGATGCGCTGTTGATTGACGACATACAGTTTTTTGTCGGCAAGGAGCGCTCACAAGAAGAATTCTTCCATACATTCAATGACTTGCTTGAAGGCCAGCGGCAGGTCATTATTACCGCAGACAAGTTCCCCAAGGAACTCGTTGGTCTTGAGGAAAGACTGATTTCGAGATTTGGGAGCGGGTTGACCGTATCATTGGAGCCACCAGAACTTGAGACTCGTGTTGCGATTCTCATGAAAAAGGCTCAGCACGAAAACATCGAGCTCCCCGAAGATGTTGCGTTTTTTGTCGCCAAGCGTGTGCGGTCCAACGTGCGCGAACTTGAGGGTGCGTTGCGCAGGGTTATGGCGAGCTCTGCGTTTACGGGACGACCGGTTGATATGGCTCTTGCCGCGGAAAGCCTGAAAGACCTGCTCGCTTTCCATGAACGCCTGGTTAGCATCCAAAACATACAGAAGACGGTTGCGGAGTATTACAAAATCAGGGTTTCTGATCTGCATTCAAAAGATAGATCTCGTGTTGTTGCGCGGCCCAGGCAGGTTGCGATGGCACTTGCCAAGGAGCTTACCACCCATAGTTTGCCTGAGATCGGAGATGCGTTTGGTGGACGTGACCACACGACCGTGCTGCACGCCTGCCGAAAAATTGTTGAGCTTAACCAGTCCGATGCACGCATCAAGGAAGATTACTCCAACTTGTTGCGGCTGCTCAGTTCGTGAATAACTCTCGTGTGAAAATGGAAACGTCTATAAAACAATACAAAGCATGAGAAGTTCCCATACATACTCACAACGAGTACAGATAATTAAACACAACTATCCACAGACTTTTGTTTCAGCTATAGAGCTGTTTCATAATGATAGAATGTTGTTACACACAAGTTGTGCGTAACACAATACATTACTACTACAAGCTTCTTTATTTATTAACATAACAGCAGGCACAACATAGATTATGCACATCACCGTCAAACGCGAAGATCTGCTCAAACCACT
>Ga0315281_10015442_pt1 | contig 10243 bp, 10 predicted proteins | sample YL17G07_0_MG_FD_204540 | JGI IMG/M metagenome (GOLD analysis project Ga0315281, IMG submission 204540) | Sediment microbial communities from Yellowstone Lake, YNP, Wyoming, USA - YL17G07_0 | ecosystem: Environmental > Aquatic > Freshwater > Lake > Sediment | place: USA: Wyoming | collected...
AAGAACGACGAGCTGCTTAAAGTTTAATCCCTCCGTCCCCTTTTCCCCTTTCCCCCCCCCCCCTTTCCCCCCTTTCCCCCCTTTCCCCCCTTTTCCCCCTTTTCCCCCTTTTCCCCCTTTTCCCACAAGAGTCAGAGCCCAACCACCGCGCGCAGATAACGGGTGGGGTCGACGTCGGTCGCGCCGGCTTCCAGCACGCGTTCGATCTCGCAGGAGCGATTGTCCGAAGTGCGGCGGGTTGCGATATTGGCGATGGGCGTGTCGGCATAGGGCTGGCGGTCAGCGCCATACACCAGCATGACATGGGGCTTGAGCCGTTGTTGGCGGTTGATGGCGGCGACGACGCCGATCTCGCCGCTGTTGAGTTCCACCACGCTGCCGATGGGATAGATGCCGAGACATTGAATGAATTTCTCGACCAGCGGAGCGCTGAACAGGCTGTTGCGCCAACCGTACATCTGCATCAGTACGCTGTGTGCCGAAATCGCGCCATGGTAAGCGCGGTCGCTGGTGATGGCGTCGTAATGATCGACGATAGCGCCGATCATGCCGAAATCGCTGATCTGCTCGCCACACAGGCCATTCAGGTAACCGCTGCCGTCATAGCGTTCGTGATGACCGGTGACGACTTCGATTGCCGCGGACGGAATCTGGTGAGACGCATAAAGCATGTCCGCGCCCCAGGCGACGTGCTGCTTCATCAGTTCGGACTCGACGGGCGTAAGCGCTTCCGGCTTGCCCAGAATTTCTTCCGGCACCTTGACCATGCCGATATCGTGCAGCAGCGCGCCGAGACCGAGCACTTCCATCTGATCGCGCGGCATGCCGAGCTGACGGCCGAAGGCCAGTGCCAGAATGCACACTCGCAGGCTGTGCAGGGCGGTGTACTCATCCTTGCGCTTGAGCTGCGCAAAACACATCAGGGCATCCGGATTGCGGATGATGCTTTCGGCCATGCTGGTGATGGCTTGTTTGGCGCCCTGGTAATTTACGCTGCGTCCAAGCTTGGCATCGTGCAATAGCTCTTGCACCAGCAATCGCGATTCGATGAAGGTGTCGCGCACCTTGTTCACTTCTTCTTGCAGGGAAGTCACGTCCGGGTACCCGGAACGCGCGTTCGGGTGATTGTTGATCTTGTAGACTTCCCGCTCGATACCGGGAACGCGATACGGAACTGAAACGACGGTGGCCGCTGCATCGGCCGTGACCGGTTCACGCTGGAAGGCGATTTGGTGGTCCGTCTCCAGCTTCAGGATGGTGACGGTACGGCAATACCGCCGCAGATCATCGAGCTGTTGCTGACTGCTGATCTCAAAACCCTGGAACAGGAACGCCGTTTCTCGCCACGGGCGATCGAGCTCGTAGACGTACATACCGATTTTCAGATCACGGACATCGACAACCAGTTTCATGACGCGCCTCGGCACGCTGGTGCATGGCCGGAACATCTTGCCGGCTGAATGCACTTAATTTGTTGTTTTATATGCAATATCTATACCTCCCCCTGAATCGTGGCCGGCATGCGGGCATAGTCGATAGATGGTAGTTATGGCCTGACTGATGGCACAAAACAGGGCCAATCGGGGTCACTGACTTGGCTCCGGATTGCCCTGAAACGGCAGATTCGGCGGTGTTTGCCAGATTACGGCAGTCAGCGCCGCGCATGAATGCTGATCAAACTGCTCTCTTAACATTACGTCTTTAGGAAGGCGGCACCTCGCCGCAGCCATGAACCAGCCCACGCGTTTCCAGTTTTCAGGAACAGCATTGCGGCTGTAAGCGAACGGAAAGAGCAATTGGTTATTCACGGCCAGCCGCGAACCACGGAAGAAGGACAACAGGCTGTGTTACAGCAACTCGTAATAGTGGAAAATCCTCTCTGGCTCACTTGTCCGCTCATTTTTTTCGTATTGGTCATGATTCATCGTCCACGCCTCACCGTCATTCTTTTAACTGTTGTTGCCCTAGCTGGCTGTGCCACAACCGATGAACAAGTCATCGTCGGTTTCGCACCCCTGAGCGTAGCAACGGGCAACATGCACGTTGCTGATGAATCCACGCCTCTGTACAGGGCTGTACGCGATGGCGACCATGCGGAGATAACGAGGCTGCTTGTTCAGGGTGCGAGTGTCAATGCGGTGTCGACGGTGAACGACGTCACACCGCTGATCCTGGCTGCCACAAGCGGGCAAGAACAAATTGTCGATGCATTGCTGGATGCCGGCGCGGCGATCAATGCCCGCGACAAGCTCGACGGTACGGCCCTGATATACGCGTCGTCGAAAGGCCACGCGGGTATCGTGAACAAGCTGCTGCAACACGGCGCCGACGTGAACGTTATATCGCCGAAGGACCATCTCGATGCCACGGCGCTCTCCCTTGCTGCCGGGAATGGCCATGACGCAGCGCTGACTCTGCTGCTCAAGGCCGGCGCGAACATAGACTGGCGCACAGAACGAGATGGTTTGTCTGCATTAATGCTGGCAGCGGAACTTGGACAACAGAGCAGCATTGGCCTGCTGCTTTCTGCCGGCGCCAATCCGGATCTCAGCGACCGGATAGGCAACACGGCGTGTGATTTAGCCGCAGCCAACGGCCATGGTGCGGTTACGAAGGTGCTGGATGAGTTTTACCTGGCGCGCGGCCAAGGTAAGCGTTGTCGCCTTCGCGCCAACAAGACGGGGATGCCGATAGCAGACTAAGCGAACGACGCTAGCCGCTTGCTGAAAAACACTCTCTCCCTCTGGGAGAGGTTTGGGCAAGGGGATCGAATACGCGCAAATATCCGTTTTTTAAGCTGTTCATCAATATCCCCTCATCCTGGCCTGCTCCCGGAGGGAGAAGGGAATGGAGTATTTCTGCGAGCTGCTAGAACGCCGTAAAAAACCGCTGGTTCATTTCTTCCAGCCCGAGTGTCTGCAGCACCTCCTGCAGACGTTCAGCCGGGCGCTGGCGCGGCAGGTTTTTATAGCTGGCGATGATGAGTTCGTTTTTCATTGAATGCTCCCAGCCCACGAGCTCGGTTACGTTCACGTGATAGCCGTGCGCTTCGAGTTGCAGGCAGCGCAGCACGTTGGTGACATGGCTGCCAAATTCGCGGGTGTGCAGCGGGTGGCGCCAGAGCTCGGTGAGGGCGCTCCTGGCCAGCGCAGGGCCCTTGTTCTTTCTGAGCACCGCAGCCACTTCCGCCTGGCAGCAGGGTACCAGCACCATGAACTGCGCCTGTTTCTTCAGCCCAAAATGGATAGCGTCATCGGTGGCCGTGTCACAGGCATGCAGCGCGGTCACCACATCAATCTTTTCCGGAAGCCGGTCGGATGCCATGGACTCCGCCACCGACAGGTGCAAAAAGGACATGCCGGGGAACTTCAGTTTCGCGGCCAGATTGCGGGATTTATTTACCAGCTCTTCGCGCGCTTCGATGCCGTAGATACGGGATTCGTTATTCAGCGCCTTGAAGAACAGGTCGTAGAGAATGAATCCGAGATACGACTTGCCGGCGCCATGATCAACCAGCTGAACATCTGCGTGATCCTTCTGAACTTCGTTCAGAAGCGGCTCGATAAACTGGTAGAGGTGATAAATCTGCTTGAGCTTGCGGCGGCTGTCCTGATTCAGCTTGCCGTCGCGCGTGAGAATGTGCAGTTCTTTCAGCAGCTCGATCGATTGGCCGGGCCGTATTTCTGGCATGTCATGCATGGGCGGTGCTTCCAGGATTGCGTGCGCCGACCTGCGTGTGACCGACAGGCCTGCGGGAAATGTGGTGTCGATCAGCCGGCGCGCCGCGTCAGCTGCAGATATTTATGCTGCAGCTGGTCTTTGCTTTCGACGTTATCCGGGTCGTTGATGATGCAATCCACCGGACAGACATCGATGCACTGCGAGTTCGTGAAATGTCCGACGCACTCGGTACACAGGGCCGGATCGATGATGTAGGTTTCTTCGCTCTGCGCAATGGCGCCGTTCGGACATTCCGGCTCGCACACGTCGCAGTTAATGCACTCTTCAGTTATCCGCAAAGACATGGTGTTATTGCGTGAATTTCAGCGGGGCCAGCCCCAAGTTTAGCGCAGCTTGGCGCGCAGCGCCTGCATCACGCGTGCATGCACGAACGGGCTGACATCCCCGCCCAGGGACGCGATCTCCTTGACCAGCGAGGCGGACACGAACATCTCGCGGTCCGATGGCGTCATGAACACAGTTTCGAGATCCGGGTCGAGACGCCGGTTCATGCCAGCCAGCTGGAACTCATATTCAAAATCCGACACCGCGCGCAGGCCGCGCAGGATGACGCGCGCCTGGTGCTGGCGCACGCATTCGATGAGCAGGTTATCAAACCCGACCACGCTGACATTCGGCGTGTCAGCCAGCACCGCACGCGCCATGTCGACACGTTCCTCCAGATTGAACAGTGGCTTCTTGGCCGGGTTTGCGGCGATCGCCACAATCACCTTGTCAAACACGCGCGTCGCGCGTCGCACCAGATCGCTATGGCCGGTGGTGATGGGATCGAATGTTCCGGGATACAGGGCAATGGCGCTCATGGCGTCTCCTTTTTCTGGGTTCTTCTCGCCAGATGATAACCCACTTGCCCGGCGGTTTTGCTGCGCACCAGTTGCCAGGTTTCCGGCAGCGGCGGCGCTTCTCCCTCCGGTGCTTCGAGGTAGATGAACGCGTCCTGCTTCAGCCAGCCGCGCGCCTCGAGCAACTGCAGACAGGGGGCCAGCAGGCCGCTGGCGTAGGGCGGATCGAGAAACACAATGTCGAATGCCACGGCCGGGCCGCGTAAATAATCGGCGGCATCGGCGTGCACGATGTCGGCGTGCTCGGCCTTGAGTTGGTCGCGGTTGTGGCGCAGGGCCGCGACCACCTCCAGCCGTTTTTCCACCAGCACGACGCGCGCGGCGGCGCGTGACAAGGCCTCGAAGCCGAAGGCACCACTGCCGGCGAACAAATCGAGGCAAACGGCGCCAGGCAGGACTGGAGCAAGCCAGTTGAACACGGTCTCGCGTACCCGGTCGGGCGTGGGTCGCAGGCCCTCGCCCGCCGGGAAGGCAATCCGACGGCTGCGCCAGGCGCCGCCGATAATGCGCACCTCGCCGCGTGGCGCAGCGCGGCGTTTCATTTAAGTTTCATAGGGCGGGCCGCACCATTACTTCCCGCCGCCACCCACGACCACCGTCAACATGTGTTCGGGGTGCACGCGCCGGCGAAACGCGTCGCGAATCTGCTCGGCGGTCACGGCTTCGATGCGCGGAATGAAATCATCGATATAGGTAAGCGGCAGGCCGTAGAAGCCGATCACCGTCAGGTACTCGGCGATCTTGCGGTTGCTGTCGATGCGCAGCGGGAAGCCGCCGGTGACGTTCTTCTTCGCCGCCGCCAGCTCCTCCGGAGTCGGACCTTTCTCGGTAAACTCCTTCAGTACACGGCGCACCACGGCGAGCGCCTCGGTGCGCTGGCTGTTCTTGGTTTGCAGACCGAGCAGGAACGGGCCCGGCTCGCGCAGCGGCATGAAGTAGCTGTACACGCTGTACGACAGGCCGCGCTTCTCGCGCACTTCTTGCGACAGGCGTGACACCAGGCCACTACCGCCGAGAACGTGGTTGCCAAGATAGAGCGGATAGTAGTCCGGATCGTTGCGTGCCATGCCGGCCTCGCCGATCAAGAGATGCGTCTGGGTCGAGGGATGCGTCACCACCCGCTCGGCGCGCCCGCGCGGCACGACGTCGGCAACCTTCGGCAGCGGCGGCGCAGCCTCGCCGGCCGGCAGCCCGCCAAGCACGCGCTCGGCAATCGACTTGGCCTCGCCTAACTTGATATCGCCGATCAGGGCCAGTACCGCGTTACGCCCGACATAGTGGCGTGCATGAAAACCAGCCAGGTCATCGCGGGTCAGCGCCTTGAGGCCGGCCTCGCTGCCTTCCGTGGGCAGTGCGTAGGGGTGGCCTTTGTAGAGCTGCGCGAAGAACGCCTTGGTGGCAACAGTGCTCGCCGAGGCCTCGGCCTGCTTGAGACCAAGCAGCGCGCGCTGGCGCTCGCGTTCGAGGCTCGTGACCGGGAAAGACGGCATCGCCACCACGCGCGCGAACAGATCGAGCGCCGGGTCGAGCAACGCGCGATCGGACAGGCTGCGCAGACTGACGCCGGCCATGTCGCGGTCGTTGCTCGCACCAAATTCCGCCCCCAGGCCCTCGAAGGCCGCGGCAATGGCATCGGCGTCCAGATCGCCGGTGCCGTCGTTGAGCAGCTGGTTGGTCAGCATGGCCAGGCCATTGCGGCCCTGCGGGTCGCGCGCCGAGCCGGCGTCGAACACCACGTTGAGCGTGACCATCGGCAGGTTGCGCGCCTCGACAAAATACACGCGCACGCCATTCTTGAGCGTCCAGTGCTCGATCTTGGGTGTTGCCGTTGCGGTCGCGGTGGCCAACAGCATGACACCGGCAAACAGAATACTCGCGATCGTCATGCCGGCTTTCGCCGGATTGACGAGAGCAGGACAGGTGTACTTGTTCAGAACCTCCCTAGCGAACATGGCCACCTCCGGGTGGTACAGCGGCGCGTGGCTTGGCCTTGCCCGGCTGCGGGTCGAGCACCGTGACGGTGAGATTGGAATCGATGAGATATTTCTTCGCCACTGCCTGTACCTGTGCGGCGGTTACGGCGCGCACGCGCTCCACCGAGTGGTCGAGCATTTTCCAGTCAAGACCGACGGTTTCGAGCATGCCCATCTGCATGGCCTGATAGAACACCGAGTCGCGCGTGAACACATTGCTCGCCGCGACCTGCGCCTTGACGCGCTCCAGTTCCGCGGGTGCGATGGGTTCGGTCTGCACGCGCCGGATCTGTTCTTGAATGGCGGCTTCGAGCTCGACCGGCGCGCGGCCGTGCGAGGGCGTGGCGCTGACCAGAAACAATACCGGATGGCGGGCGGTCGGGCTGTAACCGATGTCAGCGCTGGCGGCAATCTGTTGCTGGCGCACCAGCTCGCGTTCAAAGCGCGCGCTGCCACCGCCATCCAGCACACCGTTCAACACCATGAGCGCATAGGGCTCCCAGTCATCGGAGCGCAGGCTTAACGCCGGCGCGTGATAACCCATGAACAGGGCCGGTACCTGCGCCGGTGCACTGATGCGCGAACGACGGGTCTCCTTCTGGGGCGGTTCCGCCGGCACGTGCGTGCGTTCCAGCTTGCGCGCCGGTACCGGGCCAAAGTACTGGCGCGCGAGTGCAATGACTTCGCGCGGATTCACGTCGCCGACCACCACCAGCGTGGCGTTGTTCGGCACATACCAGCGCTGGTACCAGGTACGCAGGTCCGCGGCGCTCAGCTTTTCGAGGTCGCGCATCCAGCCGATGATCGGGTTCTTGTAGGAATGGGCAGTGAACGCGGTGGACATGAAGCGCTCGTAGGCCAATGCCTCGGGCTGGTCGTCGGTGCGCAGGCGCCGCTCCTCCATCACGACGCGCAGTTCCTTGGCGAATTCCTTTTCGTCCAGCACCAGGTTGCGCATGCGGTCGGCTTCCAGTTCGAAGGCGATGGCCAGGCGGGATTTTTCCAGCTGCTGGAAATAGGCGGTGTAGTCGGCGCCGGTGAAGGCATTCTCGCGACCGCCATTCTCGGCGATGATGCGTGAGAACTCGCCGTTCTTGTAGGCACTGGTACCCTTGAACATCATGTGTTCGAGCACATGTGAAATGCCGGTGAGTCCCTCCGGCTCGTCGCTCGCGCCGACCTTGTACCAGACCTGCGAGACCACCACCGGCGCGCGGTGATCTTCCTTGACGACGATCTTGAGGCCGTTGTCGAGAGTGGCTTCCTGTAGCGGACTGCAAGCCGCGAGCAGCCCCGTGACGAGTACCAAGACAATTCGCGCAAATGACATGTATTTCCTTTAATCCGGCCAGCGGCGGGTGATAGGATAACCGATCGAATGACGGCGTGCCTGCACAAAAACAGTCATTTTACTGGAAAGCACGCCGGTACAAAAAAGGCTGTTCTATTACCGACCGCAATACGAACATGGCGCCCTTAGGAAGTTCCCCGCTACCCAGCTCGCGCAACGCGCTCGCTCGCCTGAGCGAGCGTCTGGCCGCAACGCGCAAAACCCTCACGCGCGGATTCGCCGAGCTGCTGGGAGCGCAGCGCGCACCCGATGCAGAGCAGCTCGATGATATGGAGGCAGCGCTGCTCCAGGCCGATGTCGGGGTTGAAGCAACGGCACGCATTATTGAAAAAATCCGCGTGCCGGCAGGCTCCGGCAATATGCGCGCCACATTACGCGCTGCGCTGCTCGACCTGATTACCCCCTGTGAGCGGCCGCTCGACATCCCGCCGACCGCGCCCCGCCCCTACGTCATCATGGTGGTGGGCGTGAACGGTGCCGGCAAAACCACCACCATCGGCAAACTCACCCATCACCTGCAGGCACAGGGTCACAAGGTGATGCTGGCCGCGGCCGACACCTTCCGCGCTGCCGCCGTCGAACAACTCAAGGTCTGGGGCGAACGCAACGGCGTACCCGTGATCGCGCAGGACAGCGGCGCGGACTCCGCCGCCGTGGCGCACGACGCGCTGCATGCAGCGGCCGCGCGCGGCATGGACGTGCTGATTGTCGATACCGCCGGGCGGCTGCATACCCAGAGCGGCCTGATGGACGAGCTCAAGAAGATCCGGCGCGTGATCGAACGCATCAATCCGCAGGCGCCGCACGAGGTGCTGCTGGTGCTGGATGCCGGTATCGGCCAGAACGCCCTCGCGCAGCGCGAACACTTCCAGGCCGCGGTCGGCGTCACCGGTCTCGTCCTCACCAAACTCGATGGCACCGCCAAAGGCGGCGTGGTGTTCGCCATGGCGGCGAAGAAGCCGTTGCCGATCCGTTTCATCGGCGTCGGTGAAGGTATCGACGACCTGCGCGTGTTCAACGCAGCAGAATTTGTCGAGGCCCTGCTGCCGGAAGCAGAAAGCGCAGCCGCCAGATGATCCAACTCAACCACGTCTCAAAACGCTACCTCAGCGGCCCAAGCGATTATGTCGCGCTGCGCGATGTCAGCTTCACGGTCGCCAAAGGCGAGATGGTGTTTGTCACCGGCCACTCGGGCGCCGGCAAGAGCACGCTGCTGCGGCTGCTGACCCTGACCGAGCGCCCGACACGCGGCCAGCTGATGGTCCACAACAAGAACCTCGATCGCCTGCCGCGCTGGCGCGTGCCCTACTACCGGCGCGAGCTGGGCGTGGTGTTCCAGGACAACAAGCTGCTCACCGACCGCAGCGTGTTCGACAACGTCGCCCTGCCACTGGTGGCAAGCGGTGTTGCGCAGCGCGACATCCCGAAACGCGTGCGCGCCGCGCTCGATATGGTTGGCCTGATCAGCAAGGAGAAACTGCACCCGATCGTGCTGTCCGGCGGCGAGCAACAGCGCGTCGGCATCGCGCGCGCACTGGTGAACCGCCCGCCGCTGCTGCTGGCCGACGAGCCGACCGGCAATCTCGACCGGCAACTGTCCGACAGCATCTTCGACCTGTTTCACGACTTCAACCAGCACGGCGTCACGGTGCTGATCGCCACCCATGACCTGCGCCAGGTCGAGCGCCTCGGCAAACGCGTGCTCACGCTCAAGGCCGGCGAGCTGGAGCGCGACACGGGAACAGTTGGATGAATTACCTGTTGCGCCATGTGCAGGTGTTGCTTGCCGCGCTCGGCCAGATGGCGCGCGCGCCGCTCGCCACGCTGCTCACGCTCACGGTCATCGGCATCACCCTCGCCCTGCCGAGCGGCCTGTATGTCATGCTCGACAACCTCGAGCGCCTGAGTGCCGGCTGGGATCGGGACGCGCAGGCATCGCTGTTTCTCAAACGCAGCGTGAGCGAGGCCGGGGTCCACAAACTTGCCCAGCAAATCCGCGCCATGTCATCGGTGGCCGGTGTCGACTACATCTCACGCGAAGCAGCACTCGCCGAATTCAAAAAACAGTCCGGCTTCGGCTCCGCGCTGAATGCCCTGGACAGCAACCCGCTGCCAGCCGTGCTGGTCGTGCGCCTGGCCGCGGATAATCCGGCTGCCATCGAGTCGCTCATGGTGACGCTCGCCGGCCTGCCGGGCGTGGAGCTGGCACAGCTCGATATCGAGTGGTTGCGACGACTGGCGGCGCTCCTGCATCTGGCCGAGCGCGCGGTAGCCATCCTGGCGGCACTGCTGTCGCTGGCTGTGCTGTTGATCATCGGCAACACCATTCGCCTCGC
>Ga0315281_10015443_pt1 | contig 10243 bp, 7 predicted proteins | sample YL17G07_0_MG_FD_204540 | JGI IMG/M metagenome (GOLD analysis project Ga0315281, IMG submission 204540) | Sediment microbial communities from Yellowstone Lake, YNP, Wyoming, USA - YL17G07_0 | ecosystem: Environmental > Aquatic > Freshwater > Lake > Sediment | place: USA: Wyoming | collected...
GACGGCAATGGTCTACCACGCCCTGCGCCAGCAGATGGAAAAGCCGCCCGGCCGGCCGAACATGTGCCTGGCCGACTTCGTTGCGCCCAAAGGCGTGCCTGACTATATCGGCGCCTTCGCGGTCACCACCGGCACTGGCATCGACGCGCGTGTGGCCGAATTTGAAAAGAATCACGACGACTACAGCGCCATCATGCTGAAGGCCTTGGCCGACCGACTGGCCGAAGCCTTTGCCGAACTGCTGCACCAGCGCGTGCGCCGCGAGTTCTGGGGCTATGCAAAGGACGAGCAGCTCAGCAACGAGGAGCTGATCGAAGAAAAATACCGCGGCATCCGCCCCGCCCCCGGCTATCCCGCCTGCCCGGACCACACCGAGAAGGGCGCGCTGTTCGAACTGCTGCGCGCCCCGGAAAACGCCGGAATCACCCTCACCGAAAGCTACGCCATGCTGCCCACCGCAGCGGTGAGCGGCTTCTATTTTTCCCACCCGGAATCGGGCTACTTCGCCGTGGCCAGGGTAGATCGCGATCAGGTGGAGGATTACGCGAAGCGCAAGGGGTGGGATATGGCAACGGCAGAACGATGGCTGGCGCCGAATCTGGGGTATGACAGCCAGTAATGCAGGGTGGGTCACCCCAACCCGCCGGATGCTACTCGCGAACAACCCCGGCAGAAGATGAAACCCGGTTGGTTCCCCCAACATACTCCGGCACCCATTCCCTCAGCCACTCCCTTGCCGTCGCGTCGGTTGCGCCTTGCTGCTGCGGGAGGGAATCCAGCAGTCCGGCCAGCCACTGCGGGCCGACGCTGCGCGCTTGGGCGATGCGCAGTTTGGGGTGCGGCGTGGCGACGGTGTGTTCGTCGTCGGCGAGCAGTTCCTCGTAGAGTTTTTCGCCGGGGCGCAGGCCCGTGTAGACGATCCTGATCTCTTCCTCGCTGTAGCCGGAAAGCCGGATCATGTCCTTTGCGAGATCGGCGATCCTCACCGGCTCGCCCATCTCCATCACGAATATCTCGCCGCCCTGGCCCATCATGCCGGCCTGCAGCACGAGCTGCGCCGCTTCGGGGATGGACATGAAGTAGCGGGTGATGGCCGGATCGGTGACGGTGACCGGGCCTCCCTGGGCTATCTGTTCGCGGAACTTGGGGATCACGCTGCCGTTGCTGCCCAGCACGTTGCCGAAACGCACCATGACGAACCGCGTTTGCGCTTCCTGCTGCAGCGCCTGGCAGACCATCTCGGCCAGGCGCTTGCTGGCGCCCATGACGTTGGCCGGATTGACCGCCTTGTCGGTCGAGATGAGGACGAACTTTTTGACGCCATGTTCCGTCGCGGCCCTGGCAAGCCGGCAGGTTCCGAGGACGTTGTTGAAAATGGCTTCCCAGGCATTCTGCTGCTCCATCAGCGGCACATGCTTGTACGCGGCCGCGTGGAAAAGCACGGAGGGCGTGTATTGCCCCAGTATCTCCCCCAGCCGCCGGGGGTTCTTGATGTCGCCGATTGCGCTCACGACGCGCACGTCCGGGAAGCGTTGCCTGAACTCCTCCTCGATCTGGTAAAGGGCGTATTCGTTGAGCTCGAACAGGACCAGGCAGCCGGGCTTGAATTTGGCTATCTGGCGGCACAGTTCCGAGCCTATCGACCCCCCGGCGCCGGTGACCATGACCGACTGCCCGGCCAGCAGCTCGTGCAGCCCGAGGTCGTCGAGGACCACCGGATCGCGGCCCAGCAGATCGTCCAGCTCGACATGGCGCACCGTTGCCACGGTCACCTTGCCGCTGACCAGGTCCGAAAAAGCCGGAACCGTCATGGCCTTGACCCCCGCTGCGCCGCACAGTTGCAGCGCCCGCCGGCGCACCGCATGGTTGACCGAGGGCATGGCGATGATCGCCATGCCTACACTCAGTTCGGCAGCCCATTTGGGCAGCTCGTCGAGCGCTCCCAGCACCTTGACGCCCTGGATCAGCCTGCCGTGCTTGCGCGGATTGTCGTCGAGCAATCCGACGACGCGCCACTCGCGGCCGCGGGACAGCTCCTTGACCAGGCTTGCAGCCGCATCCCCGGCGCCCAGCACCAGAACGGGTTCGGCCTCAAGATTCATGATCCCGTACAGGCGGTGCTCCTTCCACGCGCGGTAGGCCAGGCGGCTGCCGGCCATCAGAAAAACCAGCAGCATGGGATCGAGCACAAGCACCGATCGCGGCGTTGCAGTGACGCGCAACATCATCATGATCAGGGGCGGAAGCACGACGGCAACGGCAACCGCCAGAAGGATGCGCTTGATGTCGGGCAGGCTCGCGTAGCGCCAGATGCCCCGGTACAGGCCGAACTTCCAGAAAACGGCGGCCTGCAAAGGGACGATCCACAGCAGGTCGCGCAGCATCGCCAGCATGTAGGGCGCGGGGATTTCAAAGTTGAAACGCAGCAGGTGCGCCACATACCAGGCAACGCCCGCGGCGGCCAGGTCGTGGATGAATGCCAGCGTCGTCTTGGGGTTGAGTTTTGGGCTATTGGACATTTTTACCGGTGTGCGGAGCATGGTTGGCGAAGTAATCGGGCCGAGGCCGCAAATCGCCCCGAAGAAACACGGGTAGCGTGCGCTGTGCGCACGTTCCATGCATCGTGCGCACAGCGCACGCTACAAAAATATCCATTCATTGGGTTGGCGCATGTTTCTTGAGAGCCCACCGCCTGTCGACCGTGAACATGAGCAGGAAGTAGACGCCGCACCCGGCCAGCAGCATCGCCGACCGGCCCGCCGCATCGAGCTTGAGCGCCCACAGGCCGGCAATGCCACAGGCCGCCATGAGGGCATATTCGAACAGCGCCGTGCGGCGGTGGCCGCAGCCGGACTGCACCAGGCGCTGGTAATAGTGCTCGCGATGGGCGTGCCATACCTTCTCCCCGCGCAGCAGGCGCTTCAACAGCGTGACGGTGGCATCCACGATGAAAGGCGAAAACACTGCGGCCGGGAACCACAAGGGCCAGTAGCCCAGGTCCCAACCCAGCACGCCGAACGCCGCCGCGAGGAAGCCGAGCGGTATCGAGCCCGCGTCGCCCATGAAAACTTTCGCCGGATGGAAATTGAACAGCAGGAACGCGGCAGCAGCCCCCACGATGGACCCATTGGCCATCGCCAGCCACGCATTGCCGGCAAGCCAGGCCGCGATACCGTAAGCGGCGAACCCGAAGCAGGCCATGCCTCCCGCCAGCCCATCGGACCCGTCCATGAAGTTGTAGAGATTGATCATCCAGACGATGCACAGCACAACAAGCAGCATGGCCACATAGCCCGCGCCCGGCCACAGCAGCCAAGCCGTCAACCCGGCCGCGGCGGCAATGTGGGCAAGAAAGCGCCAGGCGACCGGAAGGCCGAACAGGTCGTCGAAGAAAGATACCACCGCGAGCAGCCCGGCAAAGGCCGCGAACGGGATGAGCTGCGCCTGAAACGACATCGCCCACCCCGCCGCAATCCCGCACAGAATCGCCAGCCCGCCCGTGCGCGGGACGGATACGGTGTGCAGCGAGCGCTGGTTCGGCTGATCCAGGGCGAACTTGGCGAGCCTGCCCTTGAGGAGCAGCAACAGCGCGAGCAGGGTGACCGCGAGGGACGCCAGCGGAGAGTAGTCGATCACTCTGGCGTGCCCGGGCTGTGTCTGGAATCGGCGGGAACAGTCTGCAAGCTGCCGCCCACGCCGGCGCCGCTTGCCTTGAACCATGCTGCGGTCTCCTCGAGGCCTTGCGCCAGGGTGTAGGGCGGAACCCAGCCCAGTTTCTCGCGGATTTTCCCGCTGCTGACCGCGAGCGAACCGAGCAGGCGCCGCGCAGCATCCGGCCTGCCGGCCATGGCAGCGGCCAGGCGTATGAGGAAAGCCGGAATGGGCAGCAGGCGCGCGGGGCGGTTCATGGCATGGGCCAGCTTTCTGACCAGCTCGGGAGTGGACAGGTCGGTGCCATCGCTGACCAGGAATGTCTGTCCTGCCGCAGCCTCGTGAGCGAGGCAGACGACAAGGGCATTCGCCAGGTTTCCGACATACACCAGACTGCGCGCGTTGCGGACGCAACCCAAAGGCAGCGGTATGCCGCGCGCCACCGCCTCCATGAGCCGCACGAAATTCCCCCCCACTCCCGGCCCGTAGACCAGGGGCGGCCGCACGATGACGACTTCCAGGCCGGTGTCCGCGGCGATCTGGCGCAGCAGGTTCTCGGCCTCCCATTTTGAAACCGCATAGGCATCGTGGGGGTTGGGCTGGTCCGTCTCGGCGAACGGGGCGCCGACGCTCTGCTCGCCGCTGACCTTGATCGAGCTGACGAACACCAGCCGCTTGACGCCGGCGGTTGCGGCCATGCGTGCCAGGCGTTCGGTGCCAGCAACGTTGACCGAACGCAGCTCGGCCAGCACTTCGGCGGAAGCGTTCGGAGGCACGTGCGTCTGCCCTGCGAGGTGGACGACGGCGTCTACGCCCTCCAGCGCACTCGACCAGTCGGTGTCGGGACCTATCGTCCCCACGGCCACGCGGCTTTGCACCGCAGATGGGCTGCTGGCCACGTTCCTGTTCGCCTCGTCTTGAGCAGGTTCGCCCAGGCCCCGCGACGCGACGCGCACGGTATGCCCGGCTGCCGCCAGCGCGTCGCACAAGACTCTGCCAATGAACCCGCTGGCACCCGTCACCAAAACATGTTTGATCAACTCAGCAACCCTCCATAAACATCGAGCGTTTCCCGGACAACCCGTTGCACGGAAAAATCCGCTTCCACCATGGCGCGCCCGCTTCGGCCCATGCGACGGCGCATGTCGGCATCGCCGATCAGACGCCGCAGGGCATCGGCCAGCGCTGCCGGGTCGCGCACCGCAACGAGCAGGCCGTTTTCTTCGTGGCGCACGATTTCCCGGCAACCCGGCACGTCGCTGGCGACGATCGGCCGGCCGCAGGCCGCGGCTTCCAGCAGGACCTTGGGCAGCCCTTCGCGGTAGGACGGCAGACACACGATGTGCGACTGGGCGAGCACCTCGGGCATGTCGTCGCGCCTGCCCCACCACTCCACTATGCCTGCCTGTTTCCACTCCAGCAATCGCGCCTCGGGCACCGCAGCCGGATTGCCCTCGTCGGGCTCCCCGACCAGCACGAATCGCGCGGCCACGCCGCCCTCGCGCAACCGCCGCGCAGCCTCCACAAATTCGCCCACACCCTTGTCCCACAGCATGCGCGAGGCCAACAACACGACCGGGATACCCGGCGCTTCGGGCAACGGCGCATAACGCTCCAGGTCGACGCCCGAGCCGCGTATCACCACCACCCGCCCGGGCGCGAGCACCCCGGAACCGGTCAACAGCGCCAGGTCGTCGCGGTTTTGCAGGATGACCCGGCTGTCGCGCCGGTTCAGCAGCAGGCGGAAGGCGGCCTTCACCAGCGGCCGCAGCAGCCGCGCCAGCGGCCGCTCCGACGAAAAAACGAAGCCCAGCCCGGCGAGCGCGTTGACCATGTGCGGCACCCCCGCCAGGCGCGCGGCGACAGAGCCGTACAGCACCGGCTTCAGCGCCACGTGGTGCACGATGTCAGGTTGCTCCGAGCGATAGATGCGCGCCAGTTGCATGATGGCCTTCAACTCTTTCAGGGGGTTGCTGCCGCGCCGCTCCAGAGCGATGGGTACGAGCTTGAACCCTTCCCGCTGGATCACGTCGGCATGCGCCTGCACCCTTGTCACGACGGTCACGGCGAAACCCGCAGCCCGCGCCGCCCGTGCAAGCTCAAGTCGATGCGAGCAAAAATACCAGTCCTCTGTGACAAGGAACAGTATCCTGGGATGGGTGTTCGCGGTCAATTGTTCCGCCCCGGTTGCACCTGTTCCAGCCATGCCTGGAACATCAGCACGCACCACAGATGATGCTGCCAGTTGCGTTTGCCGGACAGGTGCTCCGCCCATTTCGCGCGTATCGGCGCGGGGTCGAAATAGCCTTCGGCACGCAAACGGCTCTCGTCCAGCAGGCTTTCCGCCCACGGGCGCAGCGGACCTCTGAGCCACACGTCGAGAGGCACGCCGAACCCCATTTTGGGGCGCTCCATCAGTTGCGGCGGAACATGGCGGCCCAGCAGCTGGCGCAATATCCACTTGCCCTTGCCATCGCGTATCTTCATGGACATCGGCAACTGCCAGGCGAATTCCAGCACGCGGTGATCCAGAAACGGAACGCGCGCCTCCAGGCTCACGCCCATGCTGGCGCGGTCGACCTTGACCAGGATGTCGTCGGGCAGGTAGCTCACCGTATCCAGATACATCATGCGCTGCACGAAATCCGGGAAATTCGCGCCCTGAATCGGCTCCGTCATCACGGTGGCCGGTTCGCGGGCGCCCGGCACGATGGCGGCGGGATTCTTCCACAGGGACACCAGACCGAGGTACATCTCTTCCGGGGTGCGCACGTCCATGATTTCCGCCAGCTTGTGCAGCTTGTCGCCGGGCATGCGCTGGCGCAGCCCGGCGGGCAGCAGCGGGCCTGCCGCGTCGAACAGCCGGTTCCAGGTTTGCGGAGACAGGGCGGTCAGTCCCGCGGCGGCGGCGCCGCGCAGCCGATGGGGTATCCAGCCGACGCGGCGCCAGATGTTGCGGCCCCAGAAGTAGCGGTTGTATCCCGCGAACAGCTCGTCCCCGCCGTCCCCGGAAAGGCTCACGGTGACGCTGCGCCGCGCCAGCTGCGACACCAGGAATGTGGGAATCTGCGACGAATCGGCGAACGGCTCATCGTACAGCGTCGCCAACCGGGGGATGACGTCCATCGCTTCCTGCGACGTGACGTAGAGTTCGGTATGGTCCGTTCCCAGATGGCGCGCCACTGCCTTGGCGTGCTCCGCCTCGTTGTACCCCTCTTCGTTGAAGCCGATGGTGAAGGTCTGCACCTGCTGGCTGCTCTGCGCCTGCATCAGCGCGACCACCGTGGACGAATCGAAGCCGCCGGAAAGGAAGGCGCCCAGCGGCACGTCCGCCACCATTTGCTGCTGCACCGAGCGGCGCAGCAAGCAGTCCAGTTGCGCGATCGCCTCCGCCTCCGAGCCGGTGTAGGGGGCGGCCACACCCGCCGCTGCCGCCTCCAGCGCCGACCAGTAGCGTTTGGGCACAAGCTCCGCACCAGCCGGCGTATCCATGGGTATGCTCAGGACCGAGCCTGGCATCAGCTTGAATATGCCCTCGTGGATCGAATAGGGGGCCGGGACGTAGCCATGCCGCAGCAGCAGGGTCAGCGCATTGCGATCGACGGTGCCGCGCCAGGCGGGGTGGCGGCGCAGGGCCTTGAGTTCCGAGCCGAACAGCAGCGTGCTGCCCGCCCAGCCATAGTAGAGCGGTTTCTCGCCCAGCCGGTCGCGCACCAGATGCAGGGTGCGCCGCTCGCGGTCCCACAAGGCGAAAGCGAACATGCCGGCGAAGCGCCTGACCGCGTCCTCCAGACCCCAGCGGGCGATTGCCGCCAGCATCACCTCGGTGTCGGAATGACCGCGCCAGGCGATCTGGCCTGCCTGCTCCAGCTCCTGGCGTATCTCGCCGAAGTTGTAAATCTCGCCGTTGAAGGCGATCACGTAGCGGCCGCAGGCGGAATGCATGGGCTGGTGGCCCTGCGGGGAGAGGTCGAGGATGGAAAGGCGGCGGTGGGCCAAGGCGATCCCGGCCTCCCCGTCCGCCCAACTGCCGCTGTCGTCGGGGCCGCGGTTGATCAGCGCATCCGCCATGCGGCCGGCGGTTTCGGCCGCTTCGTTCGCCCCTGCGCGGCGCGCGCTGTCGAGGAATCCTGCGATGCCGCACATCAGGGTTCACCGCCGTCGTTGCAACTGGCCCAGACCGAGGACCAGCGTTCGATTTCACGCGGGAGTGCAGGCAGCGCGCGGTGTTTCAGGATGCGCCGGTCTAGCCTGCCCGCGATGGCGAATCCGTCGACCAGCGCCTTCGCCAACTGCATCGCCGGTGCGACGAACAGCGCGCCCACGTCGCGGTTGGCGAGCGCCTGCCTGATCAGCGCACGGGAAAAATAGTAGCGGCTGGTCCATATCTTCTTCAGGCCCAGCTGTTCCTGCCGATAGCCGATGAGGGGCTCCGGCAACGCCGCAAAGCGGCTGGTCCGGTACGCGCGCAGCAGCATATCCTGGTCCTGCGCCTTCTTCATCTGCGGGCGGTATTGAAACTTGCGAAACCAGGCGGTTCTGCCCATCCAGGTGGGATGGGCAAGATAGAAGCCGGACCATGGTTTGCGGCAAATCTCCCGATGGGTTTGCCGCACCGGATACAGCCCGACGGCCCTGCCCCCCTCGGCGAACACCATGGCGCCGGCGCCGAGCAGATCGATCTCCGGGTGCGCTTCGAGAAAGGCGAGCTGGCGCTCCAGCCGCTCCGGATAGGCGACGTCATCCCCGTCGAGGCGTGCGAAGTAGGCGCCGCGGCACAGGCTTATCGCCTGGTTCAGCCGCGCGGCCAGGCCCATGCGCCTGCCGTCCGGGAGCACTGTGATTCTCGGGTCGGCATGGCTGCGAACGATGTCCAGGGTGCGGTCGGTCGAGCCGTCGTCGAGGACGAGTAGTTCCCAGTTCGCATGCGACTGCTGCAGAACCGAGCGAATGGCCGGGCCGATGGTGCGCTCGGCGTTGTAAACCGGCATCGCAATGCTGATCAGGGGTGTGGCGTTCACCGGGGAATCCTCAAGCCCACTCAACTCTCCGCATAAAAAAGCCGGCCGGGCCAGCCGCCCGCCGTGTAGGTATGCCTGCCGAGCAGGCGCCAGCTCAATTCGAACAGGATGCGCCGCGCCGCGCGCCGGCCGCGCCGATGGCCCCATAGCAGCACGCAGGGCGTGACCAGCAGCCAGCGCAACAGCCGCAAGAGCGGCGTCGGACGGTGCCTGGCCGCAATTCCGGCGAATTCGTTCGGGCCGACTGCGCATGGCGGCGGGCTCGCGCACGCGGGTTGCTGCGCAACGGCAAGCGCCAGCAGTTGCGCAAAACGCATGTCGTAGCTGTGCGCCGCCACGGTGCGGGCATGGCCCGCGTGCGCGATACGGTCACGCTGTTCGGGGTGAGCCAGATAGTGTTCGATTTTCTGCACCAGTTCTTCCAGGTTGTGGAACAGCTCCATTTCCTCGCCCGGCTTGTAATACTCGTCCAGCCGCTCGGCGGGCTCCGTCAGCAGGAAGCCGCCGGCTCCCGGAACCTCGAATATGCGGGCCTTGATCTGCCGGCTGCGATGGGGCAGCAGCCCATTCCAGACCACGCCGGAATCGCCGAAATTCAGGCTGATGACCGATGCGCGGATGATGCGCGGAATCTCCCCGGCTGCGACCGGCCCGCCCTCCCAGCCATGCCCGAAACAGCTCACCGCGATGCCGCGCGCTTTCAGCCCGGCTATCCACTTCGGCCTGTTGCCGTAGGCCGACCCGACGAAGCTGACCGGGTAGCGGCACTCCCCTGCCGGCAGGGGAGCGGCGTAGCATTCGGCATTCGCGGCCCACTGGCTCAATGCCACGTTGTGCAGCCCCGCAGCCTCGGCGCGCCGCAATGCGCTCGCTGAAGTGGTCACGTAGAGGTCGAAACCGGGTGCCACGAAGCGGGAGAACTCGGCGTATTTCCAGGAGTCGTCCGTCGCCCAGTTGATCCAGCGCGCCCGGCAGGCGCGCTGCGCCAGTGCGATGGTTTCCAGCCACACTTCGTAGCCCATGAGCACGCAGAAAACCACGTCGGGATCTTCGCGTTCGACCGCTTCCAGCAATTGCCGGTTGAGGTCCGGGAAATCGCGGTAGCGCGAGCGGTCGAACGATTCGAAGAAAACGACCTCATGGCCCAGGCGCCTGAACGCGGGCAGGAAATTGCTGTACTCATAGCCCTGGCCGCGCGACGGATCGCCGTAGTTGTGTTCGCCGAATACGCAAAGAATTTTCATGCGCCCGCGCCCTCACCTTTTTACCGCGGTGACATGGTACCCAACGGTAAAGCGCCGTTCAGGCTCGACGACGATGTCTGCGAACCCCGCCCCGGACAGAAACTTTTCGTACCACCAGGGCGTGAATCCGCCGTAGAAATGACAAGGCTCCTGGTGTATGCCCGAGCCCAGCGGCGCGGCGATGATCGCCTTCCCGCCCGGCTTCAGGATGCGCGAAGACTCCTTGATGACCTCGACAGGCTCCGGCACGTGTTCCGGCATCCCGGTGCAGACCACCGCATCGAAAGTCTGGTCTGGAACGGGGATCTTCCGGGCATCGGACACATA
>Ga0315281_10015445_pt1 | contig 10243 bp, 12 predicted proteins | sample YL17G07_0_MG_FD_204540 | JGI IMG/M metagenome (GOLD analysis project Ga0315281, IMG submission 204540) | Sediment microbial communities from Yellowstone Lake, YNP, Wyoming, USA - YL17G07_0 | ecosystem: Environmental > Aquatic > Freshwater > Lake > Sediment | place: USA: Wyoming | collected...
GACGCAGGCCCCTCCCGAAGCGCCTCACGGCTTTGCTGGTACGAATGAACGTACCGGCACATGCGGTATTAGCCACCCTTTCGGGCAGTTATTCCCCACTTCGGGGCAGGTCACCTACGCGTTACTCAGCCGTCCGCCACTAACGGCCAAGGCAAGCCTCGACCGTCCGTTCGACTTGCATGTCTCATGCACGCCGCCAGCGTTTATCCTGAGCCAGGATCAAACTCTCCGAAAAGTTGCGCAGTCTTGCGACTGCGGCTTCGTCCGAGGGTTTGACCGCTCGCACATCCGTTTTATTGTTCCGGATTTCCTGCCACTCTTCAGTTGTCAAGGTGCGGCGCCCGGGGCGCTACGGCGACCGGCGCAGACCGCCAATGATGCGGCATTCTGGCCGGGGCGTCAAACCCTGGGATCCGTCGCCTTCGACCGAGGGCCGTGAGGCGACGTCGCCTCCTGGGAGGCAACGGCCGCGAATGCTAGGCGCCCGGCGCCCGGACGTCAAACGCCCCTTCCGCACTCCGGATGGAGGTCAGATCGGGCTGCTCTCCACGAGGAGAATGAGGGCGGCGGCCGCGATCCAGGCCAGGAGGGCGAGCTCGATTCCGGGAGTCCCGCCGAGCACCGTGCTCGCCACCAGGTAGAGGATCGCCCCGAGAATCGCCGCGGCGAGGGCCTTGGCGAGCCGGAGGGCGATCTCGGCGATGAGGTGGCTCATCGGTTCGGGCGGTTCATTCGGAGCGTTCGTTGATCGAGCGGCGACCCTGGAGCGCCCGAATGAGGGTCACCTCGTCCGCGTATTCGAGGTCGCCGCCGACGGGGATGCCACGGGCGATACGGGTCACGCTCCCGACCAGGCCATCGAGGCGCTCGTCCAGGTACATGGCCGTCGCCTCGCCCTCGAGGGTCGGGTTGGTCGCGAGGATGACCTCGACGAACGGGGTTCCGGCCGCCCGGGCCTCGTGGACACGATCGAGCAACTCGCCAATTCGGAGGCGGTCGGGTCCGATGCCGTCAATCGGCGAGATCGCGCCGTGCAGGACGTGGTAGCGGCCGCGGAACGCGCCGGTCCGTTCCAGGGCGAGCACGTCCAGCGGCTCCTCCACCACACACAGGCGTCCGGTGTCCCGGTTCGCGTCCCGGCAGATCGGGCATTGCGGGGCGTCGCTGATGTTGAAGCAGATGTCGCAGAAGACGACCTGGTCGCGCACCGCAATCAGGGCCGCGGCGAGGATGCGGGCCTCGGTGTCGGGGGCGCGCAACAGGTGGTAGGTCAGGCGCTGGGCGGTTTTCGGGCCGATGCCCGGCAGTCGGCTGAACGCCTCGATCAGGCGGGCGACCGGCTCGATGAGCGGCGTCGTCACGGGTCGGTCAGCGACCCAGGAGGCCGCCGAGGCCGCCGGCCAGCCCACCCGTAACAGCGCCCATCCTCTGCTCGGCGAGACGGCGCGATGCGTCGAGCGCGTCGTTGACGGCGGCGACCACGAGGTCCTGCAGCATCTCGACGTCATCGGGATCGACCGCCGACGGATCGATGGCCACCGAGCGGAGTTCCTGCTTGCCGGTGACGACCGCCGTCACGACTCCGCCCCCGGCGCTGCCGCTCACCTCGGTCTCGCCGAGTTCGGCCTGGATGCGCGCCATCTCCTGCTGCATCTGCATCGCCATGCGCTGCAGGTTTGCCATACCCATCGTTCGTGCTCCGTGCGGGGTCGTGTCGATCGCGGTCCAGTCTGCGGGATGCCCGTCGGTCGTGCAGGGCGAGCCGGGTCAGCCGACCTCGGCAACGTCCGGTGCGTCTGATCCAAAGATCCGCCGCGCTTCGGCCAGGACGAACGCCGCCTCCGCATCCACCGGCAGTTCCGGGATCAGGTCGAGGTTGGTGGCCACGCAGCGGACACCAACGGGTCGGCCCAGGACCGCGGCGATCCCCTCTTCGAGGATCGACCTGCGGCGCTCGGCAACATCGCGGAGGAAGCCCTGGTCCTCGGGAAACCCGAGCGTCACGATCCCGTCAGCGACGCTGATCGGACGGCAGACGCCGATGAGCGGCTTGGTCGGCGGGTGGGCGCTGACGCGCGCGACCACCTCGGGCCAGCGCTGGCGCAGGATGTCCAGGTCCGAACCGACGGCAGCGCCGGTCGCCGGAGGCGGCGGGGAGACGACGTCCGCAGCCATGACGGGTGCTCCGGTGGGAGACGCATCGCGCGGGTGCGTCTGCTGATCCGCCACGGGTGGCACCTTCGCCGCCGCTCGAGCCCCCGCGGGTGGGGCCGGTGTGGAAGCCGGCTCGGGGACCGGCGCTGCCGTCGGGCTGGCGGCCTCGGGCTCCGCGCGCGGTGGCCGGTGAGATGAGGTCTCCGCGACGGGGACCGAAGGGGGGACCACTGCGGCCGGAGCCGAGCGGACAGCCGCGACCCGGGGGAGCGTCACGGCCGGAACCACTTCGTCCGGGAAGAGCGCCAGCTCGAGCTGGAGACGCAGTCCGCCGATGCCGGCGCGGTTCGGGTCGATGACCGCGAGGCGGCGGGCGACGCGAACGAGATCGGCGCGGGCCGGTCCTCCCTCGACGCCCATGGTCTCGCGGTCCGCCGAGAGCATCCCGGAACGGAGCACCTCGATGATCTGGTCCAGAAACGCACGGAGGTCCCGCCCGCGATCCTCGAGCTCGTCGAGGATCCGGACCCCGGCGGCGACGTCGCCGGCCACGATGGCCGCGACGAAGCCCGCGATCGCGTCAGTGGCGGCGAGGCCGAGCAGATCCCGGACCGTGGCCTCGTCGATATGGTCGCCGCCCGCCGAGAGCAGCTGGTCGAGCATCGACTCCGCATCGCGCATGCCGCCGGCGGCGAGGCGGGCGATCAGGTGGAGCGCGTCCGGGTCGGCGAGTCGGCCGTCGACCTCCAGGATGCGCGCGAGCTTGCCCTCGATCTCCTCGGTCGTGAGGCGCCGGACATCGAATCGCTGGAGGCGCGAGAGGATCGCCGGCGGGAAGTCCTGGGGGTGGGTGGAGGCGAACATGAAGACGACGAACTCGGGCGGCTCCTCGAGGGACTTCAGGAGCGCGTTCCAGGCGTCCTTGGTGATCTGGTGCGCCTCGTCGAGGATGTAGACCTTGCGCTTGAGGTCGGTCGGGGCGTAGTTGATCCGCTCACGCAGTTCGCGAATCGCGTCGATGCCGCGGTTGGATGCCGCGTCGATCTCCACCAGGTCGAAAGCTCGTCCTTCGCGGATGGCGACGCACGACGGGCACGCGTCGCACGCATCGCCGTCACGCAGGTCGGTGCAGTTGATCGCCTTGGCGAGGATCCGGGCCAGCGAGGTCTTGCCGGTTCCGCGCGGCCCGACGAACAGGATCGCGTGTGCCACGCGCCCGGTGCGGACGGCATTGCGCAGCGTCTGCACGACGGCGCCCTGACCGACGATCTGCGCGAACGTCTGGGCGCGCCAGCGGCGATAGATGGCCTGGTGCGGTGCGGTCTGGCTCACGGGTGTCCTGAACGACCGGGGGCGAGATGAATGGAAGCGCCGTGCACCCTCCGTCGATCGACCGACACCCGTGCCCACAACCGAAGGCGGCTCGGACCAGGTCTTTCCGCGGCACCCGACGAGATTCGCTGAGTGCTGCTTCCTTCCGGACCTGACACGGTTCGCGATTCGCCGCTGCGCGGGACCCGATCCTCAACGTCGCCTAAGGCAGCAGCCTCCGAGCGCGGGGACCTTGGGAGGGAATTCAGCCCTGCTGGAGCGGATTGCAGGTACAGGGCACCGCTAGTTCCCCGCCTAGCACGGCACCGGGCAGTGTATCGAGAAACGGGGGCAGCAGGAGCCGGCGCGGTCGGGTGGCGCGACGGCGGGTCGCCGAGAGGCAGGGTGGTCCGTTGACCCAGCGGGTCGCCGGGAGGCGGCGTGGCCGCGCCGTGGACGGCGATGGGCAGGGTGTGGCGGAGAGGGAGGGATTCGAACCCTCGACGGGTTTCCCCGAACCGCATTTCCAGTGCGGCGCCATAGTCCACTAGGCGACCTCTCCGAAGTTCCCGCCACGCATCGCACCGACCCTCCGGAGTCGGGAGGACTCGCTCGCCCCGAGGATGTGGTCGGCCCGAGGCGGCAGCGAGCACCCGAGCGAGCGCACCCGAGCGTGCGTGAGCAAGGGAGCGGAGCTGACAACGACGGGCTGGCCTATCCGCGGGGTGAGCACGTGGCGGAGAGGGTGGGATTCGAACCCACGGTGCTTTCGCACACCGCTTTTCGAGAGCGGCACCTTCAACCACTCGGACACCTCTCCGCGCGAGAGAATAGCAGAGGGTCCGTCGGGGTCGGTCCGTCGCGGTGCAGGTCGGGGTCGGTCCGTCGGGGTCGGTCCGTCGGGGTCGGTCCGTCGGGGTGTCATGCGGCGCGCAGGTGCGCCGGCTCCATGGCGCAAGTCGCCACGGCGCGGGCGCGGGGTCCGGGCGCCTCGATGTCAGTAGAGGACACACTTTGCCCACGAACGAGCACGACCCATACTCGAGTTCCTGAAGAAACTGCACGATCTCCGGGTCGGCCACGCTCGTTCGTCGCGATTGTGTTTCTCAGGGTGGCATCAGCCGCTGGGGAGCACGCCGGGACCACCGGCACGAGGGTGCGGGTGGCGCCCGAACGGTCGGCCGGCAATCCGGTCAGCCGGTCGGCCGCTCCCCGATCAGCCACTGGGGGAGCGCGCCGGGTCGCCGGCGTGCTCAGTCGGAAACGCGGGCGGCGAAGAGTTCTTCCGCCTCGTCGCGGCGGATGCCGCTGACCACCTTGAGGCGTCGACTCAGCCCGGCGTGCTCCGCCAGCTGGACGACGGTCCCGGCCGCCCCGTCCGACCGGTTGGGCGCGGCGTAAACGAGGGCGTCCACGTCGGCGTTGAGCATCGCCCCGACGCACATCGGGCAGGGCTCCAGGGTCGCGAAGATCGTGACGTCCTCGAGCCGGGGGGTTCCGAGGCGGCGGGCCGCCTCCCGGAGGGCGACCATGACGGCATGGGCGGTCGGATCCCTTGTCTCGGCGACACGGTCGTGCGCCCGGGCCACCATGGCCTCGCCCATGACGGCCACCGCGGCACTCGGGCGTTCCCCGCGAGCTGCGGCGGCTCGGGCCTCGGCCAGGGCCTCGCCCATGTAGAGCTCGTAATTCATGGGCCGGATGATACGCGCGGGCCCAGTCGGACGGCCGCGCCACGGCGGCGGCCGTCGCGATCCGGCCAACGGGTCTAGCATTCGGAACCGATGAAACGACCACGACGCATCGGAATCCTCACCGGCGGCGGTGACGTCCCCGGCCTCAACTCGGTCATCAAGAGCGTGACCTATCGGGCCACGGAGCAGGCAGACGAGGTCATCGGGATCCGCCGTGGCTGGGAGGGCCTGACCCACGTCCGCCCGGGCCCCGAGCTCGATCCCGAGTACCTCCGCCGCCTGGACCGCGCCAACACGCGCGCGATCGACCGGACGGGCGGAACGATCCTCCACACGTCCCGCACGAACCCGGCCAAGATGCCGCGAGCAGCGCTGCCGCCCTGGCTGGCTCCGGCCCGGATCAGCGCCCTCCAGGTCGGCGAGGACCGCTTTGACCTGACGCCGGTCGTCATGGAGCATCTCGAGCAGCTCGGGATCGACCTCCTGGTCACGATCGGCGGCGACGACACGCTCTCGTTCGCGCGGATCCTGGCGTCCAGGGGCATCCGGCTCGTGGCGATCCCCAAGACGATGGACAACGACGCGCCGGGCACGGAGTACTGCATCGGCTTCTCGTCGGCGATCACGCGGGCAAAGGAGCTCATCGACCGGCAGCGGACCACGCTCGGCAGCCACGAGCGAATCGGCGTCTTCCGGATCTTCGGGCGCGATGCCGGCTTCTCCGCGTTGTTCGCCGCCTACGTGACCTCGGCGCGCTGCGTCATCCCCGAGGTCCGCTACGACATCGGGCGACTGGCCGAAGTTGTCGCGGCGGACCATCGCTCGTCGCCGAGCCGGTACGCGATCCTGGTGACCGCCGAGGGCGCGATCTGGGAGGGCGCCGAGATCCCCGAGCTCGGCCCGGCCGACGCGTTCGGGCATCGCCACAAGGCGAACGTCGGCGAGGTGCTCGCGGCCGAGCTGTCGGCCCGGACCGGGATCGAGTCGCTCGCGATCGAGCTCACTTACGACCTCCGCTCCGGGCAGCCGGACGCTCTGGACCAGATCGTGGCTTCGACCTTCGCGAACGTGGCGATGGACCTCGTCGGCGACGGGATCTTCGGGCAGATGGTCGCGATCCGCGACGGGAAATATGCCTACGTGGACCTCCAGTCGACCGGCGTGGCGGCGCGGCGGGTGGATGTCGCAGCGATGTACAACATCGAGCGCTTCCGGCCCCGGTACGACGGCCGGCTCGGGTCGCCGATGCTCCTGGTGGGCCTCGGCGGCTGAGCGGACGGGCGACTCGGCGACCGCCGGCACGGCGGGCGGCGGCTCGGGGGGCGGGCGGCGGCTCGGGGGGCTGGGGGCCGGGGTGCTGGGGGCCCCCCGGCCCGGGGGGGGGGGGGGGGGGGGGGGGGGGGGGGCCGGGGGGGGGGGGCGGCGGCTGGGGGGGGGGGCGGCGGCTCAGCGGACGGGCGGCGGCTCAGCGGCCGGCGGTCAGGCGGGCGCGCGGACAGCCTCGCTCAGCCCTCGAGGCCGGAGAGTTCCCTGATCGCGCGGGCGACGGCCGACATGTCGTCGTCGGCGTGACCCTTTCCGATGAGGCCCGCCTCGATCTGCTCGCACAGGGCCGAGACCGGAAGTGCCGCGCCGGTCTCGCGCGCGAGCTGGAGTGCGATCCCGAGGTCCTTGCGGTGGAGCGCGACGCGGAACCCGAGGGGATAGTCGTTGTCCAGCATTCGGCCGCTCCGGTTGGCGAGCACCCAGGACTGGGCCGCCCCGCCGGAGAGGGCCCCGACCGTCTGTTCCACGTCCAGGCCCGCCTTGATCGCGAGGACGATGCCCTCGGCGACGCCCAGGTAGGTCCCGGCGAGGATCACCTGGTTGACGGCCTTCACGGCCTGGCCCGAGCCGATCGGGCCGACGAGGGTGATGGTCGTTCCCATCGCGGCAAGGACTGGGCGGGCCCGATCGAGGTCGGCGGCCTCACCACCCACGAAGATCGTGAGCGTCCCCTTCTTCGCGCCCTCGCTGCCGCCGGAGACGGGGGCGTCCAGCATCGCGACGCCGCGTTCGGCGAGGCGGGCGGCGAAATCGCGGGTGGCGGACGGGGCGATCGTCGACATGTCGACGACGAGAGTGCCGGGGCCGGCGCCCTCGGCGACGCCGTCGGCGCCGAACAGCACTGACTCGACATCCGGCGTGTCGGAGACGATGGTGACCACGATCTCCGAGGCCGCGGCTACCGCGGCGGGACTGGCGACGAGGGTCACTCCCAACTCGCCGAGGTGCTCGGCTCGCCCCGGCGTCCGATTCCAGGCCGTGACGGTGAAGCCCGCCCGGGCGACGTTGGCCGCCATGGCGCCGCCCATGGTCCCGAGCCCGACGAACCCGACGCGCATGCCGTCCTCCCGTTCCTGCCTGGACCGTGGATGCTACCGCGCGGCTCCGGGCAGGGTCAGCCGGCGAGATCGGAGAGGCCGGCGAGATCGGAGAGGCCGGCGAGATCGGAGAGGCCGGCGAGGATGAGGAACGGACCGTCGCGCGGTCCGGCGAGGACCAGGCGCTGGCGCCCCAGTGGACCGTCGCGTTCGGATGCGACGGTGAAGCCGGACATGCGGGCGCGCTCTGCGGCGCCCCCGTCCGAGAGCAGGTAGGCGACCAGGCTCCCCTCCCCGTGCCGAGCCAGGGCCGCTGCCAGGAGCCCCTCGGTGGAGGGCTCGAGGAGGGCGACCTCGCGACCATCGGCGGCGCGCAGGAGCCGGCAGGCCGCGCCCAGGGGTCGGTCCGGCGGCGCATCCGTGATGGTGACGGGCCCGGGCCCGAGGAGGCCGCCGACCTCGACCTCGGCGCGGTCCAGCTCGACGGTCGCCCAGCCGACGACAATCCGGCTCGGCCGCGCCGCCGCCAGGAGCCGCTCGAGGGCGTCGCCCAGCGCCCCGCCACCGAGCAGATGGGCCGGGTCCAGCGTCATCCCCGAGTGCCCTCCGCGCCGTTGATCTCGTTACCGACGACCCCACGAACGAGGTACGCCTCGATCGCCGCCTCCAACCCGATGTCCCGGCGCGCCTTCTCGGATCGGAGCCATTTCGTCTCGAGGACGTCGCAGTAGGCCTGGACGGCATCGCCGCCCGGTCCAATAAGCGGAGCGAGGCGGGCGACGGAGGGTCGGTAGACCTCGGCCAGCCAGCGGCTCGCCATCTCGTCCGGCGCGAGCGACTCACCCTCGGCTCCCTCGAGCCAGGCGCCATACTCGCGGAGGTCGTTCAGGAGAAGGCGTGCCTGTCCCTCGAGGGCCCGGAGACCCGCCAGGCGCTCGATCTCGCGGGCGTGGAAGCGCCGGTTGGCGACGGCCGTCCGCATCCGGACGCGGCCGCTGGGACCGGGCTCGATCCGGATCTCGTCAATCGCGAAGCCGAGATCGTTGAGCCGCCGAACCCGGGCCGCCATGGCGTACCGGTCGCCGGGGCCGATCTCGATCTCGGCGTGGAGCTCGTCCCAGAGGCGTTGATAGCGATCTCGGACCGATTCGGCGGCGGCCAGCGCGTCGTCCATGAGGTCGCCCCGACCCTGCATCGCCGCGAGATCGGCAAGGCCGAAAGCGACGTTCTCGACCAGGACCTCGAGGTCGTATGCCCGCTGCCCGTCGGAGAGCGACGGGTGGAGCTCGCTCGTCTCGGCGTCGACGAGATAGGCCTGGACCTTGTAGCCGTCGCGCCGGAAGAGCGTGTTCGCGAGCGAGCAGTCGCCCCAATAGACGCCGCCGCGGTGGAGATCCACGAGGAGCCCGGCCATGGCGTCAAGCAGCTGGTCCCGGAGGTGACCGGGGCCGGGCGGAACCCGGGAGAGGAGCCGCCGGTACTGGAGCGAGTTCGGGAGGTAGCGGGTCAGCAGGATGGCCGTCCCGGCGCCCGGCGCGACGGAGATACCGAGCGGCCGGACCGCCGGCAGCGTCTCCTCCTCGAGGTGACGGAGCACCTCGTATTCGCGGGCCGCGATGTCGGCCGGCTCCTCCTTGAGCGCCACGAGGCCGCGCTCGAGGGCAAGGAAGCGAACGAGGTGGCGCGAGGGCCCGACCGGCAGCTCCCGAAACGGAAGCCGATCGGCCGACCAGTCGGCGAGCGGGAGCCCCCATGGGAGCGTGAGCAGCTCGGGCGTGGGGTCGCGCAGACGGAGCTGGGGGAAGACGTCGGTCATCACCCGGGAGCGTAACGCGCCGGCGTGACGCGGCGTTCGCGGGGCCGGCCAGGATGCAGGGAGGAGCGGCGCTTACCGTCCGCGACGGGCTGCGATCGCAAACGTGAGGAAGTAGGCGTCCACGGCTTCGGGGGTCGACTGGTAGTCGTTGTCGCCGACAAGGAAGTCACAGACGACTTCCCGGGCTCGGGCGATCTCGCGGGTTCGGGGCCCATGCCAGCGGGGATCAGCCAGCGTCAGGTCCAACAACTCCAGGGCCCGGTCCAGCGCGCCGACGAACCGCCGCTCGTCATGGTCCGCCTTGGCCCTGATCGCGCGCCCGACCTCGGAGCCGACGTTGCCAAGCTGGTCCTCCAAGGCCATCGCAGGCCATCGACGACCGGCCAGATCGGCATGGAGCGTCACGCTGTCACCAGGCGTTCCACGATCGCCACGATGGTCGCTCGGACCCCCGGATCATCGACCGATCGCGATCGATTCCCATGGCCGGGACGGATGTTGATCATCGAGTCGAACTCGACGAATCCGGCTGTTCCGAAAAGCGCCGGATGCAGATTGATGCCCCACAGGTCGCGCTGCAGCGATCCCTGGCCGAGGAGCAGCGCCTCTTCGTCAGCGTGCATCACTCCCCCGATGACGAGACAACCAAGGTCAACGTCCACCACGGCCTTTACGAGCTCGCCGAACATCTCCTCGGCCATCGCCTGGATCGTGGAGACCGCGATGGGCTCGTCGATGAACTGCATGCCTCGGCTGACCCTCCCTGAGCGACCCCGCGACCCTGGACCCGGAAGAGGCTGAGGCCACGAGTGGTCCCGGCGAAGAAGTGGCGCGCCCGGCGGGACTCGAACCCACGACCTTCAGGTCCGCAACCTGACGCTCTATCCGCTGAGCTACGGGCGCAC
>Ga0315281_10015446_pt1 | contig 10243 bp, 11 predicted proteins | sample YL17G07_0_MG_FD_204540 | JGI IMG/M metagenome (GOLD analysis project Ga0315281, IMG submission 204540) | Sediment microbial communities from Yellowstone Lake, YNP, Wyoming, USA - YL17G07_0 | ecosystem: Environmental > Aquatic > Freshwater > Lake > Sediment | place: USA: Wyoming | collected...
TCTCTTTAGAAGCAGGAAAATCTTTCCACACTTCATTATCAAGAGCCAAGATAGAATCCACGTCAGAAATTGTAGCCTTTCTTTTTTCCATTACAAACTTAAAAGGTATTTTCATTTTTTTACCTCCTTGAAGAATTACTAGCCCAGTTTGGGCATGATGTCTTTCATGCTGTACAGGCCTGGTTTTTGATTGATCAGCCATTTGGCGGCAATAAGCGCGCCTGTTGCGTAAACACTGTTGGACAAAGCCCGGTGGCTGATTAAGATTTCTTCCTGGCCTGCCAAAAAGAAAACCTCGTTTTTGCCGCCAGCTGCTTCCCCGCCGCGCAATGAATGAATGTTAATCTCTTGTGAATCTCGTTTGTAAGAATGACCTGCAGGCCGACCGCAAATAATTTTCTTGCCTAAAGCCTGCGCCAGACCATGGGCGAGAAATAAGGCCGTACCTGACGGCGAATCCTCTTTGGCGCGATGATGCTGTTCCATGATTTCAATGTCAGTTCTTGTTGGCAATATTTTTGCCAAATGAGGCAGGGTCATTTCAATGAAATTCACTGCCAAGGACATGTTTGGCGACCAGAGCATCGGCGCTTGATTTGCATACTCGACTAAGCTAGCCATTTGCTTATGGTTCAAACCTGTTGTGCCAGTTAGCAAGGGCAACTTATTTTCAGCGCAGAACTGGGCTGTTTCCAGCGTGGCGACCGGAGTCGTAAAATTTAAGACAACATCAACCTTGGAAGGATTGACTGCAAAAATGCCGCGATGGTCAGCTTCATGCTGGCGGGAAACAGTGATGACATTGCCAAACTCTTTGTCGTTTTTTAGTTCAGTCAAAAGGGCTTGACCCATTTTACCGCTTGAGCCGACAACACAAACCTTTATTTTAGACATTGTCTTACCTCCTTTTGGATAGGTTAATTTTTGAATTTTCAAAGGCCTTTTCTGATTTTTTGATTAAGTAAGTTTAGCAAAAGAAAGCGGGTTTGTCAAGCAGGGATAAATCTTGACTTTCTCTCATTTTATTGCTAAACTCCCCAGTAAGATTTAAAGTCGAAAAGTAAAGATAAAATCTATTCCAAGGAGGAAAAAATGAAAGGAAAAATTGCGGTTTTACTGTTCGTTGTACTTTTAACAGTCTCCCCTGCCTGCGCTCATCTGAGCAACCAAAGGCACGGCCAGAAGACAGAACAGCCCAGGGTCGGCTTGCAAGATTACCATCCGCCCCTGAAAAATGTTCTGTTCAGCCAATTCATAAAAATCGGCGTGAAAATCTTCATGAAATAAAATTTGAGGCATACCTCAAAACTACAAAATCCCAGTCAAGTGATTGGGATTTTTTATTTTATAAATCAACTTGACCCTGCGCCGTTCTGGTGCATGGTCAAGTTATTTTAATACTTTTTCTCTTTATTTACCAAATAATGTAGCTTGTTCTCCAACATAATCTTTACGAAACAATAATATGCAGTATTTTAAATATTTATGATTTTCATTAAATAAATTCATATAATTAAATATTTTATTCTGAGCGACTTCCTTAACCTCTAAGGAGTATCCTCCTAATGAAGAATTAACCATCTTTTTACAATATTCTTTTACTTCATTACTAGTCGGAATATACGGCATAGCACAAGTATAATCATAGTATAATTCTAGCCCTTCATTTTTATATAAATCTACCCAATAATCTTTACCCCATGGTTTTATAGAAATTTTAAGCAGCTTATTAATTTTTTTGAGCAACTCTTTGGGCGGCTTATTTTTATAAAATAAACACATATCACCAATAAAACCATATGGCTTACAGACTCGTTTATATTCTTGAACAACTATCTGAGGATTTTTCATAAACGCTATTGATCCACCAGAAAAAACTAAATCAAAATAATTATCCTTAAATTTTAACTTATGAGCGTCACCGACTTGAAATGAAATTTTTTTTCTATACAAATCTGGCTCCGTTTTAAGTCTCTTTCGAGCTGTTTCAACCATATTTTTATTAATATCAATGGCTGTCACATTGCACTTCACTAAATGACAAATTTCAAAAGAACAATACCCCGTATTACATCCGGAATGTAAAACATTAGATTTAAAATTAACAAAAGAATTAAGAGCGATCCTTCGAACTGAATCCTTCCCCCCAGCCGGCCTATTAGTTTCATTTAATAAAGCCAAAAAATCAACATAATTCATCTTTTGAATAATTTGTTCATTTAATTTTTTATTCATAATAACTAGGTTTTAAAATTCTTTCTTAACAAATTGGAAATTCCTTTAAATTCCTTTAAAGCTGGTATTTTGATCTGGTAGTATTTGCCCTTTACCCAAAAAACCTTGTAGGCGTTAGCTGTTTTTTTCGATGTAATAATTCTATATTGATTATCTTTTATCAATACTGCACAGCAATTTTCTACTGCAAAAGCAACCCCCACGGTCCTTCTCATCATTTTTTTCAAATGAGTTTTCCTTCTTGGCTCCGTATCAAAATGAGGAACATAAGATACTCCTATCCAGTCCAATCCTTTTAATCTCATTAAATGATAATTACTTTTGCTGGTTGTAAACTTTCTAGTATCTGAACTAAAATATTTAAACCAACAAACAGCGCCGGCACTTAGGCCAGAGATAATTTTACCTTTTTCCCATGCTTTCTTTAAAATATTATCAACATTATTTCTCTTCCAAATTTTTAACATCTTATACGTATTGCCACCACCGACATAAACTATATCTGCAGAAAATATTTTATTTTCTAATTCTTTGCAACTAAACACCCCTTCTATTAAATTTAATGAATCTACTTTGCATCCTAATCTTTTACCAAAGTATTTTTTTACCACCCTAATATAACCTTTGGAATCTGAACTAGCGGTTGGGATAAAAAGTAATTTAGGATTTTCTTTACCAGATAAAGCAATTATCTCCTTATCAATTTGTTCTGTTTCTATTTTATATCCTGGTCTTCCCATTTCACCGCCTCCAATTGCTATTAGTATTTTCATAACATTTAAATTTAATTATTTGTTTTTAAAAAAGCATTAAGAATAATATTAACTTCTTCAGGATTTATTCTGTATTTATTGCTTAATTGCTTAATTAATTGTGAAAATTTTTTATTTTCTTTATTTACAGCCGAATGGGCAGTTTTTAAATATGCCTCCAATTTATTAACATTCTTATTATGAAAATTCATTTCTTTAATTATTTCATCGAAAAATTTTTCAGGACTCACTACATTTTTTAATTTACAATATTTAATGACATAATCCCTTAATGAAATTTCATCAATTTTTAATCGCTTAGCCCAAAAAGCTAAACCCTTAAGATAACCTCTTAAATAACTTGCTTCACCTTTATTATCAGGTTTTAATCCTAAATTATACATTTCAATAACTGCTACTAAGGCGTCGGCAAATTTAGGTAACATACTTTTTTCATATGGTACTACCTGGCTAATAAGAGAACCTTCAATAACTTTTTCTTTACTATAAAATCCGCTTACAATTGATTCTATTCCATATCCCCATTGAATTGCTGACGGATGATCTGAACTTTCCATCATTATAACATTCCCTAAAGTCATGGAATTATTCCTATTTTCTGTATTTCGTATCGCTAAAGCTATGCCTCTGCCAGTTACTCCTTTTATACCATATCTCCAGCGATAATAACTGGATTTCCTACCATCAATCTCTAATTCAGGACACTTGTACAATGTTTTTAAATTTTCTATCAAATCATCGTCTAAAGAAGATGCTCTCGCAAATATTCTATCGCGAGGAATTTTTAATTCTTCATTAAAATATTTTAAGGATATCGCACAAACATCTTTAAATTTATTACCTTCGGCAAGTCCTCCAATTAAATTAAAAAAGGTATTACCTTTATTGGGATTATCAGTGTATAAATTTTTCATATTATGAGTTCGAATACAAGGCTGTGCGATTACTACGCCGTTTTGGGGTATTTCATTATCAAGATAGAAATGTTTAAGGGGACTTATGGTTGAACCAATAAAAAAAACGCTCGGGTCTGTTTCCTTAGCAATAATATCAACGCTAGTGTGGCGAGAGAAACCATTTCTAAGAAAAAATTCAACATAAGACTCTCTGACAAATTCTAAATCGCTAAGAAGCTCATTTCTGTTAAACTTTTCGGGTAAACTTTTTTTATTTTGCTTGATTTCGTATTTTTCCATAAATAATTTATTCTAAATCATCAAGATAAAATTTTTCTCCACGTAAATTTGTAAAAAAGCTCCGACTGTCTGCATCTTTTTTTAAATAATCTGGCATCATCAGCACTTTACCCGAATACAATATTACATCGTATAATGGAATTCCTAAAACAGACATATGACAATAAAGTTCTTTAATAATTTTTTGCCCAACCGATATTTTTGTCACAAGATGATTATTGCCCATAGTTTTAATGCAATGCTGCAAATATAAAGGTTTTACTTTATTTTTTACCAATCCCCATAATAAACTTTTCATAACTTTTGAGTTGTCATTAATGCCTTTTAATAAAACCGACTGATTAAAAATTGGAATACCATTATCTGCTATTTTTCTGCAAGCTTGCATAGCTTCATTAGTCAATTCCTTGGGGTGATTAAAATGAGTACAAACATACAAGGTAGGATATTTTTTAAAAATTTTTACCAGATTATCAGTTATTCTTTGCGGTAAAAACGCAAGAGTTCTAGTATAAAGCCTTACGGCACCTAAATGTTTAACTTTTTTTAATTTCAATAAAACATAATCAATATAATCATCGGATAAAATGAGAGGATCGCCTCCTGAAATACAAACCTCTTCTATATTTTTATTTTTATTTATTACTTCAACGACTTTATCAATCTGTTTATGAGTTAATACATTGTTTATTCTTCCCACCCAATATTTACGAAAACAATAGCGGCAATAATTAGGACACATTAATGTTACTAAAATTGTGCATTTTTCTTTAAATTCCTGTCTAAGTCCAGGGACTTGTTCAAATGATTCCTCTTTGTCAAAATCAGGTATATCAGGCGGAGTTTTTATTTCCTTAATATTCGGTAAAACCATTTTTCTAATAGGACAATTAGGGTCGTTTTTATCCATTAATGAAGCATAATATGGCGTTATAGACATCCTATATGTTTTTATAACTTCTTCAATATTGTGTTTTTCTTTTTCCGTTAAATTTATATATTTAGCCAACTGTTCAACGGTTTTAATAGAATTTCTTAATTGTAATTTCCATTTAAAGTTTTGATCTCTTAACATAAATTTATGTTTTAAATTATGGGTAAGTTTTTATGTTTTTAATTCTAGGATATATTGTTACATCTCTTATATTATCTTTACATAATGCCCAAACAATGAACCTTTCTATTCCGAGACCAAATCCTGATGTGACTTTATAATTAGGCTGTCTCCTTAAATCAATATACCACTCATAAGGCTTTGATGAAATATTTTGTCTTTTAAGAGATTCGCATATCTCTTTCGTACTATCCTGCCTTTGCCCAGCACCGACAATTTCACCACCGAAAGAACCCTTTATAATTGGAGGGAACAATAAATCGGCATTTATTGTTTTATCAGAATTTTGTGGATCCGGCTTTTGATAAAAAGGGGCCCTATCTCTATCAAAATTAGTTATCCAAAGAGGAGATTTAAATTTTAATATATTCATCAATTCAATTTCCCCGCCAGAACTAATGTCATTTCCGTGCCTAGTAAAATTTACCAATCCATTTCTCTTATTTTTAACTAGAGCAGCAACTGCCTCATCAAAAGTTATTTTAGGGAATTTATTAACTTTAATTATCTCCTTTAAACATTGCCTGGTTTTTTTCGGATCCTCACTTATTTTATTAACAATATTTTCCATCAATAAAACAGTTTCTGCTAATGTTCTTAAATAATCTTCAATTATCGGCAACAGATTTTCCAGTTTCCCTTTCATTTCCATTTCGCAATGATAAAATTGGCTTAAATGACGTTTATCACAATCCTCCCCTCTCATTGAGGGCAGATAACAATAAACTTTATCAAAATTATTTAAGAGTAACGGTTCAAAGCCGAACTGCGATGAATCAGCTAAGAATGTTTTAAATTTCCCAAATTTAATTAAAATAGGTTCTGAATCAGAGCCTGGACCCATCGGCGAAGAAACGCTGGAAGTAAGCATAAACAAATCAATATTTTTTGCACCTAATTTTATCCCAAAATAGTAATCTGAAGCAACTTTTATATAGTGCCTAAGAACTATTAAAGCTTGGAAATATTTACTGTTGCAAAGATCCCTATAATGACTATTTGAACTATAAACAGGCATTTTGTAAACGCCTTCTCCTCCTTTAAACTTTGCATCATCCCGTATAATCTTTTTAATAATGTTCTTTGATAACATAATAAATTTATATTATAATTTTGTAGACCATGAAATTTGTAAAAATAATTCTAAAACATTCAGGCTGTCAATATGTTCCTGCTGAAAAACTTCATCAGCATAAATGTGGGCGTATTCAATATTATAATCGACTTTTTCCATAAATTTGAAATTAACCAAATTATAGCATAAATTTCACTTATGAACAATGGCCAATCTTAGCACAAAATTATTTTTCCGTCAAGCCAGGAAACCTATAAAATCCCAGTTAAAAATGATTGGGGGTTTTTTAATCCCATTACTCTTGACTTTTACTCGTTTTCTTGCTAAACTAAAACATTTAGAGCTATTAAGCCCTTTGACAAAATTTAAACTTAGAAAGGAGTGACGAAAAGTGACTAAATCACAAAATAGCAGATGCCCAAAATGCGGGCAAAAAAACAAAAATTGCCGCTGTCAGCCAAAAAGCCGCAAAATTTTCTATATTTTCCTAATAATTACTATTGCTTTGGGCATAATCTATATAGCCCGTAATAAAAATCAAATGGAAGTGGCCGGTGAGCCATTTTTCAGAGCCCTAGATACTCTGCCAGAGGCAAAAGTCAAAGCTGACTATGATGATCTGCTCAATAACAACCAATTAACTCTGGGCATAATTACAGGCGAAATGAGTGTGCCAGCAAAATATGATCAAAAAAATAAAATTCTGGAAATCAGCCTCAGCTATTTCCAAATCTCCAGGCATGAAGAACTGTGGTGTATCCTGGTCCACGAGCACTATCACATGTACCATGAAATTAAAATCAGTCCGGAAAAAGAGAAAACGATCTCATTGGAGGAAGATGCTCAAAATACTTATTTTGACGAAGAAGGAGCTGACCAGGCAGAAACCGATATTGCCTCGCAAAATAATTTCCTGGAACAAACTCATCCAGTAGTTATCGAGATTATGAAAAAATTTCAGGTAGATCTAAAAACAGCCACTTCTATGGCTACTCTGGATTATTTAATGAAAACAGATTTTCCTCCTTATCAAAAGCTAAAGCCATATTTTCCCAAAGCATTTTTGGAAAGTATTGATCCGAAATATCGCGACAAGATTAAATTCAACTAATCTAAAAAAGTTAAGCCCCGTTATAAACTAACGGGGCTATTTTTATTTCCATTTTATTCCCAGGTCATCACAAGCTTTTCTGGTCTTTTCTATGCACACTATTAGCATTGCTCTTTTTAAATTTTCGTCACTGGTAAATTCATTTCGGTTTTCAGCGCATACCTTGGCTGTGTCCTGGCAAATTTTGTCCATGGCTCCGCCTGTTAAATGGCGTCTAATTTCTTCCTCTGACATTTTTATCTTGCCTGAGCACTGACACTCAATTATTTCCTGGCGGTATTTCTGATAACAATTTATATCTTCCCGAAGCGATAGGACACAATGGTAATACTGACGCATGGCATATCCTTTGGGAAAACCGCGGTAAGGATCCGGACCATCTATTAATAATTCGCAGTAATGCTTTTTATATTTATACTCCTGATATTTTTGTTTGAGTAAAAACAAAGTGCTAATTATTAGGACGATTGCTATCACTAAAACAATTTCTTTTTTCACTTTCTTTCCTCCTTGTTAATGTACTGGATTATAAACCTAATTTATTTTAAAGTATCACCGATTCAAAGCAATTGCAAGTAGCTATTTAAAAAAATCCCTGTCAAAAATGATTGGGATTTTTTTGTGAGATAGAAAACCCCCAGCATAACACCGGGGGTTTTGAGTTTAATTTAAAAGTGAATTGACTTGACCAAGAGCGTGGTCAATACTCCCGGAATTATCAAGCTTGATAAATCCAGGATTTATTTGCTCAAATAATTGGCGTATCTGCCCCCGTTTTTTTTGATCGCCCAGTATTATCTGGTCATTGAGAGTTAGTTCCTCTCGTTTGTCTAGCCGATGGAACCATTCACTTTGATCAGAGATACTGACCAGAAAGCTTAAATCCGGCTTTAAAACTTCCGGATATAAATCAGGTCGGTTTTGTTTCCAATGGGACTGCAATTTCTGGTCAAAGGCAAAATGGTAGGACAAGGTAGTCCAAATCCATCGATCCACTGCCACATTTATGCCCTGACTTATTATTTTTTTAATCTCCCTTGAAGAATGCAATAGGCACTCAATAAACTTATAGAACCTCTTTTCTGTCTGGGTTCTGATATCAAGTCCTACGCATTCTTTAAAAAATGCAGGCGGCGGCGTTCGGTAATAAATCCAGCCCTTTCTGGATCCGATCGCTTTGGCTAAGGTTGTTTTACCGACTCCGTCCAAACCTTCAAAGACAATTACTTTGCCTCTCATTTGATCTTCTCCTTTCTGCTGGATCATTGTTTTCAATGGTGCCACAAAGGCCAATTTCTTCAATTAGGCCCATGTTTTCAATTTCAGCAAAATTTAAAGATTCCCAAAGCAGCTTGGGCATATTTTTGCCAAACTGGCCAGCAGCTGCATCGTGGCGAATCTGTTTAAGGAATTCTTTTCTTTTGGCCACATGTTTTTTTATTTTGTCTGGCAAAGATGCATGATTGCTTGTAATAAAGCATCTCAAGACATCTTTGACAAAATAAAAATCCATTTTGTAACTGGCAATGCGCAGATAGCTTGGCAGTATTTTTGCCAATTTACGGGTTGCACTTTCCCATTTTGAAAAAATTCGCTCGACAAGCTCAACCTCTGGATTTCGGAAACATGTGCTGTAGCTTAATTGGCTCTGATCTTCATCAAGCAGTAAGCCTGCTGCTTTTGCCATTTCCACATAAGGGCTGCCTTTTTGAATCCGCAGGCTGCCCAAAATGCGCGAGTCTGTCTCATGAATGCCAGTTTGCTCAATGAAGTCTATGTTCTGTTGCAGTTCCTCAAGGGTGGCTAAATAATCGAAGAAAATAAAGCCGACTTCAATTTCCAGGCCAAGTTCGCGCAATATTTCTATGGCGCGCTTATTTTCTTCAACCGTCACTCCCTTGCAATAACGCCTTAACTGACTCGGACTGCCAGACTCAATGCCTAAATATACCCGCCTTAATCCAGCGGATTTTAGCAGGATATAAGCATTTTTTCTTTTTTTGTTCTTTTCCGCTTCTTCCGGATCAGAACAATAAATAGTATCTACTCTGGCAGAGACATGAGTAACCGAGATGGTCTTATTTGGCACATCTTCAGCTGTCCGCAACTCCTCATTAATGGCGATTAACCCTTTGGCAAATTCTTCGACACGCGAAATAGTCTGATTGAATTCTTCAGGACTGCGCATCGGACCAAAAAATTCCGAATCTTTGATATCGAAATTCCTTACCCCTTGCAAGGCATAATTTCTGATATCAGAAAGAATTTTACTTAAAGGAAAGGAGCGCCAATGCCAACAGTCTTTACTATGGCTGTCGCCAAATTGCTTTTTGACCGAGCAAAAAGTGCATTTGCCCCAGGGACAACCACGGCTTGTTTCCAAAGCATGCACATCCCATTCTTTATCGTAAATTTCTACTGGCTTAATCATCGCTGTTTCAGGATAAGCCTGCAAATCAATTCGCTTAAGCGGAGCAATATTGATTTTGCCGCTTAAATTTATTGCCACGTTGGCAATGTCTTTGTACAAGCCAAGATTATTCATGTCCACCATATGTTGTTCTGCTCTCTGGGCAATGGACACCAATGCTTCTTCGCCTTCGCCAATAACGGCCAGCACATTGTCAAATAGCTTTTGCTGCAATAATTCTTGGAAGCCATGCGTTACTCCGATATTGCCAACTACAAATAGTGGCCTAGCACTGGCGCATTGATCATTGACTTTTTCGATTATTGCAC
>Ga0315281_10015447_pt1 | contig 10242 bp, 7 predicted proteins | sample YL17G07_0_MG_FD_204540 | JGI IMG/M metagenome (GOLD analysis project Ga0315281, IMG submission 204540) | Sediment microbial communities from Yellowstone Lake, YNP, Wyoming, USA - YL17G07_0 | ecosystem: Environmental > Aquatic > Freshwater > Lake > Sediment | place: USA: Wyoming | collected...
GTTACAGGCTTGAATTTTCGGGTCTGGGCGGAGCGAGAATGGCTGATGCCGGCTGCGACATCATCCTGAACACAACCCAAAGGGCAGCGATGACTTACAAGGCTTTCAGTCAGATTCTCTTTTTCTTTAAAGCAGTAAAAAAAGCTGAAAGGCATTTTGCAGAAAAGAAGCCTGATATTGTGATCGTCTGCGATTCGCCGAGCTTTAATTTTCACATTGCAAAGGCCGCCGCAAGGGCCGGCATAAAAACCCTTTTTTACGTCGCTCCGCAATTGTGGGCCTGGGCACCATGGCGGATTAAGAAATTAAAAAAACTCTGCACAGCGGGGCTTGCGTGCATTTTGCCATTCGAGCCGGACTGGTTCGGCAAAAGAGCCCTGGAATGTAAATTCGTCGGCTCGCCCATGCTCGAAGATATAAAACCCGAACAGATAAAGCCTAAAAATTACGGCAGGTATTCGATATCCAACGCTCACATTGCACTTATACCGGGCTCAAGGCCTGCTGAAATAAAAACACTGTGGCCACCTATGGTGCAGATTGCCAGAAGATTGAAGGCTCGTCATCCGAGCATCCGGTTTACCGCTGTCGCTGCCGATGATGCAGTGCTGGAATCTCTCAAACAAAATGAGCTTAAAATTCTGCGGCTGAACTTCGCGGTCGACGCAGTTTACAAAACAGCGCAGGATGCCGATTTTGCGCTCGTTGCGAGCGGCTCCGCGACTCTGCAGGTGGCGGCGGCGGCGTGTCCAATGGTGATAATGTATCAGTCCAATAAATATCTGTGGCATCTTATCGGCAAAAGAATAGTTACCACCGAACATCTTTCGCTCGTTAATATCCTCTCGCAAAAAGAGCTTGTGCCGGAGTTTATGCCGTACTTTCCGTCGATTGTTCCTATTGTCGGCGCATGTGAAAATCTTTTAAACGCCCCTGAAAAACTGGCCGGTCTGAGCAGTGAACTTGCGGAGCTTGCAAAACCCCTTGCCTGCGGCAAGGCCAGTCAAAATGTTGCAAAAATGGTTGTTGAGCAATTAGTCTAAAAATGCCCGGTGAATCCGCCCCGCCTGCGGCGGGCAAACAGCGACGGATAAAACCGGGGGTTAAATAATTTTGAATTGGGCCGGATTTTCTGATATACTCTGCGCGGGCGAATTACAGCTATATTGTTCTTTAATGAGGAAAAGGAAGATGAAATACAGCAGAGTCAGCAGGATTGTGAAAATCCTCACAACGTTACAGTCCGGCGAGAAGTATTCGCCGGCCGACCTTGAAAAAGTCCTCAACGTAAGCAGACGAACCCTCTTTCGCGACCTTAAAGAACTGCAAAGCATCGGCGTGCCTTATCGATATGACACAAAGAGCGGCGGGTATAGTATCGACCCTAAATTTTTTCTTCCGCCTGTAGATTTTAACCTTGCCGAGGCCCTGAGTCTGCTGATGCTCGTCCATAAAGTGCGAAACCATCTGCCCCTGCCGTTCAGGAACTCGGCGCTGCTGGCAGGCCTGAAGGTTGAAAATAATCTGCCTGCCGAGGTACGAAATTACTGCCAAGCCTCGCTCCAGAAAACAACTATCGCGCCGGAACAGCACGCTGTAATCAAGTCACTCGATACAATCTTCAATACTATTCAAAAAGCCATCAGGAAAAAAAATGTACTGAGCCTCTCGTATCACTCACTCTACGAACAGCAGGTTATAAATACCACCCTGCACCCATACCATCTGCTCTATAAAAAACGCTCCTGGTACGTGATAGGCTTTTCAGGCCTCTATAAGACGGTCAGAACCTTTAACCTCAGCAGAATAAAAGCCGTCGAGGCCCCCGGTCCCTGTTTTACGGACGGCGAAGATTTTGACCTGTACGAATACCTCGGCAGGGCCTGGGCACTCATACCGGAGGGAAGGCTGTATGACATCAAACTAAGGTTCTCCCCCCTTGTCGCCCATAATGTATCGGAAGTCCAGTGGCACAGCACTCAACAGGCACAGTGGAACGAGGATGGTTCAGTAACTTTAAGTTTCAGAGTTGATGGACTGGGGGAAATCTCTTGGTGGGTGTTGGGTTATGGCGACCAGGTACAGGTGCTGGCTCCTGCGGCATTGAGAAAAAGGATTCTCGAGCGAGCACAGGGAATTATTGAGAACCATAGGAAAATGTAGGCCTGCCCCTGTTACAAATCAGGTATATAAGCTGTTACTCCACCTGTAACTTCTTCTCCCAACAGAGAGGTTTTGCCCTTTCCTCAATAAGGGCTTCCCTGTGCCTGTTATCTATAGCCCGGAGGCAACGTCATATATAACAGCTTGTCCCCGCGGTGGGCGGCAATACGGCCAGGCGCAAGTGCTTACTAACTAAAGGGTTATCTCCCCCGGCCATCTGTGCTTTTAACAATTCTACCTTCCCTATGATTACTACTACGAATACCTAATTCTCATATTAGTATCTATCGAGGTGTTATGAAGAAATTTACTAAAATTTGTTCCTGCAATATAACCAAAACCCGTTGCCAACTTTACTTTTTTGGTGTAGACTAATGGTTTAATAAACCGGAAACATTATTCAATCTTTTACAAGCTTGCGAGGAATGAAAAATGAAAGTGAAATTTAATCGAGCAGCGTTATCCGAAGCGCTGGCACTTGTTACTACGGTTGTGCCGGCAAGGACTACGAAACCAATACTTCAGGGCCTAAAGATAGATGCGCAAAAGGAAAGCGTTCTAATAAGTGCTACTGATTTTGAGATCAGTATAACCTGTTTTATTCCCCAAGTGCAGATTGAAGAGAAGGGCGAGGCGGTAGTTCCTGCAGAGCGAATTGCGGCTATTGTTCGTGAGAGCGTCGATGAAGTTCTTGAATTTCAGGCTGTCGAAGGAGTCTGTCACGTGCGAGGTGCGGACAGCCACTTCACAATCTACGGGTATCCACCGGACCAGTATCCCGCAGTCCCCAGCCTTGACGGGGAGGCGCAAATTAAGGTGAACCTTATGAAGCTCCAGGAAGGAGTTGAGCACTGTCTTTTTGCAACGGCAAGGGAAAATACTCGCTATGCCCTGAGCGGGATTCTGTTAGAAGCGGCCGGCAAGAAGCTAACTCTTGTAGGGACGGACGGCAGGCGGCTTGCGAAATACAAACTTGCGCTCACTATTGAAGCGGATAAGAAACTTGAAGCGGAAAAGATTATAGTGCCCGCTAAAACCATGGCGCTTTTGGATAGAATCGGGGCCGGCGAAAAGGATGAAGCGGCCATTCGTTTTGTCGACAATAAGATTATACTTGTCTGCGGCAGTACGGTAATAAGCTCAACTCTTGTCGAGGGCAACTTTCCAAAGTACGAAGAGATTATACCGACCGATAATAAGAACAAGCTCCAGCTCAATACAGCAGCAACCCTGAGTGCTGTCAGAAGAGCGGCACTTTTGACTAATGAGGATTCAAAGGGAGTTAAACTGGCGCTGAGCAAAAACGCTCTTGTATTCACCTGCAGGGCACCTGAAATGGGCGATGCGGAAATTGCAATGGATGTTGATTATAAAGGGGAAGCTATGGAAATAGGCTTTAACCCGCAGTTCCTTGTCGATGTGCTGAAAGTTATCCGAGAAGATTCCTTTGAGTTGCAGTTAGGTCAGTCTGACCGGCCGGGACTTATTAAGAGCGGCACCAATTATCTGTATATTGTTATGCCGGTAAGCCTATCCTGAAAAGTAAAGGAATGAATCCCGCACCTTCTAAATATTCATTATCGCACAGTGGTGCGGGATTTAAGGAAGAATAAACCCCGCCGCAACGTGCTGCGGGACGAATAAAAAGAAGGTGCGGGATGAACACGGAAGTTTTACTAACTAAAGCAAACAGGGCAATAAAGTTCAGGCGAAAGGGAGCCGAGAACAGAAGCAACATTACTCCTGAGTTAGAGTTGTTTTTAAGGAGTGTTGCCAGACCCGCCAGGCGGAATGTATCCATCCCCGACGCCTTCGAGCAGATAGCGGGAGACAGCCTTGCTCAGAACTGCCGGATAGAGTCGCTTACGGCGGGAGTTATGAAAGTGAGAGTAAAGTCCGGGCCGTACATGTTTGAGCTGCGCACAAGGGCAGGACAGATTATCGAACAGTTAAAACAGCAGTGTCCTTCGACAAACATCAGAGAAATCAAGCTGGTTTGTTCAGAGTAGCAAAACCAGAGCTTTTAATTAAAGGAAGCAAGACGCTGATATGAAAGACCATAGTTACGATGCGAGCAGCATAAAGATTCTTGCGGGCCTTGAGGCTGTGCGCAAAACGCCTGAAATGTACATAGGCAACCGTCAGCAGGGCGGCCTGCACCATCTTGTTTATGAGGTTCTGGACAACTCGATTGACGAAGCCCTTGCCGGCCGATGCGATACAATTACGGTTCGCGTTCATGTTGATGGGAGCTGCTCGGTCGAGGACAACGGCAGCGGCATACCGGTCGACATGCATAAGGAAGCAGGCAAAAGTGCCCTTGAGGTTGTTCTGACAACGCTCCACTCAGGGGGGAAATTTGACCACAAGGTATATAAGGTTGCCGGCGGACTGCACGGAGTGGGCGTAAGCGTAGTCAATGCCCTGAGCGAGTGGCTCGAAGCCGATGTTTACCGCAACAGCAGGCACCATCACTTTGAGTGCGAAAGAGGCAATGCAAAAGCTCCCGTCAAAGAAATCGGCCCGACCAGCAAACAAGGAACGCTGGTAAGATTTCTGCCGGATGAGCAGATTTTCGGAGACATGGAATTTGACTATGAGACGCTCCGCAAGAGGATCCGCGAGGTTGCGTATCTCAATGCCGGCGTAAAGATAACATTTCAAGACGACCGGCAGAACAAAAAGGAACTTTTTCATTTCGAGGACGGGCTGCGCTCCTTTGTGAAACACCTCAACGAGGGCAAAGAATCACTGCACTCGGATGTCATTTACTTTTTGAAGGAAGATGCCCAGACCGGCATGATATGTGAAGTCGCGATGCAGTACAGCGCCAGTTATGTTGAGAATGTCCTGGCTTATGCCAACAATATCAGGAACATCGACGGCGGCACGCACATGAGCGGTTTTAAGACCGCCCTTACCCGCACCATGAATGCCTATGCCAAGAAGGGAAATCTCCTCAAGAATGGGCAAGCCCCGTCGGGCGAAGACGTGCGGGAAGGCCTGACTGCGGTTATATCAGTGAAGCTTGCCGACCCGCATTTTGAGGCGCAGACAAAGGTAAGATTAAGCAATCCGGAAGTAGGCAGCTTTGTGGAAACGACCGTTAATGAACAGCTCGGAAATTATCTTGAGGAAAACCCCGGACAGGCGAAGAGAATACTGACCAAGGCTATTCAGGCGGCGGCAGCGAGAGAAGCGGCCCGAAAGGCCAGAGAGCTTACCCGCAGAAAAGGAGCGCTTGGCGGAGGCGGTCTGCCGGGCAAGTTGTGGGACTGCTCGAGCAGAGAGGTCGCCAGCACCGAACTTTTTCTTGTCGAGGGTGATTCGGCCGGCGGCAGCGCAAAGGGCGGAAGAGACAGGAATATCCAGGCGATACTGCCCTTGAGGGGCAAGATTCTCAATGTGGAAAAAGCAAGGCTTGAAAAAATGCTCGCCCACGAGGAGATACACACAATCATAAGCGCACTTGGAACCGGCATCGGCACGGATGATTTTAATTTCAGCAAGTGCCGCTACGGGAAAATCGTGCTGATGACCGACGCCGATGTCGACGGGGCGCACATAAGAACGCTGTTGCTTACTTTCCTTTTCAGACAGATGCCGGAGCTTTTCGAGCATGATGCTGTTTATATAGCGCAGCCGCCGCTTTATGAACTGGCCGTCAAGGGAAAGAAGAAAGCGGAATACGTCCTGACGGAACAGGAGATGCGCAAGCGAATGGCATCGCGGGGAATCGAAGGCACCGAACTTGTAGTCAACGACAACGGCAAGGTCAGGAAAATCAGCGGCAATGAGCTTAAGGACCTTGTAAAGCTGCTGGGCGACCTCGAGCGCAACATTGCCGTGCTCGAAAGAAGAGGCGTTTCCTTCAGGCAGTTTGTACAGACGCAGTACACCGGCAGGAAGCTGCCCGAATATCATATTCGCTTTGAGGGTCAATCCGAGTTTTATCACGACGGAAACGAATTTGAAAAAAGGAGGGCGCAGATTGAAGCGATGAGCGGCGCCGAGCAGGACGACCAGCCGGAAAAGGTGCTTGCTGAAGAGCTGCATGAGGTAGGCCGAGCAAACGATATAAACGCCAGGCTGAAGGAAAAATTCGGACTTGACTTCAAAGATTTTCTGTTAAAGGCAGAGCGGAAAGTCTCGGGTGAGGCGGCGCCCACAAAGTTCAAGCTGATTAACGGCCCGGATGAGTATGAAATAGCGTCGCTTGAGCAGGTGTCGAGCGGGATAAGACAAATCGGCGGCAAGGGAATCGAGATAAAGCGCTTCAAGGGTCTGGGCGAAATGAATGCCGAGCAGCTCTGGGAGACGACGATGGACCCTGCGAGAAGAACACTCCTTCGGGTTACCCTCGACGATGCGGGCGAGGCCGACAGGCTGTTCAGCATCCTGATGGGAGACGACGTTGAAAAAAGACGTACCTATATCCAGGAACACGCACTGGAAGTGCAAAATCTCGATATATAACCCTTTCGACGGTTTTTGACTTGAAAATTGCTCATCAGTCCTTCATACTGATGGTTGAAATAGGACGAACAGAATTGGAAAGGATTGAAAAATGACAAGGCTTTTTAAAATCCTGTTGATAGTTGTCGGAATAGCCCTTATTACAGCCGGCTGCAATGAGAAGCAAAAGACCGCCACCGGCGAGAAAATTTCCGATAAGGAGCTTGGCGGCGAGACAGAAAAACAGAAAGCTGTGCTTTTAAAGGAGCTCGACAAAAAGTATGACAACGCCAAGGCTCATTATGAACTCGGCAAACTCTATCACAGCCAGGGTCTGTGGGACAAGGCAGAGTGGGAATATAACAAGGCACTTGCTTTTGACCCGATGCACCACGACGCTCAGGCTTCAATAGCCAAACTGCTGGTTGATAAAGGCGATACAGCCAAAAGCGAGGTAATCGCTGATATGTATATGAGCCAGGCAAGTGTGAGCGCGAAACACTCACTCCTGTTAGGCAGAGCCTTTCAGGACAGAGGGCTTGATGAATATTCCCTTGCCTGTTACAAACAGGCATATAATCTGGCGCCAAACTCAGTGGCGATAAACAAGCAGCTTGGCTATTATTATCTGCTCAAGAAGGACAATGCAAACGCGGAGATGTATCTTCGCAAGACGTTTGAGCTTGACCCGAGCCAGGCTGAAGTTGCGGGCGAACTTGGCAGACTCGGCGTAAAGGTTCAGCTTCCCACCAAGCAGACCAAACAGGCGAAAAAGATAGATAAGATAGCAGAGGAGCAGGAAAAAAAGGCGCTAAAGGAGCAGAAAGGGAAGAAATAATAGGCAAGAGGGAAGGAACCCCTGCTATTCTGTTTCAACCAGGGGGATGTTGAGTTTTTCGAGGAGGCGGTTGAGCTTTCGGCGTTCAAGGCCGAGAATTCTTGCGGCCGCCATCTTTTTGCCGCCGGTCGTTTCGAGAACCTGAACAATAACCTTTCGCTGCGCTTCATTGAGTGTCGGCAGACGAGCCTTGCCGTTTTCCACAGGAGAGGCTACGAGAATTTCGGCAGGAAGGGCAGCAGGTGTTATCAGCTCCGTATTCGTCAGGACATAAGCCCTTTCCATTACGTTGGCAAGCTCGCGGACATTGCCCGGCCAGTGATATTCGAACAAAAGCTTTTTAGTCTGGTCGGTCAAAACCTTGTAAGGCTCGTTGTAAAACTCAGCCTGGCGGGCAAGAAAATATTCGGCAAGGTCGATAATATCCTGCGGCCGTTCTCTGAGCGGAGGCACGTGGACAGTTACGACATTGAGCCGATAGAACAAGTCCGCGCGGAATCTGCCGCTGTCAACGAGATGCTTTAAGTTCTGATTTGTGGCGCAAAGCACCCGAATATCTATCGGATAAGATTTAACTGAACCGACCGGCGTAACGGAAGATTCCTGCAGGACGCGAAGTAGTTTTGCCTGCAGGTCGTGTGGTATTTCACTGATTTCATCGAGGAATATCGTTCCGCCGTCGGCAGCTCTGAAGAAGCCCAGCGTATCGCTTACGGCGCCGGTAAACGCACCGCGGACGTGGCCGAACAACTGGCTTTCAAATAACTGGCCTGTCAGCGTCGTGCAGTCGACGGGAACAAAGACCTTATCTGCTCTGTCACTGCACAGATGTATCTGACGGGCAACCATTTCCTTGCCTGCGCCGGTTTCACCGCTGATTATCATGGAGCACTGTCTCGAGGCAACTGTGTTGATTGTTTCGAGAATTGAGCTAAACACAGGGGATGTGCCGATGACGAATTCACTGCGCACAGTATTACGCCGTGCCGCGGTCATAGCATCACCTATAGCAGAGACGTTCCCTCGCGTGAATTTTCCTTTTGCCCTTTCCATATACGCGCAGAAAAAGTCACTCAATATTCAGGCGTACTCGGAATAACCACTGTTCGGTACGCCGTGCAGTCCTCGTAGGGGAGTTTGGGCAAAGACTCGACATCTTCTCACTCCTCCAAACTCCTTCTTGTTTAAGTTGTATATATTCTACCTCGTCCCATAATGTAAAGCAAGGCAAAAATGGCATTTTAGGGGAAATAGGCTGATAGTGGCTCTTATACAGGTAAGCAGTTATATTATAGGACCAAAAAACTTTTGAGCGCAAGTGCTTATTAGAAAGCAGGTTACAGAAGCATTCTCTGGGAAGGTAGGATTCTTCAGAGGATTTAGTTATAGGACCTTATTTTTGGCAGGTTTTCTATGGAATGGAGGCGAAAAAATCATGTTCTAAGGCAGGTTCGAGGGCATAAATTTTTGCAGCTGGATGGATGTGCCGGCAAGCGGCTTTAACTTTTCGGGTGTTTCGGCAGAGGTTAAAATGGCTTGAAAGCTGAACTAATTTGGAGTATAAGAAAAGTTTATTTTATTTTTGGGCACAGGTTATGGACCAGCAATGTAAAAACTGCGGCGAGAAGGAAAGGTGCCGGGAGATTTTTGAAAAGCTCGGCAGCTCAAAGGCTCCGCCGGTGCTGCTAAAAGTTATCCAGGCCTTCCTGCTGCCGCTGATTCTTTTTATTGTTGCACTTGCTGTGGCGGAAAAAGTGCTTACAGAAAGGCTCAACAGTTCACTTGGCAGAAATCTGCTTGCGCTTGTCGCAGGGGTGATTGTTGTATGTTTGTATCTTGCTGTTCTGAGATTATGGAGAAGCAAACATTAAGCGTATCGGCAGACTGACGTTCAAGGGAGGCGTTCATCCGCCTGACTACAAGCAGTTGACTGAAGATGAGGTAATAAAGTCTGTGCCTGTGCCGAAGCAGCTTGCCGTTATGCTCAGCCAGCACATCGGGGCAATATGTAAACCGGTAGTTAATAAAAAAGACCGTGTGACGGCAGGTCAGTTGATAGGCAGCGCCGACGCCTTCGTTTCGGCCCCTGTTCATTCGCCTGTAAACGGGGCGGTCAAGGATATCACACTTTGCTCTCATCCTGTGCTGGGCAGGGCAGAAGCAATTATTATAGAATCCGGCGAAGATAATCAGCCCAGGCGGCCCTGTGCGGATAAGTTCGGCAATAGTTTTGATGCCGGCCGGTTTTCGCCTGAACAGATTTTCGATGCTGTTCGCAGGGCGGGCATTGTCGGCATGGGCGGGGCAGGATTTCCGACAAGTGTCAAAATCAGGGCAAATCCCGGCTCGCCGATTCATACTGTGATAATCAACGGCTGTGAGTGCGAGCCTTTTATTACCTGCGACTATCGGATAATGCTCGAATGGACCAATCAGATTATCGCGGGAGCTCTGCTTATAGGCAGGGCACTTGACTGTAAGGATATATTTATAGGCATAGAGGACAACAAGCCTAAAGCGGTCGACGCTTTCAGGCAGGCGGTGAAGGACATGCCCGCAGCGGCAGGCATTGAGGTTGTGGCCGTAAAGACAAAATATCCGCAGGGCGGCGAAAGACACCTTATAAAATCGATACTCAACAAAGATGTGCCGGCGGGCGGAATACCGCCGATGATAGGCGTGCTCGTGAACAATGTCGCTACGGCGGCAGCGATTGCAGAAGCGGTTATATTCGACAGTCCTCTTACGTATCGGCCTGTTACTGTGTCGGGAAGCGGAATAAAAAA
>Ga0315281_10015448_pt1 | contig 10242 bp, 6 predicted proteins | sample YL17G07_0_MG_FD_204540 | JGI IMG/M metagenome (GOLD analysis project Ga0315281, IMG submission 204540) | Sediment microbial communities from Yellowstone Lake, YNP, Wyoming, USA - YL17G07_0 | ecosystem: Environmental > Aquatic > Freshwater > Lake > Sediment | place: USA: Wyoming | collected...
CCAAGTATGCCGCGAACGCGATGCTCGCGACGCGTATCTCGTTCATGAACGAGATCGCGAACCTGTGCGAGCGTGTGGGCGCCAACGTCGACATGGTGCGCCGCGGCATTGGCAGCGATGAGCGGATCGGGCCGTCCTTTCTGTTTCCGGGGCCCGGGTACGGCGGCTCCTGCTTCCCGAAGGATGTACGGGCACTCGCGCGGACCGCGCGTGAGCGCGACGTCCCGCTTGCCGTCCTCGAGGCTGTGGAGGCCGTCAACGCCAGGCAGAAACATCGCGTTGTGGAAAAACTCAAGTTGGCGCTGGGAGACTCGCTGGCCGGGCGGCGGATCGCCCTGTGGGGACTCGCGTTCAAAGCGAATACAGACGACATGCGGGAGTCGCCGGCGCTCACGGTCATCGACGATCTGCTCGCCGCGGGCGCGACGGTGGTCGCGCATGATCCGGTTGCGCTGCACGAGGCCCGGAAGCGACTTGGGTCTCGTGTGGAGTACGCCGAGAGCGGCTACGACGCGCTGCGCGATGCCGACGCGCTCGCCATCGTGACCGATTGGAACGAGTACCGGCATCCCGATTTCGAACGAATTCGGTCGTTGCTCCGGCGCCCCGTCATCGTGGACGGGCGCAACCTGTACGCCGTGGAGCGCATGCAGGCGCTCGGCTTCGCGTACTACTCCATCGGACGCCCGGACGCCCGGATACCCTCCTCAGCAAGCACCGTTGGAAGTCGGACCTGATCTCCTCACCGCCGCGCGCGACCGGTTTGCCACGCGCGACTACCGTGGAGCCGTATTGCTGCTCGACGCCGCGATCACAGCGGGGCGGGGCTACCCGGATACCCACCACCTGATGGGCCTGTGTTACGCACTGAATGATCAGCGGGAGGAGGCTCTGCGGGCGTTTGACGTGGCCCTCCAGCTCAACCCGCGCTATGTGGAGGCCCACCTGAATCGCGCAATCGTGCTGGGTGACTTGGGGCGCCCGAAAGAGGCGGAAGAGGCCATCGAGCGAGCCCACCATCTTGGCGGGGCAGACGCGACGGGCTTTCCGCGAATGGTCGCCGATCGGCTGGCCAACATGCACGCGGAGCTGGGCCGGGCCTACCGGGAGGCTGGGTCACTTCAGGCGGCCGCGACACAGTTCGAACGCGCGCTGGAGCTCCGTCCGACATTTGCCGACCTGCGACTGGCACTTGCCCGCACGCGTCTGGAGGCGGGCGATGCGGCCGCTGCGGCCGCTGACATCGACGCCGTTCTCGAAATGAGCCCGACATGGCTCGACGCGATGCTGTTGCGGGGGCTGGCGGCTTATCTTTCGGGGGAACTCGACCAGGCGAAGGCGATCTGGGACGGCGCTTCGGAGCGCCACCCGGAAGAGCCGCGACTGGACACCTTTCGCTCGATGCTCGCGCGGAGAATGCGCGATTCGAGCTGACCCGGGCGACAGCAGCCCGGAATTTCCGAGCCCTATGCGCGTACGCACCCCGATCTTCGTCGTCCTTGCGGCGGCCGCCTCGTTGTCGGCGTGCCGCACGGGATTTCGCATGAGCCGGTTCAAGGACAGCCCTGCGTTGTATGGCGGTGCGATACGCGAGTACGAGAAGGGTCACTGGACCAATGCCATCGCAGCGTTCGAGAAACTGACCACCGACCTCCCGTCGCGAGACACGCTGCTGCCGCGCTCATACTGGTTCCTCGCGCGCGCGCACGCCCGGCAGGGTGAGCACTTGCTTGCGGCCCAGACCTTCACCCGGCTCTACGAGTCGTTCCCGGATGACACCAGTGCCGACGATGCCGCGCTCGAAGCGGGCCGCTCGTATCGTCGCCTGTGGCGCAAACCCGTGCTCGACGCCACCTACGGAGAAACGGCCCTGGCGGCGTACAGCACGCTGCTGGGCCTCTTCCCGAACAGCGAGCACGCGGACGCCGCGCGCCAGGACATTCTCGAACTCGAAGAGTGGTTCGCGACGAAGAACTTCGAGACAGGCCGCTACTACTACCGGCGCAAGGCGTACGACCCCGCCAACATCTACTTGAAGACCGTGCTCGAGCGGTGGCCCCACGTGCCCAAGGCCCGCGACGCCATGATTCTCCTGGCGGACTCGTACCGCAAGATCCGGTATCGCGAGGAGCTGGCGGAAACGTGCGCGCGGTTGCGAACCGCGTATCCAGGTGATCCGGATGCGAAGCGCGCATGCACGGGCGTGCGTGTGCCGGATCCGAAGGCGGCTGCGTCCAAGCCGTCCGCGAATCCCTGATCCGTGCGCCTTGGCATTCTGGGCGGGAGCTTTGATCCGCCGCATGTTGGCCACCTCTTGGCGGCAGACGATGCGTGCGCGCAGCTGAACCTCGACCAGCTCGTCTTCATTCCTGCCGGCTCGCAGCCGTTGAAGGTCGGACACCTGGTGGCAACGGGCGCCCAACGGCTGGGAATGGTGCGCGCGATGATCGGGTACGACGCGACGTATCGTGTGTCGTCGGTGGAGGTGGACCGGCCGGGATTATCTTTCACTGTGGACACGGTGCGGCATTTCGCGAGTGAATTCCCGGCAGCCGAGCGGTTCCTGCTCGTTGGAGCGGACGTGCTGGCGACGTTCAGCCACTGGCGTGAACCCGCCGAGGTCGCGCGACTCGCGCAACTCGTGGTCATGGTGCGCGATGGCGCGCCGGCGGATGCGGGACCCGGTGTGGAGGGACTCGCGCTGCAGCGAATTCCAACACGGCGCGTGGACGTGTCATCGTCTGAAATCCGCGAGCGCGTGCGACTCGGCAGATCGATCCGCGGTTTTGTCACGGACGATGTGGCTGCGCTGATCGCGCGCGACGGTTTGTATCGCGTGCACGCGACGCCGTCCGCATGCTGAAGCGCGCGATCACAGCACTGCTCGGATCCCGCCACGAGCGGGAGCGTCGGCGCATTCAGCCCATCGTGGACTCGATCAACGCGTGGGACGTGAAACTGCAGTCGATTTCGGAGGCCAAGCTTCGTGCGCAGACGGCGACGTTCCGGGCGCTGATCGCGGAGCGGACCCGGGCACTGGAGCATCACATTGCGCAGCTGAAGGAGGCCAAGCGCGTCGCGAAGGACGCGGCGGAACGCGAGCGCTTGGACGCGGAGCTTGGCGGCGCCGACGGACGCGGCGGCGTCGAGGGCAAGCTGCGAACGACCATCGCGGAAACGCTCGACGAAATCCTGCCGGAGGCGTTCGCCACCGTCCGCGTGGCCACGCGCCGCCTGATGGGCACCACCGTGCACGTCACCGGACGCGACATGGCGTGGGACATGATTCCCTACGACGTGCAGCTCATGGGTGGCATCGAGCTGCATTTCGGGCGCATCGCGGAAATGGCGACCGGCGAGGGCAAGACCCTGGTCGCGACGTTGCCGCTGTACCTCAACGCCTTGGCCGGTCGCGGGGCGCACCTCGTGACCGTGAACTCGTATCTGGCGCGACGCGATGCACAGTGGATGGGCCACGTCTACCAGTACCTCGGCCTCACGGTGGGCTGCCTGGACGACACAGAGCCCGGCTCGCCCGAACGCCGTGCCGCGTACCTCTGCGACATCACGTACGGCACGAACAACGAATTCGGCTTCGACTACCTGCGCGACAACATGGTGGTGTCCACCGAGCATCGCGTGCAGCGGCCGCACGTGTTCGCCATCGTCGACGAAGTCGACTCGGTGCTCATCGACGAGGCGCGCACGCCGCTGATCATCTCCGGTCCGGTGGGGAACGAATCCGACGAGATGTACTTCGAGCATAACGCGTCCGTCAGTCGGCTCTTCCGGCGCCAGAGCGAGATGGTCAACACGCTGGTTGCCGACGCCGAACGCTGTCTCGAGAAGGGCGAAACGGCGAATGCCGGTATGAAGCTCTACAAGGCGCAGCTGGGCCATCCGAAGAACCGTCGCCTGATGAAAGTGCTGCAGGAGCAGGGGAACAAGGCATTGGTGCAGAAGACGGAGCTGGAGCATATCGCCGACCGAAAGCTGCCGGTGGGCAAGCAGGAATTCACGGACATCGAACAGGACCTGCTGTACGTGTTGGATGAGAGGGGCCATTCCGTGCACCTCACCGACCTGGGTGTCGACTACATGTCGCCCGGCGATCACGATGCGTTCGTCCTGCCCGACATCGCGATCGACACGCACCGGGTTGAACACGACGCCTCGTTGACCGCGGACCAGAAGCTGGAGGGCAAGCGGAAGATCGAGTTCGACTACGCCACAAAGTCCGAAAAGCTGCACATCGTGCATCAGCTGCTCAAGGCGCACGCGCTGTATGAGCGCGACGTGAACTACGTGGTGCAGGAAGGGGAAGTGCTGATCGTCGACGAGTTCACCGGCCGCACGATGCACGGCCGACGCTGGTCTGAAGGCCTGCACCAGGCCGTGGAGGCGAAGGAAGGCGTGCGCGTGAAGGGCGAAACGCAGACACTCGCGACAATTACGATCCAGAACTACTTCCGCATGTACGACAAGCTCGCCGGCATGACCGGCACGGCCGAAACGGAAGAGACAGAGTTCTACCAGATCTACAAACTCGAAGTCTCTGTCGTCCCGACCAACCGGCCGATTGTGCGCGACGACCGCCACGACCTGGTCTACAAGACGCGGCGCGAGAAATACAACGCCATCGTCGAGGAAACGCAGCGCCTGCACGACCTCGGCTATCCGGTGCTCGTTGGCACGGCGAGCGTGGACGCCTCCGAGACGCTGTCGAAGTTGTTTCAGCGCGCGGGTCTCAAGCACAATGTCCTGAACGCCAAGTACCACGAGCGTGAGGCCGAGATCGTCGCCGGTGCTGGCCAAGGTGGCGCTATCACGATCGCGACGAACATGGCCGGTCGCGGCACCGACATCAAACTCGGGCCCAATGTGCTCGAGTCGAGGCCGTCGACCGTGACGGACATGGACGGCAACCTGGTGCCGGTTGCCGAGTGCGGCGGGCTGCACATCGTGGGCTCAGAGCGTCATGAGGCGCGGCGCATCGACCGCCAGCTCCGCGGTCGTGCGGGACGCCAGGGCGACCCGGGCGCGACCCAGTTCTTCCTCTCGTTGGAAGACGATCTGATGCGACTCTTCGGGTCGGACCGCATTGCGCGCCTCATGGACCGGTTGGGCGCGCAGGAAGGCGAGGTGCTCACGCACGCACTCATCACGCGGTCCATCGAACAGGCCCAGAAGCGCGTGGAGCTCCAGAACTTCCAGGCGCGCAAACGCCTGCTGGAATACGACGACGTGATGAACCAGCAACGCGAGGTCATCTACTCGCTGCGCCTGTTCGCACTGGAAGGCGGTGAAGAGCTGAAGGGTGAGGCTGTGCGGATGATCGACAAGGCGGTCGCCGGCCGAGTCGATACCGTGGTTGGCATCGCGCAGGAGGAGGTCGCGTGGGACTACGACCTGCTTCGGCAAGAGCTGCTCATGCACTACCTGCTCCTCGTGCCGGAGTTGGAGTCACCGGACCTGCGGCCGACAACGATCGAAGCGGCGCGGGCCATCACGGTGGACGCCGGACGGAGAGCCTTCACTGCCAAGCTCGTGAGCCTGGACGGCATGAAGGACGATGAGGGGCAGGGTTACGGCGACCGTCTGTTGTCGCTCGTGATGCTCAATGTGCTCGACGAAAAGTGGAAAGACCACTTGTACGACCTCGATCAGCTGCGCAACGCGATCCACTACCGGTCCTGGGGCCAGAAGGACCCGCTCGTCGAGTACAAGCAGGAAGCGTATGTGATGTTCGTGGACCTCATGAGCGATATCTACAACACGTTCGCGGACCGTTTCCTCAAGGTGCAGCTCCAGTTCGGACCACCTGCGGCTTCGCCGCCGCCGAACGATGGCCGGCGGACAGGCACCCGCCGGTTCAACGCGCTGGGTGTTGCCGAAGATGATGCGGACACCCAGTCTCCCGCGCCCGAGGACACCGCGTTCGACATTGGCCCGGGTGAGTCGCCGAAGCCCGGGTTGGTGGCTCGTCGCGATCCTCTGGTGGTCGGTGCAGGACGGCCCCGCTCGCTTGCGCCCGACCGGCCGAACGTAGGTGGCGCGGACTGGACGACTGTCGGCCGGAACGATCCCTGTCCGTGCGGGTCAGGCAAGAAGTTCAAGAAGTGTCACGGGGCGACGGTGTGAACCGTTTCGCAACGGAATTGTCGTCCTGAGCCTGGTGGGAGACCTAGTGTGGGAGCGGTAGTTCCTTGGCCGCTTCGCTCCTCAGGATGTCACATGACCCTCACGATTCGAGAACTCCCCCGTATTGATCGGCCGCGCGAACGCCTGGTCGACCTCGGTCCCCAGGCGCTCGCCACGAGTGAACTGCTCGCGATCTTGCTGGGCGCCGGCGGGCCCGGACGCTCCGCGCTCACGGTCGGCCAGGAGGTCATGCGTTCGGCAGAGGGGTCGCTGCGGCGACTCTCCGCCAGGCCGGTGGCCGATCTGACGTTGCTCCTGGGCATAGGCCGGGCGCGCGCCGCAGTGATTCACGCGGCGCTGGAGCTCGGTCGACGCATGGCGGCCGAGAGCAGGGACGAGGCCACGCCCATTCGGTCCCCACGGGACGTTGTCGCGATCTTCGCGCCCCGGCTCGAGGACCTGCCGGTGGAGGAGTTTCACGTTGCCGTTCTGGATGCGCAGCACCGTCTTGAGCGCGACATCACCATCACCCGTGGTATCTTGAACTCATCGCTGGTGCACCCGCGCGAGGTGTTCCGGGAGGCAATTGCGGAGCGGGCAGCCGCGATTATCCTGGTGCACAATCACCCGAGCGGGGACCCAGCGCCTTCGACCGACGATCGCAACGTCACGGAGCAGCTGGTGTCGGCGGGCCGTGTGCTGGACATTCCAGTACACGATCACGTTATCATCGGCCGAGGGCGGTACACCAGTTTCGCGGAGGCGGGTCTTTTGTGACGGCATCGGCGTTGCGCCCAGTCATCCCTGGATGGCCGGACGCGTTTGAGGCGGAGCGCCTCGATCGCGAGTTGTTGGCGCGCGCCTATCGCTTCAGTGAAGAGGCACATCGCGGCCAGATGCGGCTCTCGGGCGAACCGTTCGTTTCGCACTGCATCGAGGTTGCCCGGATTCTCGCCGAGCTGCAGCTCGATTCCGTTACGGTCGCCTGCGGCCTGATTCACGACGTCGTCGAGGACACGCACATCACGGTTCCCGACGTGGAGCAGGAGTTCGGCAAGGAAGTCGCGGGCATCGTGGACGGACTCACGAAGATCGCCAAGCTTCCGAGCGGCGGCACGCAGGAAGAGCGACAGGTCGAGAGCTATCGCAAGCTGCTGTTGTCCGTCGCCAAGGATGCGCGCGTCATCATCGTCAAGCTCGCGGACCGCTTGCACAACATGCGCACTCTGGATTCGCTGCCCGACGAGAAGCGGCGCCGCATCGCCGCGGAGACGCGCGATCTGTACGCGCCGCTCGCGCATCGCTTCGGCATGGCGAAGATCCGCTGGGAACTCGAGGACCTCGCGTTCAAGCACATCGAAACCGAGGAGTACAAGGCGCTCGCCAGGCAAGTTGCGCAGAAGCGCATTGAGCGTGAACAACTCATCTCCCAGTTCAAGGAACCGCTGGAGCACGCGCTTCGCGAGGCGGGGATCAACGAGTTCGACGTCACCGGGCGGCCGAAGCACCTCTGGTCGATCTACCGGAAAATGCTCCAGCGGCAGAAGCCCTACGAGGAGATTTTCGACCTGCTGGCGATTCGCGTTCTCGTGAACACGGTGCCTGACTGCTACCACGCGCTGGGACTCGTGCACGATCGCTGGACGCCCGTGCAGGAGCGCATCAAGGACCACATCGCGCAGCCAAAGGCGAACGGCTACCAGTCGCTTCACACCACGGTGTTCGGCCCAGGTGGCCAGTTGTACGAAGTGCAGATACGCACACGCGCGATGCATCGCACGGCTGAATTCGGCATCGCGGCACACTGGCTGTACAAGGAAGACGCCAAGGGCGCCGACGAGCTCGACCGACACCTGACCTGGTTTCGGCAGATTCTCGAGTTGCAACTCGACGCCAAGACACCGGACGAATTTCTCGAGTTTCTCAAGCTGGACCTGTATCAGGACGAAATCTTCGTCTTCACGCCCACCGGCGATGTCATTCAGCTGCCCAAAGGCGCAACGCCAATCGATTTCGCCTTCGCCGTACATACTGAAATCGGCCTGCACTGCGCTGGTGCCAAGATCAACAGTCGTATCGCACCTCTGTCCCGCCCGCTCCGGAACTCGGAGACCGTGGAGATCATCACGTCAACCACGGCGAAGCCCACGCGCGACTGGTTGGCGCACGTCCGCTCGGGGCGCGCCCGGCACAAGATCCGGCAGACCCTCAAACGCGAGGAGCTGGAATCCGCGACGAAGATCGGCCATGAGATCTTTGAGCGGGAACTGCGGCGTCGCCGACTCGGCAAATCCAGCGCAAAGGACCTCGAGGCAGCCGCACAGGCCATGGGTCTGACGGATGCAACGCACCTGATGGCGTCCATTGGACAGGGTGACGCGCAGGTCGCGGCGGTACTCAAGCAGTTGCATCCCGATCTCCAGGCCCCTGAGCCGGCGAAACCACCGACGGTCTTCGACCGCCTCGTGGATCGTGTACGCCGCGGCAGCAAGGGCGTGCGCATTCAAGGCGTGGATGGCCTGATGGTTCGATACGCGCAGTGCTGCCAGCCGGTGCCCGGCGATTCCGTCGTCGGCTACGTGACCCGCGGACGCGGCGTGAGCATTCACCGGTTTGACTGTCCCAACCTCCTGCTACTGGCGCACGAACCGGAGCGCCGGCTCGACATCGATTGGCGGGAGGCGGACGGCGAGCGCTTCGTTGTCCGGCTGACCTTGGAGGCTCTCGATCGGCGCGGTCTGTACGCCGACATCACCTCGGCCGTGACGGGCACCGGGACGGACATCCGCAGCATGGATCTGCACGGGATCGACGGACGGGTGAGCGGCGCGATGGTCGTTGAGGTCGAGAACCTTGCGCACCTCGAGAAGATCATGATGGCCGCCCGCCGCGTGAAGGGAGTCGGCGAGGTCGCCCGACGCGAGCGGATACCGGCCCCAGAGTAACGTCCCGATAAAACACCGAAGGTCCGCTATATTCCGGCATGGCCAAAGCACGATTTGACCTGCAGGCGCCCTTCGAGCCCGCTGGCGACCAGCCCAAGGCAATCAAGGAGCTGTCGGCCGGGTTGGAACGCGGCGATCGCTTCCAAACGCTGCTGGGCGTTACGGGCTCCGGCAAGACGATGACCGTGGCCAACGTCATCCGTGATTTTGGCAGGCCCACGCTGGTGCTCTCACACAACAAGACGCTGGCGGCGCAGCTGTACGGCGAGCTCAAGAGCTTTCTTCCACTCAACGCGGTCGAGTACTTCGTTTCCTACTACGACTATTACCAGCCGGAGGCGTACGTCCCGACGACGGACACGTACATCGAGAAGGACGCATCGATCAACGAGGACATCGACCGGCTGCGGCTGCGCGCCACGTCATCGCTGATGGAGCGCGATGACGTCGTCATCGTCGCGACGGTTTCTGCCATCTACGGGCTAGGCGATCCACGCGAATATCGCGCACAGATGGTGACCATCGCGAAAGGTCAGCGGATTCCCCGCGACGAGATTCTTCGATCATTGGTGAAGATCCAGTACAGTCGGAACGATGTGTCGTTCGATCGTGGCACATTCCGGGTGCGCGGGGACACGGTGGAGATCCTCCCTGCGTACGAAGAGCAGGGCGTGCGCGTGGAGTTGTGGGGCGACGAAGTGGAACGCATTTCCAAGATTAACGCCCTCACCGGCGACACGATCGCCGCCCTCGACCGCGCGGCGATCTATCCGGCGAAACACTTTGTCACGCAGCGTCCGACGCTGGAGCGGGCGGTCAGCCTCATTCGGTCGGAGCTCGCCGCGCGCCTCACGGTGCTGCGCAACGCAGGGAAGCTGCTTGAAGCTCAACGGCTCGAGAGCCGCACGAATTTCGACGTCGAGATGATGTTGGAAATCGGCACGTGCGCCGGCATCGAGAACTATTCGCGGCATCTGTCCACGCGTGTGGAGGGTGAACGGCCGGCATGCCTGTTCGATTATTTCCCGGAGGATTTCCTTGTCGTCGTCGACGAGTCGCACGTCACGCTGTCGCAGATTGCCGGAATGTTCAACGGCGATCGTGCGCGCAAGATGACGCTCGTCGAGTACGGATTCCGCCTGCCGAGTGCGCTCGA
>Ga0315281_10015449_pt1 | contig 10242 bp, 9 predicted proteins | sample YL17G07_0_MG_FD_204540 | JGI IMG/M metagenome (GOLD analysis project Ga0315281, IMG submission 204540) | Sediment microbial communities from Yellowstone Lake, YNP, Wyoming, USA - YL17G07_0 | ecosystem: Environmental > Aquatic > Freshwater > Lake > Sediment | place: USA: Wyoming | collected...
TGGTTATTGGAATAAATACTGGTGCTGCAGACAGATGGCCAAAATCCCTTTCCATTAAAGAAACTGCGAAATTAATAGATAAGATATACAAAAAAACTAAGGCAAAAATTTTGCTTTTTGGCGGTCTAAACGAATTGGAAAGAAATGGGGAGATAATGAAACTTTTGAATTCTCCCGTAATTGATACTGGATGCGGAAATGATTTGGTAGAATTTCCAGCATTGATCAGCGTTTGTTCCATGTTGATAACAACAGATAGTTTAGGGTTACATATTTCTTTGGCTTTAAAGAGAAAAACAATTTGTCTTATAGGCCCAACACCGCCAAATGAAATAGACATGTATGGTATTGGAAAAAAAATTGTAGCAAAATCAATATGCGTCGGATGTCTTAGAAAAGATTGCAAAAGTATGGATAAGATAAATCTCGAAGAAATAATTTCAACGATTGATGAATTTTTATTACAGAAAATAACTGTTTTGATAACGGCATTTAACGAAAAGAAAATAGGTGTGGCAATTGAGGCTGCATTAAATCAAAAAACAAAATACAAATATGAAATAATCGTATCTGCTCCAGATGAGAATACGCTAAATTTGGCAAAAAAATATTCAGATAATAAAAAAATAAAAATAATCAAAGACCAAGGAAGAGGAAAAAGTTACGCCTTAAATTTTATATTCTCATCAATTAAAACAGATATATTAATTCTGACGGATGGCGATGTTTTGATCAGTGAAAATTCTGTGGAAGATATAACTAATTTATTTTTAGATCCTGAAATTGGATGTGTTACGGGAAATCCAACCCCTGCTGAAGATAAAAAAACAAAATATGGTTATTGGGCAAATTTCCTATTTAATGCAGCTCATGTGTTGAGAAAAAAAGCATTTGAATCAAGCTCATTTATAGAATGCTCGGGATATTTATTTGCCTTCAGAAAAAATAAAATTAAAGAAATACCTCTTGACACTGCTGAAGATACAATTATCCCGTATTATTTTTGGGAAAGAGGATACAAAATCGGATATGCGGAGAATGCAAAAGTTTACGTAAAAAATGTTAGCAACTGGAAAGAATGGATTGAACAAAAAACCAGAACTAGCAAGGCACATGAAAATCTAGACAAATATGCAGACACCAAAGTAACACCCCGTATCAAAACCTTTAGGAATGAGTCAAAAGAAGGCATATCAATTATCATGAGTTATCCAAATAATTTAAGAGAAATTTTCTGGACATATGAATTAGTTATTGCAAGATTTTATATGTGGTCTAAAGTTTTTCTTGACACAAGAATAAAAAATAAAAATTATCAAGATGCTTGGAAAAGGGTCGAAAGTGCCAGATAGAACACATATTTTCTAATTCATAAAGCTTTTTAATGATATTTCATACAGTTGTTATAATAAAATGGGTAAAAAGAGGATCCTTTTTGGTGCGAGTTATTCAGCCATAGAGCCTCTTGGATTGCTGCATCTCGCAGGTTTAGCAAGAGATGAGGGGTGGGAAAGAACTTTCCATTTGGTAAAAAATCATAACTTTAATGAATTTTTTGAAAGGGTTGAAGAATTCAAACCAGATGTCGTTGGATTTAATGTTTATACGGGAAATCATATTCAGCTTGCCGAAGCTTTTAAAAAACTAAAAAAAGATTATCCAAATATTTCTACAATAGTCGGAGGGCCACATCCAACTTATTTCCCGGAAGAATCAAAAAAATTTGGAGATTATGTTGTAATGAGCGAAGGATTTGGAGCACTTAAAAAAATTTTAAGAGGCGAGGCAAAAATGGGAATTCTACCTATGGAATCAAAAGAAGAATTTCCTCATCCAGACAGAAAAACATTTTACTCAGAATATCCAGAACATGGAAAAAGTAAAATAAAAAGCATAATTACTATGACTGGTTGCCCCTATACTTGCACCTATTGTTATAACAGCAGCACACCAGAAGATCTTAAGGGTGGAATATCGCCAGAATTGGCAGAACAACTTGCAAAAAAAATGGGAATTGGTGGAAGACTTTTTCCAAATAATGTAAGATCTGTAGAAAGCATTGTAAAAGAGGGAATAGAAATATCTGAAAACTGGCCGACAAAATTATTGTATGTTCAGGATGATGTTCATGGGCTTAACACAAAAGGATGGCTGCAGGATTTTGCATTCAGATGGCCAAAGGAAGTTGGTTTGCCTTATCATGCCCAAATGAGATGGGAAATGACTGCTAACGACGACGGTAAAAGGAGATTGGATCTCATTCAAAAGGCAGGTTGCTTTGGCTTGACTCTTGCAATCGAGGCTGCAGATCCGATTATAAGAAAAGAAGTTCTCTCAAGGGCAATGCCCGAAAATTTAATGTATGATGGGATGAAAGATATAATCGGGCGTGGTTTAAAAGTTAGAACTGAGCAAATTACAGGCCTTCCTTATGGAGCAACAACTGAAAGAACTGCAATGAATCTTGAAGCAGATTTGCAATTAGTCGAACTTAATGTCGATCTTAGAAAAAAAACTGGCGGTCCAAATATGGCCTGGGCTTCTACGCTTGCCCCATATAAAAGAACTAAGTTGGGAAGCTATTGTGAGGAGAAGGGACATTATAGTGGAGATAACAGCGACGTACCAGACACTTTTTTTGACAAAAGCGTATTAAAGTTTCCAAAGGAGTGGGTTGGTCCGAGATTGGAGCAATTGAAATTTAGTCCATCAATTTGGCTTGACTCAGGCGATCTTGAAAGATATAGAGACCAAAATGCAGAACTGAGAAGAATTTTTAATTTTGTAACTTTGGTTCCAGAAGGACATAAATTGGCGAGAAATTATCTGACGAGCGAAGAACCATTCAGCTACGAAAGACTTGGCAGAGAAACTGAAGAACATTTGCTCTTGCTTTCGATGTCGCAAAATCAAGATGCGGCAGAGATGCTTGCGAATATTTCATCAATAAGAAAATTTGCTTCAAATGGAAAGGTTCCAAAAGAATTCAAAAAAAGCGTTAACAATTTAGCTCCGTATTTTGCATCAATTCCAAAACCAGAATTGGCAATAGAGAGGGCGATAAGCTATGCTCAGAAAAAAGAAAATAATTATGAGCTGACTCCGAACATATTATCTACTGCAATAAGACATCATCTTTACGACGAAGTTTTGTACGCAGTCAATCAGCCATTGGTAAAATCTGAAAGAATTATAGTTGATGAAAGATATCCTGCAAAAGTATAATTTTATGATAAAAACAAATAAAAACATGATTTCTATGGTTAAACATGGACGAGAATAATCTTTTAGAAAAAGGAGAGAAAAAAATAGAAGGTGTTTTAGAAGTAAGGAAGAACAAGCTAAAACATTTTTTTCTTGGATGGGTAAAAGATAATTATGATAAAATATTTCTGTCAATTTTATTCGTGGCTTTTATAATAAGGATTTGGATTTTTTTCAGAACAATGAATCAGCCTTTATGGTGGGATGAGGCAGATTATCTTTCGGCGGCTAAAAGATGGGGGCTTAGTTTGAATATAAGAGACATCTGGTATTATAGAAGAGGTTTCTTGTTTCCTTTAGCTTCATCTTTATTTTACATGGTTGGTTTGGGTGAATTTGGAATAAGATTATTAGAAATTTTATTTTCAGTGGGATTCATACTAGTTTCATATTTGTTTATAGCTAAAATTTTCGATAAAAAATTGGCTTTGCTTAGCTGCATCGGATTGACTTTCTCGTGGATACTTTTATTTTTTGGCGGAAGAGTTTTAACTGACGTTCCAGCGGCTTTTTTCATACTTCTCTCTTTTTTGCTTTTCTGGAACGGTTATGTTCTCAAAAAAGGGGATAAATACATGTATCTCGGATTGGCAGTTTTTGCACTTGCCGTTCTCGTAAGAATGCAGTCTCTCATGATGGCTCCGGCTTTTTTGGCAATCGTATTTCCAAAAGAAAAATTTGCAATGTTTAAGAATAAAAAACTTTGGATTGCATTTTCAATATTTTTAGTAATATTTATCCCGCAGGTAATTATGTACTATAATCATTATGGAAATCCAATTTCAGATATAGCATCCCACTATTTAGGTCTTGGACAGAAAGCTACTGGAACTGGAGATCAGAGAGTTATTTCATTTGCAATATTAAATTATATTTTTGACTTGCCATATGTTTTGACAAACTGGATGTTTTATTTATTTTTGATTGGAGCAGTTTATTTCTTCATAGATTTATTTTTTGGCTTTGATAAGATTTTTAAAAACGATGAGTTGCAGAAAAAGTTTTTCGTCCTTTTCTTCCTTCTTTGCCTGTTCTTAGTAATGGGTTATGTTGGATCACCGTCATATGTTGAACAAAGATATCTCAGCGTCGGACTTCCATTTTTATTTTTGATAGCAGTATACCCTCTTGTCAAATTAGAAGGAATTTTAGAGAAAATTTTCAAAACAAGTAAGACTTCATCAAGCATTATCATTATGGCCGTGTTATTGCTTCTTTTAATTCCAAATTTCAATCTGGGAAACGGCATGATTGATGATAAAAAAACATCTTTCCTTGAAGTAGAACAGGCTGGAATGTGGATAAAAGAAAATTCAAATCAGTCAGATATTGTGATTTCTGATTCTCTTCCACAAACAACGTATTATTCAGAAAGGTCCACATATCCATTTGACCCTGGATTTAAAAATAAAGAATTTGAGAAATATTCTCCGGATTTGGCTGGTTTTGAAAAATTTGTCAAAGATTACAAGCCGAGATTTATGATTCTGTCAATATTCGCATCGTCTCCAAGCTGGGCTATGGACTTTCCCCAAAAAAATCCAAATCTTTTGATACCAGTTAAAGTTTACAAGCAAGGAGATAAGCCCGTGCTAATAGTATATGAATTTGATTACAAGAATTTCAATCCTTCCCATGCTTGAAAACAAAAATATGACTTACCGTGAAGAAATTTGATTTTTTTACCAATTGAAAATTCTTGTTTAAAATATCAAGAATTTCTTCGTATCTTGTTATGTGTTCTGCAGGAATTTCTTCTTTGCCGACCATTTTTCTAACCTTTCGTGAAATCCAATTTTCCGTCGGCTGCGAAACAATCAGTTCAAAATTATCATTCATTTTTTTGAAATTAAAAATTATTTTTCTTATCTCTGAGATTGGAATATGCTCAAAAACATCCAAGGCAAAAATTTTTGTCGGTTTCAAAACAGTATAATCTTTTATGAATGTTTTCTCTGGATTTGTGTCGTATCCAATTATTTCATATCCTTTCAATTTCTGCTCTAGCCATCCGCCACCACAGCCGAAATCAAGAATTATGTCTCCTTTGCTGAGATTCGCCATTCTTATGACTTTGTTCATCTTCCATCTGAAGTAAGTTTTTACTAAAAGATTCTTGCTGTCATACGTGTTTTCTAGACGATTGTCTTCCATTTTTAGATATATTTTATTTAATTTATATCTCTTTTGTTATTCCCACCCGCCCAAGAAATCAAGTGTTAACAGTAATCAAATAAAAAATTAGAAATAAACGCTCACTTAGTTCGCTTATGTATTGCTACAAATCGGCGTCCCGCACGATTTTTCGCTAATATTAAAATTGCTAACATGAAATAAAATTCATCGTGGATTTTATCACATTAATTCTGGTTTTAGCGGAGTGCCTTAACGAAGTTTGGCGCGAAACAATAGATTACTTCTCAATAAAACTTATAAATCATGCAAACAAAAAATAATCATGGATAAAAATTACGAAAAGAAAACCGCGAAGGAGATGCTGTCTCTTGTTGAAAAATACAACGAAAGCCTTGACAAAAAGCCTTATGCAGAAAAATTGAACAAAATTTCCGATGAGGTTTATTACAAGAAACGGGAAATGGTTTCACAGAACATGGTTGATGTTTCTCTGGCAATTCACTCTTTCACAAAAGCCGCGCTCGCCGGCGGGCCGTTTCAGGATTTTTCAGAATTCGTGCCAGATTTGATGGGGATTGTTGAAGGTTAAAATGACGATAGCAGGAAGTCCAATAAAAGATTTTATAGAACAAACAAGAAAACAGGCAATAGAAGGTTTAGGTGATTGGGAATTTAAAGCACCTATTGATTTAGAATTAAATACAATTGTTTCTGGTAAAGTTGGTGGCGGAATTGATATTCAAGTAATTAATTTTGGAGCTAAAGTTGAGGCGGAGCAGCAACAGAAAATAAAAATATCTATTGGTCCAAAAGATGAAGCAGAGCAAGAAGAGAAAAAAGCAAGAATAGAAACAGCAAAATATATTCAAAAAAGACCTCATTATAATATCCCGAATTCAAATAAATAGTTTCTTAATTGCCCGTAACCCAAAAAATAAACTTTAAGAGTAAATAACCGAAGAGAACAAGAGTAATAAGATTAATTTCATTCTGCATTTGGCTAAGTCTCTGTTCAATTGTCATTTTTAAGTAGCTTTCCCAAAACTGAATTTAGCGACGGCAAGTCCAGTTTTTGCATAAGCCCTGAATTGTTTTAAGTTTTTGACTTCCAAGAATTTTTGAAAAATTATTTTCGGTCTGAAATAATATTCTTTGTAAGCTCTTTTCTGCATCTCCATCATCAAGGCAAAAGTGCTTCCGCCGTATTCAAACAATGGCTCGCTAAAGGCATTGAAATCTTCCCACTTCTGCGAGAAAACCTTTTCTTCTTTCATTAGCTTGTCATAAAAAGGACTTCCCGGAACCGGCGTGTAAACCTGGAACTGCGCAAAATTTAAATCCAAATCTTTTGCAAACTGAATTGTCTCAAGCATTTCTTCTCTCCCTTCCCCCTCGTTGCCAAACATGAAAAATCCCTCAGTCAAAAGTCCCGCTTCCTTCGCCCACTTTACCGCATTTATTATATGCTCTTTCGTCTCGCCCTTTCTCATCTTTCTCAGGATTTCGGAATTTCCTGCCTCAATTCCAAATGCAACCAAATAAAATCCTGCTTGCTTCATTTTCTTTAACAATGGAAGAGTTACTCTGTCAGCGCGGATTCCATTTCCAGTTTTTAGCTCCAAATCATATCCTCTTTCAATCAAGCCGTCGCAGATTTGTTCCACTCTTCCCGGTAAGAATGTGAAATTGTCGTCTAAAATATTAAGCTCTTTTATTCCATATGTCTTTACAAGATAATCAATTTCAGCCAAAACATTTTCAGGACTTCTATATCTAAACTGCTTTCCCTGCGTCTTGAAATTACTGCAGAATGTGCAACTATAAGGACAACCGCGAGAGGTCATGATTGTGGCAAAAGGATATCTTCTAACTCCCGGAGTCCAATACTTTTCCAAAGGCAATAAATCCCTGGCCGGAAAAGGAAGCTTGTTCAAATCCTGAATCAAAGAACGTGGAGCATTAAGAATATTTTTCCCTTTTTTATTTCTGTAAGCCAAGCCAAGAATATCTTTTTCTTTTTTTCCTTGAGCAACTTCAAGCATTGTTTCCTCAGCTTCCGAAACGATGCAATAATCAATCTCTGGAAATTCCTCAAGCGTTCTTATGGGCATCATTGTAGGATGAGGTCCGCCAACGGCAACCTTGCAATTTGGAAGAACTTCTTTCGCTTTTTTAGCAAGAGCATAAGCTTCTACTATTGTATTTGTTGTCGCTGCAATAGCAACAAATTCCGCACCGCTTTTTTTAATGGCTTCTTTTTCCTGCTCGTCTGTAAATCTCATCGCAGACAAATCAAGAATTTGAGTATCAATTCCATTGCCTCTTAAATAACCCCCAATATAAGCCAATCCCAAAGGCGGCAAAATCATTGTGGCTTCTTCAGAAACGTAACTGTACACCTTGAGATAGTTTGGAGCTATTAGAAGTGTCTTCATATTATTTTTTGTAAACAATAGTTAATTTATAAAAGTTATGAAATGATTTATTATTCTTCATCTTCAAGTTCCTCGTCAACTTCAGTGTATTCATTTTCCTTTTGATTCCTATAAAAATTATAATAATCTTTGAAATCAAGATTTTTTCTAAAATCCTCGGGCATCTCCATATAATTTTTTAAAATTTCCAAGTCTATTCCCTTGTCTGTTATTTCTGTTTCTTCATCCATTATTTTATCTCCTCGTGCAGTTCAGCCATTGTCAAATTTTTCTTTTCACCCTCTTTTTTAATTATGTAAAATCCTTTCATATCTTTTATTTTAGGGTCGTATCCATGCATGCCTTTGCATTCTTTTGTCTGCCAGTAATTTGGAAGAAAACAAACGCCTGGATTTGCCAGATAAATAAAATCTCCGTATTTTTTATTCTCTTTTATAAGATTGCACTTATTCATCGGCATCCCTTCCGGCTCCTCACCCCAATATCTCGCAAGGGTTGAATCAATAAAACATTTTTTGGTTTCAGGAACTCTGACAAATTCAGCTACCTCAAGCATTCCATGGTCGCTCATTATCATGTCCCAATTAATTTTACTGGTTATTTCATCAAGCCTTTTTACCTCATTAATTACTTCTTGCGATTTTGTTCCGTATTTATGCGCAATTCCGTCAAGCTCGTGAAAAGAAATATATTTTATATCAACGCCTTTTTGCAACGGCTTTTTTACATCAGTGTCAAACAAGTGAAATTTGTTTAATGGAATGTTGTTTGTTCTGAAAAGAGTGTTTCCACAAACAACATTCCACAAATTAATCACAACATCAATTGGAAATCTTCCAAAAATTCTAAGCCACGTGAAAAATCTTATCCATCTCCATGAACTATTTTCAGTATAGTAAAAAAATGCGAGCTTGTCAGATTTCCCATGAAAAAAAGTGTCCATTCCACCCCAAAACCCTAAGGGAGTTTCCAATTCTCCATTCTGATATCTACTACACATTTCTTTTAGATAAGTTGTATATTCAACATACTCTGGCTTGAAGCTGTCGAGCATTATCACCGTTTTCATATTTTACAAAAGCCTCTGTTCATAATAAAGTCCGTAAGCTTTTAAAGCTCTTTTTTTAAGATACCAGAAATCCTTTTTTTCGACGTCAATAAATTTTTTCAATTCTCTGTACGCCAACTCAAGATAGGATTCATTCTGTCTAGATTTCAAAAGAAAATAAATTGGAAGAACCAATCTCAAACCAACGTCTTTCCAATTGAACAATGGACTAAAATGAATCTTATCTTTTTTTCTAAGAATATTAAAATAAATTAAATTCAATCCATATTGTGCTGGAAAAAAATTGAATCCAATCCTCTCATTGAGATACGGCTTAAAATAAGAGTATGGGAGTTTGTTGTTTATAGCTTCAGCAACATCATCGCTTCCAGAAACTCTTTTCACATAATATTCAAACACAAGAAGGATGTCTTTCAATGCAGTGTTCCATAATTTTTCTCTGTCAATTTTGAAATCAGGTTTTAATTTGAAATTTGTCGCAATTTCAACTCTCTTTGCCAGGTTTGGAATTTTTTGATACAATTCTGGAAAATCTTTTTGATAAATTTCTGCAAAAAGCTTCGCCCTTTTAAGAGATTTTGGCGCAAACTTTTTGTCAAGAATAAGTAATGCTTCACAGATTGACATGTAGCATTTATAACTCCAAAAAATTTGAATTTTTCTTTGATCATCATTGTAATTTTTTTGCAATCCTAAGAGCATTGTATGAAGTTTATTGAAAAGATTTCTTAATCCCTCGGAAACAGGAATATCTTCCGGCTTTATTTCTTTTATTTTATCAAGAACATCTTTTTGTCCGTAGATAACTTGGCTTCCGTATTTCAATTCATAATATCTTTGTATACCCATTAGCTTACTCATTTGACTGTATGGAATACATCTCACATCAACATGAAAAAATTTCTTTGAATCATATCCTTCTTCCGGGAAATAAGCAACTTCCAATCCACCCATTCCAATTTCCTTTGAAGCATTCATTGAAATTTTGTCAAGTTCATTATCAGTCATCTTTTTTTCTGTAATGATATACAAATCAAAATCATTGAACGGCACAGGTTTCCCGTCGATAATCTGAACGCTTCCCTCTCCCTTTCCAAATCCGCCAAAAAGAATTATTGAAATTGGATTCACGTCTTTTACAAAACTCGCGATTATCTTGTCTAAATATTTTTTCTGGATATACTCATCCATCTTGTCGCCATAAGCAGTATATTTTCCCATGTAAATCTGTTTTATTAAGAACTTATAAAATTAATTATCATTCCAAATCTATCTTGTCTTGAGTGTATTTTTTTTCATTTTTCAATGCAAGGTACGCCTTTTCTAGCTCAACACCCA
>Ga0315281_10015450_pt1 | contig 10242 bp, 10 predicted proteins | sample YL17G07_0_MG_FD_204540 | JGI IMG/M metagenome (GOLD analysis project Ga0315281, IMG submission 204540) | Sediment microbial communities from Yellowstone Lake, YNP, Wyoming, USA - YL17G07_0 | ecosystem: Environmental > Aquatic > Freshwater > Lake > Sediment | place: USA: Wyoming | collected...
TTTTTGTCTGAGTTTTCTCTTTGTTACTCTACACGGATCCCGTTTTTAAAAAAAATCCGCAGGTCTTCCATTTAAACGCATGAGTATGGAGCAATAGGCTGACGCTGCATCCGTGGTGGATATTTACCTGATCGTGACACCATGAATCCTTAACAGGTTGTGGATCATGAACACAAGAACAGGTTTCATAGGCTACGGGAGCATGGGGAGCATGATCGTACAAAGGCTGCTGGAAAAAAAGTGGCCTGCAGCCCCAAAACGTTCTCCTCAGCACCCGGAATCCTGCTGATCTCACCGCACTTCTCGTTAAATACCCATCTGTACAGGTTGCGGAGAGCAACCGCGCCCTTGTCTTGAAATGCAATCGTGTACTGCTCTGCACCAAACCCCTTGATGCAGTTCATGTCCTGTCAGAAATTTCTGACGATCTGCAACCCGATACCCATCTCGTATCAATCGCAGCCTGCCTTCCGATAGAGCAGATTTCCCGGTTTTTTTCTGGCGGGATCACAAGGGTTGTTCCGAGCCTTACAGGCGAAATGAGTTCTGGAGTAACCCTGCTCTGTCATAACTCCGCGGTCACCCATAGCGCTGCACAGGAGATCGAAGAGCTCTTTCGTGCACTCGGTAACGTTGTTGTAACCGATGAGGAGAATTTTGAGGTTGCCTCGGATCTCACCAGCTGCGGACCGGCACTGATCGCTGTCCTGATCGAGGAATTTTCCCGTTGCCGCATCCCGGCACAGCACTCTCTCCCCAGAACAGGCACGGGCGCTTATCATCCCTACGCTCTCCGGCACAGCCCGGCTTCTCGACCAACGGGGATATTCTATGGAAACGATCCTGTGCCGGGTAGCAACCCCTGGCGGGATCACTGAGGAGGGTGCACAACTGCTCGGGTCAGAGATGCCTTCTGTCTATGATACTCTCATAAAGCGGACGCTCGCAAAACACGGGATGGTAAAAACGAATGTGCGTAAAGAAGCAGACCGGCTGCTGGATCAGAAACCCTGACCCGGATCATCGCCGGTACTCTGGGCGTATCAGCCAAGCCCCCACTGGGCAAGGGTAGTCCGCGAGGGATCGACATCGTCCCAGCTCCACCCCAGCGCTTCAATAATGCGTGAAATGGGCTGCTTGATGGTCTTGTCCAGCATCAGTTCCAGATCAACGACAAACTCGGGTGGCACCTGATCGCCGTACTCGAAGCAGAGCACATCCGTTTTCGGGTATTTCGAGGTCACGGTCCTGATATAGATCCTCTTGGGCTTGCTCCCCTTGCCAAATTCAGTATGGAGATGCTGGTTGGCATATTTTGCGCCCCGCACCTGAGCGTCGTCGTTCCCGTAATCATCGAGGGATTTGCCGATACCACCGGGAATGCCGATCTCATCGAGAGTATATTTTCCTGCCCGGTACTTTTTGATCACTTCAGAGAGGAAAGACTTAATCCCCGTATACTCTTCTCCTGCAAGGATCATCTCCATCACCCTCTGCTGCACGACTTTGGTGATCTGCGGCGTGTCACTGCGCCGGATCTCAAAGCCCACAATGTCCACCTCATCGACATCTTTGTCTTCTTTCCAGACAAGGTGTCCCGCATACCGCTTCTTTTTACCGGCCTGGAAGAACCGTTCATAGATCTTCTCGAACTTGATGGAGAAGTAATGGACATCGGCATTCAGTTCCGTACGGGCAAATTCCTGGTAACTCTCATTGAGACGTTTCTCGATTGCCCGGGCCGTTGCAATGGTCGTTTCCCGGTCAAGACCCGGTTGCAGCTGCACCATGCATGAATCGGTGTCCCCATAGATCACCGTGTAGCCCTGCTGCTCGATCACGCGCCTTGTGTGCTCGATGATGGCCCTTCCCACCGATGTAACTGCGGATCCGATCTCGCGATCGAAGAGCCGGAAGCGGGTGTAACCTGAGACCCCGTAGTAGGTGTTCATGATCACCTTGAGCACGTTCTGCTGCATGTCGTAGAGAACGTAATTCGGGGATCCGAACGCAAACGTGTTGCGCAGCGCCTTTTTATCATCGCGCTCTTTCAACAGCTCGGATATGATGCTCCGTGTCAGCCCGTCCGGCTGCTTACAGAACCGAATCCCGTTCGGAGCCCGGAGTTCGCCCTCCGGGTCCTTGGTCTCCATTGAAGCGTTGATCGTCATCATTGCCATCGGGTAGAGTGATTTTAAGTCAAGCACTACCACGTTCTCCCGCACACCCCTGCTCGGTTCGAAAACCGTTGCACCCTCAAATTCCTCTGCATTGGCAAACCCCTTGGAGGGCAGAACGTATTTTCCGGATGCCTTCCTCAGAATGTAGACATCGATCACGCTCGATGAGTTCAGGGTCTTGTCGAGCGGGCAGCCGACGTAGCGGGCGATCTCGCGGTAGAACTCGATGATATTGTCTTTCTTGTCGATCGCAACGCAGAGCTCCACGTCCTTGAAGTTGTACTCTACAAGGAGTGCAGGCTGTTTTTTCCAGAGATCCGAGATGGTGCCGGTATAACGCACCTTGTGCTCGCCGACTTCATCGAGAGCGACTGCATCGAGCCGGTATGACTCTTTCTGGGTGAGGTGCATCTTTTTGTATCCCGTCAGCAGATCAAAGAGTGCCCGCCCTCTCAGGGCGTTGCGTTCAGTCTGGCCCGGTAACCGGGCGAGATGGGTGGGTGAGAGCCCGAGTCTTTCCATCCTGCCGGCGATATATGGCATATCAAACTCCACAAAGTTCCAGCCGGAGAGAACATCAGGATCCCTCGCAACGATATACGCAGAAAACGCCCTGAGCATCGCCACTTCATCAGTATAGGTAAAGATCGTGTGAGTGTCTTTCCGGAAACACCCATTGGCAAGTCCCCCCTCTGCTTCTTTCTCCGTAATTTCCCCGGGCATACCTCCGCCCATGAAAAGGAACGTGGTATAGTCATTGTCAAACGAGTCGTAGCAGGTGATGCAGATGATTGCATCCCTCTGGGGATCAGGAAATCCGCGCTCGTCTTCGCATTCGATATCGATGATGCAGGAGCGGGCAGGCGCTTCCACCCGTGCGGGAGAAAGTGCATGGTAATCGGCGATTGTTGCGGGGGCAGACACTCCCCCGGTCAATCCGCAGTCGATCATAAACCGGGTGGCAAACGGGATATCTGCTTCAAAGTGACGGTAGCGTTCGCGCACATCCCGCACATCGCCCGGCTGCTGGACATACATCCTTCGCAGCGGTTCGTTCCGTATTGAGCGGTATTCAGTCCCGTCCTCTAACGTTGCCTGTGCCGGTGCAGTCCCTTCGGCCTGGTCTGCGGGCACGTAGAAATACGGCCTGAACCCGGTCACATCGAGCCGGATTGCCTTTCCCTGTGCATCGCGGCCGAAGATGTGAATAATCGGACCGTCAGGTGCCCTGCTGTACTCAACCTGATTGATGGCAAGGCTGATGCCGGAAAAATGATCGAGCGTACAAGGGGTGTTCATGCAGGTATCCGTGCGCAGGGGCTCTGATGCCATATCAGGAGATCGCCCTCCGGCAGAGTTCCTTAACAAATGTTCCCGCCTCTTCCATCTTCTCCTGCTCCCAGGGATCCAGCTGCCACTCCTCTATTGACATAATCCCTTCTTTTCCGATCCTGACCGGGACACCAAGAGAACAGCCTGAGATGCCATATTCCCCTTCAAGTACGGCTGAGCAGATCACCAGTTCCCGGGCATCCGACAGGATCATGCGGGTGAGGTGTGCGATATGAAGGGCCGGCCCAAAGACGGTTCCGCCCTTGCCTTTGATCACGTCCATGCTCGCACCCCTGAGTTCACTGAGGATCTCTTCTCGCATGGGTAGGGGGATCGGGCGGGAGTGGGTAGAGAAGATTGGCACCTGATGCTCGCCATGCTCCCCTAGCACAAAGGAAAACCCGGTGATTCCCCGGGAGCTGAGGGCGAGCGCGAACCGCGCACTGTCAAGCTGGCCCCCAAATCCTATGCATCGTTGCCTCGGCATTCCCGAACGGGCGCAGAGCAGGTAGTTGTTGGCATCCATGGGGTTGGTTACCGTGATCACAATACCATTGAACCCTTTGAGCAGGGCACCGCATTCGTTGACTGCGGCAGAATTGGCTTTCAGCAGGTCTGCCCGGGTTTTTACTGAGGGATTACGGGCCAGTCCCGCAGAAAAGATGCAGACATCCGCATCACGAATTGCATTTTTATCAGTGGTGATATCCGTTGCAAGCCCCGTGTGCTGTAGATCAAGTACCTGCGCTTTGAGCAGTGCAGGAGCGCTGTCAAACAGGACCAGTTCATCGGCGATCCCCATGGAGGATGCGAGATATGCGACCTCGCCACCAATCCTGCCGACTCCCACTACAGCAAGGCGCGCCATCTGGTAACAATATGGGTATGCTAATATTAAATTAACAACCATTTCCTGATGAATGATATCGATCAAACCAGAACCGGTAACTGTGGGAGGGGTTGCGCTCAACAATCACCTCCTGCTCGCTGCCGGGATACTGGGAACGACCGGCAGTTCGCTTGCGCGGATGCTCTCGCTGGGAGCTGGCGGTGTTGTGACCAAATCAATAGGCCCTGTCCCCAAGGAGGGTCATGCGGGACCCTGCCTTGTGGTACTGGAAGACGGGCTCCTGAATGCAATGGGCCTGCCCAACCCTTCGCAGGATTTCATCGAGGAACTCGGACCCCTTGCAAAACAACCCGTGATTGCAAGCATCTTTGGGGGAAATTCCGAGGAATTTGCAACCGTTGCCGGTTGGTTCAGAGGTAAAGTTTCCGGGTTTGAGCTGAATCTTTCCTGCCCGCATGCCGAGGGATATGGTGCTGCGATCGGCAGCGACCCGGCGCTGGTGGAGGTCTGCACCCGCGCAGTGAGCAGCACCGGTGTCCCGACATGGGTGAAACTCACCCCGAATGTTACCGACATCACTGCCATCGGCAGGGCTGCTGAACGGGGCGGGGCTAGTGCGATAGTTGCTATCAATACCGTAAAAGCGATGCGCATCTCGACCGGCATCAGGCGGCCTGTACTTGGTAACCGGTTCGGGGGTCTTTCCGGCAGCGCGATCTTCCCTGTCGCTGTCCGGTGTGTCTATGAACTCTATGATTCCTGCAAAATACCAATCATCGGTTGCGGGGGCATTGCGACCGCTGACAACGTGATCGAGATGATGATGGCAGGAGCCCGGGCCGTGGAGATCGGCAGTGCAGTTCACGGCGATGTGAATGTCTTTGAGACGATCGCAAAGCAACTCTATGCAAAGGACGGGATTGCCGCTGAAGATATTGTGGGGTGCGCCCATGGGTGACCGGAGTGAACAGGTTCCTGTACCGGTCACCATAGCCCGGGTAAAAACGGAAACACCGGCTATCCGAACCTTTGTATTCGAGGAATCCTTCGATCATGCCCCGGGCCAGTTCGTAATGGTCTGGGTGCCGGGTGTGGACGAGATCCCCATGGCTCTTTCATCAGAGAACAGTATCACGGTCCAGAAAGTCGGCGATGCCACAAGCGCCCTCTTCGAGCTCGCTAATGGAGCAAAACTGGGGATACGCGGCCCGTTCGGAAACGGATTTACCAAGGGAGAGAAGATGCTGGCAATTGCCGGAGGGGTAGGTGCTGCCCCGCTCCTGCCTCTTGCACGGTCTGATTGTGTCATGACTATGCTTCTTGGGGCAAGGAACGAGTCAGAACTGCTCTTTGTCGATCAGCTGGATGAGTGCACTGATGTCCTGATCGCAACCGATGACGGATCGCTCGGGCAGAAGGGGTTTGTGACCGCGCTCATGGACGATCTCAATCTTGGTGCGTACGACCGTGTGGCAGTCTGTGGCCCGGAAGTGATGATGCGTTCCGTGCTCTCGAAAGTCGATGAGAAGGGTATAGCCCATAAAACCGAGTTCTCCCTGCACAGGTACATGAAATGCGGTGTGGGTGTCTGCGGTTCGTGCTGCGTGGATCCCTCGGGGCTCAGGGTATGCCGGGACGGTCCGGTCTTCTCCGGTGATAAACTGGTCAAAAGTGAGTTTGGGAGTTACATGCGGGATGCAAGCGGCAGCAAAAAGATGATTTGAGCTCTGCCGCAGCTCATATTTCCGATACATACATCCTTTTTTCAAATAAAAAACCGGCTCTGTAGGAATCCTTAAAAAAACAGAACGTTCACGGGGGGTTTCACCCCCCTGCCACTGTGGCTGCCCCCGAATACGATAACCCCCGAACAGGTTATATGGCACTATCGCAAAGCGCAGGGGCGGTTAGGGGGGACAGGCACGGTCCCCTCCACTTCACTAACAATGCCTTTCTCCTCATTAATAGGATGATATCTACAGAGCCGAAAAACCAGGTGCTATCGGCAATATTCCCTGCCCGAGTCCTGACAACCGATGCAAAGAAAAGGTATGTATCCGGAAATTACCGCCGGGATCACATATCATCTTCTGGTGTTGAAAACCGGAACGAACCCTGTGGTACATGAATCTCGAACCGTGCCCCTTTTCCCGGCTCGCCAGTCTCTTTGATGGTGAGCCCGGTGATACTCAATATCTCTCCGGCAAGGAACAGGCCATACCCGGTATTGCGGTAATACTCCCGCTTGAAGATCCGCTCTTTTGCGTTTAAGGGAACCCCTACTCCGTTATCCTCGCAATAGATGGTAATCCCATCGGGTGTTTCTTTAAAAGAGAACCGGACTACGGTGACCTTCTCACCGTGGCGCAGTGAGTTGTCGACAAGGTTGTAGAACACTTTTTCGAGCAGGAAATCTGTATAAATCTCAAGACCATTGAGTGCTGCTTCCACCGTGACACCGCCGAGATCGAGATCGGTGATTGCATCTTTTACCGTTACGGCAACGCTCAGCCATTGCGGGGAACTCGAACCGATATTCTGGTAATCGCGGGTGAACCGGATCTGTTTCTGGATAAGCTGGGTGACCTGCTCGATCTTCTGGAGGTGCTCGCGCGTGGTGGGATCGGTTACTACCTCTTCTGCAAGGGAGAGGTACATGACAATCGCGGTGATCTGGTTGAGGATGTCGTGCCGGGTGATAGATGAAAGCGTGTTGAGTTTTCGGTTAGCCAGCTGTATGGCAGATTCAAACCGCTTGCGTTCCTGGATCTCGGCTTTGAGCTCATCGTTTGCCCGTATGAGTTCCTCTGTCCGCTCCCGCACACGCTGCTCCAGATCGTCTTTAGCTTTCTGGATCACCCTTTCTGCCAGTTTACGCTCGGTAATATCGATTGCAGAACAGATCACGATATCGTTCTGGGCTCGTGACGCAGAAACAAGGAACTGGCGCACTGCACCGTCACGGGTGTGGAAGAACAGTTCAATCTCCCCGGTATGGGCATGGGTCTTGATCTCCCTGATGAACGAATCACGGTTGACCGAATCAACAAGAATTCTCGAAAGGTCCTTGTCGATAAGATCAGTGCGGTCATATCTCAGCATAGTTGCGCATTTCCCGTTCATCTCCCGGATGCGCAGGGAGATGAGATCGAAGGTAAATATCCCCGCCTGGGAATTTTCAAAGATTCCCCGGTATTTCCGTTCTTCTGCCCTGAGCCCCTCAGCAAAGGATGAAGTGACCACTCCTATCGTTACAAAGATCACAAACCAGGCCGTAGACACTGCTACAAGATCCGGATTGAAATTGCCGAAGTAATAGACCAGCAGCAGGAATACCGTGCTGATGATTAAGGAGAAGATGACACCCCTGTGCGGGTAGAAATAGACAAAGAGAATGATGGGCAGGAAGTAGAGGAAGGGAAATACTTCATAGATCCCATGGGTGAGCGAATAGATGGTTGAATAGACAGAAAGGAGGATCGTGATTGCGATGGTAACCGCCCAGTAGATCTGGCTTTTTTTTGCAGCGGTAACGGTCATTTTTCTTCCTCGTCGTCGTTTACCCTATCGCCTGACAGGATCGTGCTCTCAAACCGCCTGCGTTCAAGGATCTCGGCCCGCAGTTCTTCATTCATCTTCTCAAGATGCGCTGTGCGCTGACGGACCTGCTCTTCGAGATCCTCTAATGTCTTTCGTATCTCTTCATCGACAATTTTGCTCCCGGTGATATCAATGACCGAGCAGAGCATCCGGTCATGCGTTACGAGTACCGCAGAGATAACAAATCGCAGCAGGGTTCCGTCATGCGCAACAAAGACCGCTTCGATCTCCGTGTTGCCCAGTCCCTTTTTTGCATCAGTAAAAAACTGCTCCTGACCTTTTTCATCAGTCCATATCAGGGAGATATCTTTTCCAATGAGATCCTTACGTTCATACCTGAGCCAGTGGGCGCATTTTACATTTATTTCACGGATCTGTTTGGTACGCAGATCGAGACAGAAGATGCCATCCTGTGAATTATCAAGGATATTTTTTATCCTGCTTCGTTCTTCTAACAATCTGTTGGCGTATGACGATGCCACAACAGCGATTGCAATAAAGATCGCAAACCACGCCGTAGAGATTACAATCACGGCAGGGATGGAAAAGCCAAGCAGGTAGACAAGGGAGATGTACAGGAGACTGATGACGAGGGAGAAGAGAACTGCCCGTTTGGGATAAAAATACACCACGAGGATGATCGGCAGGATATACAGGAAGGGATAGACTTCAAAGATTCCATGGGTGAGAGAAAAGATGGTGGAGAGGATTGCACCGATACATGCCGCTGCGATGATGAACAGGCGCAGAACCTCTTCGTTCTCGCTGGAAAGATGCTCTATTCTGTAGTCCACGGAAAAATACCCCGGTGCTCTGCTTTGGATATACTATAGTAAGTCGATGATCTTCATTACATATATTCTTGCAGGGCATAAAGCAGCCTTTTTGCGTTCTCAAAGAAGAAGCCGGGTAAGGAATCTGCACCGATCTCATTTCTGAATGTTGTTAATACGTTCCAGATCTTCAACCTTGTTGATATTGGTAAATGTGGTCAGTTCGTGGTCAATGGCCCGTATTTCATCGACAGGCACGTAATTTGTATTCAGACCCTTAACCATGGTACGCAGGGAGAGGGATGCGTGATTTTCGAGATATTCAACCAATGCGGTTCTCTTATAGACTGCATGCAAGGGTTCGAGCATTTCTTTGTTCCAGCGGGGAATTGCGGCATCATAGCCATCAATACGGTTGAATAAGTGGGCTATAACCCGGGGATCAACACAGGGCATATCGCAGGCGGACACAAAAATTTCTTCCCCGCGCGCAGCCAGGGTTCCGGCATGAAGTCCACCTATGGGTCCTGTACCCGTGCGGATGTCGGTGATGCACCGGACACCTTTTATTTTATTGAAACGTTTGCATTGCTCAGGATCCCTTGCCACAAGAATGATCTCGTCAACAACCTGCGAAAGTGATTCGATCAGCCGTTCGATGAAGGTCTTTCCCTGGTAGGTAAAGAAATACTTCTCCTGCCCGTTTGCGCGTCTCGCTTCTCCCCCTACAAGGATAACTGCAGATCTCAAAACCGGCTCTCCGTTTTTGGTAATTGACTCTTATTGATTACATTGGATTTTTTCCCAATAGTATTTTTATGCAGCCCTCTTTTCTCCATTGCCAGCAGTGATTTCTTGATCTCAACTTCTGGCGAGAATCCCCCTACGCCATGTGCCGCAACAATCCGGTGGCAGGGAATGACCAGCGGTGTTGGGTTACGGGCCATTGCCTGTCCTACTACTCTTGGCGAAGTGCCCACTTTTTCTGCAATCTCACCGTACGTTTTGGTCGTTCCATAGGGGACATCCCGAACTTCCCGGTAAATACGGCTATACGTGGTATCATCGTGAAGAACGAAGCTGTCAAGGGCTGAACAATCAACCGGTTGCCCCCCGCAGTATTTCCTGATGAGCGGGGGGACTTCTCCAACAAGTCCGGTCGTAGAAAAACGCACGCGTTGCACCGCCGTATCGTTCCACCGGACATTGACATACCACAACCCGAACCGGCACGAACCGTTTACGATTTCCATTTTCCAATCAGCTCACGGAAGCGTGTCACATCGCATTCGATCATCTCTTCTTTGATCCAGCCGGGAAGTGCGTGGCGCACCCGTCTTTCAAGGAACCGTCTCTCCCCCAGCACCAGCACACCGCGATCTTCCGGCGTGCGTAAAACCCGGCCGAGCGCCTGCAGGGAACGGTTGACTGCAGGAAGGGTATAGCAGAGGAACTCTCCTTCGTCCCCGAACTTGTGCCGGAAATATTCTATGGTCATCTTCCTGAC
>Ga0315281_10015451_pt1 | contig 10242 bp, 7 predicted proteins | sample YL17G07_0_MG_FD_204540 | JGI IMG/M metagenome (GOLD analysis project Ga0315281, IMG submission 204540) | Sediment microbial communities from Yellowstone Lake, YNP, Wyoming, USA - YL17G07_0 | ecosystem: Environmental > Aquatic > Freshwater > Lake > Sediment | place: USA: Wyoming | collected...
GCCGTCCGCGCCTGTCCCCTGCCCGAACGCGCCGCGGTGGACACCGCCGATCCCGCCCGTGGCGAAGACGCGGATGCCGGCCGCGGCGGCGGCGAGCATCGTGGCCGACACGGTCGTCGCGCCGAGTGCGCCGGCCGCGAGCGCGCCGGCGAGCGACGGCCGCGAGACCTTGCGGACGCCGTCGGCGGTGGCGAGCGCGAGGAGCGTCGTTTCGTCGAGCCCGACGAGCAGCCGCCCGTCCCGGATCGCGACGGTCGCCGGAACGGCGCCGGATTCGCGCACGGCCGCCTCCGCGGCCGCGGCCACTTCCCGGTTGCGGGGGTACGGCAGCCCGTGGCTGATGAGCGTCGATTCGAGGGCCACGACCGGGCGGCCGTCCCGGAGCGCGTCGGCGACCTCCGGGCCCAGGGCGAGGCGCGCCCGGACCCCTTCGAGGACGTGCTGTGCGGACATCGCGTGCTCCTCCGTCGAGCTGCCAGCCTACCCCGCCGGCGGGCGGGACGTGGCGACCCGGCGAGCCCCGGGTCGGGTACGCTGGGCCGGTGCGCCCGAGCCGCTCTCCCGTCTCCCCGGCCGTCCTCGTCCGGCGCCAGGTCGTGCTCGAGGAGCACGATCCCCTCCCGGACGGATCCGGGGCGGTGGTCGTCCGCCGGTTCGTGGCCGGACCGACGACGTATCGCTCGCACCTGTACCTCGCGCGCTTCGCACGGGGCGCGGCGCCGATCGCCCTGACCGGCGGGGCGGTCCGCGACGGGTCGCCGCGGGTGAGCCCGGACGGGCGCCGGGTGGCCTTCCTCCGCGCCTTCCCGGACGAGCCGGAGCGCCCGACCGCGATCCTCGTCGCGGAGCTCGCCGGCGGCGAGCCGTGGACGCTGGCAGTTCCGAAGCACGGCACGAGCGAGATCGCCTGGGCTCCCGACGGGCGCCGGCTCGCGTTCGTCGCCGCGGCGGATCCCCCGCGCCATCTCGTCGGGCCGGCCGTGAAGGGGCGGCCACCGGTCGCCCGCCGGATCACCCGTCTCGACTGGCGCTGGGACGAAGTCGGCCACCGCGACCGCTGGGACCAGGTCTTCGTCGTGGCGGTCCGTCCCGGCGCCCGACCCCGGCAGCTCACCCGCCGGCCGGCCGATGCCAGGGGGATCGCCTGGTCGCGCGATGGTCGGACGATCGCCTGCGCCGCCGACCCGCGCCCCGATGCGGACGTGCGGCCGCGCCCGACGATCTGGGGCGTGCCGGCGACCGGCGGCGCCCCGCGAGAGCTCGTCGCGCTGGCCGGGTACGCGGGCTCGCCGGCCTTCTCGTCCGACGGTCGCTGGCTCGCGTGCGTCGGGGTGGACGTCCCGGATCCGCTCGACGACGAGGCACCGGGCATCTTCGTCGCCCCGGCGGACGGGTCGGGACCGGCAGTCGCGCTCGCGCCGGACCTCGACCGGCCGATCGGCGCATGGCTGGACACGGACCTCAACGGCTGGATGACGAGCGCGCGGTGCGGGCCGTGGTGGACGGGCGCGGACGCGCTCGTCGCGCTCGTCACCGATGCCGGCCGGGCGGTCCCGTGGCGCTTCCCGGTCGACCCGGCCACCGGGGGGCCGGCCGGGGCACCGGAGCGCCTCGTCGCGGCGGACGCCGCCTGCTGGGGCGTCGGGACGTCGTGTGGCCCGACCGCCGGATCCGGCCTGCCCCGTGGCAGGGTGCCGCGGCCCGCTCGCGCCGGGCGCGCCGACAGCACCACCCGCCCGGTCGTGTCCGTGATCGGGACCCTCGACGGGCGGCCGATGGAGCTCATGACCGTCGAGGGCTCGGGCGGCCGGGCGCGGTTCCGCACGTGGACGCGGCTCGGCTCCTCGTGGCGGCGCGGGATCCCCTGGCCGTCGATGCGCTCCGTCCACGTGCCCGGCGAGGGCGGCCCGATCGAGACCTGGATCGCGTCGCCCGCCGGCACTGCGGACGAGCCGCTGCCCACGATCGTCGACATCCACGGCGGCCCGACGACGGGCGGCTGGGCGCCGGCGCCGTCGATCGAGGTCGTCCTCCTCTGCGCCCGCGGCTACCGCGTCCTCATGCCGAACATCCGCGGCGGCGCCGGCTACGGCCGGGCCTGGACGCGTGCGATCTTCGGCGACTGGGGCGGACCCGACGTCGCGGACACCCTCGCCGTCGTCGACCACGCCGTCGCGCTGGGGCTTGCCGATCCCGATCGCCTCGGCATCCTCGGCCTCTCGTACGGCGGCTTCCTGGCCCAGTGGCTGGTTGGGGCCGAGCCCGACCGATTCCGGGCAGCGGTGGCCGAGGCCGGGGTGGCCAACCAGGTCGCTGCGTGGGCCAACTCGGACTCCGGCGTGGAGTACAACCGGGCAGAGCTCCTGGGCGACCCGCTCACGGACGAGGGCGTGGCACGGCTCTGGCGCCAGTCGCCGCTCCGCAACGTCGCCCGGATCCGGACGCCGCTCCTCATCCTCCAGGGGGAGGAGGACCGGCGCTGCACGCCATCCGACAACGAGCAGCTCTTCGTCGCCCTGCGCGTCCTCGGGCGAGCGGTCGAGTACGTCCTCTACCCGGAGAGCTGCCACTGCCTCGGGATCACCGGCCGGCCCGATCGCCGGATCGACCGGCACGAGCGGATGCTCGCCTGGTTCGACCGCCACCTGCGGGGTTGAGCGGCCGGCCCCGCGAGGCGCCTGCCCCGAGGCGGCGGGCGGTGCGCCGGGAGCCCCTCGCGGGCGGGTCCGCGCGGCTCAGAACCGGAGCTCGGGCCGCCGTCCGGCCAGGTGCCGCGCCGCCGCCCGGTTGCCGGCGACGATCGCCCGCCGCACGACGGCCGGGCGCAGGGCATCGGCGGCCGGAGCCGCCAGCCACGCGGCGAGGAACCCGGCGTCGAACGCGTCGCCGGCCCCGGTCGTGTCGGCTACGGGGAGCGGCCGCGTCGCAACCTCCAGGCGCCCGACGTCGCCCGCGTCGGACGCCCGGATCAGCGCCGTCGCGCCGCCGGCCCCCCGCTTCACGACGACGAGCGGGGCGAACCCGACGAGCCCGTCCAGCTCCCCGCCGCCGAGGAAGGCGGCCGCCTCCCCGGCCGTGCTGAAGAGGAGGTCCGGCGCCACGTCCGAGACGAGCTCGTGCGCCGTGTCGCGCCCGCCGGCGAGCAGCGGCGCCGCCGAGGCGAGGTCGAGGCTGACCCGCACCCCGGTGCTCCGCGCCAGGGCGACCGCGGCGCGCCCCGCCTCGCCGAGCGGCGAGCCGAGGAGCGAGTAGGCCGGCAGGTGGAGGACGGCCGCCCCGTCGAACCAGCGCGGGTCGAGGTCGCGCGGCGACAGCCGGTCCGCCGCGCCCCGGTCGGCCACGAACGAGCGCTCCCCGAGCGCGTCGACGAACGTCCCGATCCGGGCCGTCGGGATGCCCCGGACGCGGACGGCCCGGACGCGCACGCCGTCCGAGCGGAGCACCGCGACGAGCGCTCGGCCCGGGCCGTCCCGGCCGACCGCGCAGACGAGCGTCGCCGCGATACCCAGCCGGGCGAGACCGCGGGCCGTGCTCGCGGCCGAACCGCCCTGGCGGAGCAGGACCCGGCCGGAGACGTCCGTCGCGTGCTCGAGCGGCCGGGCCGGGGCCAGGACGACGTCGAGGGCGAGGTCGCCCAGCACGACGGCCGCGGGACGGGCCTCCCGGCGCGTGCTCCCGGGGCGGCGCGCAAAGGGACGGGCGGCAAGCGGCGGCATCGTCGCCGAGGATAGCCCGCCCGGCCCGTAGAATGCAGGCACGCACCCCGCATCCCGCACGGAGCGCCCGCCCGATGACCCTCACCCCCGACCAGCTCGATCAGCTCGCCGTCACGACCATCCGGACCCTCGCCGTCGACACGGTCCAGAAGGCGAGCTCGGGCCATCCCGGCGCCCCGATGGGGATGGCCCCCATGGCGTACGTCCTCTGGACGCGCTTCCTGCGCCACGCCCCGACGATGCCGGACTGGCCGGACCGCGACCGGTTCGTCCTGTCCGCCGGTCACGCCAGCGCGCTCCTCTATGCGCTGCTCCACCTGACCGGCTACGACCTCCCCCTCGACGAGCTGCAGCGCTTCCGGCAGTGGGGCTCGCGGACGCCGGGCCATCCCGAGTCGGGCCTGACGCCCGGCGTCGAGGCGACGACGGGGCCGCTCGGGCAGGGCGTCGCGAACGCGGTCGGGATGGCCATCGCGGAGCGCCGCCTGGCGGCCGAGTTCAACCGGCCGGGCCACGCGGTCGTCGACCACTGGACGTACGGAATCTGCTCCGACGGCGACCTCCAGGAGGGCATCGCGTCGGAGGCCGCCAGCCTCGCCGGCCACCTGCGGCTCGGCAAGCTCATCCTCCTGTGGGACGACAACCGGATCCAGCTCGACGGCCCGACCTCGATGGCCTGGAGCGAGGATGTCCTCGCCCGCTTCGAGGCGTACGGCTGGCAGACCTCGCGGGTCGGCGACGGCAACGACCTGACCGCGATCGAGGCGGCCATCCGGGCGGCGCGCGCCGACGACCGCCCGTCGCTCATCGCCGTGCGCACCCACATCGGCTACGGCTCGCCCAACAAGCAGGACTCCCAGAAGGCCCACGGCGCGCCGCTCGGCGCCGAGGAGGTCCGCCTCACGAAGCAGGCCTACGGCTGGGACCCCGACCGGACGTTCTACGTGCCCGACGCCGCCGAGGCGCTGTTCTCCCGGGCCATCCCCTGGGGCGACGAGCTGGTCGGCCGCTGGGAGGCGGCGATGACCCGCTACGAGGCGGAGCACCCGGCCCTCGCCGCGGAGCTCCGCCGGCGCCTCGACGGCGACCTCCGCCGGAGCTGGGACGCCGGCCTGCGACGCTACGCGCCGGGCGAGGACTTCGCGAGCCGCCAGGCGAGCCAGCAGGCGATCGCCGCGCTCGCCGAGGCCGTGCCCGAGCTCTTCGGCGGCTCGGCCGACCTGTCCGAGTCGAACCTCACCGACGTCAAGGGCGGCGGCGACTTCACCGCCGACGAGGCCGGGCGCAACCTCCGCTTCGGGGTCCGCGAGCACGGCATGGGCGGCATCGTCAACGGGATCGCCTGTCACGGCGGCTTCCTGCCCTACGCCGCCACGTTCATGACCTTCTCCGACTACATGCGCGGAAGCGTGCGGGTCGCGGCGCTCGCCGGGCTGCACGTCGTCTACGCCTGGACCCACGACTCGGTCGGCCTCGGCGAGGACGGCCCGACCCACCAGCCCGTCGAGCAGGCCGCCGCGCTGCGGGCGATGCCCGGCCTGTGGGTGGTCCGGCCGGGCGACGCGAACGAGACGGCCGCCGGCTGGGCCCTCGCCGTCGAGCGGGCGGCCGGGCCGACCGCCCTCCTCCTCTCCCGCCAGAAGCTGCCGACCCTGCCCGGGACCGCCGAGCTTGCCCGGGAGGGCGTCCGGCGGGGCGGCTACGTCCTCCGGCCGGCCTCCACCGAAGGCGGCGGAGGGGGTCCTGCGCTCGTTCTCATCGCGACCGGCAGCGAGCTGGCGCTCGCCGTCGGGGCAGCCGAGGCGCTCGAGGCGGACGGGATCGCGACGCGCGTCGTCAGCCTGCCCTGCCTCGAGGCGTTCGAGGCCCAGGACACGGCGTATCGCGAGGCCGTCCTCCCGGCCGCCGCCCGGAAGCGCATCACGATCGAGGCGGGGGTCACATTCGGCTGGGACCGCTACGCGGGCGACGAGGGCGCGATGATCGGCCTCGACCGCTTCGGCGCCTCGGCGCCCGGCCCGGAGCTGATGGCCGCCTTCGGCTTCACGGTCGAGCACCTCGCCGCGGTCGGCCGGGCCGTGCTGGCAGGCGCGCTCCGCGGCCGGGTCCCGCTGCCGGCCGGGGCAGACCCGCACGCGGGCCACTGAGCCGGGAGAACGAGCCATGCGTGTCGCGTTGGCCGCCGATCACGGCGGCGCCGAGCTGAAGGCGGAACTCCTGGCCGGGCTGGCCGGCCTCGGTCACGAGCTGATCGACCTGGGCGGGGACGGCAGCGACCCGAACGACGACTACCCGGACTACGCCCGGCTGCTCGGGCAGTACGTCCGGGACGGACGGGCCGAGCGGGGGATCATCGTCTGCGGGAGCGGGATCGGCGCCTCGATCGCGGCCAGCAAGATCGTCGGCGTCCGGGCCGCGATCGCCCACGACACGTACTCGGCCCACCAGGGCGTCGAGCACGACGACATGAACGTCCTCTGCCTCGGCGGCCGGGTGATCGGCGTGGAGGTCGCCCTGGAGTGCGCGAAGGCCTTCCTCGGGGCGCGCTTCTCCGGCGAGGCCCGCCACGCCCGGCGGGTCGGCAAGATCGCGGGGATCGAGGCGGAGGAAACCGGCCGGGGCCGGGCATAGGGCATCCATCGGGCGGCGCTTCGCATCGGCGTCCACATCGGGCGGCGCTTCGCATCGGCGTTCCCGGCACGAACGCAGCGAACCAGGGACACCACCCGCGCCGCGGGAATCGGCCGGATCCGTTCGCACCCGGCACGCATCCGGCCTCCCAGCCGTCGACCCGTTGCGGATCGTTCCCGGCGGGCAGGAATCCCGCACGGCGCGGGCCCGGCTCGGTCGGATCGTTCGCCAGGGGAACGCCCGCGCCTGATTCGTTCGCCCCACGAACGAGCGCTGCATCCCGGCCCCAACCGGCCGGCCCGCGCTGTCCGGCTTCCACTGCACGCCGCGGCGCGGCCCGGCGGCTCGCCCGTCAACCCTTGACGCTCCCCGCGGTCAGCCCGGCCACGATGTAGCGCTGGAAGACGAAGGCGATGATCACCGGCGGGAGCGCCGCGATGACCCCGCCCGTCGCCAGGAGCCCGAAATCCACGCCGTGGCGCCCGATGAAGTCATTGATCGCGATCGGGAGCGTCTTCGAGGCGTTGGACTGGGTGATGATCAACGCGTAGAGGAATTCGTCCCAGGCCAGCAGGAACGACAGGAGGGCCGTCGAGACGAGGCCCGGCATCGCCACCGGCACGATCACCCGGACCAGGGCGCCGAGCCGCGAGCAGCCGTCCACGCGGGCGGCATCGTCGAGCTCGGGCGAGATCGTCTCGATGTAGCCGCGCATGATCCAGATCACGTACGGGGTCACGAACGACGAATAGATGATGATCAGCGCGAGCGGCGTGTCCCGGAGACCGAGCGCGTTCATGATCTGGAAGAGCGGCAGGATGAGGGCGATCGGCGGCAGCATGTACGTCGCCATGAACGCCAGGATCAGCCAGCTCCGGCCCGGGAACCGCAGGCGCGCGAAGGCATAGGCGGCGAGAGTCCCGACGACCATCGCGATCGCGGTGACCGTCGAGGCGATGACCGAGCTGTTGACGAGAGCGGCCCGGAACCCGAGCGCCGTGTCATCGGGCGAGCTGCCCACGGTCAGGTCGAGGAAGCGGCCGAAGCCGACGTGGGCGGGGATCCACTGGAGCGGGCGCCCGAGCAGGTCGACCGGCGCCGCGACGCTCGAGATCAGGAGCCAGGCGAAGGGCGCCAGGATGACCACGAGGGCAATCAGCATGCCCCCGTACAGGAAGGCGGCCCGCAGCAGGCGGCGCAGCCGGACCGACGGCCCGGGGCGATACGCAGCGCGACTCGACGCGGCCATCGCCTAGGTCTTCCCCGTCCGGCCGAGCAGGCGCAGGTAGATGGCCGCGAGGACCATGATGATCAACGCGATGAGATACCCGAGCGCCGCGCCGCGCCCGAAGTCGTATCCCTGGTAGGCCGTCTGGTACGCATAGATCGCGATGGTCTGGGTCGCGTTCGCCGGCCCCCCGCCGGTCATGATCCAGATGATGTCGAAGACCTTGAACGCCTCCATCGTGCGCAGGACGAGCACGATCAGGATCACCGGTGCGATCAGCGGCGCAAGGATGTGACGGAAAGCCCGGAAGCTGCTCGCGCCGTCGACCTTGGCGACCTCGATCAGCTCGCGGTCCACCGACTGCAGCGCGGCGAGCAGCAGGATCGCCACGAACGGGGTCATCTTCCAGACGTCGGCCAGGATGACCATCCACATGGCAATGTCGCTGTCGGAGAGCCACACCTTGTACTGGTCCATCAAGCCCAGCTGCGTCAGGAGGGCGTTGAGTGCCCCGTACTCGGCGTTGTCGATCCAGCGCCACATCAGCGCGTTGACGATGGTCGGCAGGGCCCACGGCAGGATGACCAGCGTGCGGAGCACCCAGCGGAACCGGAGCGGCTGGTCCATAAGCAGCGCCAAGCCCAGCCCGAGGGAGAGCTCCAGGGCGGTCGAGACGACCGTGAACCAGAGCGCGCGGCCCGTGGCCCCCCAGAAGTCACCGCTGGTGAGCTGCTCGAGGTAGTTGCGAAGCCCCACGAAGGGCTCGTCGCCCGGGCGGACGAGGCTGATGTCGAAGACGCTCATCCACGCCGCCCGGGCGAGCGGCACGACCACGACGAGCAGGATGACGAGGGCGGCGGGCGCGATGAATGCAACCGCCACCCACGTCTCGGGCCAGGGCCGGCTTCGCCTGCGCGGTGCACGCACCCGGAGCGCCCGGCTCGTCATCCCGCCCGCCTCGCTGATGGGGCTACTTCTGGAGGTCCGGCAGCTTGGCAGCCACGTCGGCGAGCGCCTGCTCGGGCGTCGCCTTGCCCTGCAACGCCGTCTGGATGGCAACCTGCAATGCGTTGGACAGCTTCGTGTAGTACGGCACGACGGGCCGTGCCACCAGCCCGGCGAACTGCACCTTGGCCGCGGCGAAGAAGGCCGGGTTCGCCTTCGTCACATCGGCGCTCTCGAAGGACGCCTTCCACATCGGGAACGCATTGGCCGTGTCCATCTCCTGGCTCTTCTGGCTGGCCAGCCAGAGCGCGTACTTCAGCGCCGCGTCGGGGTTCTTGCTCGTGGCGGTGATGGCCAGGCTCATCCCACCGTTGACCCCGCTGGTCGCGACGCTTCCCTCGCCGGGGCTCGCGACCACGTCGATCTGGCCGGCCACCTTGGACTTGGCCGGGTCGTTCATCACGGAGTAGCCGTACGTCCAGTTCAGGGCCATGGCCGCCTGGCCGGCTGCCATGGTGTTGTTGACGTCATCCTCGCCGAACCCGAGCGAGGCCGGGTTCATGAGGCCGTCGTCGAGGAGCTGTTTCATGAACTTGAGGGCGCCGAGGCCGCCGCCCTCGTCGAAGTTCGCGTTGCCCTGGGCATCGAAGAAATCCGAGCCGCCGAAGACGGCCGCCAGCTGCGTCCAGTCGCAGATGACCGCCTCGGCCTGCTTCCAGCTGCCTACGAGCGGGTACTGGACGAGCCCCTTCGCCTTGATGGCCTTTGCCGCCGTCACGACATCGTCCCAGGTCTTGGGGGCCGCCGTGATCCCCGCGTCGGTGAGCATCTTCTTGTTGAAGAAGAAGAACTTCGTGTCGTTGATCCAGGGCACGCCGTAGTACTTGCCCTGGTAGGAGGCCGCCGTCCACGCGGAGTCGAAGACGCCGGTCTTGAAGTCCGCCGGGATCTTGTCCGTGATATCCGTGACCAGCCCGGCTTTCACGAACTCGGCCGGCCACGGCGTGTCCATGAGGACGACGTCGTAGAAGCCCGAGCCGCCGATCTGGGCCGTGACGATCTTGTCGTGGAGTGCCTCGTACGCAACGTACTCGGGCACCACGGTGATGTTCGGGTTGGCGGCCGTGAAGGCGTCCGTCATCGCCTTGACATCGGCGTCGCTGTAGGCCGCCTGCTTCATGAACAGGGCGTGCAGCGTGATCGGCGCCTGGCTCGCCGCCGGCGCAGGGCTGGCCGTGCTCGAGCAGCCTGTAAGCACCAGGCCAGCAACGAGCGCGCCGACGAGGAGTGCCCCTCCGGCTCGGCGCATCTTCAGTAGCTCTCGCATCGCGTTCTCCTCTCGTCCCGTGCGTGTTCCCGTCACCGGCCGCTCCTTCAACCGCGGTCGGACTGCTCACCCTCTGCCACTCACGCTCCCGCTGACGTCGAAGGCCCCGAACAAGGCGGCCGGGGCGGTCCGCTGGCGGGCGAGCTGGAGCGCCGCCGCCACGGCGCCGATGAGCGTCGAGTTGCCTCGCAGCCGCGACACGACGAGCCGCGGCGGGAGGGGATGTCGCGCGCGCAGGAAGCCGGACAGGACGTCCAGGTGGGGTTCGAGCAACCGGCCGACCGGTCCATCGAGGATGACGAGCGCAGGGTCCACGATCGCGGCCACCGCGACGAGCGCCATCCCGACGTGGTCGAGGACCTCCCGCACGACCCGCCGGCCGATCGGGTCACCAC
>Ga0315281_10015452_pt1 | contig 10241 bp, 6 predicted proteins | sample YL17G07_0_MG_FD_204540 | JGI IMG/M metagenome (GOLD analysis project Ga0315281, IMG submission 204540) | Sediment microbial communities from Yellowstone Lake, YNP, Wyoming, USA - YL17G07_0 | ecosystem: Environmental > Aquatic > Freshwater > Lake > Sediment | place: USA: Wyoming | collected...
CTACCTGCCTCTGGTCTTCTTTGTGCGCTTCAAATCTTTTGAGTTCCTCATCGTAGACCGCTTTCCGAAACGCCATATCTTGTTCCTTGAAACCAGCCACCGCCTTTTCCACTTCAGCCAGCAGGCTTTTGTCGCCGTATGCCGCAATAATGCCCACCATCTTTAACTGAAGCGGCGGTTCGGCGGCCCTGCCCAGATTCATCGCGAGATACTGCGCGATGTTCTTCTCATCGATGCCGACGACCATGCGAAGGTAATCATCATAGCTGGCATACTCTCTGTAGGACATGTCGGCTTCGAGCGCCCGCGCAAGAAAGCCGTACTTGGCCTTTGCCAGAGCCATCAGAACGAGGCGCGGCTTTTCCCGGCATTGCGCCAGAACCCTTTCAAGCGCTGGGACCGCTACGTCCGACGGCAACACGGACATTCTGCTGACTGCCATTCCCTGGTATGCGTCCGTGCACGCAAGGGCTTCGAGAACGTCAACCGACTTCTCGCCTTCGATGTGGACAAGGTGCTGCGTCATCAGCCGCACTATGTTCTGCGCGTTTCCCTCCGGGGCCTTTTGGATGTAAGCGGCTATCTTCTCCCTGAAGGCCTTGGCGGCCACTTCCGGCGCTATGTCAGCGAGGACGTTGCATGCGGGGGTATAATAATCGCCCGAGTCGATGTACTTCAGGCACTGCTGTTTCACATCGGTACTGGTGGGGGCGAGTTTTGCCAGCACGACCCATAGGCCGGGGGACGGCTCGTCTTTCTTCAACTGGCCCGTCAGATACTGCGCGATCGACGCATCACCGTATTTTATGAGGTAGTCTTGTACCTCGCTGTAGCCGAGGCATCCGTCCTTTAGGAGAGAGACAAACGCTTCGTAGTGCTTCTCGGTCCACACGCCGCACCTGAGGATTCCGGCTTCTATGTACGGCTTCTTAAGATATTTCTCGGCAACGGGTGTCGCGTCTTCGGGCCGGTAGAAATTCAACATATCAACGAGGCCCACCAATCTGTTACGCTGTTCAGCATCCTCCTTGAATATCGCTTCAAGGCTGTCATACTTCTGGAACTCCTTCAACTGTCGGTCAATTTCCTCGAGCGCCTTCTTGTTCTGCACCCGCGACAGAAGGTAACACGCGTTGTAGCGCATCATCACGTTCTTGTCGTCCAGCAGCGGCTCCACGAGCGGCGCCACGTCGGGAAGGTATGGCCCCAGGTTTGTTTCGATCACTCCCATTGCCGGCGGGCTGCCTTTCTCGGGCCTGTGAACACGGTCAATCATTCTCATTTCCTGGATAAGCGAATTCACCTGTCGCATTTCCGGCAGCGTCACGCCAATGGTAATCGCTTCTACAACCTCCTTCGCGGCGGCATTGCCCGCCTTCACCGCATCCTCCAAAGCCGCCTTCGCGGGAGGCCCTATCTTGATGAGTTCCTCCGCAGCCGCGTCGCGTTTCGACGAATCATCCGCGCCCAACTGCTCAACAAGCGCCTTGATTTTCGCCTGCAATGCCGCATCGGGGGAGGGTTCCTCGGTGAATGCCAAATGGAATGGCGCGAAAAGAATCGCAACAAAAAGAATTGACAGCACGGCGAATTTCATTGTCTTTTCCTTCGGAAATGAGAAGAGGGGCCGCCTTTATGCCCGCGTTATAACCGACTACTTATAATGACGGCAAATTCCAATAAATCTTTCGCACAATCCGCGGCCGTATTTGGTCATTTCCCGCCGTGCCGAGACAGCCAGTCGATGTCCTTGCGATAACTCTTGAGGGCGGGCAGCGCGTTGCGCGCCTTGTTGATTTTCTCAAGGTCAATCTCCGCGTAGGCGATTTCCTCGCGCGCGCCGCATTCCAGCACCGGCCGGCCCACCGGGTCGTAAACCGCCGACATGCCGCCCAGCGTGTACTGGCCCGTCCGGCCGATGCTGTTGACGACGACAACGAAGTACTGGTTCTCCATCGCGCGGATTCGCGCAAGTTCCCGCATCGTGCGGATGTGCCCCGCGGGCCACTCCGCGCTCACAAGGACCAGGTGCGCGCCGTCAAGCGCGTATCTTCTGAATAACTCCGGAAAACGCAAATCGTAGCATATCGCCATCGCGGTGGGGCAGAAGCGCGTCCGGAAAACCTCGTGCCGGTTCCCCGGCGAAAGATACTTGTCCTCCTCCATCAGCGGGTACAGGTGCATCTTCGAGTATTCCGCCAGGACCGTCCCCGCGCGGGATATGTAAAACGCCGTGTTGTATGTTCGCAACGGACGCGTCGCCGCCGCGGTCAACATCGTCCCCGTCATAACATCGAGCCGCGAATCGCGCGCGAGTTCCGCCATCCGCTTGACAATAGCGTTGTGCCGCGCGTCCGTCAGATACTGGTTCATATTCGGAAGGTCGAAACCGGTCGGCCACATCTCCGGAAGCACGGCAAGGTCGGCCTTCTGCGCCGCCGCATCATCCAGGAATTGTTCAACATGGACAAGGTTCTCGCCCGGCCTGCCAAACTTGATGTTCATTTGGTAAATCGCGACTTTCACTTCGGCCTTCCGCATAAAAAGCGTTCTTGGTTTACGGTAGGTAACGAAAGTATATCGTTAGCCACAATAATGTCCAGTATGGTCAAGAATTGATGCGAAATTGACGATACTCTTTCGCACGCATGGACAGTACACGCTGCCTGGAGAACGGAAAGTCCTCGCCAACAATGTCCAAAGCGCCCACCGTTTATGAGGTTAGGACCCGGACTACCAAACAGCATACTCGTGTTCAAACTACGGTCTTCTCCACGCGCTCCATCCGCGCAATTACGCTGACACGTTTTGTCAATATGAGTCGCATTCTGACAAATTGCGTCCATCGACAACACCCCGCGCCCCGAACGCGCCTCCGTTCTGTAATCATTTACTCCTGTGGGGTTAACGCTGGAATCATCATGCCTCCGTGCAACCGCTTCCGGCGACACGTTAAAAATATATGTCACAAGAAACCATAAATGGGAATGCGAATGGACAAAACGCGTTTGTATACAAATCTCACCCCATGCATAAGTTGCCGCATTCACAATAGTTAGAGAATGTCCATATTGCAGACGACACGGCAGGAGATTTGCGGATACTTTCAGAAGTATCGTCTAGCACTGCATCGATATCCACCTATTAAGTCGATTCCACGTTTATCCACGGTTGTCCCACAAACGTCGCAGTAAAGGAAAAACCATGAAACATCATTTTAAGACAGTTGCTCACGCCGACATGGCGAGATTCAGGCGCACACAACGCACCGTGCGCGGCGCAGGCGGCTTCACTCTGCTTGAACTCCTCCTGGCGCTCGTCGTCTTCGCGGGAGTCGCCGTTGGCATGATGGTCTGCTTCAGCCGCGCCGCCATTTCTGACACCATGTCCGGCGAAAACATGAAGGCCCGCGCCGCCGCGTCCAAGGTCATGGACTCCGTCAGAGACTACGCCGCGGACCACTTCGACAAAACCTACGCCTACTACAACTCCGTCGCCTCCGACGACCCGGACGGCTACGGCACCGCGCCTGGAAATACGATAACCCTTACCGGCACCGACTCGCCGGCGGGTTCTGCTACCGTCCGCATCGAGTTTCCCGACTCCAACGGACAACTCTACGAGAACATTACCGATACCAATTGGGCGATGCCGCGCGACCTCAACGGAGACGATTCCGTCGGAGCGGCCGCCATCAATTCAACATACAAACTGCTGCCCGTGAGAGTTGTCGTCACATGGCAGGGCACGCGCGGAACAGTCACCTATAAACTGGTGAGTGTTATCACTGAAAAGAGGGTGCAGCGATGATAGCAAGCGTCGAACAACACAACAGGCGCCTGCGTGGCGTGGGACTCATTGAAGTAGTGATTGCCATCGGAATAACCGCAACGATAGCCGTCGCTCTCCTTGCCGCCATGCCCAAGTGGCAGCAGGCGTACAGCGAGAACAACTCAAAAGCCTACAACAACGACAAGGCTCGCGATGCCTTCACCAAAATGTGCGATGAAATACGCGAATCCGGCCCAAACTGCCCGGATTGGAACCTCTTTGCCGCCTCATCCACCATGACATTCAACAGGTGCATTGGCGCCAGCTTCACCACCAAGCAGTGGGGCGCGGCGATTACGTACTCCTACAACGCGCAAAACAAAACACTTGTCCGCACTTCAGGCGGCGCTTCCACCACCTTCTGCGGCAATGTTCAGAGTCTGACATTTACCCCCCAGGGCAACAACGTTCAGATTGCGCTGGTAATACAAACAACAAGCACAAAATCGAGGACGCTTACATCCAACCTCTCCGGACTTGTCGCCTTGCGGAACTGACTGTTAGGAGCGCTGTCATGAACAAAAGCACAAACAACAGGGGAAGCGCACTCATCTCCGTGCTCATGCTCAGTGTCGTAGTCGCCGGATTATCAGCGGTATATGTGATAAGAAGCGTGCAGAGCAGCCACGCCACGCGCTCAAACCTCGACGGCGAAAAAGCGCTCAGCATTGCGGAAGGGGGGCTTGACCTCTCAACGAACAGAATAGCCGCCCTGCAGGACGGAAACATCTCCGGCCAACTTGGCGGAGGAACGTACAGCGTCTCAGCTACTTCCCCATACCCCGGCGTATACACCGTTGTCTCCACCGCCACCTACGATGGCGTCACCCGCAGCATCGAAGCCACGATCCAATTGATAGATGTTTCTCCCTTGTCGCCCCCCGGCGGTCTCACTATCATCGACGATGGCTCCCGTTCTTCCTTCAGTGCGCGCCTTGTCGGCAACGCCTTTATCATCACAGGCTTTGATACCAACATAAACGGCTCGCTTGGCTCACAGCCGACTGTGGCCGGAATCGCCGTCTACAACACGGCATCGGCAAATGCCGTTTTGGCCGCGCTTCATGCCAACGGTGTCCAAAATGATAACATCAAGGGAACCGGCGCAGACCCAAGTGTCGTTGATGTCTCCGCAACAAGCACGTTGACTTTCGCCTCGGTCGAGGACTTTGCGAATCAATTGCTGCCGGTTGCCCACGTCGTCGTTGCGCCCGGCGGCGGTAACTCATCGTTCGGGACCGATGCGCACCCGCAGATAACATACTACCAGGGCAACTGCAACATTGGAGGAAACACCAGCGGCGCGGGAATCTTGGTCGTTGACGGCACGCTCAGCATTAAAGGCAATTTCGATTTCAAAGGCCTGATTCTTTTGACAGGAAAGTCAGGCAGTCCCTTCGACCTGTCCAGCAGGGGCAATACCAACCTTCACGGCGGAATAATAGTCCTTAACCCCGCTGGCTCCCTGGATCTAGTTAGTACCCTTGAGGGGCTGGACTTCAGGGGCAATATCAATATATATCATTCCGTGGAAGGCATGAACAAGGCGTGGTTGGCGCTCAACGGCGCTGGAAAGCCAACCGTGCTTTCCTGGCGTCGCACGCGCTGAAGCATCGTCAAATCGCGGCATGAAAAAAGACGAGACGGCTCAAGCCGCCTCGTCTTTTTGTTTGGTTATGTGTAGTTCTTCGCTACCGCTTACTCAGTGCCAACAGCCTGTTTAGAAAACCATGCCGCTTCTTCTTCGGTATCGCAACCCCGCGGCCGCATTTTACGCAGGCTTCCAGGCCGTGGCGCACCAGTTCGATGGGCAAATCGTAGCCGCATTCGCACCGCAGGCCCAATACGCTTTCGTCCTCCACCTCAGGCACAACCACACCCCGTCTGCACTTGCGACAATACCCCTTCTGACCGATATAACGGAACGGCTCCACTATCCGCTTCCCGCAGACGCAGCGGAATTTGACCATCCACATGTCCTCGGTCTTGAATGCCGCCGCCGCGACAAGCACTGCCGCAAGTTCTTCTTCTTTGCTTAGTTGGTCTTTCATGCCTGCTTCCTGTACTCAGGCCGAAATCCGTTATACTGACCCTAGAACTCAAATATTATACCATACTGCGATGATTTTGCCAAATCACCCGCCCGCCTTTTATACGTCCCACCTCCGCGAAAATTCACCCCCCCAATAAAAAACCCCTGATGGTCAGTCAGGGGAAAGATAAGTGGTGCTTGGTCGTTATTGTTATGGAGGTGGATAACTCTCCATTATGGTCTTCTATTAGTATAGACACCTGAGACGGGCAAAAAATCTCATAAATCTTGCCCGAAAATAAAAAAATTTGCAGCACATGTCGCAACGCCTTAATGCAACAGCACTTACAAATATCCGCCACGCGCTTAGAAACGGCCTTTCAACGGCGACCCTAAACTGTGCCAAGCGCCAGGGAAGCCCGCTAGGGTCCCTTCGCGCTCCTCAGGACTCGCGATAAGGCTTCTGCAGGCAACACAAAGCTTTGTTACGTGCGTGACGGAATCCTCCAACTCCTGTATGCGGACGGTCAGCGCCTCCTCCAACTCAATAATCCGCTCCCCGCAGCGTATCCTCACCCGCAGTTCCGACTGGTCACATGGCGTAATCAGATAATCGTCGGCCCCCGCCTCAAGTCCTTTCACAATGTCTCCCTTTGCGTGGGCGGCGGTGAGCATAATGATGTAGGTGTAGCGCGGCAGGGAAGAGGTGCGGACCTTTTCGCACAGCCGCATGCCGTCCATTTTCGGCATAACCCAGTTCGTTATCAGCACTGGCGCTTCATGCCTGCTCAGCAACTCCCACGCCTCTTCACCGTCAACCGCAGGCAGAACTTCATGCCCCCAGCACTCCAGCGTTTTCTGGATCTGGGTGCGAACCACTTCGTCGTCCTCTGCTAGTACTATTCGCATTCTGCGCCTCCATTCGAATCGGAAAGGTCTTACTGACGCACAATCACCTGCTCCATCTACTTCAGCATCTCCTCCTGCACCGCCGTCAGACGCTCCTGTAGAATCCTCGCCTCCTCGGCGAATCTGCCCACCAGGTCGGCCAGCGGCGCCAACTCCCCCGCCTCCGCCCTTGCCTCTATCTCGTCTGCCATTGCGGCCAATCGCGTCGCGCTTATGTTGCTCGCTGCGCCCTTTATGCCATGTGCCTCCGCCATGACCGCGGATGCCTCACTCCTCTCGACGGCCCCGACAAGCGCCTTCATCTGCGCCGGCAACTGCTCGTTGAACATCGTTATCACCTCGCTCAGGAGTTGCCTGTCGCCGTCCGTTCGCTCAAGCGCGGACTTGACGTCAAAGACATTGTCATCAGCCGCCGCATTTCCGTCCTTTCCCGCTTGCGCCATCGTCTCATCCTCCTTTCTCGTCAGCCATTTATCCATCACGGCGCGCACCTCCGCGCGCATCAGCGGCTTGCTCAGATAGTCATCCATCCCAGCCTTCAGACATCTCTCCTTGGCACCGGACATTGCGTGCGCCGTCATCGCAATGATTATCGTGTGGCGCCCGTTCCCCTCGCCCTTCCTGATGAGGCGCGTCGCTTCATATCCATCCATGACGGGCATCTGGACATCCATCAGTACTGCGTCGTATTGTTTGCCAAGAACCGCATCGACGGCCTCTTTGCCGTTCGCGGCAATCTCACACTCATAGCCCCACTTGCCCAGCAAAATCGCCGCCAGTTTCTGATTTACCGCGTTATCCTCCACAAGCAGCAACTTCTTCCCGCGCGCTTTTCCCGCTCTCGTAAGGCTGTGCTCCGTGGTGATGCGTCTCTGTTTTTCATTATTAGTGCAATGTGTGGCGCCCCCAACGACCGTCACTATCGCGTCATACAACAGCGCCTGCTTGATGGGCTTCATCAGGTATGCGGAACAGCCGATTTGCTCCAGGACCGCGATGTCCCCCCGGTGCCCGGCTGAGGTAAGGATGATTATTTTCACGTCTCGCATCTTCGGGTCCGCCTTGATCCTCCGCGCCGCCTCATCTCCGCCCATCCCCGGCATGTTATAGTCGAGCAGAACGAACTTGAACGGATTGCCGGACTGCGCCGCCTTCTCCAGAGCCTCAAGAGCCGATTCGCCCGAAGCCGCATCCTCCGGCGCGCATCCGAACGTTTCCAGCATCTTGTGCAGAACGGTCCGGTTGGTTTCGTTATCGTCAACCACCAGCGCGCGCATTCCCGCGATCTGCGGCGCCTGGCGCTCCGTCTCAGAGGCGGCTGATTCCTGAACCTCAAAGGGGACCCTGAACCAGAACCTGCTCCCTTCGCCCACACGGCTCTCAACCCCGATCTCGCCGCCCATCAATCCCACCAACTGTCGCGAAATCGCCAGCCCCAGGCCCGTCCCGCCGTACTTGCGCGTCATTGTGCTGTCCACCTGCGTGAATTTCTCGAATATCTGCTGCCTCCGCTCCTCGGGAATGCCTATGCCAGTGTCCGTCACGGAAAAAAGAAGAGTCGCCTTCGTGTCGGCCCTTCCTTCCATTTGAACGCGCACAACCACTTCGCCTTTCTCGGTGAATTTCATCGCGTTGCCGACCAGGTTCAGCAGCACCTGTCTCAGTCTGCCCGGATCGCCCCGCAGCGAAGTCGGCACGCCCTGGTAAATCATGCACGCCAGTTCGATCCCCTTGCTCTCCGCTTTGGCGGCGAATGTGTCCACCGCCCCCTCCAGCACCGACCTGAGGTCGAAATCAATTGTCTCGAGTCCAAGCCTCCCAGCCTCCAACTTTGACAAATCCAGAATGTCGTTTATCACCGCCAGCAGCGAATCCGCGCTCTGCTTAGCGGTCAGCAGGTACTCCCGTTGCTCTTTCGGATTTGTCGTCTCAAATGCAAGGTCTATCATGCCTAGCACTCCGTTCATCGGCGTGCGGATTTCATGCGACATGTTGGCAAGGAAATCGCCCTTCGCCTTGTTGGCGGCCTCGGCCGCCACAGCCATCTCCTCGGCCATTGCAATGGCCTTCTGCAACTGTATGTTCATCTGCTCTGCTTCGGCTTTGGCGCGTTCCGCCTCGTTTTTCGCCTGTTCCGTTTTTCCCATCGCGCGCTTTAGCCCCGTGATGTCGCTCCCGACTAATAGGACGCCGATTGCTCTCCCCTCATCATCTTTCAAAATGGCGTCGTTGAACAGTATCCGCGCTTCGCCGCCGTCCTTGCAGATAACCCCGCTTTCAACGTTTTTGTGCGCCTCGCCGCCCATCGTGTTCTCGCGGAAGACCCTCGTGATGCGCTCCCTGTCGTGCTCAGGCAGGAACAGATCCAGAGCATTCTTCCCTATGACCTCCCCCTGATCGCAACCCGTGAGTTCCTGCGCGAACCTGTTGAAAAGGATTAGGTTGCCATGCAGGTCCAGCACCATCACGAAGCTGCCGGCGATCTCTATGACTTTCTCCGAAAACTTCTTCTCCTGGCGCAACTCCGCCGTTCGAGCGGCCACCTGCTGTTCGAGCGATTCGCGTGAGACAGCCAATTTGTCGGCCATCTTGTTGAATTCATTGGCCAGTTGCTCGATTTCGTCTCCCGTCCCAAGGTCCACGCGTTGGTCCAGTTGCCCGCTCCCGATCAGTTTAACCTTGTCTCGCAGGACCTTGATGGGTCTGGCTATTCTTCCCGTAAACCACAATCCGCCAAATACTATTGCAACGATTACCCCGCAGCCTATCAGCACCCCCGCCCCTCTGAGGCTGTACAGCATCGCGAATGCTTCCTGTGTACCCTGTTCCACCACGACATACCATTTCCTGCCTCCGAAACTAACGCTGCTGATGCCAGCCGGCATCCTGAGCGGGGTGATGCTCACTATAGCGCCACCGCTGTGTTTCCCGCAAACACCGTCGTCGTTTGTTATGTACCAGACGTTTCCGCCTGGGTTCATCTTTTCCAGCGTTTGTTTATCAACTTTTCTCCCCGGCAGAAACTCGTCGTTGTCCAAAAGTATTTCCCCGGTGGAATCCACCAAATGTACGTGCCCTGTTTTTCCAAGACTCATTTCCGCTGCTTCTTCGAATATGGCATTTGCGTTTACAATGAACTTCACCACCCCAAGAAGATTCTTGCCGCTCTCATCCATCAGTGGCACGCATATGTCAACGGAAATCACGCCCGAGCGGGCGTCATATTTAGGGCTGGCCACATAAACGGCGGGTTTACCGTCAATGAACATCGGCCCCCACCATGGATCATCACCCTGGTAATAGTCGTCTGTTCTTTCCGTTCCGCCGATAGTCGCGCCTTCTCTATCTGTGACGAGGATTCTCGCGTACTTGTTCGGCGCGCTCTCTTGAATCACCTTCAATCTGTGGGACGCCGGCGTATCAAGCATTTTCTGGATGACTTCATCGTTGTCCGGCGCGGGAACCCAGC
>Ga0315281_10015455_pt1 | contig 10240 bp, 9 predicted proteins | sample YL17G07_0_MG_FD_204540 | JGI IMG/M metagenome (GOLD analysis project Ga0315281, IMG submission 204540) | Sediment microbial communities from Yellowstone Lake, YNP, Wyoming, USA - YL17G07_0 | ecosystem: Environmental > Aquatic > Freshwater > Lake > Sediment | place: USA: Wyoming | collected...
ATCAACGACGAAACCTTTGCCCGCAACTGGGCGCTCTCGCGGGCGCAGAGCCAAGGCTACGGCCCGCGGCGCATCGAGCAGGAACTAAAAATCAAAGGCGTCGTCGATTCGGTCATCCGCGCCGTGGTAAAAGAAATCTTCGATCAGGAAGACGAAGAAAAAAGGGCGAAAAAAGTTTTACAGAAAAAATTCAGCAGCGAAAATTTCCAAGATCCCCGGGTGCTGCGCCGCGCCCTCGCCTTTCTGCAACGGCGCGGCTACAGCAGCAAAGTGATCTTTACGCTACTACGCTGCCCGATGGACGATAACTGTTGAGCTTATGATTACCGCAAGCGAAATACGAAAATCTTTTTTAGACTACTTCGTCAAACAGGGCCACACGGTGGTCAAAAGCTCTTCGCTGGTGCCCGATAAGGACCCGACGTTGCTGTTTACCAACGCCGGCATGGTTCAGTTCAAGAATATTTTCCTCGGCCAGGAACGCCTGCCTTACGTGCGCGCCGCCAGCTCGCAAAAATGTCTGCGCATCAGCGGCAAGCACAACGACCTCGAAGCGGTCGGCCGCGACACCTATCATCACACGCTCTTTGAAATGCTCGGTAACTGGTCCTTCGGCGATTATTACAAAGCCGAAGCGATCGAATGGGCCTGGGAGCTTTTGACCAAAGAGTGGGGCCTGCCCAAGGACAAACTCTACGCCACGGTTTATAAAAATGATGACGCCGCCGAGCAACTCTGGTTCAAGATCAGCGGCCTGCCGCGGGAACGAGTGAGCCGCTTCGGCGAGAAAGAAAATTTTTGGGAGATGGGCGAGACTGGTCCCTGCGGGCCGTGCAGCGAAATCCATCTCGACCGCGGCCCGGCGGCTTGCGACAGGCCCGCGGTAGCGGGACATGAATGTCGAGTGAACGGCGACTGCGCGCGTTATATCGAGCTGTGGAATTTGGTGTTCATCCAGTATAACCGCGCCGAGGATCGCAGCTTGTCCGAACTCCCCGCCAAGCATGTCGACACCGGCATGGGCTTGGAGCGCATCACCGCGGTGATGCAGAAAGTCTTGTCGAACTACGATATCGATTCCATGCGCGCGCTCACGGCGACCACGGAAAAACTTACCGGCAAGAATTATGGCGTCGATCCCACCGCGGACATTTCTTATCGCGTCATCGACGATCATGCCCGGGCGGTCAGTTTTCTGATCGCCGACGGCGTCATGCCGAGCAACGAAGGGCGCGGCTACGTGCTGCGCCGTTTGCTGCGCCGCGCTGCCCGCCATGGCCGGCTGATCGGCTTGAAAGAGCCGTTCTTGCATGAAGTCGCAAAGACCGTCGCGGCGGTGATGGGCGACGCCTATCCGCAATTGCGCAATGAAGAGCAGCGCATCAGAGACGTGATCCGCATCGAAGAAGAACGCTTCGGCGAAACCCTCGACCGCGGCTTGATTCTGCTGGAAGACGCAACCGCCAAGCTCAAGGCGAAAAATAAAAAAACCCTTTCCGGCGAAATCGCTTTTCGCCTCTACGATACCTACGGCTTTCCCCTCGATCTCACCGAAGATATTCTGCGCGGTGAGAATATCGACGTCGATCAAACCGGCTTTGAAAAGCTCATGGCCGCACAACGCGCGCGCGGCCGCGAAGCGCGCGAAACCGTCAGCCTGGAATCGAAAATCCAACTCGACAGCCAAGTCTGCTTCATCGGCTACGACCGGCTCCAAGGCGAATCTTCGGTGCTGGGAATTTTTGCCGGCGGCGCGAGCAAGAGCGAAGCGGTGCAAGGCGACGAAATCGATTTGCTCACAGCCGAGACGCCCTTCTACGGCGAATCCGGCGGCCAAGTCGGCGACCGCGGTGTCATCCGAACGACACGCGGAGATCTAATCGAAATCAGCGACACACAGCATCCGACGCCGCAGCTCATTTCGCATCGCGGCAAGGTCGTAAAAGGCCGGGTTCAAGTCGGCGATAAAGTCGAATTGCAAGTCGACGGCAAGCATCGGCGCAAAACCATGCTCAACCACTCGGCGACGCATATTCTCCACGCCGTGCTGAGAAGAGAACTGGGCCAGCATGTGCGCCAAGCCGGCTCATTGGTGACGCCGGACCGGCTGCGCTTCGACTTCAACCACACCGGCGCCATCGCCGACGAAAAGCTCGCGCTCATCGAAGCGCAAGTCAATCAGCATGTGCGCGAGGATGCCGGCGTGTCGATTCAAGAGTTGAGTTACGACGACGCCATCCGCCAAGGCGCGCTGGCTTTCTTCGGCGACAAATACGGCGACCGCGTGCGCGTGGTAAAAATCGGCGATTTCTCCACCGAGCTGTGCGGCGGCACGCACATTCGCGCCTCGGGCGAGATCGGCCTGTTCAAACTGCACTTCGAAGGCGGCGTCGCCGCTGGCGTGCGCCGTATCGAAGCGTTCACCGGCGAAGGCGCGTTGGATTTGATTCATGGTTACGAACTGCGCTTGAAAGAAATCGGCGAGCTGCTGCGCAGCGGCGCCGATGACGCCGTCGACAGGGTAAAAAAACTCTTGGACCGGCAAAAAGAGCTGGAGAGAGAAATAGAGAAACTGCGCGGCCAATTCGACAAAGACCGCATCCCCGATCTGCTCGCCAAGAAACAATCGGTGGACGGCGCCAGTGTGCTAATCAGCCAAGTCGACGGCGTCGACGGTAAACAGCTGCGCGACATCGCCGATCAATTGAAAGAAAAACTCGGCTCCGGCGTGGTCGTGCTCGCCAGCGCCGGCGAGGCCAACGTCAATCTGGTGGCGGCGGTGAGCAAGGATTTAACCAAGAAGTATCATGCCGGCAACATCATCAAAGTATTAGCCGGCATGGTCGGCGGCGGCGGCGGCGGCCGGCCTGACTTCGCTCAAGCCGGCGGCAAAGAGCCGGCCAACATCGGCGCGGCCTTGAAGCGCGCTGAAGAATTAGTCCGCCAGACGAATTAACGCCAGCCGTCCGAATCCAGAGGGCTCAGCGCCAGCGTGATCACGATCGAAACCAAGAAGATCACCGAAGAGACCGCCGGCTTCTGCGCCATCGTCGATATCACCGCCAAACTTAAAGAACATATCCGACACGCGCAAATCCGCGCCGGCACGGCGACACTTTTCGTCTCCGGCTCCACTGCGGCGCTCACCACCATCGAGCATGAACCGGGCTTGGTGCAAGACTTGAAAGAATTCATCGAGAAATTGATTCCCGCCGAGCGCCGCTATCATCATGACGACCGCTGGGGCGACGACAACGGCTTCGCTCATCTGCGCGCAACCTTATTCAGCCCGTCCTTGGCGATCCCCATCGAAAACGGCGCGCCCAGTTTGGGCGCCTGGCAGCAAGTCGTCCTGCTCGACTTCGACAACCGGCCGCGCCGGCGCGAAATTATCGTCCAACTCATAGGAGAAAAAGCGTGAAAGACGAAAAGAACGAAATCGCCGGGGCCGTGACCGAGATCGGCGTCAACCAGATTGAATTTCACGATCCGCGTCTGTTCCGCGATCTTTTGGGTCAACACGACCAGCACTTGAAGATTCTGCAAAACACCTTGCAGTTAAAAGTCCGCGCCCGCGGCGCCACTTTGGAAATCGAGGGCGATCCGCTGCAAGTCGAGCTTGCCAGCCAAGTCCTACGTCAACTCTATAGCCTGTTGGAAAAAGGCTATCCGGTTTACGCCAGCGACGTCGATTATGCGATTCGCATCTTGAGCGGCGACAGCCGCGCCCGGCTGCAAGACATCTTTCTCGACACGATTTATATTTCCGCGCACAAGCACACGATCACGCCCAAAAGTATCGCCCAGAAAGCTTATATCGACGCCATCCGGCGCTACGATATCGTGTTCGGCATCGGCCCGGCGGGCACCGGCAAAACCTATCTGGCGATGGCCATGGCCGTGGCGGAATTGATGAAGAATAATTACGTGCGCATCATTCTGACTCGCCCCGCCGTCGAAGCCGGTGAAAAGCTCGGCTTTTTGCCCGGCGACCTGGCGGAGAAGGTCAATCCCTATTTGCGCCCGCTTTACGACGCGCTGCACGACATGGTGGATTTCGACCGCGCCCGCAAACTGGTCGAACGCGGCACCATTGAAGTCGCGCCCTTGGCGTTCATGCGCGGCCGAACCTTGAATGATTCCTTCGTGATTCTCGACGAGGCGCAGAACACCACGCCCGAGCAAATGAAAATGTTTCTAACCCGCTTGGGCTACGGCTCGAAAGCCGTGATCACTGGCGACGCAACGCAGATCGATCTGCCGGCGGGAAGGCCCTCGGGGCTCAAAGAAGCGGCGCGAATTTTGAAAGGCGTGCATGACATCCGCTTCATTACTTTCACCGAAAAAGATGTCGCGCGCCATCATCTGGTGCAGGAAATTATCAAGGCCTACGAACGCGACGACAATCGCGCCAACACGCAAGATCTTTTAGAAAAGAGTTAACGGCAAACTACTGCACCGCTTCGAGCGTCAATTTAGTCTGCACCGTGCGCCCGTCACGGGAGGAAGTTACGCTCACCGCATCGCCGACTTTGTATTTGTCTAAGGCGAGATAGAGATCGTTGGGCGATTCAACTTTTTTGCCGTCGATGGCGGTTATCACGTCGCCCAAGCGCACCCGGCCCGAAGCATCGCGCCGCGTCGGCTGAATGCCCGCCCGCGCCGCGGCGCTGCCGCGCACCACATCGACCACTAACACGCCGGTCACGTTTAAGCGCTGGGCGATTTGTTCGTCGGCGATCTGAATCCCCAAACCCGGCCGGGTGAGCTTACCGCTGCGAATCAACTCCGGGACGATGCGGTTCACCGTGTCGACTGGAATCGCGAAACCGATTCCCGCCGAGGTGCCCGACGGGCTGTAGATCGCCGTGTTGACGCCGATCAAGCGCCCGGCGCTGTCGAGCAGCGGGCCGCCGGAATTTCCCGGATTGATCGCCGCGTCGGATTGAATCACCCCTTGGATCGGCCGGCGCGTCACCGACTCGATCTCGCGGTTAAGCGCGCTGATCACCCCGGTGGTCAGCGTTTGATCGAGACCGAAAGGATTGCCGATGGCGAAAACGTTTTGGCCGACTTGCAAATCTTTGGAGGTGCCGATGGGAATCGGATGCAGCTTGCTCACCGGCGCGTCGATCTTCAACACCGCCAAATCTTTATCCGGCGCGGCGCCGACCACGCGCGCCTGCCAATTGCTTTGATCGGCCAACGTCACCTGCGCCGCATCGGCATTTTGAATCACGTGAAAGTTGGTGATGATGTTCCCCGTGGTGTCCCAAACGAAACCCGAACCGGTGCCCTGGGGAATCTGATATTGATTGAGCGAAAAGAGATCGCGCTCGACGCCCAGCACGGTGATATTTACCACCGCGGGCGAGGCTTGTTTAAATAGCGCGATGGTCGATTTTTCCTCCGCCATGAGCTCGCCGCGCGGCGTCACCGTGCGCGTCGCCGCCTTGGGATCGTTGAGCGAAGCGCCGCCCAACCATGACTCCTTGGCGAAAAATAAGGCGACCACGGTAAGCGTCATCGCTGGCCAAAAATAATTTCTCAGACGAGAGCTTGGTTGAGTAATTTGTTCAGACATCGAATCCTCGATTCATCCGGTTGATAAACTGATTGAAGCTAGGGATCAGCAAGCTAATTGTCAAGCCGATTGACAGCCGGCAAATACGTTCTTAGTTTTCTGTCATCTTAACACTCACCCTTGGAAGGACGGTATTTTATGGAACTGGTAAGATGGGAACCGTTCGAAGGATTGAATCGGCTGCACAGCCGCATCAACGATCTATTTGACGAGAACTTTGGGCGCGCCAGCGCGCTGCCCACGGCCACTGCGGGAACATGGCTACCTCCACTGGGCATACTGGAAGGTCAGGACAGCTATCTCCTTCGTGCCGAGCTTCCTGGCATGAAGAAGGAAGACTTCAACCTCGAAGTGAACGATGGCACCCTGACTCTCAGCGGCGAGGCAAGCCCGAAGCGCTGACCGACGGCGTTGAGTATCACCGCAGCGAACGCGTCAACGGCAAGTTTGCTCGCTCATTCTATCTGTCGCGAACCGTGAAGCAGGACGGCATCAAAGCGAGCTATCAGGACGGCATTCTGGAAATTCAGGTTCCGAAAGCTGAAGAAGCCAAACCGAAACAGATCGCCATCACGGTGAACTAATCCGTCTTCACTGCAAAATGGCCGTCAAAATGGGAAGCCATTGCTTCCCCTTTTGCTTTTGCATTCAGGAGGCTTCAAGCCCGACCAACTGAAAACGGAAAACATAAAAAAAGGCGCTTGGTTTCCCAAGCGCCTTTTTTCCCTGACGAACAATCAATTCTTAGTAGTCTTCGTGATCGTGACCCATCGCCGGAGCGTCTTTCTTCTTCTCCGGTTTATCGGCGATCATCGCTTCGGTGGTCAGCAGCATGCCGGCAACCGATGCCGCGTTCTGCAGCGCGACACGCACGACCTTGGTCGGGTCGACGATGCCGGCCTTGACCAGATCTTCGTATTCTTCGGTCGCAGCGTTGAAACCAAAGGCGCCCTTGCCGCTTCTGACTTTGTCGAGCACCACCGAGCCGTCGGCGCCGGCGTTATCGGCGATCCAACGCAGCGGCTCTTGCACCGCCTTTTGAATGATCCGCACGCCGACTTTCTCGTCGTCGGAAACGCGCATGTTCGCGAGCACAGCGGAAGCGCGCACCAGCGCCACGCCGCCGCCGGGAACGATGCCCTCTTCAACCGCCGCGCGGGTCGCATGCAGCGCATCTTCGACGCGGGCCTTTTTCTCTTTCATCTCGATTTCAGTAGCCGCGCCGACTTTGACGACCGCAACGCCGCCGGCGAGTTTCGCCAAGCGCTCTTGGAGCTTTTCCCGGTCGTAATCGGACGTGGTCTCTTCGATTTGCGCGCGGATCTGGGCGATGCGGCCTTCGATCGCCGACTTCTTGCCAGCACCTTCGACCACCGTGGTGTTATCCTTATCGATGATGATCCGTTTGGCCCGGCCGAGATCCTTCGCGGTGATATTTTCCAGCTTGATGCCCAACTCTTCGGCGATCATCTTGCCTTCGGTCAGGATCGCGATGTCTTCGAGCATCGCCTTGCGCCGATCGCCAAAGCCCGGCGCTTTGACGGCGACGACTTTGATCGTGCCGCGAAGCTTGTTGACGACCAGGGTCGCCAACGCTTCGCCTTCCACTTCTTCGGCGATGATCAGCAAAGGCTTACCGGTCTTAGCCACTGCTTCGAGCACTGGCAGTAAGTCTTTCATGCTGGAAATCTTTTTCTCATTGATCAACAGGTAGCAATCTTCGTAGACGCACTCCATCCGTTCCGGATCGGTAACGAAATAGGGCGAGAGATAGCCGCGGTCGAAACGCATGCCTTCGACGAGGTCGAGAGTGGTTTCCAAACCCTTGGCTTCTTCGACTGTGATGACGCCCTCTTTGCCCACCTTGTCCATCGCCTCGGCGAGAATCGCGCCGATCGCCTTATCGTTGTTGGCGGAGATGGTGCCGACTTGAGCGATTTCATCGCGATCGCGGGTCGGTTTGGAAAGCGCTTTGAGCTCTTCGACGATCTTGGCGACTGCTTTATCGATGCCGCGCTTGATGCTCATCGGGTCGTGGCCGGCGGCGACCAATTTCAACCCCTCGCTAAAAATCGCCCGCGACAAGACGGTGGCGGTGGTCGTGCCATCGCCGGCTAAATCGGAAGTCTTGCTGGCGACCTCTTTAACCATCTGCGCGCCCATGTTCTCGAACTTATCTTCGAGCTGGATTTCTTTGGCGACCGACACGCCGTCCTTGGTCACGGTCGGCGAGCCCCAGGACTTCTCCAGAACGACATTGCGTCCTTTGGGTCCGAGAGTAACCGTTACCGCGTCAGCCAATAAATTTACCCCGCGCAGCACTCTGCCGCGCGCCTCTTCGCCGAAGCGAATTTCCTTTGCAGCCATGTTTTTCTATGCCTCCTTATTCGATTACGCCGAGGATATCTTCTTCACGCATGATCAGATGTTCCTCGCCGTCCAGTTTGATCTCCGTGCCTGAGTATTTGCCAAATAGGATCTTGTCCCCTGCTTTGACCCCAAGAGGTATGAGCTTCCCGTCGTCGAATCTGCCCGGACCCGCGGCAATCACTTTGCCTTCCTGCGGCTTCTCTTTGGCCGTATCCGGGATGATGATGCCCCCTTTGGTCTTTTCCTCTTCCGCGATGCGCTTCACAATCACCCTATCATGTAGGGGACGAATCTTGGTCGCCATAAAACACCCTCCTCAAATAGAACGTAAATTTATTATGTTCGACGATTTGTCGAACATATGGATGCGGAAAGCTAATTCTCGTAAGGCCAATCGTCAAGGGCTTGACGGAAGAAAATTTTAAATTTTCACTTCTTTGCCGACGTTTCGGCTTTGTAAGGAGGCACGGCGATGGTGCGCAAAAACGCCACGATGTCGCGAATCTGCTTTTCGTTAAGCGCCGCCCCCCATGCAGGCATGAAGCTCGACTTACCGACCGCACCGCCGCCCTTGGAGATCACATCGATCAGAAACTTGTCGCTGAGCTGATTCATCACCGCGCCGTCCGTATGATCGGCCGGCTTCTGCGGCAATCCCGAGGCCGCCGCGCCATCGCCCTTACCCTTAGCGCCATGGCAGGTCACGCAGTAAGTGGTGTAAAGATTCTTACCGTCGGTTTGATTCTGCGCCTCAGCCAAGCCGGGTAGGGTAGCCGCCAGTAGCAGTGCCGGTAAAATGACGCGCCATAGGTTTTTCATCCTAAACTCACCTTCCAGTAATTTTATCATCGATCTATCAGATTCCAATCCGAAACAACAGCGGGGCGCCCGACGGGGGATTGCCGCCACAGCCCTACCCCTTAAACCCAAATAATGATAAATAAATCAGCTCTACAGCTGAACCTTGGAGGGCATCATGATCAAAATCTGGGGCAGAACCGATTCATCCAACGTGCAAAAAATACTGTGGTGCTGCGGCGAGCTCGACATCGAATTCGAGCGCCAAGATTGGGGCGGCAAGTTCGGCGGCAACAAAGACCCAGACTATCTTGCCATGAATCCCAACGGCCTGGTGCCGACGATGAAAGACGGCGATTTTATCCTGTGGGAGTCCAACAGCATCATGCGTTATCTCAACGCCAAATACGGCAATGGCAAGCTCTTGCCGTCGGCGCCCGAGGGCATGGCCGCAGCGAATCGCTGGATGGACTGGCAGCTTTCGGCCTTCAATCCAATCATCGTGCCGCTGTTCTTCGCGACGATTCGGACGCCGCCGGAAAAACGCGATCCCCAGGCGGTTCAAAGCGCCACGGAAAAAACCGCCAAGGCCTGGCAGATGGTCGAAGAGCAGTTATCGAAGAGCCGTTTTCTCGGTGGTGAGGAGTTTTCGTTGGGCGATATTCCGCTGGGTGTGTGGGCATACCGTTGGTTCAATCTGCCCATCGACCGCCCCAAGCAACCGCACATTGAAAACTGGTACGCGGGTTTGACGCAGCGCAAACCCTACCAAGCTCACATTATGATACCGGTGACCTGATCGGCGTGCCGAGCGAATAGGATCTGGCCCGGCAATCGTAATTAAACCGGCTAGCAGTCGCTGGCAAAATTAGGCGTCTTAAGATTATGTTTTTCAATCCGATAGCGTAGCGTTTCGCGCGATAAACCAAGCAGCTGCGCCGCTCGGGTGCGATTCCATCCGGTGCGCGTGAGCACCGTCTCGATAATCGTTCGTTCAAGCTCTTCGAGAACAATCCCTTTAGAAAGATCGACGGCCAGGGTGAAGTCACCGCCCGCTTTGACGACGCTCGGCGCTTCGGCCGAACTCATCGGGCCCAGCGCCAGATCGCTCGCCTCGATGTTCGTGCCATTCTTGAGCAACACCGTGCGTTCCATCACGTTGCTCAATTCCCGCACGTTGCCCGGCCAATTGTAGCCGGCGATCGCCATTCGTGCCGAATCGGTAAGATTTTTTTCGCCGCGGTTGTAGCGCAGGGCGTGGAGCCTGACGAAATGGTCCGCCAACAGCACCGGATCATCGCCGCGTGAGCGCAGCGGCGGCAGATCGATTTCAAGAATTTTCAAACGGTAATACAAATCTTCGCGAAAGTTTTTTTCTTGAATCGCCTTCTCGAGAGGCCGATTGGTCGCGGCGATCAGCATCACATCGAAATGGCGACTTTGAATGCTGCCAAGACGGCGCACGGTTTTTTCTTCGATCGCCTTCAA
>Ga0315281_10015456_pt1 | contig 10240 bp, 6 predicted proteins | sample YL17G07_0_MG_FD_204540 | JGI IMG/M metagenome (GOLD analysis project Ga0315281, IMG submission 204540) | Sediment microbial communities from Yellowstone Lake, YNP, Wyoming, USA - YL17G07_0 | ecosystem: Environmental > Aquatic > Freshwater > Lake > Sediment | place: USA: Wyoming | collected...
GCTTTGAATTCCTCCTTGTGTTTGCCGAAGATGGCCAGTTCCTCGTCTATGGTGGGGATGAGGAGCGAGATGTTTTCCTTTCGGCATATTTCCTTTATTGACGGGATATAATCCGGCGCGGTGGTCAGCGGCACGATGTGATGCGCGGCGCAGAAGAAAAGCCCCGGCGAAAGCGGGTCGGAATCCGCGGCGATCACCCTGCCGGCATTTCCCAGTTTGGACAAGCCATCGGCGAACGCCCGTATCAGCGCCACCCGCCTTGATGCCGCGGTAATAAGTATATTGATCTGGTCTCTCCCCATTTCCCTTTATCCGTCCCGGCCCAAAATGCCATTGTTCAACATGCAGGCAAGAAGAACCGTCACCCCCAACGCAAGTATCGAAATTGTACCAAAAATCACGGCGGGGAATAAGCATATTCTCAGCGCCGATTCCCTGGCGATTGTTTTGAGGGGGATATCAAGCAGTTCCCCGTTGATATTAAAAATCCGTATTTCGCCGCTCAGGGCCGTGGCCGCGCGGAGAACATTAAAATGCCCTCCGCCCGACAGGTTGCCCACCAGCACGATTACCTCATCGTATTCTTTTTTCAGTTTCCCCTCTTTGACCATGCGGGCAACGGCGGATTTGCAAAACTCCCCATCACGGGGGTATGCCACCGGGTTTACGGAAGGGTAGTTGAGTTTCAGGCTGGGGATGGAATGGGGATGCGTGAGAACGTCCATCGTTCCGTCAAAGCCGGATTGAAACGCCAGCTTTTGGGCCAGCGCGTCGAACCGCTCCATCGAGGCGGAACGTATGACCAGTATCTTCATGCCCACCTCGTGAAAACCAGGCGGAGCGGAATGCGCACACGACGGAAAACTTCCGGGCGTACCGGGCGGCGTCCCCTCACCGCGGGACAGGCGCGCAAAAACGCGTCGCGCACCGCCTTCAGGAATACCGGCGTGCGCTGGTGGAAACTCTCCGACACCGCAAGCCAGACAAAATAAACGGTGGCGGCGAGCATCGGCATGAAAGGGTAGTGCCGCCAGATGACCCAGAGGGCGTTGCGGGAGTAGTAGTAGGAACCGTGCGCCGACGGGCGCGCAACGGGCGACGACTTATGCACCGCGCGAACCGCGGGGGCATGGAGGATGCGGTATCCGGCGTTTACCACGCGCAACGCGTGATCCATTTCATTGAAGTATAAAAAAAACGGTTCGTACCAGTATCCGGCCTTTTCAAAAACTTCGCGCCGGAAACCCGCTCCCGCGCCATGATAGCCCACCGCGTCGCACGCCTCATCCGCCGTTCCGTCCGCCGGTGGCGCATCCCGCGGGGTGGAGTGTACATCGAAGGCCACCACGCCGACATCGGCGTGTTTTTCGAAAAGCGCGGCCATCCGGACAATCGCGTCTTTTTCGGGATAGGAATCGGAATCCAAAACGACAATGTATTCTCCGCGTGCCGCCTTGAACCCGATGTTGTACCCCGCTATTCCCAGATTCGCGGTCTGGGGGAGATAGACGGTTTCGGGAAACGACGCGCGTACCATCTCGCCGGTGCCATCGATGGAGTTGTTGTCCACCACGATTACCTCAAGCGGCGAGTAGTCGTTGTCCCTGAGTTTTTCCAGCGTAACGCGCAGGTCGTCTTTCCTGTTCCAGGTCAGAATGACCGCGCTTACCAGGCTTTTCCCCGCCGTCTCCATATGGGAATCAAGTCTATCCCGAATCCGCGGCACATTAAACATCGTAATAATGCCCCACCGGCGGCGAAGGCCGCTCCCCGCCGCACCGGAACCGCGGCGCGTATCTTTACGCGCGGAAAAACCGTTCAGGGAATGCGGGATTCCCGTTGCAACAGTTCAGTTTTTTTGGTGTAGAACCGCGCATTTTGTTCGTCCCCCGCGGCGCGGTAGGCGATGGCGAGGTTGTTGTAATCCTCGAACGTGATGGCGCCGGGAAGCGGCGAATAGTCGAAGCGGCAAAAGTGGAACAGCGCGGCCAAAACGGCCAGGTATGCCGCGACAGTTTTGAACTGTTTTTGAATCGTCGCCCCATACAGGCGCCGGATGCCGAACGCGGCGAAGATTATTAAAAACGGAACCAGCGATATGCGGTAACGGTCCTGTATGGGGAATATGAAAACGCCGAACGCCGAAACCGCCAGCCAGAGAATGACCGGCGGGTGTTGGCGCAGTTTTTCCCGCGCCGTCCAGATTCCCAAAAAAGAGAAGGGAGCCACCATGCCGAAGGAGAGGAACGGTAGCCAGAGGATTTTTGAAAGTTCGTCCCGGAACAGGTAGAAGTTGTAGTTGGAGGGGACCTCGAAGTCGCCCAAAAGGATTTTCAGTTTTTTAAAGTAAAAAAGGGCGTATGGGTACGGGTGGGCCGCTATCTCTTTCAGCAAAAGCCATATGCCCGCCGTGGACGAGCCTTTGCTTTCGGCCAATATTTTCATCTTCATCGGGGTGTCGGTCCAGGTGTATCCGTAATTGGAATCCAGCACATTGCCGCTGAGAAAGTGCGCCAGCGGGCCGGTGGCGTCGGTGAGACCCGGCCCGGGCATCAAAAGGGAGATGACGGCATATCCGGCGATGAAGGCGGCGAAGCGCATGGCGTTTTCCCGCCGCGGGTGTTGAAACATGCGGAACGAAAGAAGCGCGGCGATGGCAAGGATGGTCAGCGGGTACGGCCGCGTGAGCATCAATAGCGCGGCGGATGCGCCCGCCGCCGCCATATACGCGGAACCTTTTCGCGCCGCCAGCAGAAGGGCGACCGTGGAAAGCGAAAGGAAAATCACCATCCCCTCGCGCAAATACACCTCCGCGTACAGGACAAACGGGCCGTACAGCGCGCAGGCCGCAAGCGCGATAATCCCCTCCGTCGCGCCGGACATTTCCCGCGCAATCCAAAAGACGAGCGCGAAAGAAGCGCAGTTCAACAGGCACTGAAAAAGAAGGAACGCCAGGCTGTCGTCGCCAAACGTCTTGTCGAACGCCGCTATCGCCAAGGGATAGACGGGGTGGAGAGAAAGTTTTTTGGCGTTGCCCCGGTACCCTTCGGTTTCGATAATGCGGGCGTCGGCGATGAAGCGGTGGGAATCGAACGCGGGGTTAATGCGAAAAAAAATCGTAGGGGCGGTTCCCCGTTGTTCCAGCACGAACGCCGCCTGGAGAGCAAACGAAAATAGAAGGAACGCCGCCGCCCAACGGCAGGTGCGTCTGGTTTCGGCTGTTCCGGGCGGCATCCTTTTCGCCTACAGCCTGTCTATTTCCTCTTCAACAACCGCCATCAGCCGCGAAAGCATTTCCAGCGAGAAGTCGAATTTTATTCCCGCCGCCTCGAACAGCCCCTTGGGCGAAAGGCTTCCTCCCAGCGAGAGCGCGGCCAGGTAGCGGCTTACCGCCTCCCGCCGCCCATGCAGGAACATCTGGTACATTTGCAGGGCGCCGAGTTGCGCTATGGCGTATTCGATGTAGTAGAAGGGGACTTCGAAGATGTGGAGTTGGCGGTGCCACGAGTATTTCCGTATGTCCTGGTTCAGTCCGCTCCAGTCCGTGCCCACTTCAAACCGTTTCGATATGGCAAGCCATTGTCCGGCGCGCTCCTCCGCCGTATGTCCGGGGTGCGTGTATATCCAGTGCTGAAAGGCATCCACCGTGGCGACCCACGGGAAAATATCCACCACCCTCTCCAATTGTTCGAACATCGCCCTTTTGGCCTGCGCGGGATCCTGATAGAAGACGGATGCAAAGCCGTTTCCGAAAAGCTCCTGCGTCATGCTGGCGACTTCGGAGAATTCCATGGAGGCGTGGCGATACCAGATTATCGGGAGTGTACGGCATGAAATGGTGTGGAATGCGTGTCCCCCCTCGTGGAGAAGGGTGGTCACGTCGCCGTGCAGGCCCGCCGCGTTGGTGAAAATGAAGGGGATGCGCCGCTCCTCGAAGGTGGTCTGGTATCCGCCGGGGGCCTTGCCGTCGCGGCTGTCCAAATCCATCATGTCCGCGATGGCCGCGTACATCCCTTTCAGCCGGGGGTCTATCTTTTCGAAGATTTTCCCCACCCCGTCTTGCAGTTCCCGCACATCCTTGAATGGCTCAAGCGGCGGCCTGCCGAGCGGATCCACATGCAGATCCCAGGGGCGCAGGGATTCCAGCCCCATGTCGCGCCGCCGTTTTTCGGCTATTTTCCGCATCACCGGGAGAGCCGCCTTTTCTATGGAATCGTGGAACTGTAGGCAGTCCTCCGGGGAGTAGTCCCGCAGTTTTGATTTGAAACTGTATTCGCGGTAATTTTTCAGCCCCAGATTCGTGGCGTACTCGTGCCTCGTTTTCAACATGCCATCGAAAAGATTCTCCAGCGTGGCCGCATCGGCAAGACGCCGTTCGTTCGCGGATGTCCATGCGGTTTGGCGCAGGGTGCGGTCGGTGCGGTAGAGGTAGCGGGACATCTGCGGCATGGTCCGTTTTTCCCCCTCGAACTCCACCGTCCACGCGCCGGTGATTTGCTGGTATTGTTGCGACATCTCGGCCAGCGCCACATCCAGCGGGATATTTTTCCCGGTAAAAAGCTCTATGGACATGCTGAACATCCGGTCCAGCCTGCCGAACCGTATCGGGTCGAGTTTTTTCCTGAAAGGCGAGTCGTAATACTTTTTCTTCAGGGCGTTGTCCCATTCCGTGAGTTTGGGTAGCAATTCGCGCACGAAGTAGAGGTACGCCTCGGTTTTCGCCGGGTTTTTCGTGTCGCACGTCATGGCGACGTAGCGCAGGTTGGCATCCTCGCCGAGGATGCTTTCCAGTTCCGAGTACGCTTCCAGCCACGCTTCCAACTCCGCCACGGAGTTGATGTCGCGCCCCAAAAGCGAGTCCACCCACGGTTTTATGGAATCCGCGTCCGTTACCGCGAACCGCGCATCCACGAATTTCCTTTCGAACGGTTTTAGCAATCCATCATCCTTGTTTTTCATGATGAGTATTATCCCCTTATTTGGGCGCGGGGCAAGGGGAATGAACCCGGCCGGTTACGCCACGCTGTTTTCGACCTTACGGTAGGGAAGTGTTATCGTAAACTCCGAACCTTTTCCCGGTTTCGATTTCACATCAATGGTTCCTCCCATGGCCGTCATCAGGCTTTTGGCAAGCGAAAGGCCCAGTCCCACTCCCCCCCTCGCGCGGGTGGTGGAGCCATCCAACTGGCGGAAGCTTTCGAAAATCAGTTCCCTTTCCCGATCCGGTATCCCTATCCCCTCATCTTTTACGCGGAAAACGACATGGCCGTCGTCCGTTCCGGCGGTTATCCGCACCTCTCCCCGAACGCTGTACTTGATGGCGTTTTGCACCAGGTTGATGAGCACCTGTTCCAGTTTTTTCGCATCCCCCAGAAACACCAGGTCGATAGCGCGGAAATTGTCGATATCGGTGACAAGCTTCAGATCCTTGGCGGTTGCTTCATCGTGCATGCTTTCCCCCAGGGACGCGAGGATCATAAAAGTGGATACGACGTTATCGGCCACTTTCATATGCCCGGATTCAAGAAGGCTTAAATCCAGCAGGTCGTTAATCAGGGCAAAGAGCTTCCGCCCCTGTTCAATGACAACCCCACTGAATGTTGATGCGTCTTCCAGCCCGCCGATAGCGGATTTCATGAGGGTTTTGGTTTCCTCATCCCGCGCGTTTTCCGGGTTTCCGTTTGCGTCGAGCAATTGCGACATCCGGGCCAACATGCCGGATATGTCGTCGCACCGGTCGCTGACAATGCGGGAATAGCCCAGCACCGAGGTAAGCGGGGTGTGCAGTTCATGGGACATATTGGCCAAAAATTCCGATTTCAGCCGGTTGGCCTCATCCGCTTTTCTCCGCTCTTCCCGCGCCTCCTCAAGCGCGTCGACCGTCTGCGTTACCAGTTCCACCTGCTGGCGTTCCAGCTCCTTTTTCTCCGTGATGTCCAGCCCCACGCCCACGATGCCGGCCACCTCGCCCGCCGTGTCAAAAAAGCATGATTTGTAAAAAACCATGTTACTCAGGCTCCCATCCGCCACTTTTCCCATGGCTTCGTACACCTGCATATGTTTCGGCGATTTGTAGAGTTCCTGATCCTTATCGTTGTATCTTTCCGCCACTTCACGCGGGTGAACCTCGAATGCGGTTTTGCCGATGATTCCCGCGCTTGTCACTCCGAATAATTTCTCGAAGGCATGGTTGCATCCCAGGTAGCGTCCCCGCGCATCCTTATAGTAAACCGCGCTCGGTATGGCATGCATCAGCCGTTGCAGGAAGTTCGCCTGCTCTTTTATTTTCCGCGCGGACTGGACGTAATACGTCATATCCCTGAATATCCCCTGGATTAAGGTCCGGCCGTCGAGGCGGAAAATGCTTGCGCGGATGTCCACGGGAACATCCGTACCGTCCACGCGCCGGACAAGTAGGCTTCTCAACACATCCTTGCCGCCGCTTTGGACGTGGGTTTTGAATATGGACGAATATTCTTTCACCCGATCCGGCGGGTGCAGTTTCGTCTGGTGCTTTCCGATGATGTTTTCCCGGCTATCGCCCATCATTGTTTCCGCGGCCTTGTTTACATCCAGGATAATTCCCGTTTCGGCGTCGGTGAGGAATACCGCGTCCCCCGCCGATTCTATAAGCTGGCGGTACCGGTCATCCTCCTCCCCCATGCGGATTTTGTCCATTTGTATCCTGCCCACCGCCGCCAGTTCCACCGCGGTCAATACCAGAATCAGCAGTTCCAGCAGGCAGAACCCGACGGTGGTCTTTTCAATGGCCGATTGTTGGGCTTTGGAATCGCGGCTGACGTTGTTGTCGTATTCCACCTTCAGTCCGACAATCCTGCCGTCGATTATTTTCATGAGATTCTCAAACCGGTCATGCACCGACCGCAGGGAATGAAATGCCTGAACCAGCAAAACCGCCCGTTCCTTTTTCCCGCCTTTCATTTGCGCGGAGGCGTTTGCCTTTTTGATTGTTTCGAAAATCGCTTCGAATTGAGGTGAACTCCGCAGGATTTCATCCCGGATGTCGGTGTGATACCACTGCGGCATTTCGTCTTTGCGCCGTTTCAAAAGGTCGTCTAACATTCTTCTTGCCTCCGCGGTTTGGCGGATTTCCTTTTCAAGGAGGACGATGGGATTTGGCACGCTGGCCGACTTTTCGGTGGTTTCGATGACGCTGGACAATACCAGGTCATGTAACGGCAACAACACCCCCCCAATATGGCGGTTGGTTTCGGTGAGGATCAGCATTTCGCGGTTCATGCGGTTTTGCATTTTTTTCGCGTTGTCAATTCCCCTGAAATTGTACTGGGTAAGGGAAAAGAAGCCCGCCGCCACGGCCACGGCAAGCGTCAGCGTAAAGGCGATAATCCTTTTTCCGATAAGGCTGGTGGCCGCCAGCCTGGCGAGTTTGAATAAGGAGTTCCGTCCGCCCACTGTGTAAAAAGCGGGAGGGTCGCCGATACCGCTTGAGTTTACATCCATATTGATTCCCGATATTTTCCCGATGCCAAACCGGCATCTGTCCCCGTTTCTTGCAATACGTCAAATTGTTTTCACCGCCCATTGTACCTAATAGTTACGTTCCGGTACAATCGGGTGTTTGTTACGCCAGCGGAAGAGTGGGATAATGGCTGAGCTTTTATTTTTAAACGGATTATCGGGAGCGAACTGAAAAAACAATGGAAGGTTCCTTGACTGCACTGGTGCTGGTTTCCATAATCACCCTTTTATTCGCGGGAGCTTTGGCTCCGTTCCTTCATTCCCGGCAAGGGTTTTTGGTATCGGTTGTTTTTCCGGTTTCGGCGGCGGCTTGCCTGCTGTCGTTCGTGGCGGGAGTGATGGCGGTGGGCGGCGGGGTGGAGAAGTTCATTCTTCCCATCGGCCTGCCGGATTTGCCGTTCCACCTGCGGCTCGACCCGCTGTCCGGCTTTTTTATCGCCATCGTGTCGCTTTTGTCCTTTTTCATTTCCATCTATTCCATCGGATATGTGAAAGGGTTTATCGGGGAAAAACCCGTTGCCCATCTGGTTTTTTTCTACCCCCTTTTCATCGCCGGGATGCTTTTGGTGTTGCTTTCCGACGACGCCTTTTTCTTCCTTATTTCGTGGGAGATGATGGCGGCGTCGTCGTATTTTTTGGTGTTGCACGACGACGCAAAGCGGGAAAACAGGAGGGCTGCGTTCCTGTACATCCTTATCGCGCATGTGGGGGCGCTGGCGATCCTGCTTTCCTTCGGCGTGCTGGCGGGTTCCGCGGCGGGGTTCGAGACGTTTCAGGGATATACGTTCGACGCCATGCGCATGGCCTCGCCCCCGCCGTTTTGGGCGGGCGTGGCATTCCTTTTGGCGTTTTTCGGGTTCGGGGCCAAAGCGGGCGTGGTGCCGCTTCATGTATGGTTGCCGGAGGCGCATCCCGCCGCCCCCAGCAACGTGTCGGCCCTGATGAGCGGGGCAATGCTGAAAACCGCCATCTACGGGATAATTCGAGTCACTTTCGACATCCTCCACGTCTCCCAGTTGTGGTGGGGGGAACTGGTGCTTATTGTCGGGCTGGTTTCCGCGATTATGGGGATTTTGTACGCCATCATGGAAAACGATCTCAAGCGCCTGCTGGCCTATTCTTCGGTGGAGAATATCGGCATAATCCTGGTGGGGCTTGGGCTTTCCATGATTTTCATGTCGTTCCACCAGCCGCTTCTGGCGGCGCTTGCGGTCACCGCCGCCTTGTACCACGCCTTGAACCATGCAATCTTCAAGGGGCTTTTGTTTATGGGGGCGGGAGCGGTGTTGCACGCCACCGGCGAGCGCAATATGGAAAAGATGGGGGGGCTGATTCACCGGTTGCCCTGGACGGCGCCGTTGTTCCTTGTCGGGTGTGTTTCAATATCGGCGTTGCCGCCGTTCAACGGTTTCGTATCGGAGTGGATGACCTTTCAGGCGTTTTTGATGTCCCCCTCGCTTGCCAACTCGCATCTGAACCTTATTATTCCGCTGGGGGCGGCCCTACTGGCGCTTACGGTGGCGCTTGCCGCAACCTGTTTCGTAAAGGCCTTCGGCGTGGCCTTTTTGGGGCACAGCCGAAGCCCGCAGTGCCAAACGGCGCGCGAGGTTCCGTGGTCCATGCGTATTGCCATGCTGATTTCCGCCGTTATCTGCCTTGCCCTTGGAGTTTTCCCCACGTTTATTATCGGGTGGATGGGCAATCTGTCGTCCCTGCTTACGGGGCGGACGATTGCCAAATCCACGGACGGCATGGGCTGGATGTGGCTGACGCCCGTGGCGGCGGAACGCGCCTCCTATTCGGCGCCGCTGGTGTTTCTGGGGGTCATCTCGACGGTTGCTGTCGTGTACCTGCTACTCCACGTCCGGAAAAGCGCCATTCACCGGGTGCCGTTATGGGATTGCGGGTTTAAAAAGATTACGCCCGCCATGCAGTACACTTCCACCTCGTTTTCCATGCCGTCCCGCGTTATTTTCGGCTACCTTTTCAGGATAAAGGAAAGCGTAAAGCCCGATCTCTCCGGCGGACGCGCCCCGCAGTATCCGGTGAAATTGCGGTATGGGCTGAAAGTGCGGGACCGCATCTGGGGATGGGTGTACAAACCGGTGGCGGATTACGCGTTCCGGCTGGCGGAGCTGTCGGCGAAACTGCAACACGGACGGATACACATCTACCTTTCGTATTCGTTCTTCACCATACTATTCCTTCTTCTTTTCGCGTTGTGATGGATATGTATCCGCTGTTTATCGAAATTTTCCAGATAGGGCTGGTGCTACTGGCCGCGCCGTTGTTGGCGGGGTGGGTGCGGGTGTTGAAATGCTGGATGCAGGGGCGCACCTCCCCCGGCCTGTTTCAGCCCTACCGCAATTTGCGCAAGCTGTTCATGAAGGACACCATGCTGGCGGAAAACGCCTCGTGGATTTTCCGTTTCACGCCGTATCTCGTTTTCAGTTCCATCCTGATGGCGGGCGCGATAATTCCGGTGGTCTCGGCGGATCTGCCGCTTTCGGCCAGCGCCGATATCATCGCGTTGGTGGCGTTGTTCGGTATCGCCCGGTTTTTTCTGGCGCTTGCGGGAATGGATATCGGCACGGCGTTCGGCGGGATGGGATCCAGCAGGGAGATGATGATTTCCTCTTTGGCCGAGCCAGCCATCCTGATGTCCACGTTCACCGTGTCGCTTTTCACCCATACCACCTCGCTTTCGGAGATGGTGCGGATAATCGTGCACAAGCAGTTT
>Ga0315281_10015457_pt1 | contig 10239 bp, 9 predicted proteins | sample YL17G07_0_MG_FD_204540 | JGI IMG/M metagenome (GOLD analysis project Ga0315281, IMG submission 204540) | Sediment microbial communities from Yellowstone Lake, YNP, Wyoming, USA - YL17G07_0 | ecosystem: Environmental > Aquatic > Freshwater > Lake > Sediment | place: USA: Wyoming | collected...
TGATGCGCGAGCGGCGCGCCCGATACACCCCGGTGCGCCCGCCGCTTGATCCTGCCGGGCGCACTATCATTGTGGTGGACGACGGCCTCGCCACCGGTTCCACCATGATCGCCGCACTGCATGCGCTACGTGCCAAGAACCCGAAAAAACTGATCTGCGCCGTGCCGGTAGCGCCGCCCGATACCCTGAAGAAAGTTGCGCCTTATGCCGACGAAGTGGTGTGCTTGAGCGCGCCGGAAATGTTTTATGCGGTGGGACAGTTTTATCAGTCTTTCCCTCAGGTGAGCGATGAGGAAGTGATCGCGCTGCTGGCTGCATCTGCGCAACACGGCAACAGCCAGGATTAGCCTGAGCCGGATGAGCCGGAACCAAATGTAGGTCGGGCTGCGCCCGACATGGTGGGCATAGCCCACCCTACGTATCTACGATGTTTTACAGTTGATTAGGATATGAAATTATAGGTGCCGCGCAAACCAGTTTGCCGCACTGCGCGCGGCCTGTTGCAGCGTACCCGCCTCTTCAAACAGATGGGTCGCGCCGGGAATCAGGGTGAGTTCCTTCTCGCAGTTCAACAGCGCGTAAGCCTGTTGGTTCAATTCGATCACACCGTAGTCCGCACCGCCGACGATGAGCAGGGTTGGGGCGCTTACGCGGCTCAATGCAATTTCCCCGGCAAGATCCGGGCGGCCACCGCGCGATACCACGGCGGCAATTTTATTTTCCATTTTCGCCGCAGCCTGTAACGCCGCAGCCGCACCGGTGCTGGCGCCAAAATAGCCGAGATGCAGGGCTTGCGTCTTCGGGTTGGACTGTAACCATGCGGTGGCCGCAAGCAGGCGGCGCGTCAGCAGCGCGATGTCGAAGCGCGTGGCGTAATCCTGATCCTCTTCTCGCGTCAGCAGATCGAACAGCAGGGTGCCGATGCCGCGTTGTTGCAGCACTTCGGCAACGTAGGTGTTGCGCGGGCTGAAGCGGCTGCTGCCGCTGCCGTGGGCGAACAGCACGACGCCCGTTGCGGACGGCGGCAACACCAGTTCGCCATCGAGTTCGATTTGGCCAGCCGGAATATGTACGGCGCTCATGTTGTTCCTCTCATCACGATGGGAATGCGCCGCGATCCAAATGCCTTGCTGAACTTTTCGAAATGTCCGGCGATGCGTGTATCGCAGTCCGGGCAATGGCCGTTGGGGGTGAGGCGGTATTGTTTGATCTCGTACCAGTCGCGCGCGATCAGGGCGGTGCCGCATGATGGGCAGTTCGTGGTATCACCTTCGAGGTCATGCACATTGCCGGTATAAACATAGTGCAGCCCCGCAGCGCGGGCGATCTGGCGCGCCTTGGCCAGGGTTGCCGGCGGGGTCGGTGGAATATCCGCCATCTTGTAGTCCGGGTGGAAGGCGCTGAAGTGCAGTGGCACATCGGGCCCTAATTCCTTTGCGATCCACTGGCTGAGCGCGGTGATTTCCTCGTCCGAATCATTCTGGCCCGGTATCAGCAGCGTGGTGATTTCGAGCCACACATCGGTCTCGTGCTTAAGGTACAGCAGCGTATCCAGCACCGGCTGCAAGTGTGCGCCGCAAAGCTTGACGTAGAACTCGTCGGTAAACCCCTTGAGGTCCACATTGGCGGCATCCATCTTGGCGTAGAATTCGCGCCGCGCCTGGTCATGCATGTATCCGGCCGTCACCGCGACGGCCTTGATGCCGCGTGCATGGCAGGCGTCGGCGGTATCCATGGCATATTCGGCGAAGATTACCGGATCGTTGTAAGTGAAGGCCACGCTCTTGCAGCCGTGTTTCTCGGCGGCGCGGGCAATGGCTTCCGGTGTGGCCTGGTCCATCAGCGTGTCCATGTCGCGCGATTTGCTGATATCCCAGTTCTGGCAGAATTTGCACGCCAGGTTGCAGCCGGCGGTGCCGAAGGAAAATATGCTGCTGCCCGGATAAAAATGGTTGAGCGGTTTTTTCTCGATGGGGTCAACGCAAAAGCCGGAACTGCGCCCGTAAGTGGTGAGCACCATGATGTCGCCGACGCGGCCGCGCACGAAGCAGGCGCCGCGCTGCCCATCGCGCAGCTTGCAGTCGCGCGGGCACAGGTCGCACTGGATGCGGCCGTCACCCAGCAGATGCCAGTATTTCGCCGGATACTGTTCGGCAATGCTGATCGGTTCGTCCATTTTATTCACCTCACCAAAAAAGTCATGATCGTAGCCCGTATGCAGCGTAGCGTAATGCGGGATGAGCCGAAACCAATGTAGGTCGGGCTGCGCCCGACATGGTGGGCGCAGCCCACCCTACGGTTATTACATCAACCAACGTGATCCGGATTACTGCTTTTTCTCACTCCATTTCTCTACGGTATAACGCGACAGCTTCACACCCTCTGCCCAGAAAGCATCGGGCAGGCCGGCCTTGCGCTTGAGATGCGCCATGAACTGGCGCGGCTGGGGCAATTGCTCCCACACCTGCGGCAGGAATGTGCTGCGGTATGAGGCATATTCGAACAGCACGCCATCTACGCCGGGCCGCAACTGCGCCAGCGCATCGGCCTCGTTCAGGAAGTCCATCGCCCGGGTCGGTGACAGCAGCGAAATCTCGACTGCGGTGATGTCGAGTTCCGCCGCGCTCAACGGCGCAAAACGCGGGTCGCGCAGGGCGGCGGACACGGCATTGCTTTTGACATCGGCGAGCAATGGCCGGTGCGCTTGCAGCGAGCCGATGCATCCGCGCAATTGGCCGTGCTGGGTGAGGGTGACGAAGCACGCACCATGCTCGGTGAGCCACGGTGCGGATTCGTCCGCGGTATAGGGCACGTTCAGGGCGCGTGAAATCGCGGCGCGCGCAATCGGCAATAAAATCTTTCCTTGCTCAGTGGGCATGGCACCCCCGACACGTTACTCCCCGCAAGGAGGAGGCCGATGGGTTCCCCGCTGCTGCGCAGCGACCCATTCGCACTGGCGGAGCCAGCCGCTTGCGGGAGGGGGTGCAGGCGGCCATTCCTGCGCCAAGAATATCATCCCATCGTGTCATGGCCGCCCTTTCTCCTCGGTAAAAGCAAACGCGGCATAGCCCACCACGCCATCGCGCGGCCCGGCGGTGTCGCCGGAATTGCGCAGGTCGAGCAGATGCGGCGTGAGATGGTGGCGGCGCGCGGCGAGCATCAGCCCGTTGATCGGCGTGGCGCCGCATGCCTGTTCGTGCGACAGGGTGTGTTCCAGTGCGAGTATGCTTTGTGTGCTGGCGGCATCCACCTGCATGGCCGTGTCGTAGGGCAGGTAGTGGGAAAGATCGGAGCTGACCACGATCAGTGTCTCATCGCCGCCCCATAGAATTTCCAGCACCTCGGCCACTTCCTGCGGCGTCGCCATGCCGACTGCCAGCGGCAGCAGCTTGAAATCAGGCAGCACGGTTTGCAGGAATGGCAGTTGCACCTCCAGCGAATGTTCCTGCGCATGCGCCGGCGCGCTGACCGTGACTTGCGGCAGGTGGGCGATGGCTTGCGCAGCCGCCGAATCCACCTGCACGGCGCCGAGCGGCGTGGCAAAGGCCTCTGCGCCCGGCAGCGCCAACCCGCGCACGGCGACGCGATGGGTGGGGCCGAGCAGCACCACGCGGCGGATGTTGGATGCGATATTTTTCAGTGCGGCATAAGCGCTGGCGGCAATCGCGCCGGAATAAATATAACCCGCATGCGGTGCGATTAGTGCCTTGGGGTTAAGTTCGCCTGGGCGCGCAGCGGCCAGCATGGCGCGCACGTCACGCGCCAGTATATTGGCCTCGCCGGGATAAAACATTCCGGCAACGGCGGGAGATCGGATGTTTTGCATGGCAACCCTCGTATAAACCCAAGCCGGACGAGCCGGAATAAAAAATGGGAATCTGTTTTTCCGTAGGTTGGGCAAAGCGTAGCGTGCCCAACGAATAACTGCATTATTAATTAATGTTGGGCACGCTACGCTTTGCCCAACCTACATGCCCAACGCACCCGAACTGCATTTCTCTTTATACCACGCCAAAAAATCCCCTGCCGGCATGGGGTGCGCGATGACATAGCCCTGACCAGTTTCGCATCCCATATCGAGCAATGCACTGAAACACTTGTCCGTCTCAACGCCTTCTGCCACGGTTTTCAGGTTGAATGCGTTAGACAGGGCGATGATGCCCTGGACAATGGCAAAATCTCCCTTGTCTTCCAGCATGTCGCGGATGAAGGATTGGTCTATCTTGAGGGTGCCCACCGGCAGGTTGCTCAGATAAGACAACGAGGAATAGCCGGTGCCGAAGTCGTCCAGCGCAAACCCTACGCCAAAATTCCGGCATGAATTGATGATCCGCGTCGCTGCCGCAAAGTCCTTCAGCGCCGCCGTTTCCAGTATTTCAATCTGCAGCCTGTCGTGAGGCAGGCCGGGATAATGCGATAGTTTCTGCTTCAGCTTTTCGGTGAATTTCGGCGATTGCATGTGGAAGGCGGATATGTTGATGCTCAATTCCAAATCCAGCCCGGTCTGCTGCCACTCCACGAGTTGGTCGAGCGCGGCGGCAACCACCCATTCGCCCACTTCAACATCCAGTTCCGTATCTTCAATGGCGTGCAGAAATTCCGCAGGGGAGAGCAAGCCGCGCTGCGGATGCCGCCAGCGGATCAGGGCTTCCGCCCCGACAGGCCGCCCGGAGCGCAGGTCAACCTTGGGCTGGAAGAAAAGCTCGAATTCATTTTTCACCAGCCCCTGCTGGATGTGCTTGATGAATTCGCGGTAGGTGCGGGTGCGCTGGTCATGCTCGGGGTCATACAGGTAGCAGCGGTTCCTGCCCGACTGCTTGGCGGTGTACATGGCCTGGTCGGCATGGCGCAGCAGGATGTCCTGGTCTTCGTCATCATGCGGGTAGAGCGAAACCCCGATGCTGGCGCTGAGCTTGAACAGCTTGTCCCCGGCGTAAATGGGCAGGGCGACCACTTCGAGCAGCCTGTCCAGGCTTGTCGCGCACTCTTCCGGCGTTTCCAATCCAGTCATCAGGAATACGAACTCATCCCCTCCCATGCGGGCGACGGTATCGCCTTCACGCACGGTGTCCTTGATGCGCCGGGATATCTCGATCAACACCTGGTCTCCCGCTTCATGTCCCATGCTGTCATTGATGGCCTTGAAACCATCGAGGTCGAGGTAGCAGATAGCCAGGAGTTTTTTCTCCCGCTTCGAGAAGGCAATCGCCTGCTGCAAGCGGTCGGCCAGCAGCGTCCGGTTGGGGATGCCGGTCAGTGCGTCGTAATGGGCGATGTGCTCCAGTTGTTTTTCATGCTGCTTGAGCAGGGTGATGTCGGAGAAGATGCCCACATAATTGGTCACCTTGCCCTTGTCGTCCTTGATGGTGGAGATGGTGAAAATCTCGCCTTCTTTTTTGCGGTTCCAGATATCGCCCCTCCAATGGCCGGTGGCATTGATCGCCTGCCACATCGCCGCATAAAAATCCTTGTCCTGAACGCCGGATTTCAGGATGATCGGGGTCTTGCCGACCGCTTCCTCGCGCGGATAGCCGGTGATCTTGGTGAAGGCGTCATTGACCTCAAGGATATTGTTATCCTTGTCCGTGACCGTGATGCCTTCCATGGTGTTCTCGAATACCTTTGCGGTCAGGCGCAGCCTTTCTTCCGATTTTATGCGTTCGGTGATGTCGCGGGCAAAGCCGGTGGTGCCAAGTACGTTGCCGCCCTTGTCGATGATGGGGGTCTTGTAGGTTTCTACCCAGATTATTTTTTCGCCGTCAAACAATGGTTCCTCGACATGCTTCTGACGGTGTGTGGCTAGTACCTCGGCATCATCGGCGCGATACTTCTCCGCCAGTTCTTTCGGCCAAAGATCGAGGTCGGTCTTGCCAGCGATCTGCTGGGCATTTTCCAGTCTTGCATAATTGGCATAACTCCTGTTTACCTTGATATAACGGCCTTCCGGGTCTTTCAGCCAGATCAGGTAGGGTGAGTTATCCAGAATGGCGCGCATGCTTGCTTCGCTTGCCAGCAGATCAGCTTCCATCTGCTTTCGGGCGGTAATATCGCGGCTGATGCCCAATATGCCGAAAATTTCCCCATTCGACGATCTCAGCGGAACCTTCACGGAATCGAAATTGCGGACTTCTTCCCCGATGTTGCCAAGGTCAGTGGCGGAATGCACCACATTGCCTGCCAGGGCGGCCAGATCGTCCTGCTCGAAGCCGCGTATGCCTTTCTCCGGATTGCCCTTGACCAGCTCGGCATCCCAGCCGTTCTCGATATCGGTCTTGCCGTACAGTTCCTCCGGCTTCTTGCCCAGCGCCCGGGCGAAAATATCATTGCACAGGATGGTGCGCAGTGCGCGGTCCTTCACGAAAATATAATCGGTGGAGGAGTTGATGACGTTCTCGAGCAGCGCGGTTTTTTCTTGCAACTGCGCCTCGGTCAATTTTCTGACTTTGACCCCCTGCTCGACCGATAGCGCGCGCTGCACGGCGGGCGCCAGCCGCGCCAGCCGGTCTTTCAGCACATAGTCCTTGGCGCCGAGGCGGATCAGATTTGCGGCATCCTTATCGGAAAGCGCGCCGGTGACGAAAATCACCGGCGTTTCCGGATAATTGTGCCGCACCATTCCCAGTGCGGCCATGCCACCAAAGCCGGGCAGGTTATAGTCCGACAGGACGATATCCGGGAGAAAATCCTTGAGCGCGTGGGCAAAGGCTTCCTGTGTTTCCACGCGCCTCGCGGTGAAAGTCATGCCGGCCTTGCGCAGCTCGCGCTCGACCAACTCGGCATCGGTCGGCGAGTCCTCCAGCATCAGGATGTGCAACTCTGTTTGTGTGGTCTTTTGCGTCATAAACCTAAGCCGGACGAGCCGGAATCAAAAAGACTTTGCGAGTTGGACGACAAACCGTCCAGCCCTGCCAACCCCGATTCACGCGGAGGCGCGGAGGCGCCGAGTAAAAACAAAGCTGTCGTAGGGCGTATTTCTCCGCACCTCCGCGCCTCCGCGTGATAAATTCTTCTCACAAATTGCGAAGACTTAACCGATAAGAGATTATTTGTGATCATAATTAATTAGTGTCACACCGGCGGCTGGTTTACCAGCAGCCAATAGAACCCCAGTTCGGACACCGTCTTGGCGAATTCATCAAACCCCACCGGTTTGCTGATGTAGCTGTTGACGCCGAGTTTGTAGCTCTCCACGATATCCCGGTCTTCCCTGGATGAGGTCAGCACCACCACGGGAGTGGTTTTGGTGCGCTCATCACCCTTGATCCGGCGCAGCACCTCCATCCCGTCCACCTTCGGCAGGCGCAAATCCAGCAGGATCACCTTGGGGCCGTTCACCACGGTGCGGTGGGAATAGCTTCCCGTGGCAAAGATGAAATCCAGCGCCTCCGCGCCGTCTTTCACCCACAGCAGCTTGTTGGCCAGGTTGTTTTTTTTCAGCGCCCGCATCGCCAGTTCCGCATCGTTTGGGTTGTCTTCCACCAGCAGTATTTCCACTTCTTGCACTTTATCATCCATGATCTTTTTCCTTTGTTGGTAATGAAAAATAAACCGTCGCGCCCTCGTTGACCTTGCCCTCCGCCCACACCCGCCCGCCGTGCTTGGCGATGATGCGTTTGACGATGGCCAGCCCGACGCCGGTGCCCTCGAATTCATCAGCCCTGTGCAAGCGCTGGAACACGCCGAACAGTTTGTCCGCGTACTGCATGTTGAAGCCGGCGCCGTTGTCCTTCACGTAGTAAACAAGCTCCGTTCCCTCGGCTATGCAACCCACTTCGATGCGCGCTGCCGGTTTTGGCCGGGTGAACTTGATGGCGTTGGTGAGCAGATTGATCCATACCTGGAGCAGCATGGAAAAGTCGCCACGGGCGGGTGGAAGCGGCTTGACCTCGACGGCGAGGTCGCGCCCGGCGGCGGCCTGTTGCAGATCATCCAGGGCGACGCGCGCCAGGTTCTCCATGTCAACCTCCGATACAGACATCCCCTGCCGCCCCGCGCGGGAAAACGCGAGGATGTCGTCAATCAATTGCCCCATTTTTTGGGCATTGTCGCCCACCACATTGAGCAGCCGTTTGCCTTCATCATCCAGTTTGTCGGCGTAGCCATCCAGCAAGCTCCGGGAGAATCCGTCTATGGCGCGCAACGGCGCGCGCAGGTCGTGCGACACCGAATAGGCGAAGGCCTCAAGCTCTTTGTTGGCTTCTTCAATTTCGGCGGCATGGCGGTTAAGCTCCTCATTAAGCTTTTTGACTTCCGCCTCGCTCTTCGCCAACTCATCCAAAGTCCAGTTGTTATTAAGGGAGATGGAGGCGATCTCGCCAAAGGCGGTGGCTATATGGGCATCTCTTTCTGTAAAGCCGCCGGGTTTGTTGGCTATCCCTATCACCCCGACTGCCTTTCCCCCAATAACCAGCGGGGCGAACAAAACGTTATCGAGACGCGCATGGCCTTCAGGCATCAAATTCATCCATTGACTGGACGGGAAATTGTTTTCATACACCGTCATGGGCGGGCCATAGGTCTCTGCCCTGAGTCCCCTGATGGGCATGGGGAGGCTGGGATCGACGGTGCACGGACATCCTCCGGCATCTAAAAACAGCACCAGGTTTTCGGTTCCATCCTTGCTCAACAGGGCGACATATCCGGCTGTCGCCCCGGTCAGCTTCTTGCATGAATCGAAAATCCTCCTGGCCGCATGAGGGAAATCACGATATTCAAGGATTGTGCGGGGGGCTTCCAGAAGCGCCGAAAACTCAAGCTCCCGCCTTTGGGACTCCTCAAGGGCTTCCCTCAGCTTGGCTTCGCCATCTGTTTCTGCCAACGTATTATTCATCTCATCCTCCATAGTAGGTTGGGCAAAGCGCAGCGTGCCCAACGAACGAAATTTTCATTGTTAATGTTGGGCACGCTGCGCTTTGCCCAACCTACGCAAAACACAAAATCCTTGTCACATTTTGATATTCATGGGCAGCGAAAAATAAAACGTCGCGCCCTCGTTGACCTTGCCTTCCGCCCACACCCGCCCGCCGTGCTTGGTGATGACGCGCTTGACAATGGCCAGGCCGATGCCGGTGCCCTCAAACTCTTCCGGCCCCTGCAAGCGCTGGAATACGCCGAACAGCTTGTCAGCGTACTGCATGTCGAAACCGACGCCGTTATCTTTCACATAATATACCGCTTCACCTCCCTCAATGGAACAGCCCACCTTGATTTTGGCGGCCTCCCTGGAGCGGCTGAACTTGATGGCGTTGGCCAGCAGGTTGAAGAATACCTGGTGCATCATGGCACTGTCTCCCTTGGTCGGGGGGATAGGTTCAATTTCCACTTGCAGCTTGCCGCCAGCGGGCTGGAGTTCTTCAACAACCGAGTGTGCCAACCTTTCCATGTCAATCTCGGAAAAGGTTATTTCCAGTTGGCCGGTGCGGGAGAATTCCAGGATGTCATCAATGAACTGCATCATCCGGATGGTATTGTCCCGCACCACGTTGAGCAGCCGCCGGCCTTCATCATCCAGCTTGTCTGCGTAATCATCCAGCAGCATGTGGGAGAACCCGTCTATGGCGCGCAACGGCGCGCGCAGGTCGTGCGAGACGGAATAGGAAAAGGATTCGAGTTCCTTGTTGGCGGCCTCAAGCCGGGCGGAATTTTTTCTCAGCTATTCCTCCATCTGCTGCTCACGGCGTACCAACAAGAAAATACGGCGTGCCACATACCCGCCGCCGAGGCTGATGCTGGCTATCAGGCAGACCAGCAGCCACTGTGCCAGCTTGATTTTGGCCGCAGCCTCCTTGTCTGCTTCCGCAACAAAGGACTTAGCCCGATCCAGCGCAAAGGATATGACGTAATCCATCCGTGGAATGATTTCGTGGAATTTCGGGGTTCCTATAGTTTTGACCATTTTTTTCGCCTCGGCGCGCACGCGGGGCGACAGCCTCGCGTGCATGGTGAGCGACATAAACCCGATGCTCAAAGGATGGTTTGCGTATTTCAAACACGCGCATGAACGGACGTTCAGCACGTTGGATGCGCAGATTCGTCGTCGCCTGCGCGCGATGTTGCGCAAGCAGGAAAAGCGACCCGGCTTTGGCCGGTGTTATGCGGACCATCAACGTTGGCCGAAGGCATTCTTCGCGGAAGCCGGGCTGTTCGCCATGCACACAGTGTGGCTTAACGCGAGACAATCCCGATGAGGAAACCGCCGACTGGAGAGCCGTATGCGGGAGAACTGCACGTACGGTTCGG
>Ga0315281_10015459_pt1 | contig 10239 bp, 13 predicted proteins | sample YL17G07_0_MG_FD_204540 | JGI IMG/M metagenome (GOLD analysis project Ga0315281, IMG submission 204540) | Sediment microbial communities from Yellowstone Lake, YNP, Wyoming, USA - YL17G07_0 | ecosystem: Environmental > Aquatic > Freshwater > Lake > Sediment | place: USA: Wyoming | collected...
CAGGACCAGACGTCGCCGCGACTGAGGCACCCCGTAATCCGCCATCTGCAACACTCCTCGATTTACCTTGTAACCAATAGATTTAATTTCTTTTTCAAACGAGGCCAACAACGGCATGCCCCTGCCCGAAAGACCAGGCACATTTTCCATCATGCAAACTGTTGGCCCAAGTTCACGAACTATTCTGCCCATTTCGATTACGAGCTGATTTCTATCATCGTTTCGGTGGTTTTTGTCCGTCAACGTAGAAAACCCCTGGCACGGAGGACAGCCCGCTATTAGATCTACCTTCTTGAGCCCCGTCAGCTTCAAAATCTCTTTTCCCGTGACCTCTCGTATATCTTTTTCTATCAACTTAACCTCGGGATGATTTCTTTTGTATGTTTGGGCAATGCTTGGATCAACTTCGACGGCTGCGACAACCCGAAAACCAGCTTTCTTTAGACCGACGGTCAATCCGCCAGCACCGGAGAAAAGATCAACTGCAACCAGCTGGCGACCTATTTTTTTTGTCACTTTTTTCTTCATAATATTTCGAGGTTTATTTTGAGAGCGAAATTCGACGCTGCCCTTATAATCTCCATTCGCTTTTCTTTGGAGATTTTATCCATGGGTTAAATTTGGATTCGCCAATTCGATGGCAATGCTATTTTGTCGTATCCTCGGCTTTTGACGAATGGCTTGATGCCCTTGCTTGAAGGAAACTCTGCGTCAAATTCTCTCTGCATGTCCTTTAATAAGTTCTTCCCGAGATTGTCGCGATATCTCTTGCTCAGGCAAAGCCTATACCAATCATCCAAATCGTTTATTGTGATAATTCCTTGTATTTTTTCTCCCCAACCAACCTGCAACAATAAGGATTCTATGGATTTTCTTTCGGTATCGAGACATACAATCACTATGCGGTCAGCAGTTACGCTGTCCACGATGTCTTCCATCAGCTCTGGCGTGAGTGTAAGATGTTTGACCTGAATTGCCGGACCAAAATTTGCCCAAATATCCAACCCCCTGTCGGCTGCGTTCGTCACTCCAACACGATACAAAGCCGCAGGTAAAATAAGCTTTGTCTTCTTTGAATCAATGCCGAGCACCATTTTTATAAATTTCTCAAAATCTTTGAGAATCTCCGGGTCCTTATTTCCAATTTCCAATGTCACCTCCGCTTTTAGCGCGCGAACTATGGTCGCGAATAAGGCGTACACCAGAATTTCATACATTTTATCGATACTCCGCCGAAGTCCGGGGGTTGTCTGAAAAAACGAAACAAGCTCCTTCAAGGAGAAACTGTTAGGAGTGGAAGATTTGATGTAGGTTTCAATATCTCGAACGGACGTGAGACGGACCTCCAATGCCTTATAAATATATGCCTCCACAAGGCCCTTGCCCCTTGTGTTTGTCTTCCCCAGTTCAACCATCAAAGCCGGAGGCATGGCATTTGCCTCAAAAATGTTGTCTTGGAATTTTTGGCTGGACGTACTGCGACGCCCAACTAAAAGCGAAGAAACTTCGTCCCTCCATTTTTTTGAAATGTTGCGATAAGACTCGGTGTCGCCCAAATCCCAACTTTTTTCTGTCCTGTGATGATATAGAATTTCAGCGATCTGAATCGGCTTATACAAATGCACTCGTGATTTGCGGATCACGGCATCGAGTGCCTGCTTGGAAGATGTGGTTTTATTTGTGGGCATAAACTTTTCCTATTTTCTCTTTGCTTTTAAATAAATCAACTTGAGATTTCTTGCTGCGGGGTTTTTGGCTCATCGCCTTTATCATAGCCGCGGCCACTGCCTGAATCTTCGGAACGACAACGCTGTTCCCGGCCTGCTTTCTCGCTTGGGTATCTGGCACGACGATCTTTATCGTGTCGGGAAAACCTTGCAGTCGGAACATTTCCCGCGGAGTAAGCCTTCTTTCTCCGTTGACCGTAAGATAGTTGTAAGAACCGTTGGCGCGCAAAGCGCAAGAATAGGGATGAATACCAAGATTTCCTCCTTTATTCTCATGCAAAACAGCGGGGCGGTAATCCAGTGTTTTATTCTGCTCTTTCAGCCTTCGGCGCACCTTCTCTCTGAAAGAATCGCTCAAAAAGTGTTTCTTGTCTATCTGATTGTCCGGCTCCAGAACCTCGGCCAGTGTTTTTCTTTCTGCTGCACCCACAGGAAATTCAAATGGGTAATCCTTTTTGAAACCGACGATCATTATGCGCTCTCTTTTTTGCGGTACGCCGAAATCCAGACCATTGAGAACTTTGTAGTGAACATAGTAGCCTAAGCTTTCAAGCGTATCCAAAATAACCTTGAAAGTCCGCCCGCCATCATGCGAGGTAAGCTGTTTCACGTTCTCAAGCAGAAACGCTTTTGGTCTTTTGGCTCGCAGAATCCGTTCAACATCGAAAAACAGAGTGCCGCGAATATCGCTGAATCCTTTGCCGTGACCGATAATGCTAAAAGCTTGGCAAGGAAACCCTCCTGTTAAAATATCGTGATCCGGTATCTCGTCGGTATGTATCTTTGTTATGTCGCCATGGGGTTTTTCGCCAAAATTCGCCTCGTACATTAACTGGCAGGGCGCGTCGAACTCGGAAGTAAAAACGCATTTCCCGCCGTTACGCTCAAAAGCGAGTCGGATCCCTCCAATACCTGCGAATAGGTCTATAAATGTAAATTTATTGTTCTTTTTGGCCATACTCTACTTTCTCGTTCTAAATATTATTGGACTTCCTCCATTGGGCAGCAAGTCAGGCCCCTTAATTTCAATTATCTCTTTTTTGGATGATTTTATCAACGATTTATTCTGTATGTCCGAGTTTCCATGTCCGAAATACGCCAACCACCTGCTCCCGCAGCTCCGTTGGCAATACTCCTTGCCGGAGCATCTCTTCAATTGCCACCTGCTGATTCTCAAATACTCCGGCGGCAAGCTCTGCCTTGAACAGGGCGAGCTCCAACTGGGCGAGAAGCCTCATCGCCGCAAGCCGTTCCTTGAAGTTCGGATATTGTAACCCATAATCGTTAAGATATTCCGGTTTCCAATAAATGGTTCTGCAAAGATCTTGCATAAGCACTCTGTATCGCTCTCTCACCTCTGCCAGCCGCTCATTCATTTTCTTTCGGTCCGAATAAACGACGGCTTGCCGCCGGATTTTCCACATCAGCTTGGTCGTGTATTTATCGCTAATTGACCTACCCGTATTGTGTTCTACGAGTTCTTGCATCTTCCGAATTGAGACGAGCGGATTCAGCGCAATGGCATTACGAATTGTGTCTTTGAGAAATTCCTCTTTTTCTGGAAGTACTTTCATGTGTCGTATTATATCGTTCTATTTTGTTGTAGTCCCCTATAAATACGGCTTAACTACCGTCATGTGACCCCTAACCGGTGCTGGCACCCGCAAATTCCAATCGTTTCCCCCTGCTCTCCGCCTCTTTCAATACCTCGTATGCCTCAAAAATAAAGCTTTCCAACTGATTCCAACTTTTTTTCACTATCTCCACCAAATAAAAGTCCGGGCTTTATGCTCGGGTTTTTATTTGTGGTAATAGTGCGCGGAGTTGGGCGGAGAAGGGGACCGGGGAAACAGAAGTTTCCCCGTGGCGGAAATACTAAAACCGCTGGGTGTTAGAAAATTTTGGTGAGACAAAATTTTGTCTAATCTCCGCCCATCTCCACTTATACACACGGTGGCACTTGAAAGATAAAAGCCAAAAAAACCCTTATTTAACAGACTGGTTTTGGATTGACAAATATATAATTATTATGATATAATGTTGCCAGAATTTTGAGAGTAGTTTGGTTCCGGAGTAATGGGGGCAATACTGAATTTCCCCCCTTATTCCGGAACTGAACCCAAACGCAACAAAAAACCAACAAGGAGGGCATAGCCATGAATCCCAAGAAGTTCGCAACGGTCCTGGTTCTCGCTCTTGTCGCCATCTTGTTTCTCGTGGGTGCCGTGCATCTCTACGGATCCGGCGCGAGCACTGACTTCGGTCGGGTCAAGACGGACCGCTTCACGGACAAGAACGGGCAACCCACGGCAATCTTCAGCAGCCGGCATGACTGGCCGCTCCACCCTTCCCGGTTAATGGAGTACACCCAGTACTACAAAGACGGTAAAATCTGGATCGAGACGTTCACAATCCAGGACGACGGCGTCGTGCCCGGTTGGCCCAGCCTGATCAGCGGAGTTCACTCCGATGATTCGGGGATTCACGACCCATGGAATCGCAAACTGACCGATGACGAACTCAAGAAGGCATCCGACCTCCTCACCGCCCAGCGGACGAGGTTCGGTCTGCCGGCTCCAACTTCTCAAAACTAGAACAGCAGCCCCATCTCAATCCGAGCCAACGATATCCGCCCCGCAGGAAACTCATCCAAAGCCCTTGCGGGGTATTTTTAATCTCAGAATCTTAGCGCGCGGGATGGGACGCTTGCCCGCCCGTAGCTTTAGCGAAGGAGGGGTGTTGGAACCTTTTTAAAACAGATACCTTATTTCCTTTTTTAGCCCTTGAATGCAAAATGCATCAACACGATAGTTAAAGCATTAAGAATCACTAAAATGAATGCTTCTTGTGAGCGATTCGGGAGAGGGTTAATTAAGATATAAATCGTGTAGATTATTGCAACAATCGCCGCACCGAGAAAGTTTCCTTTTACCATATTTTTATAATGAGGTTAATTAAGTACGCGGCCTTTAGAGAATTATATCCTTTTTGTTCAGTGCGCGGGATGGGACGGCTCGACTGCCAAGAGAGCCAGCGGCATCCGCCCTGGCTCTTTTTTATCTCAAAAACTCCAAGTATTCCCTAGATTCCATTTTTATCCACTCGTTTCCACCTATACACATAGTGACCCCTGAGGGGAGGGCGCCAAAAAAACCCTTATTTTGTCGGTCTATTTCGTGCTTGACAAATCTATAATTATTGTGCTATAGTGTAGCCAGAATTTTGAGTAAGTTTCGGTTCCGGAATAATGGGGGCAATACCGATTTACCCGCCGGTCGGGCGGGCTTTCCCCCTTTACTCTGGGACTGAATCAACAACGCCCTTCGGGGCAAAAAAGGAAGGGGGGGATAAGAAATGAGTACCGCTAGCTGGATCACCGTCGTCGTTCTCGGCTGGTATCCAACAGGACTGCTTCTGGTCGGACTGGTCATGGCATTCGAAAAGCCCGACCCGAACAATTGGAAGAGGGACCGGAAGACCTTTTATGGTCTGGCCTCCCTCGGGCCCATCCTGGCAATCCTCCTGCTGGTTATCGGTGCATCCATCGCCGTCGGCAGCGCCACTTTGCGCATCAAAAGAATATTCACCCAGAAGGGCGTGCGGCTGGTGGCGCTAACCGATTGGGTCATTGCCGGATTTCGTAAGCCTCCCGTTCTGCCCCCGAACCCCTCCTGAGGGGTTCTTTTTTATCCCAAAAACTCCAAGCATTCCCTAGATTCCATTAACGTCCACTGGTTTTCACAAAACATAAAGACCACCCTCGCGGTGGTGTTTTGATACAATAAAAATATGAGCTTAACTTCTATCTTGCTCCTGCTTCAATTAACCGTGTCACTTCTAGTCGGCGTTCAGAAAAATCCAAATGCGACGGCTGAACAAAAAAACCAAGCGCTCTCTTTCGCCGCCCAAGCCATCGTCATATCGCAAAATTACATCACCGCAGGCGCGGCGCTGACAACTCCGCCGGCTGTGCCCGTTCCCGCCGCATCCACAAGCACGACCTCTGCGCCGACCGCGAGCACAACCCCAACCCAGAACATGGTGACTAGCCCAATTTTAGTCACTGCGCTCGGCCCGACTACGAATCGTACTAAAACTTCGGTTGACGACATCGCCATCCTGACCTTCTCGCCTTCGGGATCCGGGGGAATATCGCTCACCACTTTAAAAATCACATTTTCCGGCAACCTGGCATCCTCAACATTCAGCGATGCCGACGTGAAATTGCTAAATACATCAAATGTTCCCGTTGGCACACTTGCTTCGGTTACGTGTAATACCGGCTCAACGTGCGCTTTTAGCTGGTCCGACTTCGGCTCGAATGGAATCGTGTCTTCCGGCAGCTCGCTGGTTTTGAAGCTACGGATAGATTCCTTAACCAATACCGCGCCAGCAACTGCCGGTGTTTCCGATACCCTCGGGGTCGCTATTCAGGCGGCCGGCGACCTGACCTACAACGACACCGTGGACGGCTCTGGCGCGACGGTCAGTATTCCGGCCAACACCGTGCCGCTGGTCTTAAATTCGGTGTCATACGCGCCCGGGACATAAATTCGCCCCATTTTTTCATAAGCGAGCCGCCCCCGGCTTTTTTGTCAGTTTTGCCTCCCGCCTCCAAGAGCGATACCATTAAATTGGTTCTTCAAGAGCCAAAACGGACCAGAAGGAGGGTCCTTATATGAAGAAGTTCATCGGCGTGCTCCTCGCGATTCTGGCTATAGCCGTTCTCGCCTTTGGGACTTCCGCCTGCGCGGTCAATCCGCCGCACTGCACCGCTTCCACCTCCGGGGTGGAGAAGCTGACCGTTCAATTCGTCTGTCCAAGGGTTGGCGCTTCTTACGAGGCAATGGCGCTGAAGTGTCCCGGTGACGAGTACTTCCGGGTCGATGTCGTCTGCCAACTTTGCGGCCGCCACCACTATTACCCCGTCAGGTACTGGCCGCTGGACTACCGGTTCTCCGACTATTACTTCTACGGCGGCTGGTTCTACCCGGGCTCCTATTGGAGAACCTACTGGTGGCCGCACTACTACCACTACCCCTACCGCTGGCACCGGTCGCATGCCGTTTACCCGCCAACGCGGCCACCCGGGAAATCGGAGGTAATCATTCCGCCGGAATTCCCGAAACCCCGAGGCATGAAACCAAACCAGGCGCCTCCGCCTCCGCCTCAGCAGCAAAGGGGCCAACCCCTTCCTCCCCGCTCTCCGGACCCAAGGCCCCATTAGACCGGCGAGGATATCTCGCTCTCCTAAAACTTTCTGCCGCCCTCCGGGCGGTATTTTTTTCGTTGTTCTTGACGCCGGGACGAATAAAGTAAAAACTGGAGGCAGCATATACAAAAAGGAGGACGTCGTGCGCCGACAAGCAGATGGAAAAATCAAACGATATTTTTTCGGCAAGAACGACCCGAACAAGATCCTTCTGGAATCCGTATTCCCCCACAGCGACGTATCCTTCGCCGCGCCCATTCACGAGGAGGGTCAGCGCCTCCGGGTTGTGGTCGAGGGCAACAAGGAACACATCTGCTTCCTTGGGGAATATCTGGAAGAGCTCGTTGCAAGCTCCCCGCCCGAAAAATACTTCGGGAAATGGACCGTTGTGGTCCCGGACGAGATAACCGGCGGTCTCTCCCTTTATTACGACCCCCTCTCGCTCGAGGTGAATAAGCTCCAGCTCCTGGCCTTCGTCCTTCGGAGGCATCTTGTCCAGATCTGCGATCTTCGTCTAGAGACAATCGGGTCGGTCACGGCCACCTGGAACGATTTCCTGATTGACCTTGGAACTTCGCGAACCGGTCGATCTCCTGTGCGGGAGGTACGCCCGGTTGTCCTGCCGGAAGACGTTGGCAATGGAACAATCGAACTGCCCATCATCATCCTCCCCGACAAAAAAGATTTTCAGTAATTGTCTTGGCCCCGCGTATTTCGCGGGGTTTTTCTTATTTTTTCTCCAACCGAAACCAAAGCCCCGCCTTGTTCGGCGGGGCCCGGGGAAGCAATTATCGATTTCTTTGGGAGTTAGGCGGAGGTCGCTTCGGAAACGGTCTCTGTCTTTATCTCTTTGGGAGTTTTCTTCCTAAATAGCGCAAACGCTACAAGTACTAAAACCGCAACCGGCAAAAGTACAAAGAGCGGCTTCGGCCCGACAAACCAAGAAAGAGTCGCTGTCTGGGGAGCGGTTCCGTAAGTTACCGCGGGCGAACCATTTTCCGCAAGCGGGGAACCATTTTGGGAGGTGGCCGGCGTGGCGCTCTTCAAATAAGCATCCAGGGTAATCAGCGCGGATTTTATTCCGTCGAGGGAAGCATTTACCGCCTGGGGGGCTTCTATGGTCTTATTCGCTATGCGCGCGCCAATCTGGTTAAGGGTCGATTGCAAGACGTTCAGGGTTTGCCCCAAAAGAACGCGGGTTTGAAGGTCGGATTCCGGAGCCGTAGCCGCGTGGGTTACCGGGGCAAGAAACAACAGTCCTACTCCTATAAAGCCGATAACGCCTAAAATAGTTTTTTTAGACATTTATTATAAAAATTAGTTAATAATGCTATCGGCCTTTCCTAAGAAATCTGTGCTTCAAAGAACTAGAAACGGCTGCCGACAATATGCCATCCTGCTCCTGAAATTGCAATACTCACGTCCCCTGTTTTTTGCTTGCCCTTTTTCGAGGCGCCTATTATAATCCAACTCAGCAAATTAAGGAGGGGTCGAGATGGTTAAGGTCTATTCCGTCGATGATCCGGAAACCGGGGTCGAAAGGGCTATTTTTTTCAATCCCGAAAAGAAGGTTTTCCATTTCAGCAACTTCGAACACATTTCCTACGACCCCGCGAACTCGGAGGGGGTGGTTTCCCTGGTTGCCTGCTTCAGCCGGACGCATTCCAATCGCGAATTTCTTTCGGCGAGTCAGCTTTCCATCTTGAAGGCAACGCTTCTCGACCTCGTGGCGCGCCCTCCTAAAGAGATGGGGTTGTCTGCGGGCAGTTGAAAATGCTCTTTGTGGCTAAGGCGCTTCGGCGCCTTTTTCTTTTGCTATAATCGGGCTATGGGAATCTTTTACACCGGTAAGGGCGACGGAGGAAAAAGCGTCGTCTGGGATAAGAAAAAACTGGACAAGGCCTCGCCGGAGCTTGCCGCTTTGGGAGATTTGGATGAGCTTACGTGTCTGCTTGGTCTCGCGCGCAACCAAAAATTGCCTTCCACCTATAAAGAAATTCTTTTGGGTCTTGAGGAAGACCTTTTTATCATTCAGGCGAATCTCTATTTATACGTAATCCGCCGCAAGGAAAAAGCGCCGAAATTCGGCGAAGAAAAAGTTAAGAAGCTCGAACGCTTCGCGGACGAACTAGAGAAATATGTGAATCCGGAGCGGGGTTTTGTCGTGCCCGGCGAAGACCCCGCCGGAGCGTGGTTGGACTACGCGCGCGCGGTGTCCCGCCGCGCGGAGCGGAGTGTCTGGGTCTGTAATAAAAAACTGAAACTCCCGCCCGCGATTCTTGCCTACCTTAACCGCCTTTCAAGCGTTCTTTTCGCATTGGCGCGCGCCGCGGCAAAAAAATCCAAAAGGAAAGAATTACATCCAAAATACCAATAAACTTTGACAGGGCCCTTCCTCTAAACTAAAATTAAATTGTAAATACGAACGTTTCCGCCCTTTTGGGCACAATCTTTGACCACCATACAGAATCCCCGCATCAACAACCAAATAAACGCTCCCGAGATAAGGGTGATAGACGCCGAGGGCAAGAACCTGGGTGTTTTGAAGCGGGAAGAAGCGCTGAAGCTCGTCCCTCCGGAATCGGGTCTGGACCTTATAGAAATTTCCCCGAATGCTAAGCCGCCGGTCACGCGCATAATGAGCTTCGACAAATATCGCTACGAACAGGAAAAGCTCGAAAAAAAACAGCGGCAGGCGCAAAAAAACACGGATATCAAGACGGTCCAGATAAGCGCCCGCATGGCGGATAATGACCTGCAAATAAAATTGAAGAAGTTGGAAGAATTTTTTGCCGAAGGCCACCAGGTGGAAATAACCATGCGCCTTAGGGGCCGAGAAAAGGCCAATAAGGATTGGGCGAAAAAGAAATTGGAGGATTTTATGAAAATGATAGTAACGGAATATAAGGTTATTGCCCCGCCGAGATATAGTGGTAACGGATTTTCCACGCAGATAGTCAAAAAGTAGAACGGGGCCTGCCTGCCGGTAGGCGGGGTTGCGCTAAAAATTGAAATCCCCTACAATAAAGGGCGTCTTAAAACTCATGCGAAAAAGTGTCACCAAAAGGATACGGATAACCAAAAACGGAAAAGTCATCCGCCGGCCGATGCGCACGGACCATTTCCGCACCAGAAAAGAAACAAAAAATATAAAGTCCAAGGGCAAAACCCTGGGCTTGGATTATCCAAAAAGAAAACTACTAGCTTAAAATGCCAAGAGTAAAACGGGGCACAACCGCCCACCGGAAAAGGGAAAAGCTGCTAAAGAAGACCAAGGGCTTCCGCTGGGGACGTAAATCC
>Ga0315281_10015460_pt1 | contig 10239 bp, 7 predicted proteins | sample YL17G07_0_MG_FD_204540 | JGI IMG/M metagenome (GOLD analysis project Ga0315281, IMG submission 204540) | Sediment microbial communities from Yellowstone Lake, YNP, Wyoming, USA - YL17G07_0 | ecosystem: Environmental > Aquatic > Freshwater > Lake > Sediment | place: USA: Wyoming | collected...
ATGGCTTGGGATCTCCATCACCTTCTCTCCCACCTTGGATCCGCCCCGGAGCCGCTTCCCGACCGGCACGAGGCGGCGCGTACGTTCCAGGAACTCCTCGTGAAGTTCTACATCGAGCGCCTCGGAGTCAACCGAGGCCCGGGTGGCCGGCGGGATCGCCTCCACGGCGACCTGCGAGTAGTCAAAGAGATCGCCGATGACGACTACCTGGATGAAATGTCTGCCGAGGCCGCGGATTTAACGGCCGACGAGAAGTTCTGGCGGGGCGTCTCTCCGGAAGCCCCACCGTGGAGGTTCCTCTGGGTGGCCGGACAGTCCGCTCAGTTCACGGTACATGCAGGTCGTGACTCGCTTGCCGGCCACCTGGCTGAGCGGGCAATAACACGGCTGTTCAAGACCAGCGGCCAGTTCGTCTGGCGGAAAGACGAGAACGACGGGAAGTATCATCGGGAGCCCCTCGCGTCCGAGGGTGAACTCGAGGCGGCGGACCCCGACGACGACAGCCTGGCAGACGGGGTGGCCAACAGACTGGAACTCGAAGCCATGCTTGGCGTTCTGCGGAACCTCCCGGGCTTCGAGTTCTTTAGGATGCAGCAGGACGGGCTGAAACAGGCACAGATCGCTGAGCAGACGGGCGTCTCGCAGGCGCGCGTCTCGCAACGGATCAAACAGTTCAAGGCCGCGGCGCTGGACCGTTTCCCCGGGTTCCGGCCCAAGTGACCGTCTAATCGCCGCGCCGGCCGACCCTGGCCTAGCGTCCCCAAGTCCGCCTCATAAGTCACGACCCCGATTCTCCCTTCTGGTTGGAGGAAGCTGCAAATAGCCAGCTCTCCTAATAGGGAAGCGTCACATCGCCCGCAAGCCGGCCGCACGTCGACGTCCCTATCGAGAAAGCGAGCCGCGGCCGTCTTTTCCCCGGCGATGTTGGCTCAACGCCCTTATAAATCGCCCTCACCATTCTCCCTTCTTATTGAAGGGAGCTGCGCATGTCGGCTCCTCTCTTTCACGGGAGTCGCATCATGACCGGCAAGCCAGACGCACAGCTCAACATCGAATACGTCCCCATTGAACAACTCAACCCGGCCGCCTATCACCCGCGCCGGATGAGCGCGGACGAACTCGCCGCGCTCGAACGGAGCATCCGCGAACTCGGGTTCGCTGACCCCGTGATCGTCCGACGCACGGGCTCTGAAGTCATCGGAGGCCACCAGCGGCTGGTCGCCGCCGGGCACCTGGGCATGACGACCGTGCCGGTGGTGTTCCTGGACATCAGCGCCGATCGGGCGAAGCTCCTGAGCCTCGCGCTCAACAAGATCTCGGGCAGCTGGGACGAAAGCCGGCTCGCGGAGCTCCTTCGCCAACTGGAGGCGCTGCCCGACCTTGACGTGACCATCACGGGCTTCGCCGAGGACGAGATCGCGGCTTGCCTGGCTCGGCTCGACGCAGCGTCCAACCGCGACAAGCAGGAAGAGTTCGATGTCGAGGCGGCCATCGTGGCCGCCCGCGAGAACTCGCGTGTCCAGGCCGGCGAGCTCTGGGCGCTCGGCCGCCACCGCCTGTTGTGCGGGGACGCGACTTCCGAGGATGACCTGCATCGGCTACGAGGTCCGGACCGCGTCCATCTCGTGGTAAGCGACCCACCCTACAACGTCGACTACCAGCCCGAGCGCGCTCCGTCCGGCCGTCAGAACAAGGTCGCAGCGAACCGGGAGACGCCGCGCGCCCTCGGGTCGATCGCTAACGACCGAATGTCTCCCGCGGACTACCAGAAGTTCCTCGACGGCGCGTTTGGAAACGCGGTGCGTGCGATGCCCGAAGGCGGTGCGCTCTATCTCTTCGGCGGCACCAGCACGTTCGTGCCGTATGCCCGTGCTTTCGAGACGACGGGCATCCACCTGAGCTCGGTGATCGTCTGGGACAAGGGTTCGCTGGTGCTGACGCGCAAGGATTACCACTCGCAATATGAACTGATCTTCTATGGCTGGGTCGCGGACAAGCCACACGGCTACTACGGCGGCCGCAAGCAGACGGACATCTGGTGCGTGCCGCGAGAAAACGGAAAGACCTATGAGCATCCGACGCAGAAGCCGCTCGAGCTCATCGAGCGCGCGATCGAGAACGGGTCGCAGGCCGGCGAGCTGGTGCTCGACATGTTCGCCGGATCGGGGACGAGCGTCATCGCCTCAGAGCGGACCGGACGGCGGTGCCTGGCGATGGAGATCGACCCCCGCTTCTGTGAAGTGATCGTCCGGCGCTGGGAGGCGTTCACCGGCGAAATCGCGTCCAGGGTCTCCTGATGAGCCCGCGACGCACGCGAGCGGATGCCCAGAACGCGGAAGATCAGGCGGTGCGCCTCCGGGTGCGCGGCCTGAACGACCGCGAGATCGGCATTGCCCTGCATCTGTCGGAGAGCGAGGCGCGGCGCAAGCGGTTGCTGGGGATGAAGCGGCGGCTCGCCGAGGCCGCAACCGTCGAGCCGTGGTCGTCGCTCGAGGCAGAACTCACCGAGACGCTCCGGGTCGCGTACCGGGACCATGACGACGCGCCCAAGGGATCGCCGGCGCGCATCGGTTGTCTCAAGGTGATCCTCGATGTCGGCGATAGGCTCGCCCGCCTCCGCGGTCTCGACGCTGACCGCGCGGCGCCAAGAACACCGGAACCGTCCGACGCAACCACGAGCGCGCCTGCACACAACAACGACGCCGATCTGCGCGACGCCTGCCGCGATGCGGAACAGCGGCTGCGAAGCGACGCGCGCATCGCAATGGATCTCGAACGTGCGGTCGGCGCCGAAAACACCCAGCCGCCTGGGCCTGAAGAACCGCGCTCGGAAGGAGAGCAACCGTCATGAACCGAATCGATCCATATGTGAAACCGTTCACCGACGAGGAGAGGGCCGTTGTGCTGCGGGCTCAGCTGAGCTTTAGCTGCTTCCTCGACGAAGTCTTCGCGCGCTCGTACGACGGCCTTCGTTTCCGGATGTCCGATGGCCAGCAACAGGCGTTCTCGCTCGGCAACGTGCACCACACCTGGGCGCTGTGGGCGCAGACTTACAACAGGGTGTGCGTCCTGGCGCCGCGGATGCACCTCAAGAGCACGATCCTCAACCACGCCTTCGTTTTCTGGCGGCTCTTTCGAGGGTGGGGCGATGTCGATGCCATGGTCTTCAGCTACAAGGACCAGCTCGCGCGCGAACACCTGAAAATCACCAAGCGGCTGATCACGATCAATCCGTACACGCGCTTCTGGCGCGACCGCAAGCCGGGCTCCGACTACCTGATCAACTTCGAGGTCGGCTTCGGTGACGGCAACACCTGGCTAGGCGAGGCCGCCGGCAGCGGCATCCTCTCAGCGAGCCGCGGTCGCCATCCGAAGCTTGTCGTCGCCGATGACATCCTCTCGGACTACGCCAACCAGCTCGGCTCGCCACAGCTCGAGCGCATCAACAACGTGTTCCGGCAGGTCGTCATGTCGCTACCCGACCCGCACGACCCGTTGATCGTTGTGGGCACGCCGCAGTCGTATGAAGACACGCTGTTTCAGCTCAAGGACGCCCCGAGCTTCCACTGGGCGCGGCAGCCGGCAGTCCTCGACGACCAGACCCAGGCGACGCTCTGGCCGGAGCGCTTCGACTACGCTCAGCTGCGCCGCATCCGTGCGGCGATCAAGCATCGCGCTTTTGACGTCGAATACCTGCTGGTGCCGGCGACGCTCGCGGACGCCTTCCTGCAACCGGAGGCCGTCAAGTCCTGCGTCGATGAAGTGCTGCAGCTCTCGTCGCTCGAGGAACCGTTTGCAAACGCCCAGCACTTTCCCGTGTACGCGGGCATCGACGTAGGCAAGTCGCTCCACCCCTCCCACATCAGCGTCTTCGTCCAGGCTCCCGACCGCACGCTCGTCATGGTGCATCAGGCGTTCCTGGACCACTGGGACTATCGTGTTCAGACGAGCTACATCAACCGCGTCATCAAGCACTTCAACATCACGAAGTGCTACTACGACAATAGCCGCAACGAGCTGGACGACCGCGGCCTCTCGAAGCGCGCGATCGGCATGCGGTTCACGGCGAGCAAGAAGTCAAATATGGCGGTCCTGCTTGAACGGCGCATCCTCGCCACGGAGGACGAGCCCGGCATCATCCTCTACAACGACGGCCGAATGCTCCGGCAGATCTCCGCGGTGAAGAAGGACATGCAGTCGGTCGAGACGTCGGAAGGACACGGTGACGCCTTCTGGAGTATCGCGCTCGCGGTACAAGCGGCCGAAGAAGGGCCGGCCGTGGTCGACCTCGGCGATATCAACGAGATGTTCGGAAACACCCGTCGTAAAACGGCGCTCTCTCTGCCCGGATCATAGGGTCGAAGCATCGATGGAGGATGGAATATGGACTGGCGAAACCGACTGCCGAGACCACCAGGATCGCGTCTCCCCGACACCCTGCTCGCGCTCTTGAAGATGTCGCCCGAGGAATACCGCGCCGAACTGCGCGCCCAGGGCTTCGGCGATGACTACATCGACCGCGAACTGGCGGACCTAGAGCGAGCGCGTGAGCAACACCCGATTCTCCGCCCGGCCCCAGCCCCGCCCCCGCCGCCCGCAGACGACGGCGTCTTCGAGATCCTCCTGCGAAGGCGGAAGGAACGACGCCGAAGCGAGGAGCCGAAGGACTAGCGCCTCAGGCAGCAGGGATCAATCTGCCAAGGATGACATTCTCTTTCACCCCCTCGAGCCGGTCGATTCGTCCCGCCAGGGCCGCGTCCGTAAGCACGCGCGTCGTGTGCCCGAACGACGCGGCGGACAGGAAACCGGTCGCGCTGAGCGCGGCCTTCGTCACGCCAAGCAACACGTGAACGGCGGTGGCTGGCTCGCCGCCTTGAGCCAGCACGCGGTCGTTCGACTCCATGAAGTCGAGGCGGTCGACGATGTCGTTCGGCAGCAACGACGTGTCACCAGGTTCGCCGACGGACACCCAGCGGAGCATTTGCCGCACGATCACTTCGATGTGCTTGTCGTTGATCGTCACACCCTGCGAGTGATAGACCTTACTCACTTCCTCAACGAGCCAGAACTGCACCGCGTCCGGCCCTAGGATCCACATGATGTCCGTTGGGTTCGGGGAGCCCTCTGTCAGCTGGTGGCCCGCCCGGATCCAGTCACCGTTCTCGATGTTCAGCCGTGCTTTGCCATCAAGATCGTACTCGCGCTCGTCCCCTTCGAACTCTTCGCCGTACAGCTCGGAGTTCTTGATGCGGATGCGGCGTGACTCGCCGTCGCGAACGATCTCAGCGACGCCGTCGATCTCGGAGATCAGCGCATGGCCCTTTGGGACGCGCGCCTCGAACAGCTCGTCCACGCGCGCCAGACCGGTCGTGATGTCGACGCCCGCCGCAACGCCCCCCGTGTGGAATGTGCGCATCGTCAGCTGCGAGCCCGGTTCACCGATCGACTGTGCGGCGACGATCCCCACCGCCTGTCCCATCGCAACCAGCGCACCGCTCGCCGGGCTGCGGCCGTAACAGTAACGGCACAGCCCCCGCTTCGCCTGGCAGGTCAGCGGCGACCGCACGCGCACCCGATCCAGCCCTAGCGCCTCGATGCGCTCCGCATTCGCGTCGTTGATCTCCTCGTTGAACGCGGCCAGGATGTCGCCTGTCTCCGGGTCCTCGAGGTCCATCGCGGAGTAGCGTCCGACGACGCGCTCCCGGAACGCCTCGCGTCCGCCCTCTTCCGGCCGGTCCAGCCAGACGCCCATGCGCGTGCCACAGTCCTCCTCCAGAATGATCACGTCGTGCGCGGCGTCGACGAGGCGCCGCGTCAGGTAGCCCGAGTCCGCGGTGCGCAGGGCTCTGTCGGCCAGGCCCTTGCGCGCGCCGTGCGTCGAGATGAAGTACTCCTGCACGGTCAGCCCCTCGCGGAAGCTCGAACGGATCGGCAGGTCGATGATCCGGCCCGACGGATCGGTCATTAGTCCGCGCATGCCGGCCATCTGGGTGATCTGGCTGATGTTACCCTTCGCTCCCGAAACGACCATGGTGTAGACGGAGCCGTAGTCGCTCAGCTGGTCCTGGATCGTCTTCTTGACTTCTTCGGTCGTGCGTCTCCACACGTCGACGGTCGCGTCGTAGCGCTCCTGCTCGGTGATCAAGCCCGTCTCGTACTCGCTGTTGACTTCGCGCACGCAGTCGTCGGCGCTCTTGATGAGGCCCGCCTTCTCCGCCGGCACACGCAGGTCGTTGACGGCGATCGTGATGCCGGACTGCGTGGCGTACTCGAAGCCGATGCGCTTGATGTTGTCGACGACCTCAGCGATCTTCTCGTTGTCGAGCATGACGCAGCAGCTCGCCACGACCTTCTTCAGCATTTCGCGGTCCACCTTGTCGTTGATGAAGTCGATATCGCCTGTGATCGCCGCGGCCGCGCCCGGCGGCAGGATCTCATCGAAGATGACGCGCCCTATGGTGGTCTCGATGAGCTTAGTGCAGCGGCGCGCGGCCGTGCTTACCGCCATTCCGCCAGCGAGTCCGGCCGTGCCATGAAGCAACACAGGCGCCGGCCGGCGATCCGAGTCGCCGGATCTAGGGGTGCCGGCAGCCTGCGGGCTCAGCGTCGCGTGCGCCTTCGTGTATGGAACGCGCACCCTGATATGCTCCTGCAGTTTGATGATGCCCACGTCGTAGGCGTACCGCGCTTCCTGCGCGTTGCCGAACACGCGCGCGATCTTCTTGCCTTTCGCCAGTGAGATGTCGTCCGTCAGATAGTAGCACCCCAGCACGATGTCGAGCGTCGGCGCGATGATCGGCTCGCCGGAGCCAGGCGAGAGGAGGTTGCGCGTCGACAGCATGATCTGCCGCGCCTCGGCCACCGCTTCTGGCGACAGCGGCACGTGCACTGCCATCTGGTCGCCGTCAAAGTCGGCGTTGAAGGCGCTGCAGACCAGCGGGTGGACCTGGATCGCGTTCCCCTCGATCAGCACCGGTTCGAAGGCCTGGATGCCGAGGCGGTGCAGTGTCGGCGCGCGGTTCAGCAACACCGGGCGTGTCTGGATCACTTCGCCGAGGATGTCCCACACCTCAGGCCGCGCCCGATCGACCATACGCTCGGCGTTCTTGAGGTCGGGCGCCAGCCCGCGCAGGACAAGCCCGTGCATGACGAACGGCTTGAACAGGTCCAGCGCCATCCGCTTGGGTAGGCCGCACTGGTGCAGCTTGAGCTCGGGTCCGGCGACGATCACCGAGCGGGCGGAGTAGTCGACGTCCTTTCCCAGCAGATTCTTCCGGAACCTTCCTTCCTTGCCGGTCAAACGCGCCGTGAGGCCGCGCCGCACGCCGTGTCCCGTCTTCGTCCGTCTATTCGACGCGTCTTTATCATGCGTGCCCGAGAGAATCAGGGCATCGACATCCAGTTGCAGCATCCGCTTCTCGTTGCGCAGGATGATGTCCGGCGCGCCGATCGCGAGGAGTCGCTTGAGGCGGTTGCTGCGGACGATGATCGGGCGGTAGAGGTCGTTCAGGTCGTTCGTGCTGAATTGCATGGGCTTGTATTCAGCCATGGGCCGCAGGTCCGGAGGGAGCACCGGCAACACCGTCAGCATCATCCACGACGGGTCCCTGGGTCTCCCCAGGGACGTTCGGCGCAGCGACTCGACAACCTTCAGGCGCTTCGCTCCCTTCTTCCGCCGCAGTTTTGAGCCGCTGCGCGTCTCGCCCCGCAGATGTTCGGCCAGGTCGTCAAGATTGATCTGTTTGAGCAGGCCGAACACCACCTCAGCGCCGGTCCCTACGCTGACGAGGCCGCCAAACCGATCGCAGAATGCTCGACGTTGGTCGTCCGACAGAACGAGCGGCTCGTCGTGTCTCAGCTGATTCCTGAGCTTCTCCAACTCGTTGATCGTGAAGACCCCATACGGTTTTGTCCCCGCTGCCTTTTCCTCGGCGATGTCCGCCCGGAGACGGCCGACGAGTTCCGTCCTCGCGCATTCGTTGACGGGTGTCACGATGAAACGGAGGAAGGAAAGTACCCCGGTGAGTTTGGGCTGGGACACATTAAGAAGCAGGGCCAGCACGCACGGCTCCCCGCGCGAAAACCAGGCGTGCGCGACGGGCGCCGCGAGCTCGATGTGCCCGAAGCGTTGACTGCGCACTGCCTTTCGCGTGAACTCGACGCCGCACTTGTCGCACACCGTGCCGGCGCGCCGGCGATCGTGCTTCCCGCAACGACAGGTGAAGTCCCGCACCGGCCCAAAGATCCGCTCGCTGAAGAGTCCGCCCGGCTTGGGTTTGAATGTACGGAAATCCAGCGTGTCGGCGTTTAGGACCTCGCCCGACGAACGCGATCGGATGAGATCCGGCGAGGCCAGCGAGATCCGCAGTCCCCTCATCGATGCCAGTGATACGCCGACCTTCAAAGCGTCCGACACTGCGACGCGCCCCTGGGCGAACCGCTCTTCGCATCTCGCTCGAAGAGCGACCTCGCCTCCGGGAGCGCCTCTCGTTCGTACGCTCCCTTAGGAGTTGTCGGCTCGCTCGCCCAAAGGCGGCAGGGCTTCGAGCATCGGCTCGCGAGCAGCCCGACGGGCGAGGATTGGAATCGGAGGGCGGGCGGCCTCTTACCGTCCGTCCGGATTGCCCGCGGCCCCAGTGATAACTCCCCACCAATTGGCCCGGCACCCGTTGACTTCGGTCGCGCGTCGAGCGATGTATGTGTCGGGAAAGGAACACACCGACCATGACGGACGCACGAACCGACCTGGCCTTCATTAGCGGACGCGAGGTCCGCATCGTCCCGAAGGGCTGGCAGCACCCGCGCAACGACCGCGGACGCTACGCGCCGATATTGCCCGCCAACTACGCCTTCGACGACGAAGCCCACGAGGCTGGCGGCGTCGCCAGAATGCCTGACGCCAGCGGGCTGCACGCCGACGAAACCGAGATCGTTGTTTACGAGACCGTGAGCGAGGGCACGCCGATCTCGCCTGTCTTCCCCAACACACCGGAGGACAGGCTCGCCCTGGTCAACTACTGCGCCGAACACGCCACCACCTTCGGCGATCACCGCGCAGACGCCGAGGCGTGGGCAGCGATCCTTTTCGGGGGCGCCATCGTCGACCTCGACGGCACGGTTCGGGCGTAAGGGACTTCTGCCATGGGCATCGACGTCTACATGAACTGGGGCAACGGCCCGTCCTACGACGGGAAGTACGAGGAGGCGTTCCGCGGCGCCAACGGCTACCTGCGCGAGTCGTACCACGGCGGTCCGTACGCCACGGTCGTCCTCGTCCCGGAGGCGTTCGGCGATCCGCTTCGGGTCGCCCAGGCCTTCGGCATGCCATCCGTCGAGAGCCTCGTGCTCGGCACCGACGTGGATGGCTACAGCCTGATCCCCGCCGGCGTGTTGCGCGCGCGCCTTGGCGCGGCTCTACTGACCGTCGCCGAGCGCTACCGCACGTTCTACCACGAGGAGTGCGGTGAAGGGCATCCTGCCGCCGTGCCTCCGAGCTCGTCGCGGCTCACGGCTTCGAAGACGTAGCGGCAGACCTCCTTTTCGCGGGCGCCGTTCAGGCGTTGCTGAACGGCGAGTTCGCCCGTGCGGTCGAACTGGGGCGGGAAGCGTTCGAGCGCTACGCGCGGCTGGGGCGCCCGCGAAACGCGGCCGAAAGCGCTTACTTCGCATCCAATAGTGCTCTGGGGGCGGGCTCCCTCGACGAGGGGCGTGTGGCCGCGGAACACGCCCTCGCGTACGCGCAGGCGCACCACGTGCGCTTCTACGAGGAGAACTCCGCTGCGCAGCTCCTGGCGCTGATGCTCGCGCGCTGTGACTTCGCGGGCTTCGACGCGCTCGCGGCGGAGCACGCCTCCGACGCCAGCTGGGTGGTGACGCTTCTGCGGGCGGGACGGGCGGAGATGGCGGGCGACATCGACGGCGCGCTCGCGCTGCTGCCCGACCCGGCGGCGGCGGGCGGCGTGCCTGTCAATCTCATGTGGATCCATGGTTCGCGGGCACGCGTGCTCGCAAACGCCGCGCAGCACGACCGGGCACGGCAGGAACTGCGCGCCATGCGCGCGGCGTGGGCGGTCGGCGTCACGCGGTTTTTCGACCACGGCCTGTCTGCAGTCGACGAGGCGTTGACGCAGATCGCCGACAGCGCGCTACTGCAGACGATCGATGCCGAACTCCGTACCGATCCGGTCGCCCTTCGGGCGAACTATCAGCCGTTGACGGGGCGGAGCACGCAGCGCATCT
>Ga0315281_10015461_pt1 | contig 10238 bp, 6 predicted proteins | sample YL17G07_0_MG_FD_204540 | JGI IMG/M metagenome (GOLD analysis project Ga0315281, IMG submission 204540) | Sediment microbial communities from Yellowstone Lake, YNP, Wyoming, USA - YL17G07_0 | ecosystem: Environmental > Aquatic > Freshwater > Lake > Sediment | place: USA: Wyoming | collected...
CCGTTCATCAACCAGATCGCCACCTGTCCGTTGGTGTTTCGCCACAGGATGTCGCTCTTGCCATCGCCGTTAAAGTCTCCTGTGCCGGCAATCGTCCAGTCAGTACTCACCGTGGCGATAATGGCGCTGGACTTCTGAGCCATCCCATTCATCAACCAGATCGCGACCTGTCCGTTGCTGTTGCGCCACACGATGTCGCTCTTGCCGTCGCCGTCGAAGTCTCCCGAGGCGGCGATCTTCCACTCATTGCCTACCGTCGCGATCACGGCACTAGACGACTGTGCCATCCCGTTCATCAACCAGATTGCCACCTGTCCGTTATCGTTTCGCCACAGGATGTCGCTCGTGCCACCGCCGCTGAAGTCCTGACTGCTTCCAGACAGCACCTGCCTACTTGCGGTGAAGCTCTGCGGTGCAAGATTGGTAGCGTCAGCCGCCGGTCTCCCGACGTCACCGCAAGCGGAAAGGAAGGCGACGAAAATGAGTGTCACAACAGCGGAAATACTTCTGCTCCGCATCGACGGGCCACAGGAGGCGCATGGCAGGAGATTCATGAATGTCCCCTCCGGAGAAGTGATCAGTCTATTCCGATTGCGGATTGCGTGTTGACCCAGATCAAACGTGGCGCTGACTGTGGGTGCTGGAGTGCCGGCGAAGGTCTAGCGCTTACATAGAGCGTAGGCAGCGATAAATTCCTGGGTACGCGCCAGGATCTAAGGCCCTCTGGGGCTCGGCATTCCTGGTGAAATCACGGTCCCCACCATTTCTGCAGAGCGTGGCAATTGGATACCCATCTTGCCCGAGACTGAAGGCGGATCGCTCGGCAGCCGAGCGCCGCCCGGCGGAGTGCCGAGCACCGTTGCCGAGCTACGCGGTTCGGTACCCAACTTTCCCGTGAATGACGGCGGATCGCCCAGCATCTGAGCGCCGCTCGGCGGGATGCCGAGCACCGTTGCCGAGCTGTGCGGTTCGGTACCCAACTTTCCCGTGAATGACGGCGGATCGCCCAGCATCTGAGCGCCACTCGGGGGTATGCCGAGCATGCCATCGCTAGCTATGGGCCCTGTCCCGTCCCCTGATGCTTGCGCCAATCCGCTTCCGAGGTCAGACCGCGGCGGAAACCCGGAGCTGTTGGCTTGCGAGGCAGTAGGCGCGGTTGGCGGTGCCATTGTTGTTGGTGCAGCTTGCAATCTTGCCGCCGGGATAGTCGTTTCGACCTGGGGCGGCCCCCCGACCTTGATTAGCGAAACACCTGCGATCAAGCAGATAACAGCGGCAATAAGCACCAACCTGAGATTTGGCACTCCGATATTGCGGTTCCGATTTGACTTCATTTGTTGCTACCAAGGCCTGTTTCGTTGATGGACCGCCGTAAATGTCAAACTTCTACTGCCATCCCGGCAGAGCCGGGGATCTCTCATGTTAGGTTGGCATTGGGGTTTTTCTAATGTCTGGCTAAAACCGCGCAATCAAATTCACCCCCAACAGGTTCGCCGTATTGCGCTTGATCAGGTTTGCCGCATAGCCATCCACGCTCCAGCGCTTGCTCTCCGATTCCCAATGCAGCTTGAGCGTCATGTCCCAGCTTGATTCCAGAGGCATCAGATTCGCTTCATCCATGAATCGCTCGGAGCGCCACACGGCCTGCGCGCTCACGATCACGCGCCGGTCGCCGGCCCAGGTGAGGCCCACGGTGGCCCGGTGCCGTGGCAGATAGGGAATTGCATTTCCGTTAAAGGCGTCCCCCGTGTTCTTCGATTGCGTGTTGGTGTAGCCGAAATAGCTCGCGAGGGTGCGCGACATGACGTGGTTGACGGTGAAGCCGCCGCTGGTAGCGGTGCCGCGCGAGAAGATCGGCGTCGCTTCCAACTGGTCGGGAGCGGCGAGGTTGGCGACGCTTGCCTGGCGCAGGCGATCGAGATTCGCGATGTCGGCTCGCGTATTCAGCACGCCGTCCAGCGGCGAACTCAAATTGTCCACGCTTCTGCGGTCGGCGAAGGCATTCACAAACCATGCCGGCGACAACTCCCAGTCGAGTTGTCCGCGGTAGCGGGAGAGCTTCCCGCCGGCATAAACGAGCGAGTCGTCGACGGGGATGCCGGCGGTGGCGACCGGCGCGAGCGAGTTGTAGGAGGCGGGCCGCAGCCATTTCTGGTAGGCGCCGCGCAGGGTTGCGCCCCCGCCCAGCTTATACGCCGCGCCGAGCCGCGGCGCGGTAACGGACCGGTCGTAGTCTTCGGGAAAGGTCTGCGTCTCGGGCGGCACGCGGTCGCGATAGATGTCGATGTCGCGAGTTTTCGTATACCGCTGCCAGGCGAGATCGGCTTGCAGGTTCAGGCGCTCGTTCGCGCGATAGCGATCCGAGACCCACAGGTCGCGCGAGCGATCCTGGTCGTGCTGATCGAGACGGTCCGAGGGCACGACCCCGGCTCCGATGTGGAGAAAATTCTCCTGCACCAGCGTGTTGGTCTTCTCCATGCGGCCGAGTTCCGCGCCCCAGCTCAGCTCGTGGCGCTCATTCGCGGCGAAGCTGTGGCGGAACTGAAAATCGCGCTGCTCGGGCTTGGTGCGGAAATCCGAAGCGTTGCTGGCAAGGCCGAGGTCGGTCGGCAGCGTGGTCACCTGGTTGACGGTCGAAGACTCCTTGCCCTGGCCGATTTTCAGCCAGGCCTGCGACTGCGGACCGAAGCGGTAATGCGCGCCGAGATCGAGCCGCTCGTTGCGCCCGTTGACGCGCTGCTCGATGGCGCTCACGGGGTTCAGCTTGACGTCGGCGTCGAAGGCGTTGGCGTAGACGAAGAGGCCCAGTTCGTAGGTCGGGCGGGCACCGAGCGCAAGGGTGTAGGTGTTGGCCCCGGCGTCGAAGGCCACGCGATCGGGCCGCGCTTCGGTGCGTATGCCTTCGACAAAATAGGCGAAGGGCATGCCGGCATTGGCATAGCCGTTGGCGGTGAGCGTCGGTTCGAACAGCCGGAAATCCTGGCTAGTGTTATAGCGCGCGCCCAGGGTCCAGTAAGCGCCGGGGCGGGGGATCAGCGTGGAGAATCGGTTCGAGGCGCCGAACACGGTGGGATCGGCGAGAAAGCCCTGGAATAGTTCGGATTTCTTGTTGAAACCTCCGGAATAGCGGTCCGCGAGGAACAGGTGACTGCCGGCCCAGAACGGGTAATACGAGTCCTGCGCGTAGCTCCGCGCCCAATCTTCCAGGCCGAATGCGGCGAGCGCGCTGCCTAAGTTCGCGCCTCCCTTCTGGTCGTTCGCGATCTGGTTGAGCGATTTGAGGTAAGGCAGCAAGGCGAGCGCCCGGCGCGCGCTCACCAGCGCATCGCCCGGCTGCAAATGATCGTTGCGGATCAGGCTTTCGAACAAATCGGGAAGTGGGTCCTTAGTATCGAGTTCGCGCGCGCGGGCAAGCGCAAACAGCGCGTCACGCGTGCGACCCTGCTGGTAATACGCGACGGCCAGGTAGGTCTGCGCGCGCGCATAGCGCGGCTCGATCAGGGTCGCGGCGAGCAAGCGCGTCACCGCCTCGCCGGTATTGCCCGATTTGAGCTCCACCAAGCCAAGGCCGGTCAGCGCGACGTAATCGTCGGCGCGATCTTCGATCGCCTGCGCGAACGCGGCGCGCGCCGCCGCGAGATTGTCGGCAAAAGCTTCGAGCGTTCCGAGTTCGCCGCGAAAGCCCGGCCCCTGCGGATCGAGCGCAAGCGCCCGGTTGAGGCTCGCGCGCGCGCGCGCCACGTCTTCGCGCTCGGTTTGCACCGCGCCGAGGCCCAGCCAGGCGCGCGCCAAGGTGGCCGGAACCTCGGCCGGCGCCGCACTGATCGCCGAGCGATAGGCTTCGCTGGCGGCTCGCGCATTGCCTTCGAAGCGTTCGAGCTCGCCTTCGGCGATCATCATTTCGGCTGAGCGCGGATTGCGCGCGCGCGCGGCGGCGAGCGCGCTTCGCGCTTCGGCGATCTCGTCCCTGACCAGGTGCAGCCTGGCTCTCCAGACCTCGAAGCGCTCGTCGGCCGGGTACTGCCCGGCGCCTCCACGCAGGGTGGCAATCGCCGCGTCGATCTCGCCGTCCATCACCTGGAAATCGGCAAGCAGCAAATGCGCCGTGCCGCTATCGGGTTGCTGCGAGGCGAGACGCTCGACCGCGCGCCGGGCGGCCGAGAGATCGCCCGCTTGCAACAAGACGCCGATCGCCCGCAGCGCCGCGCCTTGAGATCCGGGCGCCGCGTCCGCGGCTTTCGCGATCTCGGGGTAGCGCCGCGGATCGACGCTGAAGCTCGTCACCCATTGCACGCGCTCGCGCGGATTGGCGAGCAGCCGCTTGACCGGCGCCACGCCTTTTTGCGCCCGCGCCTGTTCGCCTGCGCCTATGCTCACGCTGCCCTGATCGTTGGAGAGCAGCACTTCGCCGGAGAGGACCGTCAGGGTCGAGGTGCCGTCCTCGTCCACCACCAGTTCCCAGTCGGTGCCGCGAATCGCCGCCAAGGCGGACGGAGTCTCGACGCTGAGCCGGTTCGGAACATTCTTCGATTGGGTCCAGGAGCGGCCCGCGCTCTGATTGAGGACGGTGCCGCGATCGCGGTTGTCGCCCACCTGCTTGATCTGCAGCATGCTGTTCGCAGCGAGGCGAATCTGCGTCTGGTCGAAGAGCAGCACACCCATGCGGCTGGCATCGCCGGTGCGAACGAAATGGCCCTGGGCGAGTTGCTGGCGCACGAGGGCGTTGCGCCAGCGCGACTCGGCCGGCTCCCGGTATTCGCCCTTGCCCTGGAGACTCACGATCTCGGCGCCCGCCTCCGGCGGCGCCGCGCTCGCCGCACTAGCTTGCACGACAAGCGCCAGAAATACCAGAAGACGCAGGACACCGCTCCGACCACTCTGTCCGTTCATGTTGCCAACTCCCAGACGGCACACCGCGCGTTTCCCCTTCGCTGCAATGCGTAAGAGTATTCTACTCGATTCCGTAGCATGAACCTCGGGCCAAAGCCCGGCGCCGCGGCCCGGCGGCGCGACTCCGCGCGGGAGTTCTGCTATCGTGTTCTCTTACCGTCTTTCCACAGATCGCGTGCGACGCTGATGGCCAACCCCACGCTCAGTCGAGCCAGTTCCGCAAGCCCCCTCCTGGTCTTGGGGGTGCTTGCCATGCTGTGCTGGGCGATTGCGGCGTTGGTGTCGCTGACGCCGTGGTGGAAACAAGTCGAACTCAGGCTGCTCGACAGCATGATGGTTGCGTCCGCGCCGAACAAATCGGTGTTTCCGATCACGGTTGTCGGCATCGACGAAGCCTCGTTTTCGGAGTTGGCATTGCAATGGCCCTGGCCGCGAAGACTGCATGCCGAGCTCATCGACCGGCTAGCGGCCGCCGGTGCGACGGTCATCGCGCTCGACATTACGTTCCCCGAACCTTCGAACCGGGAAGACGATCAACGCCTTGCCGATGCGATCCGCCGCGCCGGCAACGTCATCCTCGCCGCCGATCGCGTCTACCGCGAATCGTCTTCGGTACGCCAGTGGCTCCGGCTCGATCCACTCCCGGCTTTCACCGACGCGGGCGCGCAGGTCGGCCTCGCGACGGTGGCACTCGACCGCGATCTGGTGGTGCGCCAGATCCCGGAATCGGCTGATGCGCTGTGGCGCGCGATTATCGTGCGCCTGATCCGGGAGCATCCTGAAATCACGCCGAATCTCGGCATCGCACCCGGATCGCTGATTCGCTACGCCGGCGGCGATCACACCTTTCCCTACGTCTCCTATCACGAGATCGTGAAACCGACAGGTTCGATTCCGGCGGATTTTTTCAAGGACCAGGTGGTCATCGTCGGGTTCGACGTCAAAGCGTCGCCGAACGCGGAAAGCGCGCAGGCCGACCTGTTCGCCACGCCGTTCCTGGCAAGCACCGGCTGGCTCACGCCCGGGGTGGAGGTGCATGCGAATATCCTCGAAACCGCGCTCGCCAGAAGCGCCATAACGCGCCTGCCTGATGGAGCCGTTGCCGCCTTGCTTGCGCTCGTCGTCGCCGCGGGCGCGGCCGCGATGCGGCGCTGGCGGCCGCTCTGGAGCGCGCTTTTCGGCGCGGCGATCGCCGCTGCGATCAGCGCAGCGGTGTGGGGGGCGTTCCTGCAGTGGAACCTATGGGTGCCGGCGGGCTCCGCGCTCGCCGTGATCCCGCTTCTGTACGTCAGTCTCGGCGGCTGGTCCTATGTCACGGAACAGATGAGGCGCAGGGAGATCACCCGGGTGTTTTCCCTCTACGTCACGCCGCAGGTGGTCAATTACCTGATCGCGCATCCGGAGCGCATCAACCTCGGCGGCGAGCGGCGCGAGCTCACGCTCATGTTCACCGACCTCAAGGGGTTCACCACGATCTCGGAGATGCTCTCGCCGGAGCGGGTGACCCATCTGCTCAACCGCTATTTCACCGACATGACCGATATCGTGCTCGAGTACGAAGGCACGGTGTGCACTTTCATCGGCGACGCCATCATGGCGTTTTGGGGCGCGCCGCTGGACGATGACGACAAGGCGTATCGCGCCGTCGCGGCGGCGATCGCGATGCAAAAGGCGATGCATGCCTTGCGCGCGGACTTCGCCAGGGAAGGCCTGCCGCCGATACACATGCGCATCGGCATCCACAGCGGGTCGGCCGTGGTCGGCAATCTGGGTTCCGCGAAACGGTTCGATTACACCGCTATCGGCGACGACGTCAATCTTGCCGCGCGGCTGGAAGGCACCAACAAGCTCTACGGCACCGGCATCCTGGTGAGTAGCGACACGGCACGGCAAATCGAAGGGCGCATTGCGCTGCGACCGGTCGACCGGGTCATCGTGAAGGGCAAGAGCCAGGCGATCGAGGTGTTTACGCCCTGCGACGATGCGAAAGTCATAGAGCTCACGCAACAGGCCATCAGCCTGTTCCGCCGCCGGGAATGGGACGCCGCGGAATCGCGCTTTCGCGAATTGCTCGCGCTCACTCCCGAAGATGGCGTCGCCGCGCTCTATCTCGAGCGCGTCGCCGCATTTCGCGTCGCGCCGCCGGCGGCGACATGGGACGGCGGGGTGGAACTTGACAAGCTGTAGTCGGCGCCAGGGCCCCTCAAGGGTCTCAGTTCCTAGGTATTTTCAGAAATCCGCGTTCGAGTATTGATCGCGACTTCCCGCCGCAGAAATGCATCATAGGCAAGATGCACTAGGCCCATGCCACCTTCGCCGAGCTGGCGGCGGATTTCGAAGCGAGAGCTAAAGACGACGTCCCGGGCGGTCGTCATATTGCGGATACAGCGTCCGCGGCGGCGTGAAGTAGGGCGGGCGATTAATTCAGCTGCAGCTCGAACCTGCCTTCGCCGCGTTCGACCGCAATCATGCGCATCAGCGGCGCGAGCTGCTGCAGGTGCTCGGGCGGAATGCGCGCGGTTCCGAGGAACGCGGGGTTGCCGCCGCTCGTCCAGGATCCCTGACCGTCAAGTTGCAGCGGGCCCTGCAGGGTGCGCAGGGACGCGCGCACCGCGGCGCCTTCGCCCTCGAAGCGCAGTTCATAGTCTCCCAGGGGCGAGACCCGCGTGAATGCCGAGCCCGCGCCGCGCCATTGCAGTGTTGCGTTGCCATGGATGGCGCTGCGCCCCAACGACAGGCGCGCGACGTGCAGCAGTACGTCTCCGGTGAGTCCGAGGGGCGCCAGCTTGGGTATGGCCAGACCCAGTGCCGCGGCAGGCAAGTTGATGTCTGCGTCCGCCAGTTCGATCTGCGACGGGGAAAGCGTCACGGGAAAGTGCTTGGCCGCAAGGTCCAGTCCGACTTCGCAGCGGAGTTGCCCGCGCAGAAAATATGCAGGCAGTACCTGCCAGGTGATGCTCTTTGCGACCCCGCTGCGACGCACCCGGTCGCGCATTTCGATCTGCCCGGTGCCCGACCACAGGGTGCCGCGGGCTTCGGCGAGGCGCAGCCTGCCCCCGGTCCTTTGCTCCAGCGCGGCATCGATCAAGCTCGCCGGCGCGGTGGCAATCAGCCCAAGCGCGTAGGCGCCGAGCCCGAGGCCAAGCAGCCGCCAACGGCTCACTGCTGTCTGGCGCGGGTGAAGGTGGCCGTCACGCCCACCATTCCCGGTGTGGACAAAGCTTCGATCCGGGCGGTGTCCAGGCGGATGCGCTCGGCCTGCAGGCTCGCGACCCAGGGCAGCCATTCCGCGAACGCGACGGCGCCGAGCACCGTCTGCACCTGATTTGCGTCTGGTGCATCGATGCGAACCAGCGCGCGCGCAAGCCCCGCAGACTCCGCGCGGGCTTGTATCAGGGTGCGCAGACCGGTTTGCGCCGCGGGCGGAACCGGCATGGTGCGCACGCGCTCCACCTCGGTGGCGTCCTGGTCGAGGCGGATCGTCTGAGCGCGCAGCACGGACAAAGACGCACCGAGTTGCGTGCGCGCGCGCTGTGCCGACTGCATCAGCCACAGGTACAACACAGCCGCCACCACCGCGGCCAGTATCGCGATCAGCACTCGATCCCGCGGCGAGCGCGATTCCCAGATTTCACGCAGCCGCGCCCTCATGACGAATGCACCGTGAGCACCACTGCCGCACTGCCGGAGCGCGTTCCGGGCGGCGCAGCGTCGACACGCATGCCTGCCTGGAGCAGGCGCGCCACAATGCGGCGCACGTGCGCCTCTTCGATGGCGGCAAGTTCGAGCGTCATGCGCCCGCTCTCGTAGGATGCGATGCGCAGCCCGCCCGCCGGCACCTCCTTCAATGCGACGGCCACTTTCTCGATCATCGGCAGGAAGTCGCCGCTATCGGGCAGGCCGGCGGCGTGGCGTGCCTCGGTGAGCTTGCGCCGCATCTGCAGCGCCGGGTCCGCCACCGCAACTGCATCCGGAAAGGCGGCGCGAAAACGCGACTCCATGCGCTGGCGCAAGCCGCGCTGCTCGCCGGCAAGCAGCGCCCAGTCCGCGACCAGCGCCAGTGCGTGCACGGCCAGGGCGATGCCCACCAGCCAGGCCGCCGGCCGCAGGCGCGGCACGGTGCCGGGGAGCAGGCGCCAGCGTTTTCGCTCCTGCGCCAGGTTGATGCCGGCATCGGCCGGGGCTCGGCGCCAGTCCCAGGGCCCGGCAAGCCGCAGCGCCACCCCGAGCTTGCGTTGCCATGCGTCGAGATCCGGCGCCGCATCCGATGCGACATGCGGCGCGGTCAGGTGCAGCGCGATCGCATTCGGCGCCTCGATGCGCGCTTTCGCTTCGTCGAGCATCAGGCGCAGCGCCAGCGGCGGCGATTCCCGGTCGCCGCAATCGGTCGCCGCGCCTTCGAATTCGCCGGTGCGCACGAAGCCCTCGCGGCCGTCCCAGGCGAGGCTCCATTCTCCCGCCGTCCACGGCAACATCAGGGTCTCGCAGTGAACCTCGTACTCGCCGATGCCGGCGGCCTCGAGTGCATCGTGCCAGACTTTAAGTCCTTGCCTATCCGCAACCGCGAGCACATCGCTATCCGCGGCGGAGCCGAGCCAGCTCACCTGGTTGGCATCGGGCTCGCCCAGGGTTTCTTCCTCGACCGCGAAGGCAAGCACCGATCCGGCGCGGCGCCTGGCCGCCTGCGGCAAGCGCGCGCGGGTGATCAGGACTTCGGTTGCGGGAAGCACCAGCTGCACCCGTTCCGCGCGCTGCGGCAACTGAGCCAGCGGGCCTTCTCCCAAGACAGGTTCCCGGCCCTCGCCGACGAGCGCCCATTGGCACTGTTGCGGTGCGTCGCGCGACGAACGGTAGATCCGAAGCAAGCTCATAAAGAAGCCCTGATTGAAATGTTCATTGATTTGGAGTTTCCTCTGACTCAGGGGGATATCCCAGAGGCGCGATGGCAAGGGTAGGGTCCCGCCTTTTCGCCAGGCGCCCGCTTGTTCGTGTTGAAACCGTCACAGGTATTTCCGCCAAAGCACAACGGGCCATCCGCTGCCCGCGCGCGCGAGCAGCGCCTTGCCGCTAGCTTGCGCGCCGCCGATGGTCACGCGCAGGGTCGCCACGAAGTAATCGCTGCTCACGCCGATGTCCCCCGCGGCGGCCGCGGCTCCCCGCGGAAGCCGATTCGAGAAATCGTCGCGGTCACGATAATAAACCCGATCCCGCTGCGCCACCAGCGCCTGGGCGACGCCAAGATCCAGGCCTTCGACGACCGCGGCAAGCACTTCCGGCGGCGCAGTATTCACATTGACCGCGGTGAATCCCGGCAGCGCCGTCACGTACGGGCGCAGGCGTGCGCGCAC
>Ga0315281_10015462_pt1 | contig 10238 bp, 8 predicted proteins | sample YL17G07_0_MG_FD_204540 | JGI IMG/M metagenome (GOLD analysis project Ga0315281, IMG submission 204540) | Sediment microbial communities from Yellowstone Lake, YNP, Wyoming, USA - YL17G07_0 | ecosystem: Environmental > Aquatic > Freshwater > Lake > Sediment | place: USA: Wyoming | collected...
GTAGAGGAAAACCTCCTCGCCATCCTGCGACAGCGTGCCGCGGTCCGCTGTCAGCGTCACGCGCGGTTCGTTCGGCTTGGTCTGCACCATCCGCGGCGTAACCAGATCGGTCGAATCGTCGTCAGGGTAATGTAACATTTTCGCCGCCGCGAGCGTGGAATCGGCCAGGCCCTGCAGGTTGAATCGCGTATGCGTGAGATTGTCCACCACGTAGTCCGGATCATGGCGGCGCAGCGATGGGTGCAGGCCTTCCTCCTGCCGCACCGTGCGTTCCAGCCAGAAGGTCAGTGCGGCGAGCGCCAGCATCAGCAATAGAGGGAACATGCGCGTGGTGGACGGTCTCATAGGGACGGCCTCACGCGAGGTACCGCGCAAGCGCGGCAACCAGGGTGCCCTGCGAGCGCAACAGGAGATCGCAGACTTCGCGCGCGGCGCCGGCGCCGGCCGGCGCGCGCGCGATGTATTGGACGTGGCTGCGCACCAGTTCATTCGCTTCGCGCGGCGCGCAGGCAAATCCGCAGCGCCGCAGCACGGGGAGGTCAATCAGGTCGTCGCCCATGAAACCGGTCCCGTGCGCTGGAATGCCGAGCCTAGCGCAGATTGCCTCGAATGCGGCCAGTTTGTCGTCGACGCCCTGCAGCACATGCGCCACGCCCAGCTCGGCAGCACGCACTGCGACCGCCGGGGAGGTCCGGCCGCTCAGCAAGGCGACCGCAATGCCCGATTCCATCAGCAGTTTGATGCCTTGGCCGTCGGACGCGCAAAATGCCTTGAGTGCCTCGCCGGAGGGGCCGTACCACAGCCTGCCGTCTGTCAGGACGCCGTCGACATCGAACAACATTAGCCTAACGCGCCGCGCGCGTTCCAATACGTCGCGCTTCGCTCTTTCCAGCGCGTCGGGGGACTCGGCTTGCATGCGTTCTAGAGAATCTTCGCCCGGAACAGATCGTGGATGTTCAGCGCGCCGACGAGCCGCCCGGCGGCGTCGACCACTGGCAACTGGGTGCTCTTGCGGCGCTCCATGATTTCCACCGCCTCGACCGCGAGCGCTTCGGGCAGAATCGCTAACGGGCCGCGGGTCATGACGGACTCGATGCGCGTGCCGCGCGGATCGGCGTTGCGCTCCATCGTCCGGCGCAGGTCGCCGTCCGTGAACAGGCCGACGAGGCGCTTGTCCGCGTCCACGACCGCCGTCATGCCCATGCCCTTGCGCGAGATCTCGATGATCGCGTCGGCGAGCGTCGCATCGACCTGGACCGACGGCACTGCGTCGCCGGTGCGCATGACGTCGGACACGTGGGTGAGCAGCTTTCGCCCGAGCGGGCCCCCCGGATGGGAGCGCGCAAAATCGTCGGCCGAAAAGCCGCGCGCATCGAGCAGCGCGACGGCAAGCGCGTCGCCGAGCGCAAGTGCTGCCGTGGTGCTGGCGGTGGGCGCGAGATTGAGCGGGCAGGCTTCCTGTTCGACCGCCGCATCGAGGTAGATGTCCGCTGCGCGGGCGAGTGTCGACGTGGCGCTGCCGGCGATCACGATGAGCTTCGCGCCCTGGCGCTTCACCAGGGGCACGATCTGCAGCAGTTCGTCGCTCTCCCCGGAGTAGGAGATGCCGATGAAAACGTCATCGCGCTGGACCATTCCCAGGTCGCCGTGGCTCGCCTCGGCAGGATGGACGAAGTGCGACGGCGTGCCGGTGCTCGACAGGGTGGATGAGATCTTGCGCGCGATGTGCCCGGATTTGCCGATGCCGCTGACGATGACGCGGCCCTTGCACCCGAGAATGAGCGTTACCGCGGCGAGAAACCGCTCGTCGAGGCGCGCGATCAGGGCGCGTACGGCGTCGGCCTCGATCGCCAGCACGCGGCGCGCGAGCTCCAGCGCTGAAGCGGTGGCGTCCTTCGGTATCATGCGGGAAAGTATAGCCCAACCCCTTCATTTTCCTGAATGAGAAACACGCCGGTTCACGAAGCTCTCGGCTTGCGTTTCGACCGACTGTCGCCTGCCGCATGCGCTGCGCTCGCGCTCTCGCTGGCTGCGCTTTGGCTGTTCGGGCGCCGCTACGCCGGGTTCACGCACGACGCGTCCATCTATGTCCTGCAGGGCCTGCGCGTGCTCGATCCGGAATCCTTCGCGGGGGACCTGTTCTTCATGCATGGCTCACAGGACGCGTACACGGTTTTCCCGCGAATTTACGCGCTGCTGATCGGCGCAGCCGGCGCGGGAAACGCAGCCATGATGATCACGATCGCCGGACAGATTGCATTCTTTGCGGCCGCGGCTGCGCTGGTTTTTCGCATTGCCACCGGGCAGGTACGCTGGTGGTCTGTCGCGCTGCTGTCGGTGATTTCCGGCTACTACGGCGGGATCGGTGTATTCCGGGTGGCAGAACCGTTCGCCACGGCGCGTACGCTCGCCGAGCCGCTCGTTCTCGCCGCTCTTGCCTGCGCGCTTGCCAACCGGCATCGCACGGCGCTCGCCGCGCTCGCGGCGGCGATCGCGCTGCATCCACTGGTGGCCGCGCCCGGTATCGCCGCCGTGTTTCTCTGGCATGCCATGGCGCGGCCGCGGCTGCTCTGGTTGATTCCGGTTCTCGTGAGTTTGGTTGCGGCCGTCGCCATCGTGTGGCCGGGCCTCGCGCTGCGTTTCGATGCGCCGTGGCTGGCGGTGGTTCAGGAGCGCTCGCCGCACCTGTTCATTGCGCGGTGGCTGCTGCCCGACTGGTCGCGTTTCCTGTGGGGCTTGATCGTGGCATGGATGGCCGCGCGTTTCGTCGAGCCGCCGGTGCGCCGCCTCATTCTCGCCGTCGCCGCCATCGGTCTGGCCGCTGTCGCGGCAAGCTGGATCGCTGCGGACCTGCTCGACAATGCGTTCGTTGCGGGGCTGCAGCTGTGGCGCGCGCATTGGCTGTTGAACTTCTTTGCCATCGTGCTCGTCCCCGTGGCGGCTGCGGGTCTCTGGCGCTCGGGAAACAATGCCGCGCGTGCCGCTGCCGCCTGCATTGCCGCGAGCTGCTGCTTTGGGCGCGCCGAGCTTCCCGCCTCGATGGTGCTTGCGGCATTGGCGGCAGCATTGGATGCTTCGGAGCGGCGGCATCCCGGCTGGATGGGATACGGATTCCTACGCCTGTCATTGTTGGCGGTCCTGTGTGCGGCCTCGGCAGGGCTGCTGTTCGAAATCCAGTTCCGTCTGCCACACGCATACGGCGCGATTCGGCCGCCTGCCTGGACGGACTATGTTGCGGCCGCGGCAACCGTGGGAGGGTTGTTGCCGCTCGCGGTTCTTCTGTGGCTGGCGGCATGCTCGCGCTTTGCGTACGCCGCCGCCGGCCTGGCGGCAGCGGCCTTCGCCGCAAGCGTTGCCGCATGGGATGCGCGCGCGCCGTGGCCCAGGTTCATCGAGCAGGCGAGCATGGGCGCGAATGCGTTCCGCAGCGCGTTGCCGCCGGGCGCGCAGGTATTCTGGCCCGGCTTGCACGGCAGGACATGGCTGGTGCTGGGCAGGCCGACTTGGATCAGCGACGATCAGGGCGCGGGTATCGTGTTCCACCGCCAAACGGCGATCGAGTATGCCGAACGCAAGCTCGCGTCGCGCGATCTGAAATCGGCAATCGACAACTGCGAAATGGTCGAGCAACCGGCTTGCCGCATCGATGCGCGGCTCGCTCGCGAACTGTGCGGGCGGCAGGACGGACCGGATTACCTCGTGCTGAATGCGTCCGTTGACGGCTACAGCGGGATTGAGTGGCCCTTGCCGCCGGAAATCGGGTCGGGCAGGCAGTCGCTATTTCTCTTTGCCTGCCGTGCGTTCGCCGCGAATGAAAAAGGCCGGCGCTAGGCCGGCCTTTTTCGTGCTGCGCGGGCTGTGCCTACAGCGCGCGGCAAATCACGTAGACGTTGGTTCCGGTCTCCGCGTAGCCGGCGGAAGCAGCGGAGGTGCCGATATCCGGGTTTGGGCCGGCGGTGTGCAACTGACCGCGCACGGTGCCTGTGCCAATCGCCCCGTCGTCCATCTGCGTATCGACGGCAATCGCAATCTTGTCGGGCAGGCCCGCCGAACAGACAATCAATCCGCCGAATCCACCCAGAACCGTCGCGGGTGTGGCTGAACCATCGCCGGTTTGTACCCCGAGCTGACCGGTGACGGCGTTAAAAGGCTGCAGTACTCCGCTGCCAGCGACAAAACCGGCGCGTCGCAGGTGGTCCCACCAGCTGCACGACTCTTTAGTCGCTACGCAAGCGGCTCCACTGTTGTTATAGGTTCCCTCAACGACCCCATTGCCGTTGCCCTTTGTCGCAGCGGTCGGCGTCGTCCAACGGGTATCTGCATTTGGATCATCTCCCGGGATGGCGCGGTAGCGGTCCTGGTAGCCGTAATAGGCGGCCGAGATGCCGGAGAAGTCGGCAACCACGTTCTTGATCTTGGCCTGGGTGATCATTTCCTGACCCTTCAGAATGCCACCCAGCAGCAATCCGATGATCACCAGAACGATCGCGATTTCGACCAGGGTGAAGCCCGTTTGTGTGCGTTGTTTCATAGCCTTACTCCTCGCTTGGAGATTCCAAGTGATGGGTTATACGCAATCGGTGTGCCAGGGTGAAATGGTCAAATTCGGCCTGTTTTAGTCAAAAACCGTCAAAAATCCGTCAATAGTTCGACACTGATGACGAAGTTTCAACGAACTGGGGCCGTTCGGCGCTCGCTGAGGCGCCGCTCGAGATCTTCCAGGCGTCCTTGGACGAAGCGCCGCTCTTCCGGATTGCGAATCTGCCCGGCTGCGAGCAGTCCGCCCAGCATGACCTTGGCGGCTTCCAGTTCATCCATGTCCTCGAGAATGAACACTTCCATTTGCCGCGCCCAGAGGGGAACGGAGGCATCCGTTGCCAAGCGCTGGATCGCAGAGGCGTAGCGCCGCGCCAGCGGCAGGTCCTGCAGGCGGTGCTTGGCCAGCAGCGCGGCATGCGCGAGCGCCGGCCAGCGGCGATTCGGATCGGCGGCGAACTCCTCGAAGATGAAATCGAAGATCCGGCGCACTTTCGCAGGATCCGGGTTTTCGGCGTAGACGCGTGCCGCCGCAAACAAGGGGTACTCGCTGCGCGGGTCGGTGGCCAGTATCGCCTGCAACCAGCCGACGAGGCGCGCGTAATCGAGGTGCTGATAGGGAATGGCGTTGTCGCCGCGAAAATCGAAGGCCTGCAGCCAGACCATGGCGAGCCGTGCGAGCGCCGCGGGTTCGCCGACACTCGCCAGGCGCAGTGCCTGAACCGAAGGTGCGGGAGAAAGGTCCGTAGCGGAGAGCGCAGTCGCCGGCCGTGCAAGTTGCCAGGCGAGCTGCGCCGCGAGAGCGACCGCAAGAAATCCAAGGATCCCGCCGGATACGGCCGACAAAGGTCTTTCGCTGCCGTGCCGGAAGCGGTTCACGTCCGCCTCAAAGGTTGCGCCTGCTGAAGTCGAACAGGCCGGCTGCGGCGAGGAGCAGGAAGTAAAGCCCAAGACCGAACAGCGCCTCTGCGAATTCTCCCGCCTGCGGCGCGCCATACAGCAGCCAGTCGCTGCGCGTCGCCGCGTCCAGGCGCGGCAGCAGCAGGGCCAGCGCATCGACGAACCAGCGCGCTGCCTCCGCGGGCAACGAGTCTCCGGCTTGCGGTGCACCGGCGATCGCCTGGATCGCCGACATCGAGCGGCCAAGCAGGTACAGTCCGGCAGCGGCCGCCAGCGCGGCCAGGGTTTGCGACATCGCCGATGCAAAGAAAAGCGCGGCAGCGGCGACCAGTGCGGTTTCAGCGGCAAGCGAGAGCCACCAGGGGGCAAGGTCCGCCGGATTTGCCCAGAGCAGCAGCGGCAACGCAAGAAAAGTGGCGAGCAGCGCGCCGGCGCAGCTGAAGCCAGCGAGCTTGCCGATGTAGTAGGCGGCGCGCGAGACAGGCAGCGCCAGCGCAAGCTCCAGCCCCTTGTCATTTGCTTCGCGCGAGACGCTCGCGACGACGTGCGCGGCGATCAGGAATACGGCGCAGGCGCGCAGCAGCGCGCCCGCCGCGGACGCCTGCAGAGCCGAGGCTTCGGTAATCGCGACGCGGGAAAGAAAGCTGGAAAGCCCGAGCACGCCCAGCACAAAGGCTGCCGAGAGCCAGGGCAGGCCGCTGCGCAGCGCTTCGACCAGCGTGTAGCGGGCGATGGTGAGAGAAGGGAAACGGCGGGAACGCTGCATGCGGGTCAACACCATGCGGGTCGACAGGTTGGCGGGTGCGCTAGACTAGTCATCACTCACCTCACATGCAAGCACCGAGCCCGGCAGTTCCCGCCGCAGTTCCCGCCGCAGGTCCCGCCAACGCGCGGCTCGCGAGCGCCGCCTGGAGCATCAGCCAGCGTCACTGGCGCTTCGTCGTCGTCGCGATGCTTGCCCTGCTGCACATCGCCGTCCTGCGCGGCACGGCGGACGATTGGGCGCGTGCGCTGCTGCTCGCGCACCTCGGCCTGCTGCTGCTATGGCAGCCGTTCCTGCGCGGCGAACATCAGGTCAGCGCCACGCAAGGCGCCTTCATCGCCGTGGTCGCGGTCGCGGTGATGCTCTGGATCGGCTGGTGGCTGCTCGCGTTCTGGGTAGTGGTGCTCGCCGGACTGGTGGGCGGCAAGGTCTTTCTGCACCAGGCCCGCTGGCAGCGCCGCTGCTACCTCGTGATTCTGACCTACCTTCTCGCGCTGCTGGCCATCATCATTCTCCCCGAGATCGCGCCCAGGGGCGGAGTCGCTCCGGAGATCCGCAACGGCGCCGAGTTCGGGTTGCCGCTGCTGTTACTGGCGGTCGCGCTGATGCCCGCCGAAGCGGAATCGACGGAAGCGGCGCAGGTGATCGATTTTTTCTACAGTATCTTTCTGATGCTGGTGCTCGGCGTGATCATCCTGGGCAGTTTCACGCTCATGACGCTGGGAAGGATCCCGTATCTGGAGGCGCTCACCAAGACGGTGTTCATGATCGCGGGCACGATTCTCGTTCTCGGCCTCGCCTGGAGCCCGCGCACCGGCACCGGCCTGAACCTGTTCTTCTCCCGGTACCTGTTTTCGATCGGCTTGCCGGTGGAAAAGTGGCTCTACTTTCTTGCGGAGCTTTCGCGCATGGAACCCAAGCCGGAGCGCTTTCTTGCCGAAGGCGTCGCAGGGCTGGCGCGCCTGCCCTGGATCGCGGGGGCCGCCTGGCGGGCGGAGGAGCGGCGCGGCGAGGTCGGAACACGCAGCGAATACGCGGTGGTGCACACGGGCGAGGGCCTGGAGCTGACGATATTCTCGCGCTATCGCACCAGCCCGGCGCTGCAGTGGCACATGCACCTGCTTGGCCAGCTGCTTGCCGAATTCTATGCCGCCAAATTGCGCGAGGAAATGCTGCGCGAGTCGAGTTATCTGCAGGCGGTTCACGAAACCGGCGCGCGCCTGACGCATGACGTGAAAAACCTGCTGCAGTCGTTGAATGTCCTTTGTTCGGTCGCGGGCCAGGACGAATCGCCGGAATCGCAGGCGCTGATCCGCCGCCAGCTGCCGGCCATTTCCAAGCGTCTGTCGGCGACGCTGGAAAAGCTGCGGAGCCCCGGCGACGAGGAATCGCAACGGGTACCGCTGCACGAATGGTGGAACGCCCTGACGCGCCAGTATCAGGGACAGAACGTGGATTTTTCGGCCACCGGCCTCGACGCTGGAGTCCGGGTGCCTAAAGCGCTTTTCGAAGGTGTCGCCGACAATCTGCTGCAGAACGCGATCGCAAAACGCGCCGGCGGCACGCCGGTTCGCGTTCAGGTGACGATCAAGGGCGGTGCGGCGCCGGAACTGCGCGTCTGCGACAGCGGCGCGGCGGTGGCGCACGAGGTGGCGAGCGCCCTGTTCCGCGCGCCGGTTCGTTCCCGGGCGGGCCTGGGCATCGGCCTGTACCAGGCCGCGCGGCACGCCGAGGCGAGCGGCTACGCCCTCTCGCTGGCTGAGAATCGCGACGGCGAGGTGTGTTTCGTTCTTTCCAGGATCGCCGCTGGCCCCTAGGGCTAGGGCAGCACGCCGGCCGAGATCAGCTTGCCGTAGAGTTCACCCACCGTAATCCACGTAAATTGATCGTCGAATTCGCCGTTGGCCGCCGTGCTTGGCGCCGGCGCATGGGAGACAAAGGTTGCATTGCCGGCGCGATTTGCCAGTTTGTCGGAGCATGTGGCGCAAGGCGTTTGCGCGCCATTCTTGCCAGTCGAAAATACGATCGCCACGACCAGGCTTGTGGTCATGATCTGATTGGCGGCGCTACCACAGGTCGTTGACGTGATGCTGGTTGCCGACTTGCACACCAGCAGGTCATTCGGCTGGCAGTCGATGCCGTTCGCCTTCAGGTTGTCCTTGTGCGTGAAGTGCGGCGTAACCGGAGGAGTCGTCGCGCTGACCGATCGGCAAACCTGTGGTGTTTGCGTGTTGAAAGGTGTTGCGATCGAAACCGCATACCGAATGCGGTTGCCCCATGCGTCGGTCGCGTAGCCGCCCACGTCCGTCTGCTGAAAGCCGATGGTGCGCGCGGGCAGCCAGCCGGCGTAGCCCGTCGTGCAGGTGCCACCGCCCGAGGGCGACTCGTCTCCCGCGCTTGCCGCGGTGGCCGGGCACGGCAGCCTGCCGTTAACAATCGCGAAACCAAGGACCAATTCGCGCGCCTGTTCAAGGCGCCGGCGCGTATCCTCGAAGTTTCGCTGTTCGACCTGCGCGGAAAGCGTGTACATCAGGCCGCCCATCAGCAACCCCACGATTGCCATCACCACCGCCAGCTCAACGAGCGAGAATCCGTGCGCCGGGTTTGTTTTCCTCGAAACGCTCAATTTGAATCCAGCACGATGACCCGGTCGTTGAACGGCTTCTTCGCGGCCGCGTTGCCCCCCCCTTTGCTGACCGGTTGCTTCTCGAACACGGTGTTCAGGTCCGCGTTGTCAAACTCGACGAAATCCGAAAGCGTTCCGTTCGGGCGCGTCGCGCCGCTGATGCTGCGCCCCGCAAGAATCAGCAGTGCGCGCTTGTTGTTCGACGGTGTCAGATTGGTAACCGTGAGGCAGTCTATGCCGGCGGTGCAAGAGGGCGTGGCCTGCGCCGCGGTGTTGGTCGCGGCAGCCGCGTAGTAGAGCAATCGGTACCATTCGTTGCGCCAGAACCAAGCCACCGCATCGCTGGTGTCCGTCAGAAACGCGTGATCGCCGATGACGGTACGGTCGATGCTGACCATGTAGTTCGCGTACGTTCCCCAGCCGGAACCGGAAACATCGGGCAACGCGTTGGTAGTCACTGTAATGAGGAGCGAGCCGTCGGTTTGCATTGCGGCGGCCGAAGTGCACGCGACACTTTGCAATGGAATGCCGTTGCCGACGTCGTCCACCGCGCTGCAGGTCACCTTGGTCAGGTCCAGCGTGCGCAACCCCATGGCGACGTTGCTGATGCTCAGCTTGAACGTAAGTGAAATCGAAGTTTGGTTGTACTGGCCTGTGCACACATACAGGGTGGACGCCCAACTGCAGGTCGAATCGGTCCTTACCGAACCGCCGCCCGAGATCCTGGTGTCAACCCCGCCCTTGGAGAATGTGTGGAGCGACGTATTGCATCGCGGGTCGGCGGCGCTCGCCGTGCACCCCACGGTCTGGTTGAAGGGAAATAACCCCTGGTAGGTTCCGGCAACCCCCTTGTAGTCCGAGCTCGGGGCCGCCGTGGTGCCGGGTCCCGGACCGTAGGTTGATGTCGACCATGGCGCCGCGAACGGGAACATCGGGTTTGTCGTGCTGATTCCCGATCCCCAATTCGTGCTGGTGTAGACGGTTTTCAGGGTCGGAACGATATTGCGCTCGATGCGCCTGGCGATTGCCGCTTCGATGCCGGGCATGATGTCCGCCACCGTGATGCGCACTACCTGATCATTGAACGACGCGCTCGGGCCGGTGGTGACGAATGTCGTGTCCGCGGTTGGATAGGTCGCGTTCTCGCATTCAAGGTAGTTGCTCCAGTCCGGCGACCCGGTCGTGGGCCTGCTTTGCGTTTTTGCCGCGCATACGGGCGAAGTCGACGCGGCGACGTTGAATGCCGGGCCGGGTGCAATGATGAGCGCCACGGCAGCGTTGGCAACGCCATCGACAGTGAGTTGACCGAGGGTGTTGGAGTTGATGTTGGTCTTGAAGCCGCTGCTGGTGACCGCCCACCCAGGCGACACGACATACCAGAGCGGCTCGCCCGCGCTGTCGAGCAATTTCTCG
>Ga0315281_10015464_pt1 | contig 10237 bp, 7 predicted proteins | sample YL17G07_0_MG_FD_204540 | JGI IMG/M metagenome (GOLD analysis project Ga0315281, IMG submission 204540) | Sediment microbial communities from Yellowstone Lake, YNP, Wyoming, USA - YL17G07_0 | ecosystem: Environmental > Aquatic > Freshwater > Lake > Sediment | place: USA: Wyoming | collected...
GCTCGCGCGGGAGATGGGCGGTTACGGCGTGCGCTCGAACACGATCCGCCCGCGCGCCGGCACGCGCCTGGTGATCAGCGACGAGATGAAGGCCGCGGCCTCGCGCGGCGGCGCCGCCGGCATGGGCATGGCGAGGCTCGAGGCGTTCGAGAAGGCGAACCCGCCGGAGGGCGTGGCGCCGTTCGTCGTGTGGCTGTGCACCGACGCGGCGGAGAACGTCAACGGCCGCGACTTCCTGGTGAGCGGCGCGATGATCGGCCTGTACAGCCTGCCGGAGATCGTGGCAAAGGTCGACAACACGACGGGCGAACTGTGGACGCTGGACCGCCTCGACAGCGAACTCCCGGCGCACGTCACGACGGGCCTGCGGAACATGTGGCCGCGCAAGGAAGAGAAGCCCGCTTAGGTTGTAGGTTGTAGGTTATAGGTTGTAGGGAGCCCCGGCGCGCGCGCCGGGGCTTCTTGCTGTCTACGTTCAGTCCGCGGCGTCAGCGATTGGCGGCACCACTGATGTGCAGTAGGGGCAGCGTCGGGCGTCGATCTGGATCTCGCTCTTGCAGTCGGGGCAGTCGCGGGTGCCGGGATCGGCCTCGGGCGATTCGTCCCCAGGTGAGATGAAGAGGACGTAGCCGACGAGCGACAAGAGCAACAGCGCGATGACATCTGCGAGCAGCTGCTCGTATCTGAACGTCACGCCGACGATCGTAAATTGGAGCGGGGAGCCATTCGTTGTGGCCTGATCCGCGAGAATGGCCAGCACGACCATGTACCCGATGGCGAGGAACAGGTAGTAGAGCGCCAGGCCGCCGACGACGCCGACGGTGGTAGCGACGGCGGACTCGCTGTCCCGGAAGAACGATCGCGCGCGCTGGATCATCGGACACCTCCGTAGCTGGCGCTATTCTGCGCCGATGCGATGGTACGAGCAATGCGGTTGCGCGGCCAGCGCCGCCGCGATCTTTGGTTCCGGGCCCGGCGGTCTGCCAAGATGTAGGTGGGGTCGCGCTTACGCCGCGCGGCCCGCTGCACCGAGGAGATCGCCATGCCTGCTGTGACCGCCGATTCGCTTCTGCTCCCGCGCGTGGCCGCGCCGCCCGAGGCGGGCACGGCGTGGCGGCCGGTCGCGACGGTCGTGACGGCGCATCGCGCGCTTGAGGGCGAGGGGTTCGTCGTGCGGCGGCCGTTCCCGGGGGCGAACCTGCCGCTCGTCGACCCGTTCCTGCTGCTGGACCACCTGGGCGCGGTCGAGTACGCGCCGGGCGAGGCGAAGGGCACGTCGTGGCACCCCCACCGCGGCTTCGAGACGGTGACCTACATCATCGATGGCGCGCTCGAGCACCAGGACACGACCGGCGGCGGCGGGCTGATCACGGACGGCGCGACGCAGTGGATGACGGCCGGCGCGGGGATCCAGCACATCGAGGCGCCGCCGGAGCAGCTGGTGGTGCGGGGCGGGCTGTTCCACGGCGTGCAGCTCTGGGTGAACCTCCCCGCCGCGCAGAAGTGGCTGCCGCCGCGCTACCAGGACATCGAAGCGCGCGACGTGGCGCTGCTGTCGAACGACGACGGCTCATCGATCATCCGCGTCATCGCGGGCGAGCTGGCGGGGCACGCGGGGCCGGGCGCGACGCACACGCCGATCACGTACCTGCACGCAACGGTGGCGCCGGGCTCGCGGCTGATGCTGCCGTGGCCTCGCGACTTCAACGCGATGGCGTACGTGCTGTCGGGCCGCGGCTACGCCGGCACGGAGCAGCGGCCGCTCGACGAGGGACAGCTGGCGGTGTTCGGCGCGGGCGACGCCGTGGCGCTGCGCGCGGCCGATGCGCAGCCCGTGGCGTCGGCGGCCGGCTGGGAGGTGCTGGTGCTGGGCGGCGTGCCGATCCGCGAGCAGGTCGCGCGATACGGGCCGTTCGTCATGAATACCCGGGACGAGATCTTCCAGGCGATCGAGGACTTCCACGCGGGGCGCATGGGCACGATCCCGGCGGAGCGCGTGCCGCACCGGACCAGCGCGGACGAGACGCTGGCGGGCGAGCCGGAGCGATGATGTAGTCCGGCCCGAGCCGCCTCCGATTCCAGTCGTCCGCCAGCCAATGTGAACGGCGTACCCAAAGGCCCTGTTCCTTGCCACGAGGGCCCGACGATCTACGGGGCGAGTGACACAGCTAGGCCCTGACCAACAGCGACGCATCGCGATGCACCGGGGCACACCAGCGCGCTAGGTTTCGCCGGCAGCGGAGGGAGTATGTCTTCCGTCCAGACGAGCCCCGCATCGGATGTAGAGAGGACCTCTCGGCGGCGCGAGACGACGTTGTCGCCGAGCAACCAGCACGCTGATGCCGTTGCGCACGACACCGATTCTACAGGGTCCACCCCTGCGGGAAGTCTCTGGCGCGTCCAGTGATCTCCTCCGTCGGACGTCGAGAGTATTCCCTCGCCAGCCGCCCAGCAATGCGCTTCGTCGTAACAGAACACCTGGTTCAGATCTGCGGAGGAGCTGTCGCTTGGCGTGCGATTAGTCCACGTCTTGCCGAAGTCGTCGGTCACGAACAGTGACGCTCGTTCGGCCTTACTCGTCGAAAACCAGCACTGGCCGAACGAGAAGCATGCCACGCCCCGACCTGAGTCTCCGCCTGAGGGCACGGGTAGAGGCGTCCAGCTATAGCCCCCGTCCTTGGACGAAAGCAAACCATCGCCTTCATGTACGATGGCGAGAGCCAAGCAGGAACTGCCGATACACGACAAGATGGTGGGCGTGGTATTAGGCGGCGCAGGAGCGGCGTCCCAGTGCACTCCACCATCGCGTGTCGTAAGAAACAGCGATTCGGTGGCCGTACGGCCTGTGGCAACGCAGGTCACTTGATCACCGCAAGAAACATCTTGTACGTCGGCCACGGCCGTTGGCACGGTCGCCGAGGCCCAGTGCTTGCCGCCGTCTGAGCTATAGACGATGACGCCGGCGCGGTTGTCGTCGGTGATGCCCACGGCCACGCACTGTGTCTCTGTGGCGCACGCGACCTGGCGAAGGTAGTCGGTGCTTCTCGGCAGCGTTCCCAACACCCAGACGTTGGGGTGGCCAACTGTCTGAACAGCCTGCCGAGTGCTCGATGGCGTAGCCCGAGCTTCGGAGCCTGATGAGCGGCATGCAGAAAGAGCCAAGGTGATCGCCACCGTTGCGCACAACGCCGCGACTGGGCCGCCTCGATACGTCGACCAGAGGCGATTCATGCCCGGTTCTCCGCGAGGTGGGTGAGGATGGCGGCGGTCACCTTTTCGGGCTCCTCCTGGATCAGCCAGTGGCCGGCGTCGAGTTCGATGAAGGTGTACGGGCCCTTCATGAACGGCGCGTTCGCCTCGGCGGCCTTGCGGCCGATCGCCTGGTCCTTGTTCCCCCAGATGAAGAGCGTCGGCGTCGTCACGGGCGGCGCTTCGTACGCGAAGGCACCCTCCGCGCGCGCGGCCCCGGCGGCTCGATACCAGTTGAGGGCGGCGGTCAGCGCGCCCGGCTGGCCGAGCACGGCGACGTACTCCGCGACCTCGTCGGGCGGGCTGGCGGTCCAGATGCCCTTGAGCGCGGCGTAGTCGTTGGCCAAGAAGAGCGCCTCGGCCGTGCCGGGCTGCTGAAAGAAGACGACGTACTGGCTGCGCGTCTGCTGGTCCGGGTCGTGCTCGATCGTGCTGGAGAACGCGACGAGGTGCGGCACCGAGAGCGAGGTCCAGCTGAGCACGCGCTCGGGGTGCAGGGCGAGGGCGGCCCATCCCGCCGCGGCACCCCAGTCGTGGCCGACCAGGTGGAAGCGCTCGGCGCCCCACGCATCGGCCAGCGCGAAGACGTCGGCGGCGATCATCTCCGCGCGGTAGTGCTCAGCGCCGTCGGGGCGAGCGCCGGGGCTGTAGCCGCGCTGGTCGGGCGCGAGGCAGCGGTAGCCCTCCGCTGCGAGCCGCTCCATGAGGCCGATCCACATGTGCGAGGTCTCCGGGAAGCCGTGGAGCAGGATCACGGCCTCGCCGGTCGCCGCGGCGACGCGGCAGCGGAACGTCATGCCGTTCGCCGGGATATCGCGGGTGTCGATGGTCATGGGGCGCCTCCGTTTGTGTGCTGGCAGTGCCTGATGATCCCAGATGCGGACGCGGCGCGCACGGCCCGGGCAACAGCGGTGGGGGTGGCGGTCGCGGGGCGGCGCATCGTGCTACCGTACGCGCATGGACAGCTTCCGGTTCGAGGCGCCTGACGCGCTGCTGCTGTTGCTGTTGGTGCCGGCGCTGGCGCTCTACCTGCGGCGCAGGCGCGCGCCGGCCGTTCGGGTGGGATCGGTCGCAGCGGCGGCGGAGCTGCGGCGCCCGTCGTGGCGGATCCGCGCGCGGCCGCTGCTGCCTGCCCTGCGGCTGATCGCCGTGGCGCTGCTGGTGCTGGCGCTGGCGCGGCCGCAGCGCGGCGAGGCGGTGGCGCGCACGCAGGGCAACGGCATCGATATCGTGCTGGCGCTCGATATCTCGACGAGCATGTCGCTGCCGTTCGCGCGCCGGGAGACGCGGCTGGACGCCGCGCGCGACGTGCTGGGGCGCTTCGTGCGGGCGCGCACGGGCGACCGCGTCGGGCTGGTGGTGTTCCAGGGGTCGACGGTGACGCTGAGCCCGCTGACGACTGACTACCAGGCGATCGCGCAGGACATCGACGGGGGTGACCGCATCCGGCTGCGTGATGGCACGGGGATCGGCGTGGCGATCGGGGAGTCGGTGAACGCGCTGCGCGATTCGGCCGCGGCGAGCAAGATCGTGATCCTGCTGACGGACGGCGAGAACAACGTGCTGCAGATCGAGCCGCTGGCGGCGGCGAAGATCGCGGCGAAGCTGGGCGTGCGGGTGTACACCATCGGCGTGGTGAGCCGCGGCCAGAACCCCGGCGGGGGGCGGCTGGACATCGACGAGCAGTCGCTGCAGGCGATCGCCGACGTGACGAAGGGCACGTACAACCGCGCGGAGGACCCGGCGGCGCTGCAGCAGATCTACGACGAGATCGACCGGCTGGAGAAGTCGCGCTTCGAGGACCGCGAGCTGACGCGGTTCGATGACGTCGCGCCGTACTTCCTGGCGGCGGCGGTGGCGGCGCTGGCGGTGGAGGTGGCGCTGCGCCACTCGTGGCTGAGGAGCATCGCATGAGCTTCGGCGCGCCCGGCTACATGGCATTGCTCGCGCTGGCGCTGCTGGCCGCCGTGGCGGCCGGCTACGGGCTGCGTTGGCGGGCGAAGGCGCGCGCCCGTTTCGGCGCCGCCGCGCTCGGCGGGGCGATGGCGTACGTGGCGCCGCTGCTGCTGGTGGCGGCCATCGCGGCAGCGGCGTTCGCAGCGGCGCGGCCGCAGATCGGCGAGCGGCCGGCGCCGTCGGAGGACCGTGGCATCGACGTGGTGATCGTGCTGGACGTGTCGCAGAGCATGCTCTCGGACGACGCGCAGCCGACGCGGCTGGGGCGCGCGCAGGCGGAGATCGGCGCGCTGCTGGGAGGGATGCGCGGCGACCGGGCCGGGCTGGTGATCTTCGCGGGGCAGCCGTTCGTGCGGTCGCCGCTGACGTCGGACCTGCGGGCGCTACGGACGCTGGTCGAGGGCGTCGACCACGAGCGCGGGCTCGTCACCGCCGGATCGGACCTGGGCGCGGCGATGCGCGCGGGCCAGGCCGTGCTGGCGGCAGGCGACGCGCAGACCAAGGCGATGCTGGTGGTGTCGGACGGCGAAGACCACGGCGCGGGGGTGGCCGCGGCGCTGGCCGGGGTGCGCGGCCGCGGCATCCGCGTCTACACCGCGGGCGCGGGCACGGCCGAGGGCGCACCCGTGCGGGACATCGACCGGGCCGGCGGACAGGCTGTCGATCGGCATGACGCGTCGGGGCGGCCGGTGATCACGCGGCTGGATGCGGAGGCGCTGCGGCGAATCGCGGCGCTGGGCCTTGGCCGCTACGTCGAGCTGAGCGGCGACGGACGCCCGCTGGCGGGCCTGGCGCCGGAGTTCCGCGGGCTGGCGAGCACGAAATTCGGCGACGGCAGCGGCTCCAGCCCGATCGAGCGGTTCCAGATCTTCGCGGCGCTGGCGCTGGCGCTGGCCGTGGCGGAACTGCTGCTGCCGGCGCTGCTCTCGCAACCGCGGAGCGCGCTGCGCCGGGCGGCGCGGCTGTGGCCGCTGGCGGGCGCGGGGCTGCTCATCGGCGCGATCTGCTCGGCTGGCGTCGCAGGCATCAACCGCGAAGGGAACGCGGAGTACGGGCGCGAGCGCTACGCCGCGGCGGTCGACCTCTACCGCACGGCGCAGGCGATGGACCCGTCGCGGCCGGAGCTGTACCACAATGCCGGCAACGCCTACGACCGCCTGGGCGACTACGCGCGGGCGATCGACGAGACGCAGCGGGCACTGGATGCGCCGGGCGCCGACCGCATCGAGCCGCTGGCAGAGTACGCGCTGGGCAACCACTACGCCGGCGCGAGCCGGCTGGATGACGCGCGCGAGGCGTACAAGCGGGCGCTGCTGGCGGACCCGAACGACGCCGACGCGAAGCACAACCTGGAGGTCATCGACGCGCGGCTGCACGCGACGCCGACGCGAACGCCGCGTCCGTCGGAGTCAGCGACGCCGCCGGCCGCCCCCGGGGGCCCGAGCGGTCCGGGCGGGACGCCGCAGCCGGGCCAGGGCAGCAGCACGCCCGGCGCGAGCGGCACGCCGTCCGGGGCATCGGACGAGCAGCTGACGCCGGAGCAGCTGCAGCAGCGGCTGGACGAGGCGCTGGCGGGCATCGAGAAGGACTTCAGCGAGGACGAGGCGCGGTGGATCCTGGAGCTGCTGGACCGCGCCAACCAGCAGGCGATCGAGCAGCGGCAGGGGTCGGGCGGCATCACGTCGCCGCAGGACTATTAGACTCGCGCCGCGGCGAGGGGGGACGGGATCCACAGAGTTCACAGAGGGCACAGATGGGCGCACCCGGCGGCTCCGGCGCCATTTTCAAGGCAGATGAACCGGCCGGACGGGTGCGGGGCACTTCCGCAACCGGCACCTCCGCATGGCCACACGATGGCGTTGACGGCGGTCGGTGGGATGCCTATTCTGCGAGGGCAGCGGGCTACGACGGTGTGCAGCGCCCTCGCTGCCGATCATGCAACTCCGGGGACGACGCGGAAGGAGTTCACTCGCGTGACACGACAGGACGTTGAGCAACTGCAGGGTCTCATGCAGCGCTGCTTCAAGTACGACGGCCCGTACACGCTCGCATCGGGCCGCAGCAGCAAGTACTACTACGACGGCAAGGGCGCCACGCAGGACCCGGTCGCGGCGTGGCTCATCGGCAACGCCCTGGCGGAGATCATCCTCGAAGCGGGCGCCGAGGCGGTCGGCGGGCTGGAGATCGGCTCGATACCGATCTCGGATGCGGTGGGCATCGCGGCGCACGTCAACCACCACGCCGCCCTGCCGACGTTCATCGTCCGGAAAGAGGCCAAGGGGCACGGCACGCGGTCGCGCGTCAGCGAGGCCAATCTGCCCGACGGCAGCCAGCTGCTGCGCCCGGGACGGCGCGTGGCGGTTGTCGACGACGTGATCACGACGGGCGGATCGGTGCAGAAGGCGATCGACGTCGTGCGCGAACTGGGCTGCGTCGTCACGATTGTTGTCGCATTGGTCGAGCGCCACGAGAGCGAGGGGACGGCCCTGCGCGATCAAGGCTTCCCGGTGAAGCGCCTGTTCTACACCGACGAAGCGGGGACGCTGTTCCTCGATGCGGACCTTGCCGGCAGGGTCGGCATACCCGCCGCGGCGGGCCGATCCGGCTCGTAGCGTCGGCCCGGACCTAACCCCCAGCCCCTTCCCTGGGAGGGAAGGGGAGCTCCGCCACGAGAATGTGCGGCGCGAAGCGTGACGCATCGGCTCACGGGAGTTCGGAAGCACTACACCAGGACAGCCGGGCCGCCCCCGTGGAAGTTCGCTGACCCATCCGGGTGATCCAATACCTTTACGTGCACGTTAGAGTGCGATATACTCGCGCCAGCCATGAAATCTCGCCGGATGCCCATTCCGATTCGACTGCTGTCGTATGCGTTGCCGTACAAGAAGCGGCTCGCGCTGGCGATCGGCGCCCTCACCGGGCTGACCGCGTTCCAGCTGGTCGGGCCGTGGCTCGTCAGGCTGGCGATCGACAAGGGCGTAAACGTCCAAACGGTGGACGGCCACCTCGTGGCCCAGGGCGACCTCCGCACGATCCTCATCGCCGCCGGGCTGATCACGGCCGCGGCCGTGGCGCGGGGCATCTTCCAGTTCTGGCAGACGTACACGGGTGAGTGGGTGTCGCAGAAGGTCGCCTACGACCTCCGCAACGACATCTACGACCACCTGCAACGGCTGAGCTTCGCGTACCACGACAACGCGCAGACCGGCCAGATCATGCAACGCGCCACGCAGGACGTCGAGGGCATCCGCATGTTCGTGAACATGGGGTTTATCCGCCTGATCTACGTCATCATCCTGCTGGTCGCGACGCTGACGCTGATGATCCGCGTGAACATGCAGCTCGCGCTGCTGAGCTGGGCCTTCATCCCGCCGACGATGCTCATCGCGATCGTGATGACGACGAAGCTGCGGCCGATCTGGCTCCAGGTGCAGAACCTGCAGGGCGAGTTGGGCGTGGTGCTGCAGGAGAACCTCAGCGGCATGCGCGTCGTCAAGGCGTTCGGCCGGGAGAAGTACGAAGAGGACAAGTTCAACGCGCAGGCGCAGAACCTCTTCAACAACTCGTACGCCACCAACCGCATCCAGGCGACCTACTCGCCGATGCTGAACGGCGTCTGGTCGCTGGCGATGGTGGCGACGGCGTGGTTCGGCGCGAACCAGATCCTGCACGGCAACCTGCAAACCGGCGAGCTGGCGCAGTTCATGCTCTACCTGACGATGCTGCAACTGCCGGTGCGGAGCATCGGCTGGGTGAACATGCTGTGGGCGCGCGCCGCCACATCGGGGCAGCGCATCTACGACATCCTGGACGCCGAGTCGGCGGTGACGGAGAAGGCCGGCGCGGTCGAGCTGGCGAACATGCAGGGCCACGTCGTGTTCAACGACGTATCGTTCGGTTATGACCTGATCAGCCCGGTGCTGCGCCACGTCGACATCGAAGCCAAGCCGGGCGAGGTCGTCGCGCTGCTCGGCCAGACGGGCTCCGGCAAGACGACGGTGGTGAACCTGATGCCGCGCTTCTACGACGTCACCGGCGGCGCGATCACCATCGACGGCACCGACATCCGCGACGTGACGCTGGCGTCGCTGCGGCGGGCGTTCGGCATCGTGCAACAGGACGTGTTCCTGTTCTCGGCGACGATCCGGGACAACATCGCCTACGGCGCCAGCAACGCATCGGACGAGGACGTGGTGCGGGTGGCGAAGCTGGCGCGCATCCACGACTTCATCGAGACGATGCCGGACGGCTACGACACGTGGGTGGGCGAGCGCGGCATCACGCTGTCGGGCGGGCAGAAGCAGCGCATCTCGATCGCGCGGACGCTGCTGCTGGACCCGAAGATCCTGGTCTTCGACGACTCCACATCGAGCGTGGACACGGAGACGGAGTACCTGATCCAGCAGGCGCTGGCGGAGCTGATGAAAGGGCGCACGACGTTCGTCATCGCGCAGCGGCTGCGGACGGTGAAGGCCGCCGACCAGATCCTGGTGCTGAAGAACGGCGTCATCGCGCAGAACGGCCGCCACGAGGAGCTGATCGCGCAGGAAGGCCCGTACCGCGAGATCTACGACCTGGAGCTGCGCGACCAGGAAGAGGCGTTCGAGCAGGAACGCGAGCGGCTGGAGCAGCTGCCCGCTGCGGCCCAGGAGCGCGCGGCCGCGACAGCGGCAGGCGGCGGGGCCGGGTAGTGCCAATCCAAGTGGATGACTATGCAGGGGGACGCGTCGTTGGGGACAAACAGCGGCCTGTCATACTGAGCAACGCGAAGCATCTCGCGCTCCGGCCGGGCGAGACCCTTCGCTTCGCTCAGGGTGACAGGCGCCTGCGCATTCCTCACGAAATCAAGTCGGAACGGTACTAGCACGCACCAACACCAGTGATGACCGGCTGCCATCTGCGCCGCCGGCTTTGAGGATGAGGTAACCCATGTTCTTCGGCGGAGCCGGAGCACCCGGCGGCTGGAGCGGCGGCGGTCCCGGCAACTTCAACATGCGCCCGAACACGCTGAAGCGCAGCGGCAGCGACGGCT
>Ga0315281_10015465_pt1 | contig 10237 bp, 8 predicted proteins | sample YL17G07_0_MG_FD_204540 | JGI IMG/M metagenome (GOLD analysis project Ga0315281, IMG submission 204540) | Sediment microbial communities from Yellowstone Lake, YNP, Wyoming, USA - YL17G07_0 | ecosystem: Environmental > Aquatic > Freshwater > Lake > Sediment | place: USA: Wyoming | collected...
TAACAACTTCTGATCCGTTTCCCCAAGCGCCCTCCACTTCAGCAGACTGCTGAACATGATCATCGCGGATTATTGGCACGTCCTCGGCAGGATTTGGATTGTAAGGAAAAACGAATCTGCCGCGGAAAATGTCACCCTGCCATAAGTGCTCGCCGACAGGAGGCACCCGATACATTGAGTTTCTGTCACTCCGTTTCTTCTTCGGTGTCTCCAGCTTCGATGGACAACAAGCGTCCACGAGATCTACGCACGAAGGCTGCTGCACTTTCGGACAGGGTCACGCGACCGCTTATTGCTCCGAAAGAGGCTACTGGTTGAGGAAAGCAACGAAGGTCAATGTTCTCTTCGTCGAGCTCTGTTTCAAGTTCAGACCATTGTTCGCCGCCAGGGGCCGGTGGGACATCAACGAAGACTGGGACCAAGGGTTGAGGAAAGACCTGTGAAACAGTGACTGTGGCCGTCGACGCGGAATCGGAAATTACGATCTCGGCATCGCGAAGCCACTCGCTAACAGGTTTGCGTCGGTACACCCTCATTGGTTGCGAAGGATAGTTTGGTAAATCCATTTCGCCAAAAACAAATGGTGTTGGTTGCCCTTTCGGTATATCGGTAACAGCTTTCATACAATCCTCATTATTTTGATTCGGATGACGATTTGATACCCTCGGCGTAAGGTCGCACTTGATTCAGCAAATCTTTCACAGCTTGGCTGGGCATTATTATCCGAATGATCGGGTGCAATGTTAGGGCCATGCGGCGCGTCTTCGCTAAATGAATGTCGCGGGGTGAAAGATAATACAAGTCCAGAGAGCACTCTCCGGCTCCAACTGCCAGAAAAGCATTATTCGCATACAGCGTAGTGAGCCGCTGGGGCTCAAGAGTTGGTTTACCGGCACTGCCAGTTTGTCTGCTGCTGGCAAGTTGCTTGTCTATCACGGACTCGACGTTTCCAAGACTATTCCAAAACTGCCCAAACAGACTGGAGTCTGGCATCACGACTTCAATTCGGCTCTGAACTTTTTGATGCTGCATGCGTCCAAACTGGATTGTGGCCATCCCCACTTGCGCTTCTCGCTGGACAAAGACATAGTCTGCGTAGAAATAGTTGGGCGGTGCAGGGAGGAGGGCGTAATCGATTTGTATGGCTATCGGGCCGCTCGGCCCTTCTGGAAAACTATAGCGAACAGGCTCTGTGCTGCGATTCTCTTTACTCCTCGTTTTTTTGATTCTCACCGGTGCCACCGTAAAATTCGCTCCTGATTGTTCGACTCTTATTCTAGCTTAACACAGCTGAACTTCTGTATGGATGTACTCATGAATGTTAGGGGAATGCAGACTCCCCTTAAGACGAGATTCGGATGCCAGCTACGGATTCTGAGCGGGCGAGGGTTGGAGGCGGCCGCGAGACAGTGCGCGGACAGCAGCGAGGCGGAGGGAGAGGCGGCTGCGGGAGATCAGCCCGCGGCGGAGGAGCGAGCGGAGAAAGGCGCGGGCGGGGAGGTCGCGCTTGGCCATGTTGCAGTCGGGACAGCAGGCGACGAGATTGCGGTAGGAATTGCGGCCGAAACGGGCGCGGGGAATAACATGGTCGAGCACTCCTAGCGCGCGGGCCAGGCGGCGTTGACAGTAGAAACAGCGGCGGCGGTCGCGGGCAAAAATGGCGCGACGATATTTCGCGGTTTGAAAGAAGTCCACGACCTCGAGATTTTTTCCGTCGGCGGTGCGCGGCACCACGCAGCCGGGGATTTCGCGGGGGAGCGTGACCTCGATCTGGTAGCCCTGGTAACTGCGCTTGCGAATGCGCAGAAGTCCTTTGGCGCCCAGGCGTCGCAGAATGTGGCGCACGGTACTGCGGGAAAGGTGCGTGCCGATGGCGAGGGCTCGCGCGGCACTGCGCAGCACGCGGTTTCCCTCCAAGCGACCGCGGCGAACCAAGTAAAAGTAGAGGACGCGGTCGGAGGAGGAGAGGGCAAAGGCTGGGACGAGATGGTCTTCGATGTCGGCCCAGAGGCGGGCGGCGTCGGGTGCGGCGGATTGCGGATGAAGTCGCGAACAGCGGGTTTTCATAGTGTGCGATCCTGAAAAGAAAAAGGGCGGCCACACGGGGCCGCCCCTACAAAACCGAGCTTCTCTTACTGTATACTTCTATTATAGCACATAGCTGAGGGTTATTATTCGCTTGGCCGGAAGTTTCGTAGTTGTGTATAAACGCATGAAAACAAAGGGATTGTATGCGGCGAACGCGGCGGCGGACGCGCCGCAGGGGCTTGACAAATTTGGCCTGAAGTGGCTCAACTCAGCGCGGCGCGGGGAGGCGGGCGAGGGAGTTTTCCATGTGGCTGCCGAGGTAGAGCATGCCACCGTGCTCCTGCACGGCGGTGATGGGCGCATAGGCGTTCGCGGACGCGTCCTGCAAGTTGTGCACCACGCGGCCTGCGGCGTCGAGTCCGAGCACCATGGCGTAGCGCCGCGGCGCAGGGTTCGGCAGGTGCAGACGCAGGAGCAGCTTGCGCAAGAACGGCCGCGGCAGCAGGCCGTCGAGCTGCGCATCGCGCGGCGCGACCATCGCCAGCCAGAAAATTCCGCGGCCGTTCGACGAAATCCCGTCGGGAAAACCTGGCAAATTTTCAATGAAGACGTCCGCCTGCCCGGCGCGCGGCCCCGCGAGCCAGACGCGCCGCACGCGGTACTCCGCGGTTTCCGCGACGAGGACGAAGGACGCGTCCGGCGCGACGGCCACGCCGTTGGCAAAGTGCAGCTTATCCAGCAGCAGATGCGTCGCGCGCGTGCGCGGGTCGTAAGCCAGCAGGCGGCCATTGGCGCCGTGTTCGAGAAGATCCAGCATGAACTGCGTGAGCGCGTACTTCGACGAGGCATCGCTGAAATAATAATTTCCGTCCGCGCCCGGCTCGACGTCGTCGGTCAAACCAAAGGGCACGCCGCCGTGCTCGGTGGCGAGCGTGGTGATTTTTCCGTCAGGAGAAATCGCGAGCAGCCCTTTCACCGCGTCGGCAACGATCAGATTGCCCGTCGCGTCGAAGCGGTGGCCCACTGGCCGCCCGCCGGTTTGCGCGAACGTGTCCGGATTGCTGCCGTCGGCGGCGAAGCGCACGATGCGGCCGTCCGCGTAGCCAGCGTAGATGCGCCCCTGCGCGTCCACCGACACCGTCTCCGGCCCCACGCCCACTCCCACGCCGATGCGTTCCGCCGCGGCGAGATCGTCGTTTACCGCGAAGTCGCCTTCAAGCGGCGGCGCAGCGGGCGGCGTCCACGCCTGCGGATCGATAGGTACGGGCCAGAAGAGCAGGTAAAGCACCAGCAGCAGAACTAAGGGCGGGAAAAAAATCCGCATTCTTTTGATCACGCGCGGCTCCGCAAAACTGGCGCCATGCTAGGCCGCGCGCGGGCGCAAGTCAACGCTGCCGAATGACTCCACAGATTACACAGATGACTCAGATTAGAGAGAGGCGAAAATAGAAAAGAGGAAAAACGAAATTGGAAACACCTGGCGGGCTGTACGGGCGGGCTTTCGCCTCGCCGTGTTTCCGGCTATTTACTATTTTCTGATTTTGTCTTATTTGAGCTTTGCGTATTCGGCTTTGGCTTGCAGCAGGAGAGGAATGTCCGGGTCGGCGTCTTTCCACAGTGCGAAGAAATCCTGATAAAACTTGCGGGCTTTGGAGGTGTCGCCGGTGAGCACGGCGGCGCGGGCCATGCCCAGGTGCGCCAGAGGATAGATGTCGTCGGTGGCCGCGGCTCCGCGGCGGTCGAGGATTTTCTGGAATTCGGCGGCGGCTTCCGCGCCTTTTTTCAGTTGCAGGTAAGCCTGCCCCCGAAGAAAGATGATGCCGGTCCGCGAGTACTCATACGGCGCCGCGCCTTGCAGCAGCTCAACGGCTTTCGCCGCGCTGCCGCGATACAGTTCGATGGTGGCGCGAATCCGCGCCAGACCGCTCGCCTGCATGATGGGATCGCTGGCAAATTGTTTGGCCAGTTTGTCCACGAACGGCTGTGCTTTGGCGGGCTCTCCGCACATGGCATAGACATCGGAAGCGGCCTGGTCCACCCACCAGGGTCGCGCAATCTTGAGGGCCTCGGCAATCTCTTCCCGCGCGTCGCGGCAATTTCCGTAGAAGGCATCGCCGGCGGCCAGCCCGGCAGTTCCGCCGGCGGCGTTGCCCTTCAGATTCAGCCGCTGCGCGGCTTCGATGGAGCGCCGCAGGAAATCCTTGGACTTCTTGCGCTGTCCCGCGAATGCGGCCGCGTCCGCCTGCCAGCCGAGCCCAACGCCTTCTTCCGGCTTGCCTTTGGTCCAGTCAATCTGCCGCCGCATGGCCGCGGCATCACCCTGGATAAACGCAATCCTGAACAGCACGTCGTGGTTGTCAATGAAATCGACTTTGTTGGCCAGCGCCTGCTCGACGACGGCCCGGGCTTCGTCGTAGCGGCTCAGGTTGAGGTAAGCGTACATCAGGTTGGAATACGCGTACTGGATGGTGGGGTCCAGGCGAACCGCTTCACGTGAGTACTCGATTACCTTTTCATATTGCCCCGTGTTGCCGTATTTGCTGGCGAGGTTGTTCCACGGAATGTAGTCTCGCGGATAGGTCTGCTTCCACAGCTCCAGCGCTTCGATGGATTTGTTGAAATCGTTGAGAACATCGTTGTAATAGTGCGAGGTGATGTAAAAGCGTTCCCGTTCGCTGACGCGGTCGCGCAGCTCGTAGGCCTTCGTGGTGTTTTCGGCGCTGAGTTGCGGCTCTCCCAGGTTGTTGTAGGTGGCGCCGAGGCGCGCGAAGGCCATGGCGAAATTGGAGTCCAGCTCGGCAGCGCGCTTGAAGAACGGGATGGACTCCAGTTGCTTGCCCTTGTCGCGCTGTTCGTTGCCGAGCGTGTAGGCCTTCAACGCTTCGAGCGACCCGGTAGTGGCTTGCTCGATGGGCGCGTCGTACTTTTTCACCATGCTCAGCGATTCGCCCAGCTTGCCGCGGATGCTCGCAGCCGCCTTGCCCAGCGCCTTAAGCACCTCTTCTTTACTCGCAGCTTCCACCTGCTCGCGCGCCAGCGAATCGCCCGTGGCGCAGTTCAGCGCTTCCAGGGTAACCACGTAGGTGCTGCCCAGGCTGGAAATCGTGCCGTTCAGCGTGGCCTTCAATCCTTTCCGCTGGCAGACATCCCGCGCGAGTTGCGAGGTCACGCGCTCCTCGGGCGATTTGCCCATAAAGCTCAGCGTCTCGCGCACGCGGCTGTCCGGAAACACGTTGAGGAACGGCGATTCGCCGAGCTTCACGGTCAATGCCTGCTTCAGCGTGCCGTCAAACATCGCGTCGCCGGTGGTGTTGGCGAATTCCGAGAGCACGATGAAATCTTTTTCGGTGAGGGCCTGCGCGTGTTTCGAGTAGTAGAGCCAGCTCGCCACGGCCAGCACCAGCACCGCCGCCGCCGCGCCAATCCATTTGCCGCGGCCTGCGACCGCTGCGCGAATGCGCGAAGAGCCGCTGCGCGCCGCGGTGGGGACCGCGGAAATTCCGCCACTTGGCGCAGCGGGCGTTGCCGCGGAAATGCGTCCACTGGACGGTGCCGCAGCGACCGCGCCGCTGACGGCCGGCATATCCACCGCGCTCACCGCGGCGGAGCGCCCCGAATCGGTGTCGCGCTTCAGGCGCTGCAAATCCGCGCGCATGTCTGCCGCAGACTGATAGCGTAGCTTGCGATCCTTCTCCAGCGACTTGTTCAGGATGCGCTCCAGCTCAGCAGGTAAAGTCGGATTCAGGCGCACCGGCGAGACCGGCGCTTTGGTGAGGATGCCTTCGAAAATCACCGCCGAGGTGCTGCCGGAAAACGCCGGATGGCCGGTGGCCATTTCGTACAGCACCACGCCGAAGGAGAACAAATCGGTGCGCGCATCGAGTTCCTGCCCGCGCGCCTGCTCCGGGCTCATGTACGCCACCGTGCCCACGGCCACGCCCGGGCTGGTCAAATTTTCCTCGGTGACGCCCATCGTGGGCATGGCCGAGCTGGCGCCTGCCGCAGCGCCCGTCCCGAAGCCTCGGGACGGGGTGAGCTTGGCCAGGCCGAAGTCGAGGACTTTCGCGTGTCCGCGCTTGGTAACAAAAATGTTTGCGGGCTTGATGTCGCGGTGCACGATGCCGGCGGCGTGCGCTGCGTCCAGCGCGTCGCCGATTTCCATGCCCAATTCGAGCAACTGCTCGAGTTCCACCGCGCCGCGCGTGATCAGATGCTTGAGCGTCTGCCCTTCGAGCAGCTCCATGGCGATGAAGTGCTGCCCGGCGGCTTCGTCAATGTCGTAAATCGTGCAGATGTTGGGATGGTTGAGCGCCGAAGCGGCGCGCGCTTCACGCTGGAAGCGCTCCAACGCCTGCGGATTTTTCTCGAACTCCGCGGGAAGAAATTTCAGCGCGACGTGACGCCCCAGCTTGGTGTCCTCGGCGCGATACACCACGCCCATTCCCCCGCCGCCGAGTTTTTCGAGCACGCGATAATGCGAAATCGTTTGGCCAATCATGGTTTGGAGACGCCCGAAGCGCCGCATTGTAGCACAGCCCGCCGCGGCGGGCTGTGCCACCGGTGAGCCACTGCGACAGTATGTTATCGTTACGGTTTGCGAGTTTCCCGCGCATCTGTTGGGAAAGCGAGGCTGCCCGCCTGAAGGCGGCCTCTGCGTCACGCGCAATGCCCAAACCGAAGCGCACAAAAAAATCCGCCGCTGCTGATGCCGCGCCCCAGCGCACTTATGCGCCGCTCGATGACGATGCCATTTCCCGCATCGAAGGCGAGGCCGAAGGCGTAGGGGCGACCCCGCACGCGGGGTCGCCCGCGTCGTCCGACGCCGCGCAGCCCTCCATGGAAGAGATTTTCGGCCCGGGCGGGATGCTCGAAAAATGTCATGGCGGGTACGAATTCCGCCGCTCGCAGCAGGAAATGGCGGAGCTGATCGAAGCCGCGTTGCTCGAAAAAAAGCATGTTCTGGTCGAAGCGGGCACCGGCACGGGAAAAACGCTCGGCTACCTGATCCCCGCCATCCGCAGCGGCCGCCGCATCGTGGTCTCCACAGCGACGAAATCGCTGCAAGAACAGCTCTACACCAAGGACGTGCCGTTCTTGCAGCGGCACTTCGCGCCGAACATCAAGGTGGCGGTGATGAAGGGCCGCAACAACTTTGTCTGCCGCGCCAAGGTGCACCATCTCGCCGAAGAAGGCCACGCGTTTCTCCGCGGCATGGACGAGCTGGACTGGTTCACGCAAATCCGCGACTGGGAAAAACTCACCGAAACCGGCGACCGCGCCGAACTCAACTTCCTCCCCGACGACAACGAGCTTTGGCCGCGCCTCGATGCGCGCCGCGAAACTTGCACCGGCTCGAAGTGCCCCGAGTTCAACCAGTGCTTCCTCACGAAAATGCACCAGCGCGCGCGCGAAGCGGACATCATCATCGTCAACCACCACTTGTTCTTCGCCGACCTCGCGCTCAAGCAGGACGATTTCGGCAGCATTCTTCCGGAATATTCCGCGGTGGTTTTCGACGAGGCGCACGAGATCGAAGACGTGGCCAGCGACTACTTCGGACGGCGCGTTTCCAACTACCGCTTCGAGGAGCTGGCGCGCGACACGGAAAACGTGCTGCGCATCGCGCATCTGTCCTCACCGCCGCTGCTGAAGCGCTGCGCGCAGCTCAAGGAGCGCTCGCGCAGTTTCTTCGACGCGTTTCCCGCCAAGGACGGCCGCTTCGCGTTCGATGCCAGCGAGCGCGCCAGCTTCCTCGAGCGAAACCGCGAGGCCTACGACGACTTGGTGCAGGCGGCGAAGCGCCTGGAAACGGAGCTCTCCGCGCTGCCCGGCAAGCCCGACGAAGTCATCAACCTCGCGCGGCGCGCATTCGAATTGCGCGGCGAGCTGGTTTTTCTGCTGGAGCAAACCGAAAAAAATAATGTGTACTGGTTCGAGCGGCGCAACAAGGGCGTGTTCATCACCGCCACGCCGATTGACGTCAGCGCCATTCTCCGCGAGCAGCTCTTCGCGCAGTTCGACACCGCGGTGCTCACCTCGGCCACGCTGGCCGTCGGCGGGCGCTTCGATTACGTCAAGCAGCGCCTGGGCATCGACGCGGCGCGCGAGCGCGTGCTGGCGCACGAATTCGATTTCGGCACGCAGGCCATGCTGTATATTCCGCGGGAGCTGCCCGACGTGCGCGACCCGGGCTTCGTCGCCGCAGCGGCGGAAGAAATCGCGCGCCTGCTGGAGATCACGCGCGGCCGCGCGTTCTGTTTGTTCACCAGTTACAACCAGATGAAGGAAATCCACGAGCGCGTGAAAAAAATGGTGCGCTTCCCGATTTATTTGCAGGGCACCTCGCCGCGCTCGGCGCTGCTCGATCGCTTCAAAAACACGCCGGGGAGCGTGCTCTTCGCCACGGCTTCGTTCTGGCAAGGGGTGGATGTTCCTGGCGAACAACTTTCGTGCGTGATCATCGATCGACTGCCGTTCGCCGTGCCCAGCGATCCCATCGTCGCCGCGCGCGTGAAAGCGCTGCTGGACGACGGGCGCAACGCCTTCGCCGAATACCAGGTGCCGGAGGCCGTGCTCGCGCTCAAGCAGGGCTTTGGCCGGCTGATCCGCTCGCGCAGCGACCGCGGCGTGCTCTCCATCCTCGATAACCGCATCCAGCGCAAGCAGTATGGTAGAATTTTTGTGGAGTCGCTGCCGGAATACAAAATTACGCAGGACATTTCCGAAGTCAGGCGATTCATGCAGCACTTGTAGCGGCGGCTTTACGCCGCCGCAAAGCGAGGGCGTTAAGCCCTCACTACACGGAGAATCAATGTTCGAGGTTTGTGTCGAAGAAACATTTTCCGCGGGCCACGCGCTGCGCGGCTATAAGGGCAAGTGCGAAAACCCGCACGGCCATAACTATCGCGTGAAAATCACGCTGCAGGGCCCGGAACTCGACCACGTCGGGTTGCTCTACGATTTTGTGCACCTGAAAAAAGTGATCGGCAACGTCATCCAGGTCCTCGACCACAAAATGCTGAACGACCAGGCGCCGTTCGACACCATCAACCCCTCGGCGGAAAACATCGCCAAATATTTCTACGAGGAAACGTCCAAGCAGATGCACGCCGCGCCCAACGGCGCGCGCATCACCAAAATAACGATTTGGGAAACGGACACGACCGCTGCAACATACTGGCCGTAAAAAATTCTCCGGCTTAAGAAAATGACCCGAGCGTTCTATATTATCCTGGCGCCGGCGCTGCTTATCGCGCTGTTCTATCTGGGCCTTGGACTGCGTCCCGCGCCGCGCGCGATTGTGGGGGTGGTGCTGTTCGCCGCGCTGGCGTGGTTTTTGTTCGGCCGCAAGAAAAAGCCGCGCGCCGTACCGCCCGCGTTGCCGCCCGGCGCGGAAACGAAATAATGTAGCCCGCCTCTTCAGAGGTGGGGCCTTGACAGCGAGAAATTCCCCGCGTCTGAAGACGCGGGCTACAATCCTACATATGCAAATCACGGAGATTTTTCGATCGATTCAAGGCGAAAGCACCCACGCCGGGCTGCCATGCATTTTCGTGCGGCTCACCGGCTGCAACCTGCGCTGCGTGTGGTGCGACACGGCCTACGCCTTCCACGAGGGAGCGCGCCGGGACGAAGCGGAGCTCGCCGCCGAGCTGCAGCGCTTCCCCTCGCGGCTCCTGTGCCTGACCGGCGGCGAGCCGCTCGCGCAGCCCGCCGCGTTCCCGTTCGTCACGCGGCTCCTCGACGAGGGGTGGGAGGTGGTGGTCGAGACCTCGGGCCACGTGCCGCTCGGGCCGCTCGACCCGCGGGCGGTCGCGATCGTGGACGTGAAGACGCCCGGCTCCGGGGAGAGCGCGCGCATGGAGTGGGCGAACCTCGACCGGCTGCGGGAGAAAGACGAGGCGAAGTTCGTGATCGACGGCCGGGCCGACTACGAGTGGTCGCGGGAAGTCGTCCTCGGCCGCCGGCTCGCCGAGCGGTGCACCGTCCTCTTCTCGCCGGTCCACGGGGTGCTCGACCCCGGCACGCTCGGCCGCTGGATCCTGGACGACGGCCTCGGCGTGCGGCTGCAAGTGCAGCTGCACAAGGTCCTCTGGCCGGGCGCAACGAGGGGGGTATGAAACCGCCGACCACCGCAGGGTTTCGGCCAGAGGCCACGGGAGCGGCGGCTCCGGAGGGCTCCCCGTCCGGGTCGCCGGTCGCGCCGTTG
>Ga0315281_10015467_pt1 | contig 10233 bp, 10 predicted proteins | sample YL17G07_0_MG_FD_204540 | JGI IMG/M metagenome (GOLD analysis project Ga0315281, IMG submission 204540) | Sediment microbial communities from Yellowstone Lake, YNP, Wyoming, USA - YL17G07_0 | ecosystem: Environmental > Aquatic > Freshwater > Lake > Sediment | place: USA: Wyoming | collected...
CGGGTTACGATAACTTTTAACCGATACCTAACCGAAACCAAAACCGATAACCTATTCATCAGTACTATGTTAAATTTTGGCTATTTTTTGACATTAAATTACTATAACTTATTAAATGCCAATATATTAAGAATATTTTATCCCTTGATGTTCATTACACAGATTTTTTCCCGACATAGTCGGGATCCCGATTTATCGGGAAAATAAGATTACACAGATTGTCTCGTCGATAAACTATCTGTGTAATTCCTGCCTGCCGGCAGGCAGGTGCATTTTTCCGCCGTAGGCGGATCCGCCTTTGGTGGAAATCAGTGTAATCATAATTTTAACAAACTACTGCTATTCATTTTAAGTTAACCGTATCTATACTATTCTATTCTTGTAATGAGGACTCTCAATATGTCCTCATTCAATTTATAGGCCTGTCTCATATCTTGTATTACCGTAGGCTCTATACTAAAGTTCATAAGGTAATATATTCCCTCGCGATATTTTTTCATCGGAAAATATAACTTTCTTTTTTCTGACCAGATATTTGCGGATAAGACATTGCCATTATGTTTAACTGCCGCATCATTAATCTGATTGAATAAAAGCTTTTTCTCCTCTTCAGATAAATCGGGCTTGATGATAAACATTGCTTCATACTTATTCATTCTGACTCCTCTTATTAAAGATTTCTATTGGCTTAAATCAACCTACGGCTACCCCGACTTGTCCCTCGCCTTTGCTCGGGATGGTTCGAGGGAATGGTGAGCATAGTCGAACCATGAGAATTTCGGATTTAGGGTTTAAATTCATTTTAAATTTACGGTTCTGTTAAAAATATTCATGCTTTTCGTTATGCCCTCCAGGGCCCAGACCTGACAACAGGCGACCGCCTTTTCTATGGTATTTTTTATTTGCGCTTTTTCCTTCTTCGTAAAGGATGATAACACAAAACTTACGGCATCCATATTGGGCGCGGGCCTTCCTATACCGATACGCAACCGAGAGATTTTATCGCTATTTATGAATTTTATTATCGACTCAAGGCCATGGTGTCCGCCTGATGAGCCATAAGGCCTTATTTTAATTCTTCCGTATTCCAAATCCAAATCATCACATACTACCAGCACGTTGTCTAAATCTATTTTATATTTTTTAAGCAGGGATGTTACCGCAATGCCCGATAGATTCATAAAAGTAAGAGGCATTGCCAATATAATATTCTGATTTTTAATCTTGCTTTTGCCGCTTAAAGAAAAAGTACCGGTGTCTTTCTTAAGCGAGATTTTAAAAAAATGGCTTAAGGCCCTCACTACCGAAAAACCTATGTTGTGTCTTGAATTTATATAAATCTCACCTGGATTACCCAAGCCAACAATCAGTTTCATTCACTAAATTATTTTTTTTCTTTCTCTTTATCCTTACCTTCTAATTCTTCAGCACCTTCGGTCGGTATTTCTTTCTTTTCTTTGATTACCTCGGGTTCCTGCGCAACCTCCCCTTCAACGGGTGGCGCTACAACTTCTTCCTTAATGGGAGCAGCTACCGATACAACAATGGCCTCAGGGCTATTTAAAACTTTTACCTTGGGAGGAAAATTTATGTCTTTTATATGTATTGCCTCACCCATTTTCAATTGACTCACATCTACTTCGATTTCTTTGGGTATATCCGTAGGCAAACATTCAATCTCGATTTCCCAGAGTATATGCTCTAAAGAGCCTCCCTCCTGTTTTACGCCAATAGGCTCACCTTTAGTAACCACCGGCACATTTACTTTAATGCTCTTGGTCAGGGAAATCTCGTTAAAATCTATATGGACTACATCGCCTCCTACCGGGTCATACTGGATTTCTTTGACTAAACAGGTTCTCGCCTTCTGCTTTTTGTCATCTTTAACCCCGTTAGAAAGTCCCGTCCCCGTAGAAGAAGTTTTTCTAACGGGGTTAATCTTTAGATTAATCACGGTGCTCTCTAAGCGATACTGATGCAAAAGATGCAGAAAATCGCTTCTTAATACTTTTATCGATTGAGGAGCCTTACCTGCGGCATAAACCACTGCCGGCATAAAACCCTTCTCTCTTAAATCCTTTACCTTGGCTTTACCTAATTCCTCTCTTAGCTCTACATCTAAAAATATTTCTTCCATTCGTCGCTTGCGCTCCTCATATCGCGGAACTACGCTATACAGGTTTAGCGTGGTTCCGCGCGTGGTTCCGCGTGGTTCTGCGTTAAATTAGTCAAATAACGAACTCACCGATTCTTCATGATGAATTCTTTTTATCGCTTCACCCAAAAGCTCTGCCACGGATAGCACTTTAATCCGGGGATGTTTTTTATAATCTTCCAAAGGGATGCTGTCGGTAATCACCAGTTCTTTTAAATCATTACATTTATCTACGCGTTCTACCGCTGGTCCGGATAAAACGCCGTGCGTAATCGCCGCACATATAGTCTTGACCTTGGCTTTCTTTAATGCCTCAACAGCCTCGATTAAAGAACCGCCAGTGGCAATCAAATCATCAACGACGATAGCATTTTTGCCTTCTACTTTACCTAAAATATGGACTGCCTCCGTCTTCTCTGGTGATTCTCGCCTCTTATCTATGATTGCCAAACCCGCCAATAATCTCTTGGCATAGGCCCTAGCCATCTTTATACCCCCCACATCTGGTGAAACTACCACTAAATCCTTAAGCTTTAATTTTGAAAAATAATCAATAAAGACACCTACGGCAAGAAGATGGTCTACGGGTATATCGAAGAACCCCTGGATTTGACCGGCATGTAAATCCATCGTCAAAATCCTATCTGCACCAGCGATAGTCAAAAGATTGGCTACCAATTTTGCCGTAATCGGGACGCGGGGTTGATCCTTCCTATCCTGCCGGGCATAGCCAAAATAGGGAATTACTGCAGTGATCCGCTGGCTGGATGACCTCTTCAAGGCATCAATCATAATCAAAAGCTCCATCAGGTTATCGTTGGGCGGAGGACAGGTAGGCTGTACGACAAATACATCCTTACCACGCACATTCTCATTAATCTTAAGCCGTATCTCTCCTTCGCTAAACCTTCCCACCAACGCATCGGATAACTGAATCTTAAGATACTGACAAATATTTTTAGCTAATTCAGGATGTGCATTACCACTAAATACCGCTATTTTATCCATTCGTCGCTTCGCTCCTCATAACGCGAAACTACGCTGAACTTTACGCGGAACTACGCTCTATAAGGTTTAGCGTGGTTCCGCGTATGGTTCCGCGTGGTTCTGCGCTATTTTTTAAGAGGTCTTGCCGGCACGCCTACAACCGTTACGCCATCAGGAACATTTTTATTCTTAGCTACCACTGCCCCGGCCCCGGTTCTGGCACGTTTTCCTATTTTAACCGGCGCTATTAATACGGTATCTGAGCCAATGAAGGCCTTATCTTTGACCACCGTAATATTCTTTTTGCGGCCGTCAAAATTAGCCGTAACCGTACCTGCGCCGATATTGACTTGGTGACCTATACGAGCATCTCCGAGGTAACCGAAATGTTTAGCTAGGGTTTTGGAGGAAATCTTCGAGCGAACAATCTCTAAGAAATTGCCCACTACCACATCATCTTCGATAACACTGGCGCCTCTTAAATGTGCAAAGGGGCCAACTTGACAACGCTTTCCAATTTTAACATCACTTCCAATAACTGTAAAGGGATAAATCGTAGTATCCTGACCAATTTTTGTACCATAACTGATAAAAGTAGAATCGGGGTCTACTATAGTAACGCCTTCTTTCATTAATTCTTCATTAATACGTCTTTGCACAATTTTGTTAGCGTAAGCCAAGTCCTGCCGTGAATTTATACCCAGCGCTTCCTCTATATTAGGGATTCCTACGCCATCAATAGAATAACCCTTCTTATAAAAGATACCGATAATATCAGTAAGATAGTATTCTTTTTTGCGATTATTGGGTCTTACATATTTTAGGCCAGCGTATAATCTATCCTTATTAAAACAGATGATACCCGTATTAATTTCCTTGATATCCTTTTCGTAATCGTCTGCGTCCTTTTCTTCTACTATCCTGCAAATACTGGCGTATTTATCTCTTAATATCCTGCCATAACCTTGCGGCTGTTCTAATTTCGCAGTCAATAGCGTAGCGTCTAAATTATTTTCTCTATGGCACTCTAACAGTTTCTTGATTGTTTCTTTCTTTAATAAAGGATTATCCGCATAAAGCACTAATATTGTGCCTTTAAAATTTCCTAATGCTGCCTGCGCCACTTTTACGGCATCAGCGGTACCCAGAAGCCTTTTTTGTATGACTACTTTTATTCCCGGCTTAAGAAACTTTCTTACCTCTGTATGCTGATGACCTAAGACCACAATAACCTTTTTGATTTTTAAATCCTCAACTAAATCCAGGACAAGCATCAGCATCGGCCTTCCACAAATCGGATGCAAGACCTTGGGAATATCGGATTTCATCCGTTCACCACGTCCCGCGGCTAAAATTATACAAACGATATTTTTATTCATATCTTACTAAACTAGATGGTGAGCAAGGCAGATGGCTTTACAGCCATCTGCCGCGTCGAACCGCTGGGACGCATGGATTCTTAATGAGCAGACACTTTACGGCAACGATAGTGAACGTAAAGTGTAGCCCTTGATACTGCAGATGTCAAGGGCGTCTGCGAATTAATCCCGCCGAATACGCCAAAATTATGGAACAGAATTTTGGCGGAGCTTATGAGGCGGGAGAACCAGTTGCCCGGCAAGGATTCGAACCTTGACAGTCAGACCCAAATTCTGATGTGCTACCATTACACTACCGGGCAGATATTAACCCAATTCTACCATTGTCCCGAATGTAGTTTAAGCTTCCGTGTCTCTTCGGGATCCCGCCTCGAACTAAACTGTAGGCGCGAGACGACATCCCAAATTCATTTCTGCCTGCCGTCGTCCCTGTATACCATTGTCCCGACGCCGCTATGCCTTGCCGCCGTCGGGATCCCGATGGCGAATATTAAGAGCTACATCGGGAGACGACATCCCAAAAATTATTTACCCCGTTAGAAAGCCCCACGATTTATAGTGAGGATGAAGTAAATATTTGATTATAGAAAGGGTGGATAAAAACCTCCATCCTTTCTAACGGGGTTTACCTGATATCCGAATAACCTGAACTGCTCGGCCCCCTGGCCTTCTCTTGCTCGTATGCCTCTAAGATTCTTTTCTGTAGATACTCCCTGAAGGGTTGTGTTATAGGATGGGCAATATCTTTGTGTTCTAATTGGGCATTGCTCGTTCCTACCTGGCCTATTGGTTGAGACGTCAAAGGCAACTGCGTTCCGCACTGATTGCAATATTTAGAGCGTAATTCATTCTTGAAAGCACACTTATGACAGGGCTGTTTTATTTTTCTTGAAGGCATAGCAATAAATAATCCGCTCGTGCCTTCGATTACTTTTATATTCCTGACCACAAAGGTATTGTCAAAAGTTACGGTCACATATGCCTTTAGTTTTTTATCTGGCGAATCCTTCAAGAACACCCTCACCTCAGTTATCTCCATAGAGTTACCTCCTTCAATGAGCGGATAACTTACGGAATCCGCCGAAGGCGGAGACGTAAGTTATAGGCCGAAGGCCGTCTGCGAATTGACCTCTTTGTTGTGAGATTTTAAATTGTCCGTGTAACAAATACCTGCCAAAACTTGTTTTCCCCTTTAAGTTGCCTACTTAACGATACGGCCTCCTTTCCTGAAGAAACAATTCCAATAACTGCCGGACCGCTTCCGGACATCAAGATTGATTTTATACCCTTTTCCTTGAGTCTTTCTTTTATGTGCGTTATTTGTGGATATAACTTAGCGCTTACTTGTTCTAAGCTATTAAATAAAACCCCACCTGTCAGCTCGGGGTCTTTTTTTCTTATTGCTGAAGTTAATATTTTAACACCATACTTTGGCCTTGTCAATTTAAAAGTCCTTACCATATCCCATTTCCTATATATAAGAGGAGTAGAGACTTTTATTCCTGGTACAATTAATATATGCCACAGCCGCACTTTATTCAACGCAGGCATTGGCCTTATCCTGTCTCCGCGGCTTGTACCCTCTGCAAAAGGGCGGTCATAAATAAAGAAAGGGATATCGCTGCCTATTTTTTTAGCCAAATCCACGAGTTTGGCACGACTTAAGGCCAATCCCCAGATTTTATTTAAGCCCAAAAGTGCGGCTGCCGCATTACTTGAGCCTCCCCCCAGGCCGGCACCTACAGGGATACGCTTAATTATCTTAATATCTACGCCTTTATTGACCTTAAAGTCATCCTGTAATAATTTAGCACTGCGATAGCAAAGATTAGTATTATCTTTTGGGACCTGGCGAGCGTTACAAATTATTCTTATTTTTTTATCCCGGCGGGATTTGAGGATAATTTTATCAGAAAGGTCTATTCTCTCAAAAAGAGTCTGTATATTATGGTAGCTGTCTTTGCGTTTACCTAAGACTTCCAGATAGAGATTTAACTTAGCGTAGGAATTGAGAACCAATTTACTTCCTCAGCAGCAAATATGTCAGGTTTAGGTTAAGATACAATACCCAAGGCGGCCTTTTCTATGTCAAGACTGGTGAGATTATATTCTTTTAAAAGGTCTGCGGGTTCGCCAGATTGGCCAAATCTATTTTTTATGCCCACCCGCACAACCTTAGTGGGATAATTTTCAGCAATCACTTCATCGATACTGGATGCCAGGCCACCGATCACGGTATGTTCTTCGCACACCACAATGCCCCGCGTCTGTTTAGCTGCCTTTAATATTATCTGGGTATCTAAGGGCCTAATGGTATGCAGATTAATCACCCTGGCTTTTATGCCTTTATTGAGGAGATTCGTTGCGGCAGTAAGCGCCTCACCAACCATAATTCCGCAAGCAATAATGGTGATGTCTTTACCTTCAATTAAAACCTGCGCCTGGCCTAACTTAAATTCACCCTTATTTTCTATAGTAGGAACTTTCGGTCTTCCTACACGGATATAAAATGGCCCGGGGGTATTCGCTGCTGTAATTACTGCCTCGCGCGTCTGTGGGCCATCACAGGGAACAATTATATTTATCTCGGGAATTATCCGCATCAGCGCAATATCCTCCAAGGCCTGGTGGCTTGAACCATCCGGACCGACGGTAATGCCGGCATGGGTGGCCACTATTTTAATATTAAAATTATTATAAGTAACCGAATTTCTCACCTGATCCCAGGCCCTACCTGTAGCAAACATGGCAAAGGTGGAAACAAATACGGTTTTACCACAACTTGCCAAGCCACAAGCAGTAGCCATCATATTCTGTTCAGCTATACCAAAATTAAAAAATCTCTCGGGAAACTCTTTAGCAAATATAACGGTGCGGGTTGAATTGGATAAATCCGCATCCAAGACCACAATATCATTATTGCGTCTTCCTAATTCAACTAATGTCTGACCGTATATGTCACGTTGATATACAAATTCGGCCATATCCTTTAGCTCTTAGCTCATAGGTTGAAATACTATGAGCTATCAGCTACGAGCTATGAGCTACTCCAGTTCTTTTAATGCCTTTTCTGCTTCTTCCTTGGTAGGTGCCCGACCATGGAAATCTACCACATTCTCCATAAAAGAAACTCCCTTTCCTTTTATGGTACGGGCAATGACTATGCTGGGCTTACCTTTTATTGTCTTTGCCTCTTCGTAAGCAGACAAAATCTGGGGTATATTATGCCCATCTATCTCGATGGTATGCCAGCCGAATGCCTGCCATTTAGCTATCACTGGCTCCAAATTCATAATGTCTTTGGTCTTACCATCAATTTGAAAACCATTACGATCTAATACAGCACATAAATTGTCACATTTATAATGTGTACAGGCCATGGCTGCTTCCCAAACATTACCCTCCTGGGTCTCGCCATCACCCATAAGGACATACACGCGGTAATCCTTCTTGTCTAACTTGGCGGCTAAACTCATCCCCAAGGCAACTGATAACCCTTGGCCCAAAGAACCCGAAGCCACATCCACGCCTGGCGTGCGCCTATCCGGATGCCCCTGTAATATCGAACCAAATTGTCTTAAGGTCAAAAGTTTATCCACGGAAAAATAACCTGATTCTGCCAGTACCGCATACCAAAGCGGACAACAATGCCCTTTAGACAGGTGAAATCTATCACGCTGGGGCCAATTGGGATTTTTAGGATTGTGTTTTAATACTGCAAAATACAAAGCCGTGATTAAATCGGCGGCAGAAAGGCTTCCTCCGGGATGACCTGAAGCGGCTTTGGCAAGCATCTGTATTATTAACCGACGAATCTGCTTTGCCTTTTGTTCTAATTCTTTGATTTGAGTGTCGGTGTATTGCATTATTTAATTTTCTCTAACTTTTCTTTAACCTTATCCTGCTTTGAGTCTAACTTCAAAGATTTCTCCCAGTTTAATTTTGCCTTTTCTATATTACCCATCTTCAAATATGCATCACCTAAGTGGTCATAGATAATAGGATCCTCTAATAACAAAATTGCCCGCTCTAACTCTAATGCTGCCTCCTGGACTTTACCCTGCTTAAAATAAAGCCAACCCAGGCTATCAACATAAGAACCATTATTAGTTTCTATCTCTAACGCCTTTTTTATCATTACCTCGGCTTGGTCTAAATTTTTATTTTCTTCCACGTATAAGTACCCCAGATAATTCAATGCCTCAGGATAATCCGGCCTTAATTCCAGGGCCTTCTTTAATTCCTCTGCCGCAGCCGCTCTATTTTTTAGCTCATCATAAATATTACCCAAATAAAAATGCGCCTCACTATCAGCCGGCGATAAATTCAGTATTAGCCGATAGGTATTTTCTGCGTCTTTGAATTTCCTCTGTTGAAGATATATCGCACCTAGGCCTTTATAAATATCTATATTTTGGGGCTGGAGTTTAGAGGCGCCCTTAAGGGCCATTTCATACTCCATTGTCGCCAGGTCAGGTTTATTCTGCGAGGAATATAAAAGCGCTAATATTGCATGCGGCTCTACTGTTTCAGGATCAAGCTTTACGGCGAGATTCAGCTCTTCAATTGCTTTAGGTATGTCGTTTTTTTTGATATAACTTGAGGCTAAATTTAAATGGATAACCGAATTTTTATAATCTATTTTTAAGGCATTCTTATATTCCTGGATAGCCCTGTCTATATCGCCAAGATCCTCATACATTACCGCCATGATATAATGACTTATGGCAGAGGATATCTTTTTATCTAAGGCTAAAGCCCTAGTATTTATTATTAACGAGACTGCCAGACAAAAAAACAGCCCCTTCTTATACCTATTGAACTTAGAAGACATGATAGGTTAGAATATGGTTAGTGGAAAGTTACAGACCCTCTTCTTCGCCTTACCGACTCCAGATGCGTGTTCTAAAAACGTGCCTTGACTTATTCGTCAAGACACTTTATCCCCAAGCCCTCTTCTTCAGATGGCGAAGGCGACGACGCATCTTCTTTCTTTTATGAGTCTTTATCTTTCTTTTTTTTCTTTTTCTGCCACAAGGCATGTTTCCCTCACTTCGTTCGGATAGCTCACAGTGCACAGTTCATAGTTCACAGTGCAGTTTTTTAGTTAAAAATTTTTGCTTTTAAACTCAAAACTTTGAACCCTAACCATGAACTATGAACCATGAACTAATAAATAACTTTATTCAACGGATATTCAATTATACCAGAGGCACCTGCCTTTTTTAACTCCGGGATTAAGGTCCTGACTACTTTCTCATCAATTACGGTTTCCACGGCAAGCCAACCTGCCTTAGAAAGATTAGAAATAGTAGGATTTTTTAACGCCGGCAAAAGAGCAATTACCTTTTTTAGGTCTTCGTTTTTAACATTCATCTTTAGCCCTACTTTCTCTTCGGCGGCGATAGCGCCTTTTAAAAGCAAGGCTATTTGTTCGATCTTGGTTTTTTTCCAATTATCTCTATAGGAATTTTTATTAGCAATAAATTGGGTAGTAGATTCGCAGATAGTGGCAATTTCGACTAATTTATTTGCTCGAAGGCTCCTACCGGTCTCGGTCAGCTCTACAATCGCATCTACAAGTCCTGTACTTACCTTGACCTCAGTTGCCCCCCAGCTAAACTCCACCGCTACCTTTACCTTATTCCTCCGGAAATAATTCTGGGTCACATTAACTAATTCGGTAGCAATACGTCTTCCCCGCAGGTCTTT
>Ga0315281_10015468_pt1 | contig 10233 bp, 6 predicted proteins | sample YL17G07_0_MG_FD_204540 | JGI IMG/M metagenome (GOLD analysis project Ga0315281, IMG submission 204540) | Sediment microbial communities from Yellowstone Lake, YNP, Wyoming, USA - YL17G07_0 | ecosystem: Environmental > Aquatic > Freshwater > Lake > Sediment | place: USA: Wyoming | collected...
ATGTATTTCCACGGGCGATTTTTCGGGCGATGCGTCCACCGCATTGCTCAGCAAATTTATCAGTACCTGCACCATGTGGTTTTTGTCGGTTTCCACCCGCGCATCCATCGCGTCCCCCCCGATACCGACCGATACCTGTTTTTGCGCCGCGCGCGCCTGTACCATCGCCACCGAGGTCTCCACGATATCCCGGACGCGGTGCGGCTCTATCTGGTTGGCCCGCGGCTTGGAAAAATCGAGTATCTCCCGGGTTATCAGGTTGCACCGTTCGACGCTTTGGATAATCATATTCAGCGCGCCGATAATGGTGTTCTTCCCCATCAGTTCATCCTTCACCAACCGGTCTTTCATGTCTTCGGCGTATCCGGTGATAATCGCCAGCGGGTTGTTCAGTTCATGCGCCACACCGGAAGCCAGTTCGCCCAGCGCGGCAAGCTTGGCCGCCCGTATCAGTTCGTTTTGGGCCAGCCGTAGCTCGCGGGTGCGTTTTTTCACTTCCTGTTCCAGTTCTTTCGAATAGTTTTTCAGCTTCTGCTCCAGCAACACCCGCTGGGAAATGTCATGCATGGTCAGATAAATCACGGGGCCGTCCACCAGGCGTATGGAGTTGGCGTTAATATTGACGAGCGTCGTTTTCCCGCCGCCGTGGCGGAACGCGCATTCGACATTTACATGCCGTTTACGGCCTGCGCCGAGGGCAAGTATCTTCTTTATGCTCGCTGTTTCGGAAGTGGGACAAATGGCGGTCAACCGTTTTTTCACCAGGCGCTCCGGCTTTTCGCGCAGGAGCCTGCCCGCCTTTTCGTTGCATTCCAGAATCTCGCCGCTTTCGGCGGACACGATGATTATCCCGTCCGCCCCCTGTTTCATCAGGCTTTTGTACTTGCGCTCGGAATCGCCGAGTTTCTTCGTCCGATCCGCCACGCGCCCTTCCAACTCGTCGTTGAGCTTCTTTATTCTCACGAACAGCCGGATGTTGTTGAACGCCAGCGCCGCCTGGTTGACTATCAGCCGGAGCAACCTTTCGTTTTCCTTTGAAAACTGGCCGATATCGGGATGGCTGAGGTTCAGAACCCCTATCACCCCTTCGTCCCCCTTAATCGGCATACACAGAAGGGACGTCACCTTCTTGTTCCCCCCCAGCAACTCCCGGAACCGGACGTTCTTGGCGGTGTTTCGTATCAACAGGGGCTTGCCCGATTTGGCAACCCATCCGGCCACCCCTTCCCCCACGGGAAGGACTTTCCGCCCCCCTCCTTCCGGCTGGGGATAGTAGCGCGGCTCAATATCCATCTGCCCCTGCGCCGCCTTGAGCACCAGCGCTTTCCTGTCCTCGGACAAAAGCATGATGGAACAGTTTTCCGCCGTCATCTCGGAGGTAAGGATGTTGACCAGCGTCAGGCAAACCCCGCGTTCGTTGAGCGACGAACTGATGGAATCACCGATGCGGCGCAGGATGGAAAGCTCCATTACCTTCTCGCCGAAACGCAGGTTGGCATTCGCCAGCGCATCGGCGAAAAGCTTCTTTTCCTTCCGCGCCGAGTACAGCGCCGCTTTGAGGTTCTGACCGGACAATTTGGGCACTGCCATATCCCCTACATTATTTTGAAGAGTTCAATCGTTGCCCGGTTTGCTTCAACTTCCTTGAGCACGTCCTCAAGCTTCCCGGTGGTGAGCTTCAGGTTCTTCATTGCCAGGCGGTCGGCATGCGGTATCCGGGTGTCGCCGCCGGAACCGATTTTCAGTTTCCGGCAAATGATGTCCGCCAAGTGCACTATCGCGGCAAGCACGGCAAGATCGTCCGGCGCCTTTTCAAGGTTGTGGTGATACGCCACCGCGCCCACAATCGGCAGGGGAAGTTGCCATTTGGAAAGCAGTATCTGGCCCGCTTCGGCGTGGTCTATTCCCATGACCTCCCGTTCGGCCTGGAGTATCAAAATATCCTCCTCATCCACTTTCCACACCACCGGTTTGAATTCCTCGGGGAAGTGCGAATCGAAAACCACCTTCCCGACGTCATGCATAAGCCCGGCGACAAACGCCTCGTCCAAATCCTTGTAGCCGGTCTGCCGGGCCAATATCTTGGCGGCGGTGCCCACTCCCACCGAATGTATCCACAAGGCGTTGCGGTCGAAGTTGTGCTTCCCCCCCTTGACAGGCTTCGATTTGAAAATGGAAGCCCCCAAAGCCATGCTCTTCACGGTGTTGAAACCAAGTATCACTATCGCCTGGTGGATGGACGTTATCTTCCGGGGAAATCCGTAAAAGGCCGAGTTCACCAGTTTCAGGATGGCCGCCAGGGTGGACTGATCCCTTGAGATGAGATCCGAAAGGTCTTTCGGGGAGGAGTTCTCATTCTCCAGCATTTTTACCATTTGGGAGATTATCACCGAGAGAGTGGGAAGGTTCTGTATGCTCTGGATGGTAATCCGGCTACGGTTTTTATCAACCTCTTGAATGGCTAATCCCTCCTCTTTCACAACGGTTGCTGTAACGGCAATTTACCATATGTAACATATTGGAAACCACAAAAATGATTCGCCGCGTTACCTTGCCACGAATCCGCCCCCACGGCGACGGCGGTTTTCCCGCTTTATTCGGTGAATAAAGCGGGGTAGACTGCGCATGTCATGAAAAGAGTCGGGTTACGTTCAAAAAACGCGGAATTGCTGAAAAAAGCCGAACAAGCCCTGGCGGAAACGGTCATTCACCGTAGGCCGTTTTTCATCAACGGCGGCGTGTGGCCGTTCGTGGTATTCGGCGGGGACAAGGACGGCAACACGGTAATCCGCACCGGCCACGCGGAGCAGGCGCTCGTTCAGGGGGCGCCGCTGTATCTCGCCACGGTGGGCGGGGCGCACATTCCCGATTCGGCGGGAATCCCGATAGAGGAACTTGCCGGCGGGGATGTACCGGGCGAGCTTGCCGGACTGATGGTGTTCCAGCTCAGCCCGATGCGGCCTCTTACCATAGCCTCGAAAACGTCGAAACGGGGTAGCGCGAATATGAATGACGCCGCGTCTGAAATACTGGAACTGCACCGGGGGAACAACGCCGCCATCATAGAAACGCCGGATGAGGCTTTCTGGGCATTGTCGGTTCTGAAATATCTTGATGAAACCGACAGGTTTTTCCCCGATCCGGTGGTGGCGGATTTTTACTCCCGGCTTGGACATTCCGTCCTCAACCAGACCATCCACTAGCGCCGGGTGGATATGCCTTTCGGCCGATTATCGTGAAACATCCGGAAAAACCGTTGCCGGAAAACGCGCGGATACTGGTCGTCAGGCCGGATAGGATAGGGGATGTAGTCCTTTCGACGCCGGTATTCACCTCCATCCGCATCGCCCGGCCGGGATGGAAAATCGCGGCGCTGGTACGGCCGATGGTAGCCCCCCTGCTGGAGGGGCATCCGGACATGGACGAGGTTATCAGCCTGCCGACCGACGACAAGCCATCGTTCTCCAACACGCGCCCGCTGGCCGCCGATCTGGGGGCTAAACGGTTCGACGTCGCCCTGCATCTGTACTCCGATTTCTGGATTTCGCTTGCCGTATGGATGGCCGGGATACGGATACGGATCGGCCCCGCATCCAAGCTGGCGAAAATCTTTTACAACATTCCGGTGGCGCAAAAGAGGTCGCGCGGGAACCGGCACGAGGCGGACTACAATCTGGACCTGCTGACGCCGCTCGGCATCCCGCCGGTGCGCAGGTCATCCATCGCCGTTTCCGAAGCGGCGTTCCCCGCCGCCGCCGGGTTGCTGGATTCCGCGCGGAAGAATGTGGGGGTTTTTCCCGGTATGGGAGGGTCGGCGAGGAACTGGAAACCGGAAAAATACGCCGCGCTCATCGACCTTCTGGACAGGGCGGGGATTAACGTAATCCTGATGGGCGGTCCGGCGGAGAGCGCCCTGCTGGACGCCGTGGAATCCCTTGCCGCCGCAAAACCGAAACGGTTCGTCGGCGCGGAACTGAAACAACTGGCGGCGGTTCTGGCGCGGCTGGACTGCTTCGTCGCCCCCAGCACCGGGCCGCTTCACATCGCCACCGCGGTGGGAACTCCGGCGGTTGGGATATACTGTCCCATTCGGGTCTGCCTTCCCCGGCGGTGGGGGCCGATAGGCGAAAAGGACGTCGCGCTGATGCCGGACGTTCCGGCATGTGGAAAATGCGAACCGCAATGCGCGCACTACGACTGCATGGACAGTCTGTCGCCGGAAAGCGCGGCCAGGGCGGTCAAGGAGAGGTTATGAGCGGAACACAAGGGACATGGCGGGATTACCAGCGGCTTTTACGCTACCTGAAACCGTACATGGGCGCCTTCATATTCGCCTCCGTGTGCATGGTCATAGTATCTTCCACCTCCGGCGGCGCCGCGTACCTCATTCAACCGCTCCTTGACGACATATTCATAAAAAAAGACCGGCAGATGCTGGCCATCCTTCCCTGGGCAATCGTCGGGATTTACTTCCTGCGGGGGATAGGGCGGTATGTGGCGTCGCTGATGATGCAAAAGATAGGCGCGCAGACGGTGCGCGATATCCGCAACGACCTGTACCGGCATATCCAGCAACTTTCGCTCGCCTTTTTCCACCGGCAGACCACCGGCAAGCTGGTATCGCGCATCGTGAACGACATCGGGATGATACAGGACGCCATATCGATAGTGGTGTACGACGTGTTCCGCGAAGGGTTCACCATCATCACCCTTATTGCGGTGCTGATATACCGCGACCCGGCGCTTTCCATCTTCGCGCTTGTGGTGCTTCCGTTTTCGGCGATACTGGTGGGGCGGATGGGGCGCACCATCCGCGGCATCACGCTCAGCACGCAGGAACGGATAGCCGATATCAGCTCCCTCATGCACGAAGCGTTCTCCGGCGTGCGGGTGGTGAAGGCATTCGGGATGGAAAAATACGAGGCCGAACGGTTTAACGTGGAAAACGAGAAGTTTTTCCGCCTGTGGCTGAAAACCATCCGCATCAACGAGATCAGTTCCCCCCTCCTGGAGTTCATCGGGGCGTTCGGCATCGGCGCCATCGTCTGGTACGGCGGAAACCAGGTGATAGCGGGAAAATCCTCGGTGGGAAATTTTTTCTCCTTCCTTACGGCGCTGTTCATGATTATGGCCCCCATCACCAAGCTGGGGCGGGTGTATAACAAGATACAGCAGGCTATGGCGGCATCCGCGCGCGTCTTCGAGATTATGGACATCCGCCCGGAAGTCGCCGAACAAAAGGACGCGCACCTGATGGGCCAGGTCAAAAATAACGTCACATTCGAAAACGTCCATTTCAGCTACGGTCATGAGCCGGTACTGCGGGCCATCAACCTCACGGCGCGGGTCGGGACGATTACCGCCATCGTGGGGATGAGCGGCGCGGGCAAATCCACTCTCGCCGACCTCATCCCGCGTTTTTACGACCCGAAGGAAGGACGGGTGCTCTTCGACGGCGTGGACATACGCACCGTAAGCCTGGAATCGCTTCGCGCACAAATAGGCATCGTCACGCAGGAGGTATTCCTGTTCAACGACACGGTGCGGAACAACATCGCCTACGGAAGGGACAGCGTACCCATGGAGGCGGTATGCGCGGCGGCTCGCGCGGCCTACGCGCACGATTTTATCCTGAACCTGCCGAATGGATACGACACCGTTATCGGCGAGCGGGGTGCGCGGCTCAGCGGCGGCCAGAAACAACGGCTTTCCATCGCGCGCGCGTTGCTGAAAAACCCGGCCATCCTCATCCTGGACGAGGCGACGTCGGCGCTCGACACGGAATCCGAAATGGAAGTGCAAAAGGCGCTCAACAACCTGATGGAAAACAGGACTACCTTCGTCATCGCCCACCGGCTTTCCACCATTCTCCACGCCCACCGGATAATCGTCATGGAAAAAGGGGTTGTCGTGGAGGAAGGGACCCACGAGGCGCTATTGGCGAAGAACGGGCTTTACAGCAAGGTGTTCACCCTGCAGTTCAGCTCCAATACCGCGGGCGGCGGCGCCCACGGCGCGTAACGGCGCCCGCAAGGCCGACATCGTAAGGGGACGTGGGCGCGGTTTATAAAAGTCGGCGCGGCTGATATACTCGGCGGGTGGATGAAAAGGACATTATCGACGGCCTCAAACCGATTTGCCTGTGCAAGGGGATAAAGAAAAGGGTGTTCCTCCAGCACATAGCCGCCGGGATGAAAACCGTGGCGGGGCTTAAAAAAGCCACCGGCGCGGGAACCGGATCCTGCGGGGGGAAACGATGCACCCCCCGGATTGTCGGCCTTCTGGAAAACCGCTGATTCCCGTCCGGGAAAAACTTTCCCGCGCTCCCCCGATACCCTTTTTCACTCCCGCAATGCCCCGGCGGATACGCGCGAACCGTCGCCTTACTTCCAAGCCGATATTCTGATATGTTAGTGCCCTATGAAGACGATGACGGGCAACGAAATACGGAAGGTTTTTGTCGATTTCTTCGTGTCGAAGGGACACCGCATCGTGCGAAGCTCCAATCTGGTGCCTTCGGCGGATCCGACCCTGCTGTTCACCAACTCCGGGATGGTCCAGTTCAAAGACCTTTTCCTGGGGCTTGAAAAACGCAACTACACCCGCGCGGTCACCTCGCAAAAGTGCCTGCGCGTTTCCGGAAAGCATAACGACCTGGAGGATGTGGGCCGTACCCGGCGGCACAACACCTTCTTCGAAATGCTGGGAAACTTTTCCTTCGGCGACTACTTCAAGGAAGAGGCGATAGCCTACGCATGGGAATTTTTCATCGACGTGGTGAAACTGCCGAAGGAAAAACTGTGGATAACCATTTACGAAAAAGACGGGGAATCCGGAAACATCTGGTCGAAGGTCGCGGGAGTGCCGCAGGACAGGATAATCGCGCTGGGGGAGAAGGACAACTTCTGGTCCATGGGGCCTGTCGGCCCGTGCGGCCCCTGTTCCGAGATACATATCGACCACGGCTCCGGACGCGGATGCGGCAAGCCGGACTGCCGACCCGGATGCGACTGCGACCGGTACGAGGAATTGTGGAACCTGGTTTTCATGCAGTACAACCGCTCGGCATCGGGCGAAATGACGCCGTTGCCAAAGCCGAATATCGACACCGGGATGGGGCTGGAACGGCTTGCCTCCATCCTCCAAAACGTGGACTCCAATTTCGACACCGACCTTATCCGCCCGGTCATGGCCCGCGCCGAAGAGGTATTGCAAAAGCCCTACGGCGTTTCCCGGCAAGACGACGTCTCGTTCCGCGTCATCGGCGACCACTCCCGCGCGGCGGCGTTTTTGATAACGGAAGGGATACTCCCCTCAAACGACGACCGGGGATACATCCTGCGCCGCTTGATGCGCCGCGCCATGCGCCACGGCAATATGCTGGGAGCCAATGGGCCGTTCCTGTTCCAGGTGGTCGGCGCGGTTATCGACAACTTCCGCGACGTCTACCCGGAACTGCGGGAGGCGGAAGGCACGATGGCGAAAATAATAAAGTCGGAGGAGGAGCGCTTCGGCAAAACGCTGGAAACCGGGCTTCGCATCCTCAACGACCTGGTGGAAAAAACCCGCTCCCAAAACCGCCCCTTCGTGGACGGCAAGGAGGTATTCAAGCTGTACGACACCTATGGGTTCCCGCTCGACCTGGCCGGGGACGTGATAAAGGACGCGGGGCTGGGATTCAATAAAAGCGAGTTCGACCATGAACTGGAAAACCAGCGCGCACTGGCGCGAAAGTCCGCAAAGACGGTCTCCACGCATACGCCCGAGGCGTACCGCGGGATGGAAAATGAAAAAACCGCATTCACCGGCTATACATCGTTCGAAGAGCGGGCGGAAATAACGGCGCTTGCGAAAGACGAAAAACGCGTCACGGGCCTGATCAAGGGGGACACGGGGGAAATTATCCTCTCAAAAACCCCGTTCTACGCCGAATCCGGCGGACAGGCGGGGGATAAGGGCGTCATCTCCGGCGAAAGCGGAATGGCCCGCGTGCTGGAAACAAAAAAAACGGGCGGCCTCATCGTGCACCGCGTCGAAGTGAGGGACGGCTCGTTCAAGGCCGGCGAAACCGTAACCGCGCGGGTGAACGCGGCGGAACGCGCGGCCACCGTGCGAAACCACAGCGCCACGCACCTTTTGCAGGCGGCGCTGAGGCATGTGCTGGGCGAGCACGTGAAACAGTCCGGCTCGCTGGTAAATGCGGACCGGCTTCGCTTCGATTTTTCCCACTACACCGCCACCACGCAGGAGGAACTGCTGGAAGTGGAGGAAATGGTAAACCGCCAGATTCGCGAAGACCTGCCCGTTTCCACGGAGGAAATGGATATTGAAAAGGCGATGGAAAGCGGCGCCACGGCGTTGTTCGGCGAAAAATACGGCGCTTCCGTGCGCGTGGTGCGGATGGGGGACTTTTCCAGGGAACTGTGCGGCGGCACACACGCCGCCAGCTCCGGGCGGATCGGGGTATTCAAAATCACCGCGGAAACCGGCATTGCCGCCGGCATCCGGAGAATAGAAGCGGTTACCGGCGAAAAGGCGTTTGAACACTTCACCGCCCTCGACCGCGGGCTGAAAGAGGTGGCGGGATTGGTGAAATGCCGCCCGGAAGAAAGCCCGGAGCGCATCCAAAAACTAATCGACAAAACGAAGGAGCTTGAACGCGCCATAAAAAAAATGCAGGCGGACAAGGCGCGTGGCGGCGGCGCGGAAGCCGAAACGCTGGAGCGGATAGTAAACGGCGTGAAGGTGCAGTCCCGCAATTGCGGGGAACTGGACGCCGCAACCCTGCGCAACCTGGTGGACGAGATGAAAGTGAATATCGGCTCCGGCGTCGCCGTTGCCGGAACGGTGCACGATGGCAAGGCCGCGATAGCCGTGGGCGTGACGAAAGACCTGACAAAAAAACTCAACGCCGGACAAATAGTGAAAGAAGTCGCCGCGATAGTCGGCGGCGGCGGCGGCGGAAGGCCGGACATGGCGCAGGCGGGCGGCCCGGATACGGAAAAACTTGGTCAGGCGCTTGAATCGGTCTTCTCCATCGTGGAGAAGATGCTGGGCTGATGGAATGCCTTGTCGTCTTCGCCAAAGCGCCTGTCGAAGGAGAGGTGAAGACGAGGCTTGCCGCAGATACCCCCCTCTCGCCGGCGCAAATATGTAGCCTGTACCGCGCTTTCCTTGAAGACGTGCTCTGTGCTTCATCCTTGTGTAAGGCGCGGAAAATACTTCTCAATTTCACGCCGCCCGGTTCCGCCGCGCAAATGGAGGAATTGGCCCTGAAAAGCATTCCCCGAAACCGCCTGGTACTGCTTCCGCAGGAAGGCGATTCCTTCCACGCCCGCATCGGCCATGCCTTCCGGCTGGCCCGCGCAACGGGAGCGGCATCCTGCGTGATGATAGGAAGCGACTCTCCCACCCTTAAACACCGGATTCTGGACGAGGCGTTCGACATCCTGAAAAACCGCCCCGGCGCGGCGCTCGGCCCCTCCGGCGAAGGAGGGATGTACCTCATTGGCCTTGCGGGGGATATCCATCCGGATTTCGAAAAAATTTTCGGCCACGGCGCGGAACTGTTGAACTTTTCCCGGTGGCTACGCGGCAATGGCGTCCCCTATTCCCTTTTGGAAGAAGTGACGGATGTGGATATGGGCTACGATCTGGCGTCATTGGTAGCGCACATAGGGGCGCTGGCGGATTCCGAAAACCGCGTTTCCGGTTTTCCCGCGAACACCGCGCGGGTTATCGGGGAACTGAAGCTCGCCGTCGTCCGGCGCTCCGGCACACGCGACAAACGAGTGGTGACGGATGGCTAAAAAAGCGGTGGTGCTTCTTTCCGGGGGGGCGGACTCCGCCACGACGCTTGTCCGCGCCCAGCGCGACGGCTTCGAAGTTTACGCGCTTACCATCGACTACGGGCAACGGCACCGCGTGGAACTGGAAATGGCGGAACGGCAGGCAAAAAACCGGGGCGTAACCAAACATCTGGTGCTGAAAACAGACCTGCGAGCCATAGGCGCCTCCGCCCTGACGGACGAGATTGCGGTTCCCGCCGGGCGCTCGATGAAGGAAATTTCCGGCGGCATTCCCGTCACCTACGTCCCGGCAAGAAACACCATTTTCCTTTCCCTCGCGCTCGGCTGGGCGGAAAGCCTGGGTACCGGCGATATTTTCATCGGCGTCAACTCACTGGATTACAGCGGCTATCCGGATTGCCGGCCGGAGTACATAACGGCGTTT
>Ga0315281_10015469_pt1 | contig 10232 bp, 7 predicted proteins | sample YL17G07_0_MG_FD_204540 | JGI IMG/M metagenome (GOLD analysis project Ga0315281, IMG submission 204540) | Sediment microbial communities from Yellowstone Lake, YNP, Wyoming, USA - YL17G07_0 | ecosystem: Environmental > Aquatic > Freshwater > Lake > Sediment | place: USA: Wyoming | collected...
CCCACGAATCCCCAATCCCAAGTCCCCAGTCCCAAGGTCGATGCGCAAAGCCGCAGGCGGGACGAGCGTCAGGTCGCCGCGCCGCCGCACCAGCGCCACGAGACTGACGAGATCGACCTTCGCCTGCGGTCTGAACTTTAAGACGACGGTACGAGCGTCGCGGTCGACCGATTCGACGCCAAGGCGATCGGCCATCACCCGGATGCGGCCGTAGTCGGCGAGGTTGAGGACCGACTCCGGCAACGGCCCGTAACGATCGACGGCCTCATCGAGGACACGGTCAATCTCCTCCTCTTTGCGCGCGGCCGCCACCTTCCGGTAGAGCATGAGCCGCTGATTCATGTCGGGCACGTAGGTCTCGTCGATTCGGAGATCCACGCCCAGATTGACCGTCGCCCGCGCGTCGTCTTCGAGGTCCTCGCCCTTGAGCTCCCGCACCGTCTGTTCGAGGAGCTTCATGTACATCTCGAAGCCGACGGTGTCGATGTGCCCGCTTTGCTCGCCGCCGAGCAGATTGCCGGCGCCGCGGATTTCAAGATCGAGCGCCGCGACACGGAATCCGCTGCCGAGGTCGCTGAACTCCTTGATCGCCGCCAGCCGCTTTTTCGCGACAGGCGACAGGTTGTCTTCCGGTGGAATGAGCAGATACGCGTAGGCAGGACGGTCCGAACGTCCCACGCGGCCGCGAAGCTGGTACAGCTGCGACAGGCCGTATCGATCGGCGCGGTTGATGATGATCGTGTTGGCGTTCGGAATATCGAGTCCGTTCTCCACGATCGTCGTCGCCAGCAGCACGTCAAACTTCTTCGCCATGAAATCCAGCATGGCGCGCTCGAGCACGTCTTCGTTCATCTGCCCATGGCCGATGACAATGCGCGCTTCGGGCACGAGCCGCTGGATCAGACTTCCAATGGAGAAAATCGACTCCACGCGATTGTGGACGACGAAGACCTGGCCGCCTCTCGCCATCTCGTTGCTGATGGCGCGCGCGATCACCTGCGGATCGAACTTCACGACGTTCGTCTGAATCGACAGTCGATCCTTCGGAGGCGTCTCGATAATCGACATATCGCGGATGCCCACGAGCGACATGTTGAGCGTCCGCGGAATCGGCGTCGCGCTCATCGTGAGGACGTCGACTTTCTTCCGCAGCTGCTTGATCTTCTCCTTATGCGTGACGCCGAATCGCTGCTCCTCGTCGACGACGAGCAGCCCAAGGTCGCGGAACTCCACGTCCTTCGACAGCAGCCGGTGCGTGCCGACGATCACGTCGACCTTGCCGGCGGCGAGGTCCGCGATGACCTCCTGCTGTTCCTGCTTCGTCCGGAACCGGCTGATCATGTCGATGCGGACCGGGAAACCCGCAAAGCGGTCCTTCAGCGTCTTCTCATGCTGAAACGCCAGCACCGTCGTCGGCGCCAGAAACGCGACCTGCTTGCCGTCCATGACGGCCTTGAAGGCCGCGCGCATGGCGACTTCAGTTTTGCCGTACCCGACGTCACCGCACAGGAGTCGATCCATCGGTATCGACGACTCCATGTCGTTCTTGATGTCGGCGACGGCAGTTTTCTGATCGGGCGTCAGCTCGTACTCGAAGGCATCTTCGAATTCCTGCTGCCAGTGCGAATCAGGGCTGAAGGCGTGTCCCGGGACAGCTCTGCGCGCGGCATGCAGCTTGAGCAGCTCCTCGGCCATGTCGCGCATGGCCTTCTTGACCTTCGTCTTGGCCCGTTCCCACGACGTGCCGCCCAGGCGATCAACAGGAGGCTTGTTCGCGCCGGTGTATTTCTGGACGAGGTCGAGGCGCTCGACGGGAACGAACAGCTTGTCTTCGCCCGCATAACGAAGCTCGAGAAATTCCTGCCCATCGCTCTGCCCTGAGCCTGTCGAAGGGCCGACCCCGATCTTCTTCAGCCCGACGAAGATGCCGATGCCGTGATCGATATGGACAACGTGGTCGCCGATCTTGAGGTCGCGAAGATCCGACAGGAACGCCTTCGACGCGCGGCGTCGTTCCGGCGCGCGGCGCTCTTCTTCAAAGACGTCCACTTCCGAATAGATCTGGAAATCGGCGCCGGGAAGCCGGAATCCCTGCGAGAGATTTCCCTGGGCGACCAGCACCGCGGCATACCGTGCGCCCTCCGACTGTTCGACCGGGACAGCGAGGACGTCGTATTCCTTCAGCAGTTCGATCGTTCGTTCGGCCCGGCCCGCCGTCGCGGCGGCGAAGAGCGTCGTGCCTCCGGACTCGCGCTGCTTGCGAACGTCCGCAACCCAGTCTGCAAGGCGGCCATGAAACGCCACGGCGGGCTGACAGCGGACGTGCGGCTGATCATCAAGACCCAGCTGGGACAGCTGCGTGGCCTGCGCGAGTTTCGCGACGACTTCGTCCCAATCGGCAAACAACGCCTCGGGAGCCGGGATCTGCGGGCTTGCTGATCCGGCCGTCGCGCTAATCGTGTCGTAACTACGCTGGAGCTGTTCAACGAGCTTGAGGGCCTGCGCGTTGACTTCGTCCGGTTCCGACACCACCACCTGCGTGTCGTGCGCGAGCGCGACGTAATCGAACAGCGTGGCGCGCCGGTCGTCTCCGAGGACGTCCTGCAGCGGAATCACGACGAGCCGCTCGACAGCGGCCGTCGATCGCTGCGTCGAGGGATCGTAGGACCGCATCGACTCGATCGTGTCGCCGGCAAATTCGAGGCGAACCGGCAGCGCCTCGCCGGCGGGAAAAATGTCGACGATGCCGCCGCGGACGGCGAACTCGCCATGTTCGTCCGCCGGATCCTCCCTGGAGAAGCCCGCGTCGACGAGCAGCTCCGTCAGATCGATCGTGTCGATGTCCTGGCCTGGCCGCAGATCGATCGATGCGAGCCGGAGTCGATCGGGCGCGGTCACGCGAGGAAGAAGCGCCGGCGCTGACGCCACGACCACACGGGCCGTTCCATTCGCGATCGCGTGCAATGCGCGCGCTCGAACGGACGTCACGCCGATGTGCGGCGCGAGACCGCGATAGGGATCGACTTCGTGCGAAGGAAAGGGCAGCACTGCACCATCGGCGGTTGGCGTTGACAGTCCCTCCAGCGACGCCAGGAAGAACTTCACGTCTTCTGTCGTCTGTTCGAGGTCGGCATCGCCAGGCACGACATACAGCACGAGGCCTTTCTGACGCTCGTGCGCAGCGCCGGCGACAAACAGCGACTTCGCTGCCGGCGTCAGACCGGCAACGGCGTGACCTCTTGTGTCGAGGCCGCTGCGGGCAATCGCTGTCTTGAGAAGGGCTCTCAGGTTCAGCGACGTCGAGGCTGTGGACATCAGTGCCGGGATTTCTTGATGGTGTCGAGAATGCGTGTCGTCGAGTAACCGGATTCGAACGGAGCGAACACGACGCGGCCTCCTCGTCTTTCGACGCTATCGCGGCCGGGAATGTCCCGTCCTTCCCAGTCCGCGCCTTTGACGAGCACATCAGGCTGGAGCCGTTCGACCGTGGCCGCGGGCGTGTCCTCATTAAAGATGACCACGGCATCGACGCACGAGAGGCCTGACAGGATCTCCGCCCGCTCGTTTTCCGGTGTTACCGGACGGCCGTCGCCTTTTCCCAGGCGCCGCACGGACGCGTCGGCGTTGACGCCGACCACGAGCACGCCGCCGAGGCCGCGCGCGTACTTCAGGTACCGCAGATGCCCGATGTGCAGGAGGTCGAAGACACCGTTGGTGAACACCACGGTCTTGCCCGAACGACGTTCACGGTCAACAAACGCCGCCGCCTTGTGAAGACTCAGAACAGCCACGATCTTCGAACGTTACTTGAATCTGACGTTGGAAGAAAAGGTCCAGCGATGCTTCGGCCGGAAGATGCCGATGTCGTGGGTTCGCGATTTCACGCGGAATGTGTAGAGCAACCGGTGATAGTCGTAGGGCGCCCCGTCACCCCGATGGACGGCGACGTCCAGCTTGTACGTGCCTTCCACGAGATCCAGGCTGTCGATCGCGAACGTCACGGTGGCGTCGCCGTCAAGGCGATCAGACGTCATGTCTTCGATGCCGGTGTTGGTCCCGAAGCAGCAGACGCCGTCCGCGTTGAAGACCCCGATCCCGAACACGAAATCTGAGGTCGGCTGCGCCGCGCGCACGCCAAGGTTGATCGACACGGCATCGCCGGTGTGAAACACGAATGAAGGCGTGGCGTCAGGCCCAACCAGCTCGACGCTCGTGATTTCCACTTCGCGCGATCCCCAGCGGCCTTCGGTCGCCTGAAACATGTCTCCGGCCGGCCCCGCAGGCGCGGCGGCTTGCACCGCCTTCGCGGTGGTCGCGGCCATCTGCTGCTTCTCGGTCTGCTCGACGGCCGTCAGATACGCGTCGACGACGCGTTTGGGATCCCCGTCGGCCCGCTTCTCGCCGGCGTCCAGCCACACGGCCTCGTCACACAGCCGTTCGACGAGGGCGAGCGAATGCGTGACGATCAGCACGGTCTTTCCGCGGCGACGGAACTCGCCGAATTTGTCGAGGCACTTGTGCGTGAACCCTTCGTCGCCGACCGCGAGCACTTCGTCCACCAGGAGCACTTCGGGATCGACGTGAATGGCCACGGCAAAGCCGAGACGCATGTACATGCCCGACGAGTACGTCTTCACCGGAGCATCGATGAACTCGCGAAGCTCCGCAAAGTCGACGATGTCATCGAACCGCTCTTCGACTTCCCGCTTCGAGAGGCCGAGCATGATGCCGTTGATGAAGACGTTCTCGCGTCCGGAGATCTCCGGATGAAATCCGGCTCCGAGCTCGATGAGCGCGGAAATCCGTCCGTCGACGCGGACCGTACCGGACGTCGGCTTCGTGATGCCGGCGACGAGCTTCAGCGCCGTGCTCTTTCCCGATCCGTTCCGGCCGATCACGCCCACCGTGGATCCTTTCGCCACGGTGAACGACACGTCCTTCAGCGCCAGAAAGGCTTCGTTCGGCTGCAGGTCGCGCAGGATGCTGCGCTTCAACAGCGCGCTTTTCAGCGTCGCGAACTGCCGGCCGGTATAGCGCCGGTAGATTTTGGAGACGTGGTCGAGCTCGATCGCGCTCGTCACACGGCCTCCGCGAACGAATCACGCAGCCGATCGAACAGCCAGTAGCCGGCCAGAAACACGGCAATCGACAGCGCGCCGAGCAGCAGCAGCGAGCGTGCGTGGCCGAAGTGATCGAAGAACAGAATCTCCTGGTACGACACGGCGAGGTGATAGAACGGGTTCAACCTGAAGACGGCGAGAAACCGCCCGACGCTCGGCATGAAATACGCATAGATGATCGGGGTCGCGAAAAACCAGAGCGTGAGCACGTTCGCGAGCAGGTCGCGAACGTCCCTGAAGTGCACCGTCAGCGCCGACAGGCCAAGCGCCAGCCCCAGCGTGAAGATCAGCTGGACCAGGACGACGACCGGAAACCACGGCAGCGCCGCGACGTTCGGGTAGTGCCGAAAGCCAATCATGAACGCCGCGAGGATTGGCAGCCCGAGAAGAAAATGCACCATGTTCGCCAGGACGCTAACGATGGGGAGCACCTCGGCGGGGAACAGGACCTTCTTAATAAGGTTGCCGCCGCTGATCAGGGAGGACGTCGCCTCGGACAGCGAGGCGGAAAACCAGGTCCACGGCAACAGCCCGCAGAACATGAACACCGCGAACGGCTTCGTCCGCGGATCGTTGTTCTGCATGATCGTCGTGAAGACGAAGGAATAGATCGAGAGCAGCAGAAGCGGATTGACGAACGACCAGACAATTCCCAGGACGCTGCCGCGATAGCGCGCCTTCAGCTCGCGCGCGACCAGGCTCTGAATGAGGCCGCGGTAGCGGAGGAGACTGCCGAGGTTGGAGAACACCTACGAGCGAATTCTAGCGCGGCTGGCGACCTGCAGGCGGATCAACGACTTGAGCAGCGCGAGCCGCGCACGCTCGGAGTCCATGTCCATAATGGGTCGCGCGAGCCGCTCTTCAGCGCGCCGTTTAGCGGCCTCTGCGCGCGCGACGTCGATTTCATCGGCTCGCTCGGCGATCTGCGCCAGGATCGTCACGCCATCCGGCTGCACTTCGGCGAAGCCGAACGCGATCATGAGGTGATGCACGTTGTCGTTGCCAGGGCCGCGGCGGTACCACATCTCGCCCGCGCCGAGCGTTGCGAGCAGCGGCGTGTGCCCGGGCAGCACGCCGAAATAGCCGTCCGCGCCAGGGATTTCCACCTCGTCGACCGTCTCGTTGACGAGCGACTTGTCGGCGGACACGATCTGCAGCTTCAGGTGCGTAGGAAGCGCCATGGCTTACGCGGCCTGGCGCTTCTTGAAACGCTCGAGGACGTCTTCGATGCCGCCGGCGTTGAAGAAGTCCTGCTCGGGAATCTGGTCGTGCTTCCCTTCGACGATTTCCTTGAAGCCGCGAATCGTGTCGGCGATCTGCACGTACTTGCCGTCGAGTCCGGTGAACTGCTGCGCGACGAAAAACGGCTGCGACAGGAACTTCTGGATCTTCCGGGCGCGCGAGACCGTGAGCTTGTCGTCTTCAGACAACTCGTCGATGCCGAGAATCGCGATGATGTCCTGCAGGTCCTTGTAGCGCTGCAGAATCTGTTTCACGGACCGGGCGACGTTGTAGTGCTCCTCGCCGATGATCCGCGGGTCGAGAATACGCGACGAGGACGCCAGGGGATCGACCGCCGGATAGATGCCAAGCTCGGCGATCTGACGCGACAGATTCGTCGTCGCATCGAGATGCGCGAACGTCGTCGCCGGCGCGGGATCGGTGTAGTCGTCGGCGGGCACGTAAATCGCCTGGACCGATGTGATCGATCCTTTCTTCGTCGACGTAATGCGCTCCTGCATCTGGCCCATCTCGCTCAGCAGCGTCGGCTGGTAGCCGACCGCTGACGGCATACGGCCGAGAAGCGCCGAGACTTCCGAGCCCGCCTGCGTGAAGCGGAACACGTTGTCGATGAAGAGCAGCACGTCCTTGCCTTCGCCGTCGCGGAAGTACTCGGCCACGGTGAGCGCAGAAAGGCCGACGCGCAGACGCGCGCCCGGCGGTTCCGTCATCTGTCCGTACACCAGCGCCGCGCGCGACTTGGTGAAGTCCTGCGTGTCGATGACGCCGCTCTCCTGGAACTCAAGCCAGAGGTCGTTGCCTTCACGCGTGCGTTCGCCGACGCCGCCGAACACCGACACGCCGCCGTGCTTCATGGCGATGTTGTTGATCAGCTCCATGATGATGACGGTCTTGCCGACGCCCGCGCCGCCGAAGAGACCAATCTTGCCGCCCTGCAGGTACGGTTCAAGCAGGTCGATGACCTTGATGCCGGTCTCGAACATCTTCAGCTCGGTGGACTGATCCTGCAGGCTCGGCGGCGGACGATGAATGGGCCACCGCTCTTTCGTCTTGAGAGGCCGATCCGGAAAGTCCACCGGCTCGCCGAGGACGTTCAGCACGCGTCCGAGCGTTTCTGGCCCGACCGGGACGGTGATCGGCTCGCCCAGATCGGTCACTTTCATCCCGCGCTGCATGCCGTCGGTGGGCTTCATCGCCACCGCGCGGACGCGATTTTCTCCGAGGTGCTGTTCGACCTCGCAGACGACGTCCAGCACGGCGCCGCCGTTCTTTCCGTCTGACACCACGTGCAGGGCGTTGTAGATTTCCGGCAGGTGTCCGGCTTCGAACTCGACGTCGAGGACGGGGCCGATCACCTGAACGATCTTGCCGACATTCTTCTCTGCCATAAGTTTCCTAGAGCGCCTGGGCGCCCGACACCACTTCGATGATTTCCCGGGTAATCGCGGCCTGCCTGACCTTGTTCATGTAGAGCGTCAGGCTGCCGATCATCTCGGCGGAATTCTTGGTCGCCGTGTCCATCGCCGTCATCTGCGCGGCGAAGAATGCGGCATTCGACTCGAGCAGCGCGCGATAGACCTGCACTTCGACGTACCGCGGCAGCAACTGATTGAAGATTTCCTGAGCGGACGGTTCGTACAAGTAGTCGACCAGGCTCAAATGCATCGCGGCTTCGGCCTTCGACGCGTTCGCTGCCGCGTCCACATCCCCGCGCGCGACCGGCAGCAGTTGATCGACGATCACCCGCTGCGACATCACGGAGCGGAACTCGTTGTAGATCAGCATCACGCGATCGACGTCGCCCTTGATGAATCGATCCATGGCGGTCTGCGCGATTCGCTGCGCGTCCTGATATTTCAGCCGCTGGAAGATGCCGGATTCGTCAAAGGCAATCGTGAAGCCGCGCCGGCCGAAGTAATCGCGTCCCTTCCGTCCGACCAGGCCGAGCGCGCACTGCTGCGCGCTCTCCAGCACATAGGACGCGGCCGCCTTGATGATGTTGGTGTTGAAGCTGCCGCAGAGGCCTTTGTCCGCCGACACGACGATCACCAGCGTCCTGCTGTCGGGCCCGATCTCTCTCGCGGTCAGCAGCGGATGCGCCGCCGAGCCGACGCGTGACGCGACGCTCCCGAGCACGCGCTGCATCTGCTGCGCGTACGGCCGCGCGGCCGTGATTCGTTCAGTGGCCCGGCGCAGCTTCGACGCGGCGACCATCTTCATCGCCTTCGTAATCTGCTGCGTGTTCTTGACGGCGCGAACACGGCGCCGCAAGTCGATGAGTGACGGCATACGTTACGCTGCGGCCGATTTCTTCGCCGCGAAGTCCGTGGCGAACTGTTTGACCGCGCCGTCGAGCGCGGCCTTCGTCGGGTCGTCGAGGATCTTCTTCGTCGCGATGTCCTTGAACACCTGGGGATGGCGCGTCTCGATGAACTTGTAGAGCTCGGCTTCAAACGCGCGCACGTCCAACAGCGCGACGTTGTCGAGATAGCCGTTGACGCCGGCGTACACCAGCGCCACCTGGCGCTCGACCGGCAGCGGCTGATACTGCGGCTGCTTCAGAATCTCGACCAGCCGGGCGCCGCGCGTCAACTGCGCCTGCGTCGCCTTGTCGAGGTCGCTGCCGAATTGCGCGAACGCGGCGAGCTCGCGGTACTGCGCGAGGTCGAGACGCAGCGTGCCGGCGACCTGTCGCATCGCGCGAATCTGCGCCGAGCCGCCCACGCGTGACACGGAGTTGCCGACGTTGATGGCCGGACGGACACCCTGATTGAAGAGGTCGGACTCCAGGAAGATCTGGCCGTCGGTGATCGAGATGACGTTCGTCGGAATGTACGCCGACAGGTCGCCCGCCTGCGTCTCGATGACGGGCAGCGCCGTCAGCGATCCGCCCCCCAGTTCGTTCTTCAGTTTGGCGGCGCGTTCGAGCAGACGCGAATGCAGATAGAAGACGTCGCCCGGGTACGCCTCGCGGCCCGGCGGACGGCGAAGCAGCAGCGAGATCTCGCGATACGCCTGAGCATGCTTCGACAAGTCGTCGTAGACGCAGAGCGCGTGGCGCCCTGAATCGCGGAAGAACTCCCCGATCGCGCACGCGGAGTACGGGCTGATGTAGAGCAGCGGCGCCGGATCCGATGCGCCCGCGGCGACGACGATCGAGTAGCGCATCGCGTCGGCCTCTTCGAGCGTCTTCACCACCTGCGCGATCGTCGACAGCTTCTGCCCGATGGCGTTGTAGATGCAGATGACGCCGGTCTCCTTCTGGTTCAGGATCGCGTCGATGGCGACGGCGGTCTTGCCCGTCTGGCGGTCGCCGATGATCAGCTCGCGCTGTCCACGGCCGATCGGCACCATCGCGTCGATGGCCTTCAGTCCAGTCTGCAGCGGCTCTTTCACCGGCTGGCGATCGACGACGCCCGGCGCCAGGCGTTCGATTGGCGAGAACTGCTTCGTGTTGATCGGCCCCTTGCCGTCGATCGGCTGACCCAGCGCGTTGACGACGCGGCCGAGCATCTCTTCGCCGACCGGCACCGAGATGATGCGTCCGGTCCGCTTGACCGGATCGCCTTCCTTGATTTCCTTGAACTCGCCGAGCAGCACGGCGCCCACGCTCTCCTCTTCGAGGTTGAGCGCAATGCCGAAGACGCCTTTCGGAAACTCGAGCATCTCGCCGGCCATGGCGTTCTCGATGCCGTGCACGCGGGCGATGCCGTCGCCGATTGAGATGATGCTGCCGACCTCGGCCACGTCCACGTCGACGGCGAAACTGCCGATCTGCTCGCGGATGATCTTGGAAATCTCGTCTGCCTTGATGTTCATATGCGGTCCTGTTCAGACGTCGGGGTTCGCGGTTCGGGATTTGGGATTCGC